>Ga0316193_10001877_pt1 | contig 14485 bp, 12 predicted proteins | sample MerIslsedime2_MG_FD_207735 | JGI IMG/M metagenome (GOLD analysis project Ga0316193, IMG submission 207735) | Coastal sediment microbial communities from Maine, United States - Merrow Island sediment 2 | ecosystem: Environmental > Aquatic > Marine > Coastal > Sediment | place: USA: Maine...
CTTGATAGCACAGTCCAGAATATGGGTCTGGACATTAACAAGATTTCGGGGCCTTCGAGAATGTTCAATAACACGATGCCTTTCCTCCCATGAGCACAGGGCCAATCGATGTGCTTTCACACCCAAAGGCCTGTTGACAATATGTCCAGTCCCCTCAATGTGAGCATATGGCCTTATGAGTGATCAGGACACAAAAACGCTTTTAGTCCTGAGGGACGAAATGGGCAAATTCCGGGCGGATATGGAAAACGTCGACAAAGCCGCCGTCAAGATTGCAGCCAGTACCAATCGAATCATCAGGGTGGTGCTGGCGCTTATGGCCGGGCTGTCGCTCTACCTCGTCTACCTGGTTTTTTCCATGGCCAGTTATCTCGCTGTCATGCTGGGCCACATGGATAGCATGTATGTACAATTTAGGTTTATGTCAGATGACATGCACGCGATTACCCAGTCAGTTAAAAATATTGGCAGCAATATTACCGGTATGCCGGTTATCGCGAAAAACATGAATATTATGAGCTTAGATATGCTGGAGTTGGTCAACTCAGTGGAGGTGATCGACCATGAAATGTTTCGCATGGAAAGCAGTACCGGCGCGATTGGCGTAAACACCGGTGAAATGGCTCTTCGTTTTTATAATCTCAATCGCGCGGTGAATCATATCGGCTATAACGTCAACCAGATGGGCAAGCCATTTCCCTGAGACCAGGTCAATGATGGCCGACTCCCGGGCAGTCGGCCAGTTGCCTAGCCTGGTACGACTTCTTCCATTTGCCATAAGGTCAAAAAACGCATCTCACTCGCCCGGCTGACTGAAGCCTTAAGCTATTAACCCGAGGCTTTCAACACGCGCCCCAGCCTTGACCAGTACGAGAACAGTGCCAGCACGCTCAGAGCGCCGAACGCGGCGAGCACTTCAAGCTTACCCGACAGAAGCCAGAACCAGTAAGATGTCTCGCTACCGTCAATCCAGCGAACCACATTGTCGCCGAAGACGACGAAGAATAGCATCGCCGCGACGTAATGAACGTTCATTGAGGCAGAGACGGCGCGCTTCCAGATCCCATTTCACCATACGCCCATCGACGCGGGCAACAAAGATGCGCAAGAGGCACGCCAGCTGGCCCTGCTGCGCGAGGCAAATATCGAGCTGGTGGTACTGGCCCGGTACATGCAGATCGTCACCCGGACGCTCATTGCGCCCTACCAGAATCGTATGATCAACATTCACCACTCGATGCTACCCGCCTTTGCCGGTGCCAAGCCCTATCAGCAAGCCTACGATCGGGGCGTGAAGCTCATCGGCGCCACCAGTCACTACGTGACCGAAGATCTCGACGCTGGCCCCATCATCGCGCAAGACGTGTCCCCGGTCACCCATAGACAATCGGTCCCGGAGCTCATCGAGATTGGCAGGCAGCTGGAGACCAAGGTCCTGTCGCGCGCCGTGGGCCTTCACATCAACCAGCGCGTGATGGTCGAGGACGGTCGCACTATAATCTTCGACTAGAAAGTGATGCGCCGGGCCTGAAAACGAACTTCAATTGCCAGAAAGCTTTACTTGCTACCCATCTACCGAACGGGGAAACTTACGCCCGCAGTGCGGGAACGGCTACTTTCTGCTGCCTTCCCGCCGTTCGCTAGTCGTCCGGGAAGAGCAAGTTGTGTTAACCTAAAAAAATCAGTTAACCCTTGTGCTCCGCATTTATTCCCTGACCGTACGTTTATCCTGTGTTTTGGTACTGACAAGTTAAATACTCAGGGTATCGTAAATTCCGGTCCAAGTTTCTACTATGGCCGGCCTCATAGCAGAACAGCAGCACCTCTCCATCAAACTCCCTGTTCAAGCGATCAACCGCTTGGCCACCGTCTTCGGCTTGTTGGCGATCTCTTCCCTTGACTCCGGCGCATCCCGGCCTGCTCGGGCCACCGCTACCACGACAGTCCCCTTGTGCACATCCAGTCCAATGTAAGCTGGATACTTGACGAATGCCTTTGCCGGCCTGACCATCGCCAGCGCCGATGCGGTTTCGATCCGAACCGCTTCTGCGTTAAACTCTTTCATCACCTGTCCTCCTCAATTGTGGCTCTGAGCCAACGGTTTCCAACCCCAGCTTAACCCGCGCTGCTTGAGGTTGGGCAGGTCAAAACATGATGTCTATGGCAAGGGCTAAACGGGCACGTACAGCGGAAACGCCGAAACGGCCAAGCCTTGACCTAAGGTTGCGCGCGCCGTATTTCTGCCCGAGTCTTTTTGGAGTATTGACATAATGCCATTTCCTTTCTTATCTAAACCTACACCCAGCAAAAGATTCAAGCGCTTTTGCTTAAAAATGAGTGCTCTGACACTGGTGAGCACGTCTCTCATCAATCTGGCTTGGAGCGCTGAAGAAGTCGCTGCACCTGCCTCAGACTCAGCCACCGACACCGCAGCAACAGAACTTGTTGCACCACAATCGGGCACTGCGACAGTGACCCGCGAATCTATGCCGCTGACGCTGGCGGTGGAGGGGTCTGTGGAAGCGATTAATCAGGCAATGATCACTGCTAAAACCAGCGGGACGATTAGTACAATCAACTACGATATTAATGATTTTGTTGAAAAAGGTTCAGTGTTACTTGAGTTTGAAGGCGTGCAAAATCGCGCCGCATTGGATCAGGCGCGTGCGGGTATTGGCGTGGCAAAAGCCATGTTGAATGAAGCGAATAATGAGTACAAACGTGTCAAACAGTTGTCTGATAAGAAGTTGGTGTCGGCTTCGCAATTGGATAAAGCGCAATCAGCACGCAGCACCGCAGCGGCGCAATTGAATTCTGCCATAGCAGGCCTCAGTGCGGCCGCGGATCAGGCAGGTGATACCGTGGTGCGCGCACCCTTCAGCGGTTATGTGATTAAACGTCATGTGCAATTGGGTGAAAACGCGAACCCGGGTCAGCCGCTGTTTTCCGGCGTGGCCTTGGATGAATTACGCGTATTAGCAAGCATTCCTCAATCGCATTTCGAGGCAGTGCAGGCGCGTCAACAAGCCCATATCGAAGTGCTCCGACCAGGCGGTGAGCCTCGCCGTTTAGAGGTGGTGGAAATGATCTTGTTTCCTTATGCCGATCAGGGCAATCGCCAAGTCGGCGTGCGCCTGAATCTAAAAAAAGGCGTTGAAGGTATTTTACCCGGCATGTTGGTCAAGGCGATGTTTGATATTGGCGACAAAGAACGCTTATTGATGCCAAAAAATGCCTTGTTCCAACGCAGTGAAGTCAGTGGCGTATACGTGTTAAAAGACAACAAAGTGAGCTTACGCCAAGTGCGTATTGGCAACACGTTTGAGGACAAAATTGAAATTCTCGCAGGTCTGGAACCGGGTGAAGAAGTGCTCCTAGACATCGTCTCTGCTGGACAGAAACTGCAAGCGCAATTGGAAGGTACTCATGAGTGATCCTACACATTCTAGAGCTGACCCCGGCCATTATGGCATTGCCGGACGCCTTGCGCAGCGTTTCCAAGAGGCGGAAATCATTCCGCTGATTTCCGTGTTGGGGATTTTACTTGGTCTTGCCGCACTGATTATCACGCCCAAAGAAGAAGATCCTCAAATCAGCGTGACTTTTGCCAATGTTTTTATTCCTTTTCCTGGCGCGACAGCCAAAGAAGTCGAGCAACTGATCACCATTCCTGCCGAGCAAGAATTCGCCAAAGTAGAGGGCGTGAAACACGTTTATTCGGTGTCCAAACCGGGCATGGCAGTATTGAATGTGCGGTTTAAAGTCGGCGTACCACGCGAGCCTGCGATTGGTCGCCTGTATAACGCCGTGTTTTCCACCGAAGACTGGCTGCCCAGCAACCTCGGTGCGGGCAAACCGCTGGTCAAGCCTAAAGGCATTGATGACGTGCCAACGGTAAACATCACCCTGTGGCCTGATGATCCAGAAAAAGGCGCATATGAATTGTCGCATGTCGCCAATTCTCTGGAAGCCGAGCTGAAAAACCTGCCTGGCACACGTAATGTCTACAGCACAGGCGGCCCTGAACGTATCGTGCGCGTCGTGTTAGATCCAGAACGCATGGCAGCGTATCAAATGTCTCTCGACGATTTGCCCAATTCTTTTGACATCCCGACCATGTTTGACATCAACAATTACTCCCGCGATTTGGGCGATATGGTGGTGGACAATCACGTCACGCCAGCACAAGGCGGGGTCTTTTTCCAAAGCGTGGAAGATGTGAAAGAACTGGTCATCGGTGTTCAGAATGGCAAACCCATCACCATCAACGAGATCGCTGATATCGAACTGCGAGCCGCAACGCCAGAAGAGTATGTGTGGTACGGTGCAGGCCCTGGCGCAACGGTTGAGGAAGGCAAAGGCCGCCCTTATATGCCAGCCGTCACCGTATCCGTGGCGAAAAAACCTGGAGAAAGTGCAGTAAAAATCGCTGATCGTGTGACTCAGCGTCTGGAAGAATTGAAAGGTTTCATGATTCCTGAAGACGTGAAATTCACTATCACTCGTAACTACGGTAAAACCGCCCGCGAAAAATCCAACCGCTTACTGACCGAACTCATGACAGCCACCATTTTCGTGGTGTTATTAGTATTCATGACCATGAGTTGGCGCGAAGGCGTGATTGTCGGCTCTGCGGTGATTATCACCTTAGCTTTTACAATTTTTGGCAACTGGGCGTGGGGCTTTACGCTGAATCGCGTGTCCTTATTTGCGCTGATCTTCTCCATCGGAATTTTGGTCGATGATGCAATTGTGGTGGTGGAAAATATTCATCGCAACATGAAACTCTACCCTGAAAAATCCCTGCGCGACATCATTCCAATGGCGGTCAATGAAGTTGGTGCGCCAACCATCGTAGCCACCTTTGCCATTGTGGTAGCACTGATGCCAATGGCTTTTATCACGGGTTTAATGGGCCCCTACATGCGTCCGATTCCCATCAACGCCAGCACCGGCATGATCATTTCCATACTGGTCGCCTTCATCATCACCCCTTGGCTCGCACGTCACGTCCTCAAGCCACATACCGGCTCGCACGGTGCTACCTCCAAAAGCGAACAAGCCTCCAGCGGAATGCTCACGCTGTTTCGTGGCATGTATGCGCCTTTCGTCTCCAGCAATGCAGGCGGCATTAGCCGTTTTCTATTATTCGCGGTGATGATGGTGCTGATTGTCGGCTCATTATCCCTGGTCTACAACCGCGCCGTAGTGCTGAAAATGTTGCCGTTTGACAACAAATCCGAGTTCCAGATCATGGTTGATATGCCCGAAGGCACAACGCTGGAAACCACGTCGCAAGTCATGGTAGAAATCGCCGACAAGCTGCGGGAAGTGCCGGAAGTCAGTAACTTCACTGCCTATGCAGGCACACATTCGCCGGTGAATTTCAATGGCTTAGTGCGCCAGTATTATCAACGTGACGCGGCGAATGTCGGTGATATTCAAGTCAACCTGGTGGATAAGGACCAGCGCGAGCGCTTAAGCCACGACATTGCAGGCGATGTGCGAATTAGGATTCAAAACATCGCCAAACGTCACAAAGCTGCGCTCAAAGTCGTAGAAGTGCCACCCGGTCCGCCTGTCGCTTCGCCGTTGGTGGCAGAAGTCTATGGCCCTGAGCACGAAGCGCAAATGCGCGTAGCCAAGCAAGTCTTAAACGTGTTCAACAATACTGAGGAGATTGTAGACACCGACACCTGCATTGAAGCGCCGAATCAAAAGCTGATTTTCCACTTCGACCGTGCGCGTGCCTCACAAATGAACACCGCGCAAATGGCAGCCGTGCGTTTCTTAGAAACCGCCGTGGATCGTCGCGATGTGTCCTATCTGCATGTGGATAAAGCCAAATATCCGATCCCTGTGCGCTTAGAACTGGCTGACAGCTACAAAGCCGATACGGACAAGTTGCTCAGCCTGAAACTGCGCAGCCTGACTAACGAAATGGTCTCGCTATCAGACTTCACTTCAGTGGAGTATGTGCCGATAGAAAATGCGATTTACCACAAAGACTTAAAACCTTATGTCTACGTCTTGGGTGATACCGCAGGCGAATTGGACAGCCCGCTGTACGGCATGTGGAATCTGTATGAAAAACTCGACGCGATGGAATTTGAAAACGGACAGAAACTAGAGCAAACTTTCGTATCTCCGCCACAAAACTACTTCGGCTTCGGCCTGAAATGGGACGGCGAATGGCAAGTCACGTATGAGACCTTTCGTGACATGAGCATTGCCTACATAGTCGGCATTCTGCTGATTTACACACTGGTAGTCGCGCATTTCCGCTCTTATGTCGTGCCGCTGATCATCATGGCACCGATTCCGCTCACCGTCATCGGCGTCATGCCGGGACACCTGCTGCTGAATGCGCAATTCACCGCGACCTCCATGATCGGTATGATGGCGCTCGCTGGGATTATTGTGCGCAACTCGATCATTCTGGTGGACTTTATCAACCAGTCGGTTGAGGAAGGCATGGACTTTAAGGAAGCGGTGATTCAGGCCGGAGCAGTACGCGCCAAGCCGATCTTCCTAACAGCGATTTCAGCTATGCTAGGTGCGTTCTTTATTCTGGCAGACCCGATTTTCAACGGTCTCGCCATCACGCTGATCTTCGGCTTGCTGATTTCAACGCTGCTGACGCTGCTGGTCATCCCGGTAGTGTATTTCGGCATATATGCGAAGAAAATGGCGGCTTAAGGTCGGGCTATGTAATGTGTAGGTTGGGCTCGTACGCGACAGCATAACTATTATCGCCAACGGGAGGAGTCAGCCGTGGTGGCCTGACTCAAGCAAAACAGTCTCCGGAGAAACCGGGGCGGTTCAAGGCTGCTATAAGAATGGGTTTGGGTTTGGCAACGGGGCCATGTTGTGAGCCATTATTGAGCCTCTGGGAGATACGGGGGAAGCTTGGGTGGGACACTTAACTTGATCACGATTCGGGATTTACCAGCCTTGTCCAACCTGCGCGGTGACGTCGCCGGTGGTTTTACCGCTGCTGTCATCACGTTCCCTCAGCGTATCGGGTACGGACTACTCGCTTTTGCCCCCCTCGGTGCGGACTTTTCCGGTCAAGCCGCGGCCCTTGGGATCTACTCTGCGGTGCTCGCCGGCTTTCTCGCCTCCTTGTTGGGATCGACGTCTATACAAATCACCAGCCCAAAGGTGCCGTTGACCCTGCTGGTCGCCGTCCTGGTAGCACAGTGGGCGTTCGACCCCACTCGCGGTGAATGAGGAGATCCGACTGCTCCTAGTCCTGGGCGCCGTCTCGTTCAGTATCATGATCGGTGGGCTGTTCCAGATCGCCCTCGGCGTATCCGGAATAGGATCGGCTGCAAAATACGTCCCTTACACAGTGATAGGTGGCTTCATGAACGGCATCGCGCTGTTGCTGATTCTGAAGCGGATACCGCCACTTCTGGGTGTGTCTGACGATCTGTCACTGCACGGACTCATGGCACAGCCGGAGCTGACCCGGCTGTCGACGCTATTGGTCGGCGGCGTGACGCTCGCGGGCATCTTTCTGGCCAAAAGGCAGGTCAAGCACGTACCTGCGTATGCTGTGGGGCTAATCGCGGTGACATGTGCCCACTATGCATTGGAGAATCTCGCCGATGTTGCCGACCCGGGGCCTTGGTCGGGACGATTGATTTTCGGTGGCCGGCCCTGGTCGATCCTGCCTGCGTCGTAGAGGCCGCCACACAAGTCGATGTGCTGGAAGTGTAGCCGGTACTCGTTTTGACCGGCCTGGTCGTCGGCTTGATCGGTGCGCTCGAATCCCTGTTCAGCTGTGTCGTTTCCGACAACCTGACCAACGAGCGTCATGACAGCAACCGAGAATTGATCGGCCAGGGCCGGCCACCTTCCATGTGCCCTGGTCGGTGCGCTGCCGGCCGCAGGGTCGGTGCCGCGTTCGCAGGCCAATTTCAAGGCGGGCGCAAGGACGCGTCTGTCCGGGATGCTGGGTGCCGGCTTCGTCTTTCTGTTCTTCTGGGCGCTGGGGCCACTGGTTGGCTCCGTTCCACTGGCGGCCGTCGCCGGCATGCTGATGTACGTCGGGTTCGATCTGTTCGATGGCTGGACGGTCAGCCTTGCGCGCAAGCTCAGGGCCGAGGCGAGACACCGCCGCGAGGTCTTTCTCGATCTTGTCGTGGCCCTTGCGGTGGCGATCATCACGGTGAGCGTCAACCTGATGGTTGCGGTGGGTGTCGGCATCGCCGCCACCTCAGCGCTGTTTATCGCCCGCATGGGCAATGCGGTGGTCAGCCGCCGGTACGACGGGCGCGCCGTCCGCTCGCGGAAAATGCGCAGCCCGATACAGGAGCAGTACCTGGCCGAGTCAGGTGAGCAGATTCTGGTGCTGGAGTTGCAGGGTCCGGTCTTCTTCGGATCGGGCGACAAGCTGATTGCCGAGTTGGACGAGGTGTCTGCCAGCATGTGTTATCTCATTCGCGACTTGAAGCGCGTTACCGATATCGATAGTACGGGCACCCGGATGCTTCCACAACTGAAGTCGCTGATGGATAAGGAAGAGCCTCTTGCAAAACTCTCAGACTGTTTATGGCGCAAACAGGAATGATTCGCAATAGCAAATCTTTGAACCGGGACATGCGCGTGTAGGCCGCGGTTTTTGCGGTTTGACCGCAAGAACAGCGTACAGCGCGCAATTTTACGCAAAGCCGCCCGTCTCATCTATTTGACGCCTTGTGTTTCCCCGGTGCTGACGGATACGGGTCGGGCTATGTCACAAACAGCAGGAGTTGGTCGGCCGTCAATGCCAAAATGCCGAACATCAAGTGGCACATCACCTTAAGTCCCTTGGGCTCCAACATCTTGAACAAAAAGGCAAAGACTTCAATGAAGAAGCACAAAAATCCCCAGACCCCAAATCTTGCGATTTGCGGCTGGGTTCTTGTGACCCGACCGAAGCCTTGCTTCGGCAACGTGTACCAGCGCGCTGGCTGGTGATGTGCCCTCGTCTGGCGACGGGGCGTGCCTATCGATGTACCCCACTGGGTTGATTGCACTTAGAAAGCTAGCACATCAAGCACAAATTTGGTTCCGGCTATGCCGGGTTAGAGTACTGTCAACTTAACGATATCCAAACCGCACGACGGATCGACGGTTCATCCCTTCTCTACTAAGCCATGTTTTGGGCGCACGTCACCTCCTGCCATTCACTAAATGCCCTCGAGCGAAACTCCCGATAGTGAATCGCCCGCGTCAAATGTCGGCCCAGTCTGAACAGATTCCCTGCCACGCCATACACTGTAAGAAAGCGCTGAGCCTGTCCAGCTGATTTGAACCGACGCATCTGTCGTTCGCGTTGACGAGTTGGTTCGTGTGATACCTCAGCTCGGTTGTTCTCATACTGCGCGGTGCTGTGTGGAACCGAAGGCAATACCTCCCGGCGTGCAGCCGAATAGCTCTTCAGTTTGTCCGTGATCATTCGCCATGGCGGCTCGTTCTGACCTTTTAATAGCTTACGGAAAAAGCGTTTTGCGGCCGCCTTGTTCCGGCGTTTCTGCACAAGAATGTCTATGGTGTCTCCGTCCTGGTCGATGGCCCGCCAAAGATAATGTAGCTCACCACGGATCTTGATAAACACCTCGTCCAGATACCAGGTGTCACCCAACTGGCCTTGTCGTTTCTTAAGCTTTTGCGCATATTCAGGGCCGAATCGATTGCACCATTGCCGAATGGATTCATACGAGACGGCAATTCCACGTTCGGCCAGAAGGTCTTCCACATCTCGCAAGCTCAGGCAGAAACGATGGTACAGCCAAACAGCATGACTGATGATTGTCGGAGGAAATCGGTATCCATGGTATAACTGCTTGTCATCATTCATGCGTGTAGTCTGACCGATTTAGCGTGAAGTTGACAGTACCACTCCGAGTATTAACCTACCGTTTATTTGCTTCCAACGAAAGGTAACTTCTGCAATCAGTACTCACACTTTCGGCCAGAAACAAGCGTTAATCAGATGCAATTCTCTATATAACATAAATATCATAGAAAAAGTACAACGTAATGCTGACACCAGCAAGAGTCACATATTTTCTTACGTACACCCCGTCGAGGAATAACATGTGGAAGCGATTGGTATCTCTTTTTCCGGGTTATCTGCATAGGTGATATTTAAAGGAAGCGCAAGCAGAATAAATGAAAGGAGATTGTGAAAGAATGTGATTCTTGTAGCAGACATTCTGTACTCCTTCGATACTACTATCAGGCTGGTCTCACGCATATGAAGAGAATCCGCCAATAGTACGGCCGTTACGGCCTCGCCATTACATTGCACCCCCGCGATCTGGCAGTCGCCAGGCCGCTCACAACTATCCTCTGACCGCTTTCGCCTTCCGTTTCTTCTGCGCAATAGAGGTTGTCCTGCCAACTACCTGAAGACACCCCTGCCCGGCTACCTCCCTGGGTATCACGCTTGCCAGATGGCGTGGATCCCGAAGCGGGCTCGACCGGCGTCAGTGAGACAAGATAGGCGCGGCATCGACCTCATAGGGCCAGTCACGGATACCGCCCGTCATGGACAGGGCCTTGATGTTTCTCTCGCGCAGCAAATACGTACCGGCTTTGCTGCGGCGACCGCTTCGGCAATAGACAATGTAAGTTGCTTCCGGATCGAGCTGATGGACATCCCAGCGTAACCGGTCCAGCGGAATCAGAGGGGCGCCGGGTATCCGTGATTCCTCATATTCCATGTCATAGCGGCAATCGAGCCAGCGGGCCTCGCCTCGAGTGACCATATCCAGTGCCTTGTCCGCGCTGATCTCCTCGACCATGGTGGATTTAATAAGTTCGTCAAAATCATCCTTGCCCAGCACGAGCAATGTTCCCGGTGTCGTCATGGTGACAGTGGCATTTCGATTGGCATCCTGCAACAGTGCTTCCTCCCCAAAGGCATCACCCGATCCCAGAATTACCACACGACGAGTCTCTTCTGTGAACGGATCCGTGCGTATGACCTCGGCCTCACCACTGTCGATAACATAATAGCAATTGCCTTTCTCGCCTTCCGTCACGATTGTCTCACCGGCCTGTACCTCCTTCGGGTACATGCGCCTGAATATTTCTTTGGCATTTTCAAGCGGAACCTCGTGGAAGATTGAAATCTGTTTGACGAGGTCCATACGGCGTTTGAGTTCAGGATCCTTCTTAATGTCTTCCGCGAAATGCTGGCTCCAGCCGAGCAGCATGTCGATGGAGTCCGCGTTGATCTTTATATAGCGGATGTCGGTCAATGCACGGACCCGAATATTATTTGCAGCCCCAAGGAACGCAAAGCTATCATCATTTTTCGCGGGCTCGATCGTCCAGGTATAGCTCTGATCGTTGCTGCCCTCGACAGACCAGGTGCGCTGGGCTTCAAGCTTGCCCTCGATCAGTATAATATGGTCGTGCATTATGTTGCTTTCCCTGATGATGATTTCACCGGCATTCGCCGTTGAAATTCCACTCTGTTCCAACAGGTTGTTCAATTGAATTGTCGACAGCGGACCCAGCAGCCGGGTCATACGCAGTCGTTTGGCCAGTGTCTCCATCGTTTCCTCCTCCAGGATTGGATTGATTGTGCTCAGTTGCCCCCCCTCGGAGCTGCCAACACGGCTTGGATATATCAGGTTCTTCATCGGGTGATCCAGCCCCTTTTGGATAATATGGTCGGCACCAAAAGTATCCAGACAACCGGATTGCTCCAGTACTTTCTGCACCTGACTTCTTGTTACATAGATATAAATTTCATCGCCCTTCCTGCGTCTGTTATCTGCTTCGGTGGCAAGCATCATGGCTCCCGGTACATCCAGGTAGGTCAGGTGATCCGTCCTCAGTAACAGTATATTATTGTCATCCTTATCGCCGAACTCCGAAAGCGCATGTTCAACATGCCGTACAGAGCCGAAGAACAGGTTGCCATCGATGGTGACCACGGTGACCGGGCGGCCATCGCGGGCGAAGTGGTTCTCTATCAGGATGTTGGGTGTTGAGGCATACCAGAGGTATACGACCAGTGATAGCAGCGCGCCAACGAACACACCAACTGTAAGTCCCAAGCCCAGCGCGGCAATAAAGGTGAGCGCAAAGATGACCGTCTCCTGTCGAGTGCGGAGGGTCCTGCGGATGCTTTTCAGATCGATCAGTCCGTAGCCCACGAGTATCAGCGCTCCGGCCACCGCCGCCATGGGGATATAGGCAATGGCCCAGGCTCCCGCAAACACAATCAACGCCAGAAAAACAGAGGCGTACACAGCTGCCATAGGCGTACGCGCACCTGCATCATAGTGGGCTGCGCTGCGATTGAAGGAACCGGAACCGGCAAAGCTCGACAGGAAAGGAGCGGCGATATTGGAAATGCCCTGTCCGATAATTTCCTGGTTGGTATCTATAAGCTGTCCGGACTTCTCCGCCAGGGAGCGGGAAATCACGACCGTCTGCATCAGCCCAAGGAAGGCGATGGCCAATGCACTACCAAGCAGTTCCCGGAGGACGTACATGGACTGCAGGTCAAAACTCGGTGTCGACAATGGCAACAGAGAGATAGCGAGGTTGCCGATCAGTTCGATTTGTGTGGTTGCAGGGCCATACACCAGGTTCAGCAAGCTGGCAGCGAGCAGCCCGACAAGCACTGCTATAACCAGTGAGTAGCGCTTCCAGTAACGCCGTACAAGTAAACCGGATATAAGAGTTATGGCACCCACGCCAACTGCATAGCCATTGGCGCGCGGGATATCGTGAACAACCTGGTAGAGACGAATGAAGAACGGTTCACCAAGGTTGGATAGCACTCCAAGGAGGGCGCTGCCGGCGGAGACGATGATGATCAGGGCCACCGCCAGCACGATCGCGCTAATCACGGTCTGTGAAATAAAGTCCAGCACAGCGCCCAGCCTCAGGATCCCGAGAGCGAGCTGAATGACACCGACCATCAGGGTTAGTGCCAGCACATAGCCTATGTAATATTCACTCCCGGCGCTGGCGAACGGTGCAACTGCCCAGGCAATCAGCACACAAACGGCCGTATTGGGTCCTGACAGAGTATGCCATGAGGAACCCCACAGGGAGGCAAAGATAACCGGGAAAATGCTGGTATAAATACCGTACTCCGGTGGCATACCGGCCAGCGTGGCCAGGGCAATGGCTTGCGGCAGGATCAGGATGGCGCCAATTACTCCCGCCTCGATATCCGGCCGGACGGTATTCGGTTTGACGGCCGGCAACCATTGCATGAAGGGCAGCAGCGCGGATGAGAACATCGTTCTGACACCTGCAATGCTCATCAGTCAAACAGCCCCTTGAGCAAACCTTTCCTTGGGTCGGGCGGCCGGATCTGCAGGTTGATGTAGGCTGCAACATCGAGTGCCTCCTGATCGGTGAGTGACCACGGCTGTCCCAGCGGCATATTGGCCTTGATGAAACCGGCCAGCAGGTCGTTATTGGCCATTCCTGCGCCCTTGTTGTAGGCATCCTTGCCCCATAGTGGCGGCCAGGTATAGCCACCACCCGTCTTCTTCTCACCTGCACCATTGGCCCCATGACAGCTGGCGCACTTTGCCTTGTAGATATCACCGCCGCGCTTCGGGCTGGGGTCACGACCGGTCCTGACAACCTGCGGGTAACCCCGCCCCGGCATGGTCACGCCGATAGGGACGCCTCTGGAGAGAAAGTGGATATAGGACACCAGTGCGCGCAGCTCCGGGGCATCCAGTGCCGGCGCAAACCCGTTCAGGCTGAACTGGAAACACTGCTGAATGCGCTCTTCCAGCGAGTTGTTGCGGTCGCTCTTTTCGGTGTAAGTCGGGTACATGCCGAAGGCGGCCCACATCGGACCTGCATTGGGCCGGCGGCCCGTTTCCAGATGGCAGTTGGCACAGGTCAGCTCATTACCAGCGTAGCGCCGGCCGTACCTGTAGGTCTCTGTGAATATCTTCTTGCCGAGCCGTACATCGTCCCCGTATTTGTCATTGGGGATGGTGTCTTCGTCTGGCGCGACGTGATAAGGATCTTTTCCCTTCAGATGATCTGTCAGAGCCCGGGTATGTTCAGCGGGCGCAGCGATATCCTGCGCAAGGCATGCTGTGCCCGGTACCCAGATTGACAGCACGGCTGCCGCCATGATGAGCGAAATGGATTTACCCCCGTGTTGTATTGCCAGCGGAATCCCCGGCCTCTTGAACCGTTGCATGCTCCCCCGCATCCAACCGGGTATTGTCAACTTAACGTAATCCAATCCGCACAACCGATCGCCGGTTACATTACTTTACTGTTAGGCCATAATTTGGGCGCACGTCACCTCCTGCCATTCACCAAATGCTCTCGAGCGAAACTCCCGATAGTGAATCGCCCGCGTCAAATGCCGGCCCAGTCTGAACAGATTCCCTACCACGCCATACACTGTAAGAAAGCGCTGAGCCTGTCCAGCTGATTTGAACCGACGCATCTGTCGTTCGCGTTGACGAGTTGGTTCGTGTGATAC
>Ga0316193_10001878_pt1 | contig 14483 bp, 11 predicted proteins | sample MerIslsedime2_MG_FD_207735 | JGI IMG/M metagenome (GOLD analysis project Ga0316193, IMG submission 207735) | Coastal sediment microbial communities from Maine, United States - Merrow Island sediment 2 | ecosystem: Environmental > Aquatic > Marine > Coastal > Sediment | place: USA: Maine...
TCGAGGACCGCAGGAACCTGACTGATGTCAAACAGCGTTTGGCGACGCCGGTGTCGGAGATTGCCGATTGGGACGAACACACTCCCCTGCCATCGCTGGCGGACGTCGTGCGTAATGTGAGACCGACGGTTCTTATCGGCGTGTCCGGCGTGCCCGGCGTGTTCGGTGAAGACGTCATCGTGGAAATGGCGAAGCACACGGAGCGGCCGATCATTCTTCCGCTCTCCAACCCGACCAGCAGTACCGAGGTAACCCCGAAGGCTGCGCTCGCGTGGATGGAGGGTCGAGCGATTGTTGCAACAGGCAGCCCGTTTGCGCCCGTCGAGTTGGACGGCGTCGTTCACAGAGTCGGCCAGGGCAACAACGTGTTCATCTTCCCCGGTGTTGGGCTCGGTGTGTTGACCGTGAAAGCACGTGAGGTGACCGACAGGATGTTCCTCGCCGGTGCGTACGCACTCGCCGACCAGGTCGGTGACGACCTCCTTGCCCAGGGCCAGATCTACCCGGACATCAACGATGTGCGCGCGGTGTCCCGGGCGGTGGCGATTGCTGTTGCGAATGAGGCGATTGAAGAAGGTGTTGCCGACCCGATCGACAACTTGGAGGAGGCCATCGACTCCGAGATGTGGGTCCCGGAGTACCTGCCCTATCGCCCTGCGGGCGATTGAGCGTCAAGCTGCCGGTACAGGCCGTGGAGCAGTTGCGAGCGTGAGGGAGAAGATCGCCTCACGGCCATCGTGGTCGTAGGTCAGGTCGCCTCCCATGTGGCGGGCAAGACGGCGTGAGACGGTGAGACCGAGCCCCACCGACGCCGCCGAGTTTTCGCCTTGGTCGGAACGGCCATACGGTTCGAACACGACCGCCCGTCCCGCCGGGGGCAGCGAGTCTCCGTTATCGCGGACCTCGATGACGCTTCTCGTCCCTTCCTCGCCGACAACAACCCGGACTTTCGGTCCGCCGTATCGTTGTGCATTGGAGATGAGGTTCCGAAGGATCTGCCGGACACGCTGCGGGTCGGCAACCACCGTGGTGTTGGATTCGATCTCGATCGGTATGTCAGCGCCAACCGTCCCCATGACCTTGAGGGCCTCTTCGCCGAGATTGATCAGATGGGGATCAACAACGAGGTTGCCGGCGTCGGACCGGGCGATGACGAGGAGGTCTTCGACGATGCGGGACACCTCGAGGCTTTGTTCACCGATGATTCCGAGGAGCTCCTCGCGTTCCGTTTCGTCGATCACGCTGCGCGGATCGCGCAACTCCTCGGCAATCCCGACAACGGCGGTGAGCGGTGTTCGGATTTCGTGGGAGATGGTTGCGACCAGTTGATCCTTGGAGTTGAGGAGGCCGTGCAACTCTCGTTCGACCTCGCGCTGGCGGGTGATGTCAACGATCGCCACCGTCACGTTGGTGAGGTCGAGCACTCCATCCACCCGCGGCGCACTCCAGACCAGAAGAGCCTCGATGGGACGGCCGGTCACCGTCAAGCCCCCGTTGAGCTCCGCTGAGATACTCTCATGATCGTCTGCGACGGCCATGAACTGAGGGATGAACGACTCGAGTGCTCCACGCGAGAATGTGTCCATCGCGAAACGCCCGATCAAGACGTCGCGACCGGGGGCCTCGGTTAGTGCGACAGCCGCATCGTTGACATCGTTGACCCGAACGAGTGTCGCGAGGCGGCGGACTTCTTCCGGATTCACGTTGAAGTACTCCTCGAGGTCTTCGATTCCGCCCTCCTTCAGGGCAGTGATCTGGGCGCCGACTTGTGAGAAGTCTTCTTGCCACATCGATACCGGAGCGTTTTGGAAGAGGCTCTGGAATCGATGTTCGCGTTCGTCGAAGCCTCTCCGTACCAATGCAACGAGCAGCGCACCGAGCGCAACCGATGCCGCAGCGACGGTCGCCTGGAGCAGGTGTGTGTCATTGTGTGACCATTGGTACCTGCTGACAAACACGACACCAGCGTATGTCGCGGTGTAAACGGCAACCCAGCGTCCCGGGACGAAGAACGCGCCGGTGACGGCGATGATGGCGAGCGGTATCGCTGGAGTACTGGCGATGTCCTCAATTCCGAGCAGTTGGTCTTCGATCACGATCGCGGCCGACGCAGCGAGAAGGATTGGGAAGATCTGTCCCTTCCCGATTCGTACCGAAGTGACACCGAGAACGGCGACGAGCGCCGGCCCAATGGACCCGGCAACAAATCGTAAGTCGCCGGAGCGCCAGCCTGCGAGGACGTACATGATGGCCGTTGCGGCGGAGAGGGCCGCGACGAACAGCACCAACGTTCGCTGCCTGGCGAGCGGAATGGGATCACCAACCGAGGACATCTTGTCATATCGGCATTCGACGCCGAATGGTGAAGTGAGAGTCTTCGCGAAGTACGGACGGCCTATGACTCGGACGGGACCACGAACAAGTCCGGATTCCTGCCTTCGCTGACCGTAGAGAATGAGTTGTCGGCGAGGAAGGCGATCGCCTCGCCCTGCACCTCGTCCGGTGACGGGGCGTCGCATGGTTCCGTAGCGAGGGTTTCGGCGATGGTTGCTCCGGGGTCGCGATGCCACATCCAGACTGAGTTGTAGCCCCTGAAAGCGATCGTGGCTCCGTCCCACGACGTGGTGGCGCCGCTGACCTCGTCTCCGAGGGCAAGAACGGTGACGAGTTCAAGCGTTTCAACACCCGAGTCGGCCGGGGTTGCGTCGCCTCGGTAGACGCGCGCTTCTTCTCGATCCTTCGTCACGATGTAGATCGAGTCGTCCGCAACGAACAAGGCCTCGGCGTTGTATGTCCCGTCGGGATAGATGAACTCCAGTGCTACGACATCTTCGATGGGGCCCGTGAGGGTCGTCGGGTCGGGCTCCGGGGCCCGATACACCGTGATGCGGCCACCGCGAATCGAGAAGTTGTCGCCGATATCACCGAAATAGAGAGATGACGCGGTCGCTTCTGTGCCGGGTCCCGCCGCCATGTCCTCCCAATCGAAGGCTGATGCGCCGGCGATCTCGAATCCTCCGAGGTCTTCGCCGTTCGGGCCGATTGCGTACACCCGGGCACCGTCGCGCGAGTCGTTGTGGGCCCAGACAACACCGGGCCGGGCGCGACTGGCGGCCATCCCCGATGCTTCGACAAGGTCGGGAGAGGCGACAACGCCCGCCGTGGTGATCGACTGGTAGGGGCTGCATGCCGTCGCGCCCGGCGCCAGCGTCGCTGGAGGTGCCGACGTGGCTGCGGTGCTTGTGGTGTCAGCCGCAACCACCGAGGAAGTCGTCGACGATGGAAGGCTCGACGAGTCGATGGGATCTGGTGTCGGGGAAGAAGTATCTGGCGAGGGCTGTGTATTCGAAGGTGCGGCCTCGGTCGAGCCGTTGTCGCGCACTATGAAGAGAATCGTCGCAACCGCGAGTGCGGCTATGGCGATGACAAAGAGAGCGATGACGGAGCGGCGATCCATGGTGCGAGGGTACGGCGCCTGTCGCCCTGGCGGTCAGTCGGCAAGCATTCTCAGAGCGATCGCCTCGCCCAGGATGCCGGACTCGAGGTCGCTGAGGCTCTGACTCTCGTTCGGGGCGTGGATCTGACTCGTCGGATCCATGACTCCGGTGAGGAGGATCGATGCCTCCGGGTATGCCTTCTCGAACGCGGCGACGAACGGGATCGATCCACCGACGCCCATCTCAACGGTGGTGGCGCCGTAGGCGGTGCGGAATGCCTCCTTGAATATGACGGAAGCATCGTCGGAGGCGTCGAGTTCGAATGCCTGCCCGAGCGCGCCGGGCGTGATTGTGATCTCAGCCCCCCACGGAACGGCGGCTTCGAGGTGGCTGACCAGCGCCTCGAGGGCGGCTTGCGGGTCCTGCCCGGGGGCGATTCTCATCGAGACCTTGGCGCGTGCGGCCGGGACGAGCTGATTGATCGCCTCACTGATGGGCGGAGCGTCGATTGCGAGCACGGAGATCGCCGGCTTGTACCAGAGGCGCTCCGTGAAGCTTCCGACACCGATCAGTTGGAGGCCGTCGACGGTACCCGCCTGTTCTCGAACCTCGACTTCGGTGAGGACGAGGCCGCCACTCGGAGCTTCGACGAGGCCTTGAATGGCGATGCTGCCGTCGTCGTTGTGGAGCGAGGAGATCACGCGCGCCAGGGCGATGATCGCGTCCGGGACGGCTCCGCCGAACATGCCCGAGTGGACGGCACCTTCGAGCGTGCGGACTTCGACGACGCAGTCGACGAGTCCCCGCAACGACGTGGTGAGTGCGGGTGTCCCGACCGCCCAGTTCCCGGCATCTCCGATCACGATCACGTCGGCCTCCAGCAGATCCCGATACGTCGCGAGGAATGCTTCGAGGTTTGCGGATCCGATCTCTTCCTCGCCCTCCATGAAGACCTTCACGCCAACCGGGACGTTGCCTCCGAATGCGCGCACCGCAGCGAGGTGCATGACAATGCCGGCTTTGTCGTCTGCAGCCCCCCGTCCCAGGATGCGCCCATCTCGGATGGTTGGCTCGAACGGAGTTGACTCCCACTCTTCCGGGGGTCCCGGTGGCTGGACGTCGTGGTGCGCGTAGAGGAGCACCGTCGGAGCGCCCTTTGGCGCAGGTATCTCGGCATAGACCGCTGGGTGAGCATCCTCGATCTCGAGGAGGCGGACTGATGAGAAGCCGGACTCTTCGAGGAGTTCCGTGATCCGTGTGGCGCTTCTCCGGACCTCAGTGGGGTCGAATCCGGGAGCGGAGACGGACGGAATGCGCACGAGTTCCTCGAGTTCGGACTGAGCCCGAGGGAAGTCGGCGCGAACTGCAGCAGTGAGATCGTTGTACATGGGGGAAGTATCAAGTAGCTAGTAGCAAGTAGCAAGTAGCGAGTCGTGGCCCCGGTCTTGGGTTGATCCTCGTTGCTGCGGGTTCCCGCGTCTTGCTACTTACTACTTCCCCGATATCCCCGTCAATCTCGGTCACGTCGGGTACGGTGCTCTTGCCACTGGGGCGGGCGGGCTGTTCCGGAGGAGGACCGGATGAAGACCGACTTAAGCGTGATTCTGCGGCGCCTCGCTGAGGTGCCGACCGTTGAAGGCAACGTACGGACACCGCCGAGTGATCCGTCAGCCGGGCCCGGCATTTCTCGCTACCAGAAACAATCGGCCCATTTGCGGACCCGGGATTGCTCGGTTGAGTTGACCGACTTCGACGCTGTCGACGTCGACCTCACGGAAGACTGAACGGCCAGGCCCCGTACACTTCGCTGTGTGGATGCACAGCGGCAGGAGCGGCGGTTCCCGCGTGACGAAGTGGGAGACATCATCGACGTCGCCGCGCGCCTCGACGATCTTGTTGATGATCCGACCGATCGTGGTCTCACGCTCGACCAGCTGATCCACGTCGCAGCCGAAGTGGGGATTTCCCGTGACGCGGTCCAGAGGGCAATCCGCGAGGAAGGCAAACGTCGCGCGGTCGATGATCGGGATGCTCGTAGACGGATTCGGCGCCGCATGCGGTTCGTCCGTCATGCCCTGGTGTACGTCGTTGTTATCTCGTCGCTGCTCCTTGTCGATGCACTCAACGGTGGCGGCTGGTGGTTCTTCTATGTTGCTGCTCTCTGGGGCGCGATCCTCGCGATCCAGGCGCTCCGATTCTTGACCCGCAAGAAGGGGCCGCTCGAACAGGCAATGCTCGACCGAGGCAACTGAGCAGTTGACGTCGCTGCGAGTCGCTACCGACGTCCAGTCACCACTCGTTTGCTCCGTGCAGGGATGGCCTCTGGCAGGGATCCACGACCCGATCCGGGCGTCGTCGAGTTGTCCGCCGATGAGGTTGCCTGCGGCGATCGGAAGTCTTCGGATCGCTGGGCCGGCGTAGCTACCGGGAAGTAGATCGTGGTCGTGGTCCACCCGAGGGAGCGCTGCGTGTTCATCGTGGCCCCCTGATACTCAACGAGGGCAGGAACGATTCGATAGGACAACGGAGCGGCGGTAGCGAGTAGATTCTCAGCGACGGGCTCTTCGGAATCATGGCGAATCCGATCGTCGGTGACCGTGACGACCGCGAGTCCGTTTCGTTCGTCGACGTCGAAGCGAAGCATCGTCGCTCCCGCTTCGCCGGCGACGTGAACCACATTGACGAGAATCTGGCGCACCGCTGTCGGATCACACCATGCGACGGTCGGCTGAGCGTCCACGCTGATCTCGACTCGCGAGCGCCCGATGGCCTCGACGATTCGGCCGACGTGAGTGCCGACATCCACTGCCGTGAGAATCGGCCGGTACACACCGGCCTCGATCTGGGCCGCGGTGGCGATGTTCTCGACCTTCCGAACCGCCTCGGTCGCGTCGTGGGAGATGATCCCAATGAGTTCCTCAGCCTCCGAGATGTTGGCGATTCCGGAATCGTCGAGGTGCCGCGAGAATCCGTAGACTGCGGTGAGCGGGGCGCGCAGTTCGTTGATGAAGCGGCCGTAGATCTCGTCGTGTGCACGTCGCTCGACCTGTTCCTCATCCAGCGCACCTTCAAGTTCCGCGATACGTCGGTTGAGCGGGCGCTCTGCGGCATTCGCCCCCGCAAAGAGAGCGATGGGGACGAGCACGCCGAGCAGGACAACCGCCCCAACCCGGACCGAACCGTCCATCGTGAGGGCCCATCGTCCGACCATCGCGACGCTCACCAGCAACGCGAAGATCGTCGGTATCCACGGCGCGTAGGTTTTGGACGTTGAGCGACGCACGCGAGTACCTCCTTCCTATGGAATCGGTCGGGTGAGGGGCAAGACTTGAATGGCGTTTTCGGCGGCGCGGACCGAGCGATGCCTGGGCAGCCCGCTCCTTTCCGCGGGCCGGGGACGCCAAATAGGACGTGGAGAACCCTGGGTACGCGGTTTTGGTAGCCTCGACGGGCATGGAAGCCCCGTTCACCGTCGCCGTCGAGATCCCGCTCGTCGGTGACGAGCGGCGGAAGAACTGGGCGAAGGTCGTGACCAACGTCGACGACTCCCTTGCAACCGGATGGGCATTCGACGGGGAGTTCATCGCGACCGGCGGCATCCAGGACGTCGAGCCCGGATGTGTTGTCCTGGTCTATGGCGAGAAAGGGAGTCGGGCGAACCCGGCGATCGAAGCCCGGGTCTACACCGTCCATGCCGACGCAACGCTCAGCCTCCGTGCGAGCGCCCGGGGTAGAGCCTGGGCCAGGACGCTGCGCGACACGATCGAAGATCTCCTCGCCGAGGTGGCCGAGGCCCCGATCGAGCAGATTGGATGGAGCCCCGACCTTCTGCGCTATTCCGATGAGGCGCTTGTCGAAGAGATGAAGCGCCGCGGACTCACCTGAATGCTCAGATCTCGGCTGTCCCCGTCGGGATCAAAGCAGCGGTGATTACGTAACTGGTTCCGACGGCACTCACCAACGACCAGAACCGCCGCCGCACCCCGCCGTGTCCCTCGCTCTTCCTCCCTACAAAGCCCGCAGCCGCTATCGCCGACAGATTCGTTCAGTGGTGCCGTCGGAGCGTCAATGAGACCGAGACTTCGGCCGTCGACCGGCCGACGGATACAGCGGTCCGTGAGGTCGCGAATCCCTACAGGATCTCATCGGACCGACCGATCTTCTCCAGATGAAGGGATCCCTTTCGGCGGTGTTCGCGGCCGCCCTCCTCTTGTTGACGGTGCCGGCCGCTTCGGCCGACGATGAGCCGCCACCCGAACCTCCACCGACCACCACCACCACAACCACAACCACCATGGTGCCAGAGGCGACCACAACCACAACCACAACCACAACCACAACCACAACCACAACCACAACCACAACCACAACCACAACCACAACCACAACTAGTCCGCCAACGACGACCACGCTCCCGCCGCCGCCGGTTGACCCGCCGCCGTCGGTTGACCCGCCGCCGTCGGTTGACCCGCCGCCGTCGGTTGACCCGCCGCCGCCGCCTCCTCCCGCTGAACCGCCGGTCGACGACGTGGTTGCGAACAGCGATGATCCATTTGTGGTGCCCGGCGTGCCGAAGCGGCAGATCCGGCGCGTTGACGTCACCCGAAAGATCGTGTTCCCGCTTGTCGGTACCAACTACTACCAGCCCAGCTTCGGTGCCTGCCGCGACTCTTGCGAGCGTGAGCACCATGGGATCGACATCATGACCTACGGGTGGAAGGGTGTCCCGGTAGTCGCCGCGCACGATGGCAGGATCAGAACAATCCGGGACGATGGCGAGTGGTGCAACATCGAGATCACCAGCAGCGACCGTTGGTATACGCGCTACATACATCTGAACAACGACACCCCCGGCTACGACGACGCGAACTATGAATGTGTCGTTCCCGGCATCGAAGTCGGGACGCGTGTGGAAGCCGGCCAAATCATCGGATGGGTGGGTGACTCCGGCAACGCCGAGTTCACGCCGCCGCATCTTCACTTCGAGATCCGCATGCCGAGTGGCCTCCCCGTCGACCCCTACAAGTCGTTGAAGAGGGCAAATCGAATCCGCTACCAGCGGACGCTGGGCGAGGACCCAATCGCCACCGCGGCCCAGATCGCTTCCTATGCGTACAGCGACGGGTCAAATGTCGTCAGCATCATGGCCAGGACCGACTACGAGCTCCTCCAGGCCGGCGGGTTCACGACCCTCGACCTGGCCGTTCCGCTCCTCCTGGCCGAGTCCGACTACCTCCCACAGCCGACGCTCGACGCGCTCGACCTCTTCAGTCCGAGTCGTGTGATCATTGTTGGGGACGGTCTCCGGCAGTCCGTGATCGACCAGCTCGCGCTCCGATTCCCGATCGTTGGCCGAACCGCCATGCCCGCTCGCCACCCTGATCCGATTGACGAGCCGTTCGCAGGGTTTGAGATCGAGGAAACCGAGGCGCCACCCGCGCCGTTCTCCGTGATCTTCGTCGGTGACCGGTCGGAACTTCCGGAGGGATTTGACTTCGATCTTGCCCGCTGGTCGCGGCGCATGCCCACGGCCACTTTCGACGCAGCTCAGCCCGGCCGATACTTCGGCCTGGATATCTACCGGGGGCCGGGCCGTTCAGGCAATCGGAACACGCTCTACTACTCGACCGGCAACGAGTACACCCGGTTCCCAGCCAAGGAGCCGCCCAACACGCCACCGGACTACGGCGTACTCGTCTTCGATACGAAGCGGACATCCGAAGCCACGGTGACGTTCTTGGACAGCCTCGCTGATCTCCCGGTCGTGCCACTCTGGCGGTAGGCGCCTCCTCAGATGCTCAGGTACCTGGCGATCTTGTCCTGCGCCGCTTCCATGACATGCATCTGGAGCCCGTTGAGCGCACGCGCCAGAGCGAGCTCCTCTCCGACGACCGGCATCGGGTCGTCGATTGGGTTCCTTCGCGCCCGCCCTTGCGCCTCGAAGTGATCACCCATGAGATCCAGCACAGTGCGAACCGTTGTGGTCGACTCGTCCTCTTCGATGTGGACCTTGATCGTGATGTCCTTGTTCACGATGCTCCTCGTGTCGCGTGACCCCATTGTCGTCACCAACCGACCCCGTGCCTAGGGGTGATACGAGATCTGAGACCCGAGACTCGAGACTTGAGATAGGTCTCGTGTCTTGCTACCTGCTACCTATCTTCCGGCATCGTCACGATTCCGAAGGTTGGGCCCTGGGGATCGCTTAGGAATGCCATACGGCCGAACGTCGAGTCCCACGGCTCTCGTTGAACGGTCGCACCGAGCCCCAGCGCACGTTCAACAGCTTCTTCGGTCCCGTCTACGGTGAACCAGACGAACCAATGTGCCGGGATCGTATCCGGGAGCGTCCCCGCCATGTCGTAGATGCCGCCGTTCGTGCGGCCATCAACGGTCACAACCGTGTAGGTGAAGTCGTCGTACTGCTGAATGTCGATTCCCCAACCCAGCAGCTCGGTGTAGAAGGCCTTTGCAGCCTCGACGTCGCGACACGCCAGCTCATTCCACGACATCGCCCCCGGAATGTTGAACACTCCGGCGCCCGTGTGTTGGCCGGCCTGCCAGAACCCGATCGCTGCACCCACAGGATCAACGGCGAAGAACATCTTCCCGGAATCCATGATCTGCACGGGCTCCATCAGGAGTACCGCTCCGAGCTCCTTCGCTTTGGCGGCTGTTGCGTCAACGTCGTCGACGAGTACGTATGACGACCAGACCGGCAGTTGTCCCGCCTCGATGTCTTCCGGGCGAAGCGGTCCCATGCCCGCGACGGTCTTCCCATCGAGCATGAACATCGTGTACGGCATCGATTCACCACCCGGGGAATCAACTGCATCCCATCCGAATAGTCCGGAGTAGAACGCCTTCCCCTGATCCATATCCGGAACCGCTACATCGGCCCATCCGAAAGTCCCATTGGGATGACCCATCGGTAGTACCTCCTCCTGCGGCGTGGTCGCCACCTCCGATGCAACCCTACGTGCAGGGTGCCGCTCGGGCCAGAGGTTCCTCGACCTTGGTCGCAATGCGGGGTAGCGTTGCAGCCTCTATGGGTGAGCGATCGTTCCTGCGCGCGTCGGCCGTGTGCCTTGCATCGTTTGTGATGCTCGGTTCTGTGCTGTTCGTAGACGCGCCGCGGGCAGCGGCAGCCTCAGGCTGGGCGGTCGCGGGATGCCGGCTGTTCTCGCCCTCTGCAGTGGTCGACGGTGTCCTCACTCCCGGCCATGTGCCCGACGCCGATCCGGCCATCGTTGAAGACGATCCCGACGCAGAGTCCATGCCGATGGCCGCCGTCCGCTTCCCCGATGAGGCGAGCTTGTGGGCTGCCGCCGGCACGCGGGGCCCCGATCTCGCCGTCGCTGTTGAGTCGGCGGGTGCCTCAACTGGTTCGCTCACCGGGCTTGGCCCCGCACGATCCGACCGGGAGATCTCCGACTCGATTGTTCGCCTCTACTGTGGCCTGCTCGGCAGGGAACCCGACGCCCTCGACCTCGAGTACTGGGCGCGACGCTATTGGAACGGCCTGCCGCTCGCCTCAATCGCAGACGCGTTCACGACGAGCGCAGAATTCTTGGATCGGCACGGCGACCTCACCGACGAAGCGCTCGTTACCGTCCTCTATCACACGGTCTTGGCACGTGAGCCGGCCGCCGGCGGTGTCGACTCCTTCATCGCCATGCTTCGTAGCGGGGAGATGTCCCGGGGCGGTCTCGTGGTGGCCTTCAGCGAGTCCCCAGAGTTCGTGGCCGCGACCGGCACGGTGGAGCCGGAGAAACCCCCGCTCCCGTATCCCGCGGTGGGTTCTGGTCGTCGTGTCATCTATGCAAATCGGGAAGCGCGTGTGTGGTTCGTCGAAGCGACCGGAGAACTTGCGAAGACGCACCAGGTTTCCGGGCGGCGCGGCGTCCCCAATCCCGGCCGCTACAACGTCTACTCGAAGTCCCGGTACGCGTGGGCTCCATACGATGGCATCACGATGGAGTACATGGTCCGGTTCGCTCGCGAGGAATGGCCGTATGGATTCCACTCGATCCCGATCAACCCGGACAACTCACCGCTCCAGACGAAGGAACAGCTTGGGACACTCCGGTCCGGGGGCTGCGTCCGGCAGGATTTCGACGATGCGGAGTTCACCTTCGGCTGGACCGACATCGGTACCCGGGTGATCATGCTGCCGTAGGCCGTGGGCTGGCGCCCTGCCTGTGGCTGCTGAGCGGCCGGTCACTCCTAGCCTTCTTTCCATGTCTGCTTCGGTTCGAAACGGTGCTTCGCCGCCCGGGTTGGGGGACGTGATCTCGGGAGGAATGGCACTGATCCGGCAGTTCGTCCGGTGGCACCCGTGGTCCTTCACGCTCGCCGTCTTCGGCGCTGCGCTGTTCGTGTCGGCAATCGTCGCCTCGGCCGTGGTGATCGGGCGTATCACCGATCTTGTCATCATCCCCGTCCTCGACGACGGAGAGGACATCGGGAACCGCGTTGTCCTTGCCGTTGCCGCCGTCATGGGAGTGGCCCTTTGGAAGGCGATCGGCATCACGCTGCGCCGCACGGCTGCGAGCGCCCTGCAGTTTCGGACACGAGCGGACGCCCGAGAGAAGCTGATCGAACACCAGCTGAGGCTTCAGCTCGCCTGGCACGACCGCCGCTCAACCGGCGACTTGCTCTCCGTGAGCGAAGTCGACACACAGACCGGAACGGTCGTTCTCGCGCCGCTGCCGTACGCCACCGGCGCCTCGCTCCTGCTGATTGGCACGTTCGTCATGGTGTTCACCACACACTGGATCCTCGGTGCCATCGCGTTCGTGGGCCTATCGATCCTCGTTGTGATCGATATCGCGGGGGCCTTCTCCCTGTTCAGGGACTTCGAGGAAGCCCAGTACGAACGCGGGGCGGTCAGTGAAATCGCCCACGAGAGTATCGATGGAGCGTTGACCGTCAAAGCTCTTGGGCGTGAAGCCGAGGAGGTCGAGCGGTTCAGGGGTGCAGCATCGATCCTGAAGGCCAGACTCATCGGCATCGGTGTTCGTTTCGCCAGCTTCCGGGCGATCGTCGAGTCGATCCCCGCCGGGCTCAACATCATCATCCTCGTTGCCGGAGCGATCCTTGTGACCGACGGCTCGATGACGCCGGGAGAACTCGTTTCGGTGGCCTACCTCATCACGCTGATGGCGTTCCCCCTGCAGCTCATCGGCTTCGTCATCTTCGAGATGGCGCACAGCCAGGCGGCGTGGACGCGCGTGCAAGAGATCCTCGACTCTGACGAACTCGTCGACCACGGCCGGCTCGCTGCGCGGCCGGTTGCCGATGGCGCCGAACTCGAATCGCGGCGAGTGCAATTCACCTACGGCGACGGCGAGCCGGTTCTCAGCGACATTCGATTTGAGATTCCCGCGGGGAGGACCGTGGCAATCGTCGGACCCACGGCCTCGGGGAAGTCGACCCTGACGATGCTTCTCGCCCGCTTGTGGGATCCGAGTGACGGCGCCATCCACATCGACGGACGGGATCTGCGAGACTTCGCCCGCTCCGAACTCGCGCTCGAAGTCGCCTACGTGGCGCAGGAGTCGTTCCTATTCGACGACACCGTGTGGGGGAACGTGACGCTCGGAGCCGATGTACCCGAAGAGGATGTGCTGCGAGCAATGCGTCTCGCCGGCGTGGAACGGTTCATCACTGAACTTCCGGGCGGCTACGACACGCAGATTGGGGAACGCGGTACATCGCTGAGCGGCGGTCAGCGGCAGCGGGTTGCCCTCGCTCGTGCCCTCGTTCGCCGGCCCCGCGTCTTGGTGCTCGACGACGCCACCTCGGCGGTGGATCCGTCCGTTGAGACAGAGATCCTCCGGGGCTTGCAGGGAGCGGAGTTGCCGTCGACGGTCGTCATCGTCGCCTACCGCCGCTCTTCGATCATCCTGACCGACGAGATCGTCTTCATGGACGAGGGTCGCGTCATCGCCCACGGGACCCACGAAGAACTCCTCGCGAGCCAGCCGGGCTATGGGCGGCTCCTCCGCGCCTACGAGGAGGATGCCGGCCGGCGATCTGAGGAAGGTGGGTCATGAGTGATTCAACCGGACGGGTCCTCCGCCGCGCCTTCGCAGTCGCTCCTGCCCTCTCGAAGGGACTCGGGTTGACACTGACCCTCGCCGTGTTTGGGACCGCATTGCAGCTCGTCGTCCCGATCACGGTGCAGCGCATCATCGACTCGGTGCTGCTCGCCAGCGAAGTGAATACGGAAGAGGTGTTCTTCGCCGGCGCCGCCGCCCTGCTCGCCGTCGTGGTCGCATGGTGGGCGCGGCGGACTTCACTCGCCCGTCTCGCCCGGTCTTCGGTCACCGGACTCACCGACTTGCGCGTCGCAACATTCGAATACCTCCACAAGCTCTCGATGCTCCACGTTCAAGCTGAACGACGCGGGGCTCTCGTCAGTCGTGTCACCTCAGACATCGAAACCATGCAGCAGTTCATGGAGTGGGGCGGCGTCGGGATGATCCTTGGCGCCGCTCAGATCACGCTGGCCGTGATGGTGATGGTGGTGTACGAGTGGCGCTTGGCGTTGATGATCGTCGTTGGTGTCGTTCTGTATTCGGTGATGCTGGTCTGGTTCCAGCGGATCCTGCGCCGCGCCCACGATCGGGTCCGCGAACGGGTCGCCGACTCGCTCTCGGTCATCGGGGAGGCGACCGCGGGTCTTCCGACGGTCCGGGCGTTCGGTATGGAGTCCGCAGTCATGGGCAAGGTGAGCACCGCTCTCGACCGGCAGTATCGCGCCGAATACGGCGCGGGCGCGCTCGCGGCCGTGTTGTTCTCATCGGCCGAGCTGTTTGCTGGCGTTATCACGGCGTCGGTGGTTGCCGTCGGTGTCGTTTTTGGCGTCTCGTGGGGCCTCAGCGCGGGAACCTTGGTCGCATTCCTGTTCCTCGTGACGCTGCTGGTCGAACCGGTCCAGATGCTTGTCGAGACGATCAACCAGGCGCAGTCGGCGGGAGCAGGTCTCCGTAAGGTGCTGGACGTGCTCGACACACCGATCGACGTTGGAGATCCGATCAA
>Ga0316193_10001880_pt1 | contig 14475 bp, 12 predicted proteins | sample MerIslsedime2_MG_FD_207735 | JGI IMG/M metagenome (GOLD analysis project Ga0316193, IMG submission 207735) | Coastal sediment microbial communities from Maine, United States - Merrow Island sediment 2 | ecosystem: Environmental > Aquatic > Marine > Coastal > Sediment | place: USA: Maine...
TGCGACAATGACAGGTGGCGATCGTCTCCGATCGCCGGCTGGGAGGCACTGATGGCGACCAACGATACGCGCGATAGAAACATCAAAGAGGTGGTCGCCAAGAGCCTCCGAGCGGAACGCCTCGAGATGAGGACGAAGCGATTGGCCGCCGAGAGCATGGCGAACGAGTCCGAGGCCCGGGTCCTCGGACGCTGACCACCGCGCACCCCATGCCCGACCTCCTTGGCCCGGATCCAGATCGACTGCGCGTCGCAGTACTCGCCCCCATCTCGTGGCGGGTCCCACCGCGGCACTACGGGCCGTGGGAACAGTTTGTGTCGCTTCTGACCGAAGGGCTCGTTGCCCGCGGTGTTGACGTGACGCTGTTCGCCACTGCCGACTCAGTGACCGCGGCCCGGCTGGTGGGTGTTGCTCCCACCGGGTACTCCGAAGACCCGACGCTCGACGCCAAGACGTGGGAGGCACTGCACATCGCTGCCCTGTTCGAACGTGCCGTCGAGTTCGATCTGATCCACAACAGCTTTGACTTCCTCCCGCTCACCTACACCCGGCTTGTCGACACCCCAGTGGTCACCACCATCCACGGATTCGCCAACGATGACACCGTGCCGGTGTATCTCGAGTACGCCGATCGCGTCCACTACGTGGCAATCAGCGACGCCGACCGACATCCGGCACTGCCGTATGCGGCGACGATTCACCACGGGATCGATATCGGGTCCTTCGAAGTGGGCCCGGGCGGCGACTCCTTGGTCTTCTTTGGTCGGATCCACCCCGACAAGGGAACCGCCGTCGCGATCGAAGTGGCCAGGCAGGCGGGTCTCCCACTGGTGATCGCAGGGATCGTTCAGGATCACGAGTACTTCACCACCGAGGTCGAGCCGCACGTCGACGGGGAGCGCGTCATCTACCTCGGGCCGGTCGGGCCAGATCGCCGCCAGGACGTTCTGGGCCACGCCAGGGCACTCCTCCATCTGATCGACTTCGACGAGCCGTTCGGTTTCAGCGTCGTGGAAGCGATGGCCTGTGGGACACCGGTGGTCGCCTACGCGCGGGGCTCGATGCCGGAGATCATCCGACCGGGTAGCAACGGATACCTGGTGTCGACGGTTGATGAGGCGGTTGTCGCGGTTCGTGACGCCGACGACCTGGACCGGCCTGCTGTGCGCCGCTCGATCGAGGGACGGTTCGACGCGGCGCGGATGGTGGACGACTACCTGGCGCTCTACCACCGGATCCTCGCCACGGGGTGACGGCCCCGCGGATCTAGCTCAACGCGGACAACAGAGCATCGACCGGGACGGTGGCAAAGCCGGTTGAGGTATCGGACGCTCCGTAGGCGATCACCAGATGGTTGTTGTGAATGATCGATCCACATGAGTAGACGACGTTGGGGACGTATCCGTCGCGCTCCGGCTCGTTTGGCACCAGGAGCGGGTCACGGAGGTGCCCGATGACCCGACTCGGATCATCGATGTCGAGCAAGACGGCACCGAGCGTGTACCGCCGCATGGGGCCGACGCCATGTGTGAGAACGAGCCACCCCGCGCCGGTCTCGAGTGGCGGTCCCGCATTGCCGATCTGCATCAGCTCCCACGGTCGGGTCGGCACCTGGATACGTTCGGCATCGTGCCAGAAGCGAATGTGGTCGGACAGCATGAGGAAGTTGTTCTCGCCGTCGGTCCTGGCGAGAGCGGCATACCGACCGGCGATCGGGCGAGGGAAGATGGCGATACCTTTGTTCGCGGCGCCCGGTCCGTTGAGCGTGGCGATCCGAAAGGTCTCGAAGTCGGCCGTCTGGATGAGCTGGGGCAGGATGTTGAAGCCGTCGTATGCCGTGTACGGCGCGTAGTAGATGATCGAGCCGTCGGTCGCGACGAATCGCGTCAACCGGGCGTCTTCCATTCCGCGGCTCTCCGACGGTCCGTTGGGAAAAAGCACCCGCTGCGACAGGTCGGATTCCGGAGGGAACGCGACCTTGTAGTTGGACGAGGCCAGCCAGTGCATTATCTGCATGACGTGTTGGACGGCGTTCGACGCTGCTTCGTGTCTGGCGAGATCGCCGAGTGCGTCGTCGAGGTCCGCCATCGTGAACTGATCCTCGAGTGAGGACAGTGTTCGGAGCGTAAGGTCATTGGTCGCTCCCATCTCCGTCAGCTTTGCGGTGAACATCGGTTTGTCGAACACGGGGGACTGACGATGTCCGGTCATTGGAACACCCGGTGCCTCGATCTCGAGGTCGCCGCCCGGTCCGACCACGCCCGTTCGAAACTCGATCGAGGAGACGTGGCCTTCGCCGATCGATCGAAGACTGATGATGACCCGAAGCGAGCGCTCGGGCAAGCCGGTCTGATCGGGATGAGCCACGATCGACGGGTTGGTGAGTGCAGCACCCTCGAGCGAGTACTCGTGCATGAAGTATGCGCCCACGAGTCGCCGCGTGTCGTCCGGGAGATCTGCGGCGTCGGGAACCGATTGCGCAACCGCCCGGAACCCGCGCTCGAACACGGCGTCGAGATCGGTATGCCGTTGATGGAAGTCCCGGCGGAGCTCCTCGAGCGTCGCCTCGACCTGATCAGGGGATAGGTCGAGGATCCGGCTGATCAGTTGGTCGACACGAGCTCTTCCTTCGGCCGAAGCATCGTCGATTGCGAGAAACGGCTTCGTGATGAGTCGGTCGGCGTCCGGAGCGAGCCGCACAGGCAGGCGAGTGACCGGGATGGAGGACATCAGAACGCTGCAGTCCCAAGGTCTTCGGCCGAGCACAGAGCGGCGATCTGGAGTGCGGTGATGCCGGCGAGGGTCGATTCCGCTCCCCGGTTCTCGTTGACCGACTGTTCCGTCAGACCGTCGCAGGTTCCGCCTGTCTCGGGGTCGTAGAGCACCATTGCGTTGTCATTGCGTCCCATGAACCACCATGCAGCGTCGAGGGATCGCTGCCTCCACACCGGTTGGCTGGTGATGGTCCACGCCAGGTAGCAGGCTTCGGCCATCGCTGCGGCCTCGATGGGTTGCTGGTCGAACGCCGGCCGCCGGGCGCCGGGTGCGCAACCGCCGGCCGGGGTGAAGCTGAAGTGATCATGGTTGGTTTCGACTCGAACGAGCCACTCCAGAAGACGGAGACCGACCGAGATCAGGTGACGATCACCGCGAGCCTTGCCCGCCGCCAGGAGGGCTTCGGGGAGACGAGCGTTGTCGTAGGCGAGGCGTGCTTCCGGCCAGGGGATTCTCTCGCTGGCGGCGGCGGCGATCAGCCCAGAGGTTCGTCCGAGGAGTCCGGCAGCGGCGGCGTGGCCCGGATCGATCGCCAGCACTTGGGCTGCACCGAGAGCCGCGTAGGCATTCGAGCGCAGGTGCGGCGATTCGAACGAACCGCTCGATGCGAACGCATCGAGGGCCGCTTGCCTCATCCACGGCGTCGGACCTGAGTTCGCCACGGTCCCGAGCCCCCACCACGCCCGACCCTGGCTGTCGTCACCGCCGACTTCGTCGATCCAGGCGCCGTCGGCGCCGCGACGGTTGTGAAACTGACCAGAGCCGGTGCGGGCATCGAGGACGAAACGGAGGTAGATCTCGCCGAGGTCCACCAGGTCGGAGGATGGCGATGTCGGACGCGATGCAACCAGGAGACCGCGAGCGTTGTCGTCGGTGCAGAACCCATGCTCCATGCGCGGTTTCAAGAAACGGGCGTGTTCCCAGAGTCCGGTGGCGTTGGTGAGCCGCCGAAGGTGCGTGTATCTCGGAAGCGGCAGCTCTGACCCGGCGGCCGCGAACGAAGATCCGGAAGGACGACGGGCCGCCTCGGCACGCTCATCCGGCGACACGGGCGACCTCCAACGTCGGCATCGGCTCGATGTTGTGGTCTTCCCTCGCGAGGTCCGACATCATCGCACCGAAGCGCGCGCCGATGATCGGCCAGAACCACCCGTCGGCAATCTGGCGCGCCTGCCGGGACATGTGCGAAGTCAATTGCCGATCGGTCAAGAGGCTTCGGAGCGCCCCGCTGAGCGCCGCGGGGTCGCCGTGGGGAACGGTGATGCCGGCCCCTCCGGAGAGTAACTCCACGGCGTGCGGGAATTGGGTTGCAATCACGGGTTTTGAGGCTGCGATCGCCTCGACGAGAACGCCGGAGGTCACTTGCTCGACCGACGAGTATGGGAGTACGACGAGATCGGCGCTGCGCACCAGGCGGGCGAGGGTTGCTCGATCGAGATATCGGTTGTCAAACTCGACCAGGTCCTCCACTCCGAAGCGGTGAGTCATCGAGACCAGGCCGTCTCGATAGGCCTCGCCCGAGTCTGCTCGCACATTGGGATGAGTGGCCCCGGCGATCAGATACCGCGGACGCGGATCGAGGTCGACCAGGCCGGCGAAGGCCTCGACGACCGTCTCTAGGCCCTTGCCCGGTCCGATGAGCCCCCACGTGAGGACGAGGGGACGGTCACCCGAAACCAGTGAAGGTCCGGCGAAACGGGTGTCGGCTCCGTGGGGGATGACGTCGATGCGTTCTGCGTCGACGCCGTAGCGCCGGTTCAGCCGCTCCGCAGCCGTCTGGCTCATGACCACGAGGCGATCGGCCATCTCGGCGAGGTGGTCGATGATCATCCGCTGGTGCGGAGTTGGGTCGTTGAGCACGGTGTGGAACGTCACGGCCGATGGCACGTTGAGACCCGAGACGAGATCGAGGACCTCTTCGCCGTCCGGCCCGCCGAAGATGCCGAACTCGTGCTGGATCGAAACGGTGTCGTACGAGTTCAACACGCGTAGTGCCTGCCGGAGTGAGGCGGGATTGCCGACTCGATGGCCGTATGCGACATCTGTGCCCCGTACCCGTGCGGGTCCGTCGACGAGGTCAACCACGCCGAGGCCGGCTCGAGAGCCGCGACTGCCGGCGACGGCGTTGGCGAGCGAGGCCGTGAACGAGGCCAGGCCGCACACGGTCGGCGGATACGTGCTGACGAAGCAGATTGATGTGTCACGAAGGCCGATTTCCATTGCATCCTCCAGGGGTGGGGGTCGCCGGGACGGCGAGTAGGTGACGATCACTCGTCAAGGCAGTGAAACCGGGTGCCAAATCGGCGGCTCCGAGAACAGAAGTGAGGTGCGGGTGAACCGCGCTTGCGAAGGCTACTCGCGTTCGGCCCCTACGGGGGTCGGACTGTCGGCGAAGCATCGATCGCATGGGGCCCGAGCCGCCGATGCCACAGCGATTCCGGTCGGGTACCGTCCGTCGGCCGCTACCCTTGGTGCTGACAGCGTACGTATCACGCGTACAGCGCCCGTCCCGCCACATCCGTCCGGCGGGATCACCGCACGACCTGCTGCTTCTCGTCGACGCATTGCGCCTGGCTCGGACCGCACCTCTGGCGGGGCGTCAGCCCCCGGCGGTCCGACGCTTCTGAAGGAGCCCCCGCATGTCCAGCAACCTCTACGTTGGGAATCTGACGTTCAACACCACAACAGCCGACCTGGAGACCCTCTTCGCTCAGCACGGCGATGTGAAGACGGCCCAGGTCATCAACGACCGCGATACGGGCAGGTCACGAGGCTTCGGCTTCGTCGAGATGGAGTCACAGGAAGGCGCCGACACGGCGATCTCGGCGCTCAACGGCACCGACCTCGACGGTCGCGACCTTGCCGTGAGCGTCGCCAAAGAGCGTTCTCGCTGAGGGCCTCCCAGCCTCGTGTCGCTGGCGCCGAGCGGCAACGTTGCAGCGGATGCGGTCACCCCAAACGGGAGCACCACATCCGCAACACCTGCACGGTCCCCAAGTGCCAATGTACGGGATTCGCGATGCCCGTCGCCCGCAGAACCGCCGGTAGCAAGGCGTAGCGGATGTTCGCCTCGGCGTGAGGCGGTGCCCATCGCATGATGGCATATCGTCGTTCAGAAGCCCCAAGCATTGCTTGGGGCTTCTGCCGTTGTGTTCGACTGGCCTGAGAGGGTTCGACGTCCCAAGCGCCGAGACCTGTTGATCGCCGGAGAATCGGCGCGGCGGCGCCGGCGATCCACAGATCGGTGGAGTGCTGCTTCCTTCCGGAAGCGTGACGACGTCGCGAAGCACGAACCACGCGGCCTCGACGGGGTCGACCTGGCGGCAGCGGATCATCCCCATTGGCTCCAGATGCCGCACGGAACCATAGACCTCGAGAACTCGGGAGTCCTTCCCGAATACTGGCCGGTCGGAATCACCCCTCGTAGTCGTTCATGGGTGGGGCTACGGCTGCGGCGGCGTCGGTTCCGGGGATCGCTTCTGCGGTGCTGCAGTTGGTGTTCCAACCGTCGGGTACGAGGTTTGCGGGTACGACGACATCGGTCTGAGTGTCGTCGCCGACTACGAACATCATCTGACATCCGTAGAGACCTGAGCCGTCGGAGTTGATGGGTACCCATCGCTTGAGTCCGCCGAGCCCAACGTCGACCCACACGACGAGGGTGTACCTGCCTGGTGCCACGGTCAGTGCCTGATCGGTCACGTGCGGAAACGATCCCATGCCCGGTTCTCCGGGCTCGCGTACGACTTCTGTCGTGGTGAAGTCGCTGCCGTCGACTACAGACCAGAAGCCGCCGAGCGCGTCGCTTTCCAGATCTGTCAGCTCGCCACCCGCATAGAGGACGCCAGCGAGTTCGTAGCCTGGATGGCCCGTCACGTCCGTCACTGTGACAGTCACCGTCTGGCCCTCACCCACGCCCACCGGCGGAGGCATCGACATCTCTCGCTCTTGCGTCCACGCATCGTCGGGAGATACCGGTGGAGCAACGGCTGCGGCGGCGTCGGTTCCGGGAATAGCGACTCCGGTGGTGCAGTCGGTGTTCCAGCCGTTGGATACGAAGTCTGCGGTGACGGCGACGTCGGTTTGGGTATCGTCTCCGACTTCGAAGACGGCCTGGCAGCCGTAGAGGCCCATCCCGTCGGAGTTGACGGGCACCCATCGGCTCATCGGACCCAGGCCGGCGTCGACCCACATGACCAGGGTGTAGGTGCCGGGTGTGACGGCCAACGCTTGGTCGGCGATGAAGGGGAATCGGTTCTCTCCGAATACTCCTGGCTCGCGCACGACTTCTGTCGTGGTGAAGTCGTTGCCGTCGACCACAGACCAGAAGCCGCCGAGCGCGTCGCTTTCCAGATCGGTCAAGTCGCCGCCCGCGTAGAGCACCCCGGCGAGCTCATCGCCATCGTGGCCCGTCACGTCCGTCACGGTGACGCTCACTGTCTGACCATCACCCGCGCCCTCCACGGGAGGCATCGACATCTCCAACTCAGGCCACCACATTCCGTCGCCGTCCATGGACGGTGCGACGGCTGCGGCGGCGTCGGTCCCCGGGAGCGCTGCTCCGGTGGCGCAGTCCGTGTTCCAGCCGTTGGGCACGAGGTTTGCGGGGACGACGACGTCGGTTTGGGCATCGCCTCCGACTTCGAAGACGGCCTGGCAGCCGTAGAGGCCCATGCCGTCGGAGTTGACGGGCACCCATCGGTTGAACCCGCCCAGCCCGACATCGACCCACACGACGAGGGTGTACGTGCCCGGTGCCACGGTCAGTGCCTGATCGGTCACGTGGGGGAATGGTCCTATGCCCGGTGTTCCGGGTTCGCGCACGACTTCTGTCGTGGTGAAGTCGTTGCCGTCGACGACGGACCGGAAGCCGCCGAGTGCGTCGCTGTCCAGATCCGTCAAGTCGCCGCCCGCGTAGAGCACCCCGGCGAGCTCATCGCCATCGTGGCCCGTCACGTCCGTCACGGTGACACTCACCGTCTGACCATCACCCACGAGCACCGGCGCGGGAGGTACGGGCTGGGGTTCGGCCACGGTTGTTGCGGTCGTCGCTTCGAACTCGCTCGTGCCCATCCAGCCGAACAGCAGGGGAACGGCACCGACCAACACCAGGGTCGCTATGACGGCTGCCGGAATCAGGATTGCGGGTCGACGAGCGTCCACTCGGCGCCACCATGCCGATGAAGATCCCGGGGCGAGGTCGAGCATGACCCGATCGCGGAGGCGGTCGGCGCCGATCGGCGTGCCGCGCTCGGCAAGATCGGCAAGGGCACGTTTCAGATCACTCATGTTGTCCCTCCAGCACTCAGCTCCACGGCCAGCCGCCGGCGTGCCCGTGAACCGGCCTTCTTCGCTGCGGCTTCCGAGCAGCCGAGCATCGACGCGATCTCCGCAAACCGGTATCCCTCGACTTCGTGGAGGTAGAGGGACGCTCGCTCCCTGGGCGACAATCGCTCGAGGTCGGCCAGATCCGACGGGTATCCCGGCATGGCAGCGACGCTTGCGGATGCGGCATAGCGTCGCAACGCCACCCGGCGGCGCCCCATCCGGCGACTGTGGGCGGCTGCCGCGTTGAGGATCGTCTTGCGGATGTAGGCAATCGGATGATCCAGTTCGGTCAACCGGTGCTTGCGCATCACCGCAACGAGCGCCTCCTGCAGCAGATCATCAGGCTCGAGATCGAAGGGGGCGGCCACGGCGGCGAAGCGGCGGAGCGACGGGTACATCTGGCTGACGATCTGCCACTCTTCCGGTTCCGTCCTGCTGAGCAACTCCATCGCACTCGCGCCTCGGTGGTCTTGCACCAATAGATGCTGAAGCCACCCGAAAGGTGACACACGGATTTCTCCCTCTCACCATCCACCCGTGGGACATCGCCAACCAGGGCACAAAGACCAACGCTGCGATCACCGGTCGAGCGCCCTTCCCTGGTCCGACCACCGGTCCTCATGATTCTGCCGGAAGGGTTGCCGCGTCCGCGGGGCTGTGCGATGATCAGATGAGTGGGGGTTGCCCCGCTCGGGGAAGACCACAGCCCCCTGAGAGAGGGGTGTGCAATGGCATTTACTTCCCGAGTGCCCCGCCTCGTCCTCCTAGCGGCTGTTGTGCTGTTCGTCGCGTCCTCGTGCTTTGGCGAATCGGCCCCCGAGGACGAACCGGTCCCCGAGGACGAATCGATCGCGACCACGGTCGTTGAGACTACGGAAGCTGACGTGGCGGTGGGTGACCAGCAAGCGTCTGAGGTACCGCCGGTTGTCGGCGCTTTCACTTGGACCGAGGTGCTCACGATTCCGGACGGGTTTGTGCCGGGCGTCGCGGTGACCGATCACGGGTTCTACGCCGTTGCGCGCTCCCACGAGGGCGGCTTCTACGCGCCGACGCGAGTCTGGAACTCATTGGACGGCGCCGAGTGGACGGAGATGGAGACCCAGGTGTTCGGTTCCGGGGCAAGCGTCAGCGCGCTCGTGGCGGGTGGTCCGGGCGTCATTGCCGCTGGATTCGTGCCGGACGGCGACACGTACTCGGTGAATGTATGGACCAGCGGCGACGGCTCGTCGTGGCAAGCACGACCGATCGGGTACACCGTGCCCGAGCCGGGCGCCGACTTCCAAGTCTCGATACTCAACCTCGACGCCCTGGCTGCAGGACCAGATCACGGTCTCGTGGCCGGCGTTCAGCACGACAGTCTTGACTGGTATGCGGCCGTCGAGGCCGTGAAGTCGGCCCTACCGCCGGGCGCGGCAGACCTCCCGGACGATCGCATCGGGACGAGCCCCGAGTCGGTCAACGTACGGGTCGGTCCGTTCATGGTCTTCACGTCCAGCTTCGAAGACCTCGGCATCGACCCAGCCATCGCCGACGCTTTTGCGGGTACGGGTGGCCCGTCGAATGAGGAGCTCGTCGCTTTCGGGTCTCCAGACCTTGAGGAGTGGGCGGCCCTCGACACCGCGACCCTCGCGACCTCAGATGCCACGTTCATGTCCGGACTCCTCTGGTCGGGTTCGACGTATGTGGCATCCGTGTGGGGCTATGGCCCGGGGGGCGTTCTCGTTTCCGATGACGGCACAACGTGGGAGGACGCCGTGTTGCCGTCAGGAGCGCAGGAACTAATGCGAATGTACCCCCAAGGGGACCGTCTGCTCGGCGAGGCGTGGGCCGGCGAGGCCCGCATCTTGCTCACGTCCAGTGATGGCCGGGAGTGGTCGGAGCTCGGAGCTCTTCCGGGCGCGACTGGAACGCTCGGCGCCGGCGCATTGGGCATCATGGCCGAGGGCTGGGGCGAAGGCGGCGGCTGGTGCAGTCCAGAATCGATGGAGCCGACCGTTGTCGAGAACAGTGAGGGGACGCTCACGGTGAGCCGCTCGTCCCTCTCGGTCACCAGCCCTTCCGGTGAGGTGGTCATGGAGGAACAGCCGCGAATCGCCGAGCCGATGTGGGGCGAGGAGCTTGCACTCCCCGAAGGTGCGGTCGTCGACTACGAAGCCGAGACCGTGACCTTCGTCTCCGATGATGTCCAACTCATGACCGTGACATTCGATGAACTCGAGTCCGCCTATCGCGAAGCGTGTGCGTCATCCGCGGGCTGCTGCCCCTTCCCGACGATGCAATCCGGAGCGGCACTCTACTTCTCCCAGGACGGTCTCGAGTGGACGAGTCAGGACATGGCCGAGACGCCGATTGTGGGGGCCGTGACGGGCATCTCTGTCGGCGCGGCACACGTGATCGTCACGACGATCGACGAATCGGATGGCGTCTCGACCTCACGACTGTGGCTCGGAACCCCAACTGCCGAAGATGCGGAGAGCGTCGACGTTCCGGAGAGCGTCGACGTACCCGAAGCCGCGATGGATGGAGCCTCCCCTGCAGGTGACGTGGAGTTTCGCCTCCCGGCCGGATTCGTCCCGCGAACGCTTGCGACCTCGCCGACCGGATCCGTAGTGGTCGCGGAGACCGAAGAGGCGCGCTCGTTCGGGCCGTCTCGAGCATGGGCCGCACCGGATGGGAGTGAATGGTCGGAGCTCGACTCCGAGGCCTTCGGGAGCGGAGCCGCATTGGACTACGTCGTTGCCGGTGGACCCGGCCTCCTTGCGTTCGGTACGCTGCCCGGGGACGACGGGACTCAAGCGATGGTGTGGTCATCTGTCGATGGGCTCACATGGACGAGCGCGCCGCTCGGCGTGGTGCTCGAACCCAACGACGACCCGTATATCCAGAGTGCCATCCGCTACGCATCGGTCGCCGCTACTTCTGACAGGGCTGTGGTCATGGCCGATCAATCCATGGGGTTTGCGTGGCAGCTCCTCGAACCAGCCGTTGCAGCGGCTCTTCCGCCCGGGCTACGGGATACGAACAGGATGATGATCGATCCGGACCGCGTGCAGGTGACATGGGGGCCGTTCGTCGTGTTCTCCGAGCGAGTGCAGGATCTTGCGGTCGATCGGGAACTGTTCGACGCCTACAGCCAGGGCGTCACTGGTATCGACGAGCGTCGCTCCGTGGCATTCACCACCGAGGATTTCGTGACGTGGACGGCGACGGAGGTCGAGGAAACCTACTGGAGCGTCGCACCGAGCCGAGGCGGCTACTTGGCCTCCACCTGGGTGGGCGGCGCATCGTGCACGATGCGCCGGTCAGTCGACGGGATCGACTGGTCCGATGCACCGTGCCCCGCGGGTGCACTCGAAGTGTTCCAGGTAGCAGGTGGACCGGACGTGTTGTATGCGACCGGATCCACCACCTCGGGCAACGCCCTGTGGGTCTCCGTGGACGGTGGGGATTCATGGGAGACGACCGGCGGCATTCCGACGAACATCTACGAAGTGTCCGTGGGCGACGCCGGCATTGTGTCCGCCGGCGAGCCCGGCGACAGTGAAACAGGGTGGCTGCCACCGGAAATGCGGGAACCCGTGGTCATCGAGGTGGACGGCTCCACGATGATCATCGGCCCGGGAGAGGACGGCTTCGAAGTACTCGACGCAGAGGGACAGATCGTCGTCAGCGAAACACTCTCAGTCTCGTCCTACCAAGGCGAGGGGTACGACCTGCCTGAATCGCTGGTGATCGACACCACGAATCAGACGCTCACTGTGGTCGACGAGTCGGGCACCGGGCAGTTCACGATCACCCTTGAGCAACTCGAGGACGCTGCGTGCGGTCTCGAGGGCATGTGCATGGGTACGCCACCGGAATTGGTGCTGTGGTATTCGATCGACGGGTCACACTGGAGCGAGACGCCTTTCGAGGACCTGGTGGGATACGACGCCTTCGCCTGGAATCGTCTGATCGCTATCTCGAATGATGTTCTCATCGCCCCGATGCCAACACGCGGCGATGAAGCCGTCGCCATCTGGAGGGGGACAGCAATTCCCTGAGCTCGAAGTGTCTTCGTTGTGAGTGTGCTGAGGAATCGGGCAAAGATATGTTCTGCTGTGCGGGACGCCTCCCCGGTGGCCTGAAGATTCGTCGCCACTGCGTCGGTCGAGCGGAACCGCCCGGCGGCATCGATGACCCTTGTCATAGCGGTGCGTTGTCGAGTGCCCGCATGCTCCCGGCCGAAAGCTGCCGATGCCGCGACGCTTCTGCGGCATTGCGTCCCGATTTCGGTCCGATACGCGAATCGCGGGGGTCGGGTGGAGCGAGGCAGCCATCTCGGCCCCAAGGGCACAGCCGCAATGGGCTGATGACTGGGGCCGAATGCTGCGCCGGTCAGGTGCGAAGTGAAGTGCGTCGCCAGGAGTCGATGGCGACCCCGGCCGCCCGACCGGATTGGTCGGGTAGAGGGCCACGACGATGGCGACTGCCGTGTGCGCCGGGCTGCCGTTCTTGGCGTGCCTTGCCGCAATCCCGCCCTGCGGCGACCCTGGAGTCGCGTGGTACCGCTGTCCTGCGGATCCGGCGAGGACGGCCGGCCTCGTCCTGGTGGGCCTCGTGCTGCTCGCCCTCGCATCTCTTGCGCTGGTCAGGATCTTGACTCCTCCCAGATGGCAGAGCTGGAGCCGGCCAATGCGCATCCTTGTTGTGGTGGGCGTGATGACTTCCGTCCTTGTGATTGCTGTTGTCGAGGGAGTGACCTCGATCGAGTGGCGCCTGTGATCAGCCCTTCACAACGCCGATCGGCCGGAGTCGAGCGACCCGGTCGGCGAGCCCGGCGGCCTCGCACACCCGCGCCACCTCGTCGACATCCTTGTAGGCGTATGGCGCTTCCTCGGCCAGGAGCCGCACCGAACCCGGGCGGATGGCGATCCCCGCCGTTTCGAGGTCCTTCCGTACGTCGCGTCCACTCGCCCGTTGTTTAGCGGCGCTCCGGCTCATGAGGCGTCCTGCGCCGTGAGCCGCCGATGCGAACGCCGGATTGTCGGCCACGCCGCGCAGCACCCATGAGGCGGTTCCCATGCTGCCGGGCACGAGCACCGGCTGCCCGACGCCCCTCAGGTCGTCGGGGAGGTCGGCATGCCCGGGACCGAACGCTCGAGTCGCTCCCTTGCGATGGACACATAGGTTCCTTGGCTGACCGGCGACGAGGTGCATCTCGAGTTTCGCGAGGTTGTGGGCGACGTCGAAGACGAGGTCGAGTCCGAGATCAGCCGGTGCGGTCCGCAGTGCCGCCGAGAACGCCTCCCGAGCTTCGTGCGCGAGGATGTGCCGGTTTGCCCACGCGAAGTTGGCTGCCGTCGCCATCGCACTGAGGTAGGCCTGCCCTTCTCGCGAAACGGTCGGGACACAGGCGAGTTGACGGTCGGGCACCGTGATGCTGTGCCGGGCCATCGCGGGACCCATCAGCTTGAGCTGATCCTGGCAGGTCTGATGACCGAGACCGCGGCTCCCGCAGTGGATCATCACGGTGAGCGTGCCGGGTCGGAGCCCGAAGGCCTCTGCCGCGCCGGCGTCGAAGATGCGATCGACGACCTGCACCTCGAGGAAGTGATTGCCGGCGCCGAGCGAACCGATTTGGCCGCCCCCTCGCTGCCTCGCCTCGGGTGAGACCAGCTCGGGTCGGCCGCCGGCGGACGTGCCTCGTTCCTCACACCGGTCGAGATCCCGCTTGGTGCCGTAGCCGGCGTCGAGCGCTGCTCGTGCGCCGTGCTCGAGCACGCTGTCGAGCAGGCCGCGCAGGGCGATCCCTCCCTTTCCGGCTCCGCGCGGGATGCGGGTGTCGAGTTCGGCCATGATCCGGTGCGCGTGCTTGGCGAAGTCCGGACGAGTGAGGTGAGAGGAGAGGAGTCGAACACCGCAGCAGATGTCGAAGCCGACTCCACCGGGGGAGATCACACCTCCGTCGTCGATGTCGGTCGCCGCCACGCCTCCGATCGGGAAGCCGTATCCCCAGTGGATGTCGGGCATTGCATAGGAGGCGCCCACGATGCCGGGGAGGTGCGCCACGTTGGCCACCTGATCGACCGCCCGATCCTCCCGGGCCTTCACCATGAGTGATTCGCTGGCGAATACGACGCCGGGGACTCGCATTCCCCCCGACCGAGGCACGGTCCACTCGCAGTCGGACGTCCGCTCAAGCTCCATCAACGGATGATGCCCGGCCATGCCCGCCGCCGGTAGAGGACGATGACTCACACGTCGAAGATCACCCGTATCTCCCATTGATCCCGGGCCGGCTCGCACCTGAGACGGTGATACGTGACGGCCTTGATCGGTGTTCCCCGCAGCTCCCGCCCGACCGATGTTGCACCTGCGGCCTCGACGGTT
>Ga0316193_10001883_pt1 | contig 14465 bp, 9 predicted proteins | sample MerIslsedime2_MG_FD_207735 | JGI IMG/M metagenome (GOLD analysis project Ga0316193, IMG submission 207735) | Coastal sediment microbial communities from Maine, United States - Merrow Island sediment 2 | ecosystem: Environmental > Aquatic > Marine > Coastal > Sediment | place: USA: Maine...
TGCACGAATAACAACCTATTTTGTTACGATTTTTGTTGTTGCACAATACTTTCTGTTTGTCACTGCTCCAATAGTTGTGAAGCTGTTGATGGCACCTGATTACCATGATGCGTACCGAGTTACACAAGTTGTTTCTATTGGGATGTGTTTTTATTGTTTACACTCTTTTTTTACGACAGGCGCGTTTATCAAGGATAAAACTTGGTTTTTACCTTTTTCTTATTTTACAGCGGCATTGATAAATGTACTTTTAAATTGGTGGTTAATTCCTAAGTATGGTTATTTAGCAGCTGCTTGGAATTCGGTTATTACATATTTTGTCTTTAGTTGTGTCGGTTTTTTCGTGTTTCGGAGTATTTATAGTATTCCCTTTGAGTTCGATCGGCTCTTTTTCCTTTTTTTTAGCGTTCTTTGCTTGGGTTTTCTTTGTTATTTCGTTCGGTTTGATAACTGGACAGTCGAGTGTTTAAAGGAGATTACTTTCATTATTCTTTTACCTGGTGTTTTACTTTTGGGACCGTATCTTAAGGACAGCGAGCGTAGGAAGTTAGCAGATGGAATGGCTAAAGCAAGGTTGGCTTTCGCCAAGGTTCGGCTGAGTCAGGATGGATTGGGTTAGTTTGTTTTGCTGTTTAAGGATGAATTTAGAATTTCTGATGGGATCTGCATGATTGCGTTTCGGTGTTGGGCTTTGAAAATAACTAAAATTCTTGAGGGTAATAGGAAGCTGATTATTTGAAGCACGATTTCGGAAGTTAGTCTTACGATCTATGAATTCAAAACTACTGATACTTACAGAGCACTTTCTGCCGTTAAAAGGAGGGTCTATTAAGTGGTTGTTAAACACTTACAACAGATTCGGCAACAGTGAGGTTCTCTTTGTGGCCGGGAGTCAAAATGGTGATGAAGATATAGACGTTGCGTCATCGTACCGTGTTGAGCGAATCCCGATGCACATGTCAGATTGGGATCCCACGAGGCCGTCCTCATTACGTACATATCTCAAAATGGTCTCAAGCTTGCTCAGAATTTCCCATAAGAATAACATTCAGCAAATCCATTGTGCAAAGGTCCTTCCGGAGGCGCTTGTAGCATGGCTAATCAAGCACATCGCAACTATACCTTATATAGTTTATGCACATGGGGAGGAGATAACGGTAGGGCTTACTTCGCGTAAGTTTCAGTGGCTACTACCTCGAATCTACAATGGTGCAGCGGCTATTATCGCTAACTCTTCCAATACACGGGTTCTTTTGGAAGGCATTGGTATAAAGGCGAACAAGATCCACCTCATTCATCCTGGGGTTGACGCCGAATTTTATGGATTCAAGGCAGGCGAGGCAGAAGTAATCCGCAACAAATACCGGTTGGGAACTTCCCCTGTCATTCTCACAGTGGGACGGATGCAGAGGAGAAAAGGTCAGGACATGGTAATCAAGGCCCTGCCCAGGATAAAGGAAAAGTTTCCCGCGGTTAAATACATCATCGTAGGAACAGGTGAAGAATCCCGGTACCTACGTACGCTTGCCCATAATTTCGGTGTGGCAGATGTCGTGATCTTTGCAGGACGTGTGCCGGACGAGGACCTACCTGCCTATTATTCAACCTGTGATGTCTTTGTCATGCCAAACAGAGAGATCGATGGAGACATTGAAGGATTTGGCATGGTTTATCTTGAAGCCAACGCGGCAAGAAAACCAGTGATTGGCGGAATTAGTGGAGGAACGGGTGATGCCATTGTCCACGGTGTCACAGGCCTGAGGGTTGACGGAACCGACGTAAAGGCGATTACTGATTCTGTAATCTCCCTTTTGAAAAACCACGCAGAGGCAAAAGCCATGGGAGAGGCGGGGCGTCGTCGGGTGGAGGAAGAGTTCAAGTGGGAATCAGTAGCTAAACGGACTATTGCAATATCTAATTCAATCGAGACTAAGTAGAATCTGACCTATGGATACCGTTTTAAGAAACTACCTGAAGGAACGATTATTTAATTTTGTTCGAAAAGTAATCCAAACGGACACATTCCGGGAAGAAATTTCTAGTATTTTGGACGAGCAACACTATAATCGCTATTTGCTTTCTTCCATCACCTACCGCGACTGCGGCACCGACTATCCCGAACTTGGGGTGCCCGAGTCAAGAGGAACTATGGAACGGAACGATGTAGTTTTCATTACAGCTAGGTTCCGCTCAGGATCAACGTTTCTTTGGAATATTTTCAGGAACATTCAAGGTTGTACAGCCTACTACGAGCCATTGCTCCAAGAAGGGCCAGAAGAAAGAGGACTGGGTCGTCAGCATCAAATTGACTCCACTCACCGTGGTGTAGAAGACTATCACGCTGAGTTCAATAGAATTAGAGGTCTTGCGGAGGCTCACAAATCCCAATGGGCTTTCAGACAACTCAAGATGGATGAGTTTCACTTTGATCCAGATTTGGAAAACTACATCAATCTACTAATCGAAAACGCTCCGGGCAGGCCAGTTTTGCAATTCAATCGTGTGGATTTTCGCCTGCAGTGGCTGAGGTCAAGGTATCCGAACGCCAAGATTATGCATCTGTTCAGGAACCCAAGAGATCAGTGGATGTCAATGGTCAAAAACGATGGCTACATTTCTAGGGAATTCAAGTGGGATAAGAACAACAAAACAGCTTTCATTAATACATTCTATCTATGGGACTGGTGGAAAGATTTGCACTTCCAGATGCCCTTTCTAAAGCTTGATTATCTGGAGCATCCCTATCAAGTTCATTACCTCGTATGGCGTATGTCCTATCTGTATGGAAAACAATTCAGTGATCTTTCTCTCCGCTATGAATCCGTAATGCTTTCCTTCGAGCAGGTGATGGATGAATGTCTGAAATTCCTTGAGATCAAAGGTTATGACATAAAAAAACTCGCGAACCTTGTGAATCCGCGAGTTGGAAGCGGTTGGCAAGACTATGCAAGCGACAGTTGGTTCAGAGAGTTAGAAAGCAAGGCCGAGAGTCTCCTTGCCTCATTTTTTAAGCCTCGAGACGTGACTAGGCTATCGGAGGAATTCACCTAATGAACATCTACCAATACCAAGGCGTTATTAACTACAGCGATCGACACCTTCTAAATGGCCATCGTAGCGGGTTATTATTTTTTACTGGCTTGTCAGGTAGCGGTAAATCGACCATTGCGCACGCATTGGAAGCTCGTCTGTACCGGAGCAATGTCCACACTTACGTGTTGGATGGCGATAATATCCGACGCGGGCTTAATAAAGATCTAGGTCTATGTCCAGATGATCGAAAAGAGAATATACGACGTATTGCTGAGGTCGCCAGACTAATGGTAGATGCTGGGCTCCTGGTGTTTGGTGCTTTTATTGCCCCTTATCGTGTAAGCCGTCAGGCCATTCGAGATTTGATGCATGGCTGGCCTTATTATGAATGTTACGTAAAATGCTCACTTAGGGTCTGTGACCAGCGTGATCCGAAAAACCTCTATAAAATGGCACGTGCTGGGGAAATTACAAACATGACCGGTGTCTCTGCACCCTATGAGGAGCCCAGTAACCCTGACTTGATAATTGAAACAGATCGATTGTCACTAGTGGAATCTGTGGATTTGGTGGATCACTTCCTGAGGGATCGTGGTCTTATTCTGTGAGGATAGATCTTTGCTCCTGCGCTATTTACCAACAGTTACTAAAACGTGGAGTGTGGAGATCAAATACCCTAAAACTGAAAGTCGGATAGGCTACTATTCAGGCTGGGTTAAACGCTGCCTTGGGTCGGCGACGAGGCAAATAAGAATATGAGTGGCTCCCAACTTGTAGTCCGGCTTTTCGGTGTAATATTTCTGATGGGACCCCTTCTCGCCTCTAGCAGTCCACCTGTAAAGGCACAGACAGTCTATCGGGATGATCCTTTGGCAGTCCCGAAACTTTTATGGCCACCAAAGGGACAAAAGATCGAATGCCCTGTCATTCGTGATACCTTGATCTCATCGGTGGCTAACGAGGCAAACGGAAACAATGGAGCTGTAAAAAGACTTAAAGTCAAAGGTCAGCAGGAATTCATTCTTCTTGATATCGATTCTCAACCTCTGAAAGGTAAGATCATCACCGGTGCCCTGCTGCACATTCGTTCTGCCTCACCCCGCAAAGCTCCACTTGCCCGTCTCGGGGTTTCGACTGTAGCGAGTGAGTGGGTGGAGGGCAGCTCGAAGCACTACAGGTCTCAGAGAGGGAGTTCTTGTTACATTCAGGCCGAATATCAGAAGAGGGATTGGTCCTACCCGGGCAGCACGGTCATGGACGTTATTTTCGGTCGAGGACATACGATTTGGAAATTCGCCGAATCGACTTCGCCGGATCGAGATGACTGGCAAACCTGTGCTGTTGATGCTAATGTTGTCGCTGCCCGTGTCGCCGGTCTCAGCCATGGCTTTTGCGTCTATGACGAAGTCGGCAGTATCTGGTCTGTCAAAAAAGAAAAATTTAAATTCACCTGCTTTCCGAACCGGTATTTCTACAGCAGAGAATCTGAGAAAAGCCGCCCTTGGCTGGAGGTCTGGGTCCGGGGCACAGATGCCATTCCGCCTGATCCAGTTTCATCTATCAAAGTGGATACCGCAGAATTCCCGGCTGGCGAAGCCCTCGTCCGTTGGAAGACACCTGAAGATCATGGAGGAGGGAAAACTCTTGGGTTTCAGGTCACCTATAAGAAAAGCGATCAGCCTGAAAGCCCAATGCCGCGCTATTTGATCCCTCTGGCTGGCAAGCTGGGTGAGGCAGTCCGAATGCATATTCGGGACTTGCCGTTTGAGTCAGGTGAGACAATCGCTTTGACCATCAGATCGGTTGACAGCGCCGGAAACATTGGCAGAGCCTTTAACAAAAAGATCCGCCTATCCTCCAATCCGCGCTGGGTGAATATTCCGGAAGCAGATCTCAAGCCTTTTATGCCATCCAAGAGGCTGCCAACAGTGGGTGGGATCAAGGTCGCTGTGGTGGATCAGCTTGATAAAACTGATCCCCAGACCGGAGAAATGATCCCTAGTCAAAAAGAGGGCTATAAAGGGGGAAATCACATCTATTCCGCCCAGAAAAAACTGATTCGTCTGCACTCGGCACGCAACGAGACCGTGGCTTTCCAGCTTAACCTGGAAGGAAGTGCTCATAGCATTGCGCTCACATACACTTTCAATCAAAACCCGAACCTCAAGCCAAGAATCTATCAATTTGCCTATGTAAACGTGGTGAATGAGCATGGGAAGGTAATCTCCGTGCTTCCCGACCCCCTTATTCCTTTGAAGGGACCCTTTGCCATTCCCTCAAAAGTGGGCCGGGTACGGGTCCCTAATCAAACAAACCTATCTCTAATATGTGAGCTTTATGTTCCCCACGACGAACCACCCGGCGAGAAAATGGGAAAGGTAATAATTTCGGTAGGTGCAAAGAGTCTCGAGTTGGGAGTGGATTTGACCGTCTGGAACTTCACGTTACCAAACAAACTCTCCTTTGTCCCGGAGATGAATGCCTACGGAACCGTGTCTCCTTATGGTGGCTACGAATACTATCGAATGGCTCATGAACATCGTACTTGTATCAATCGGCTTCCTTACGGCTGGCATGGAATTCCTTCCTTTGCGCCAGAGTGGAAAGGTGATGATTTTGATTGGTCCGAGTGGGATGCAAAGGTTGGGCCGCTGCTTGATGGGTTGGCCTTTGGGGATTTACCGCGCAAGAATGAACCGGTGGATGTTTTCTACCTGCCGTTCAACGAAAACTGGCCCGTAAGCGTCTTTGAGAATTACATACCCTCCTATTGGGCGGATGAGGCCTTTACTATCAGGTACAAAGAAGGTCTAGAAAAGGCGTTCTCAGCTTTTGCCACGCACTGTGATGAAAAGAAATGGCACGAAACGATCTTTCAATTCTATCTCAACAATAAAGTCTACTACCGTGGCCAGTTCCTCAAAAGTTCCGCGCCCTGGATTCTCGATGAGCCTGTCAATACTCAAGATTCTTGGGCGCTTCGATGGTACGGGCTCCTTTGGCATTCAGCCGTTGATCCAGTAAGAGGGGATGCTCGAATGTGGTATCGGGGTGACATTTCCTTTAGCCAGTTTGGGCGGAACATGTTGTGGGGCGTGATGGATGTGGAATACCTGGGTGGAAACACTGCCCAGAAGACCAGGATGAAACACGACGAACAGATTTTATGGGGTAGGTCCTACTTTGCGGAGTATGGAACCGCGAACAGAATTGAGACACCAAATACACAACCTGCTCTTTGGTGCCTTTCAGCCTGGTCAAAGGGGGCAATGGGAGTTTTGCCCTGGCAGACAATCGGTAGTAAGAATAGCTGGAAGATTGCCGAGCAGACTTCGCTGTTTTATCCTCACTTTCAAGGCCCAAGACCATCGGTCCGGTTAAAGGGTTTCACGAGAGGACAGCAAGATGTGGAATACCTCACCCTGCTTTGTGACGCCTTCAAGATACCAAGGTACGCTGTTGCTGGCTGGCTGGGAAAGATGGTCGACCTGGATGGCGAGGTCTTCAAGTCGTTTGATGCAGATGCGGGCATGGTCAAGTTTGCCAAGGCTAACCCTATGGCGTTGTGGCAGGTGAGGTACCGGGTGGGGAAAACGGTTTCAGAGAAAGCGCCACCTTACAAACGAGCTCTGGTGGAGTGGCAAACGCCGGAGTGGAATTTGGCAAGGCTGCCCGATATCGGCTATGTCCCGGTGGCTCCACAGGTTCAGCGCTATAAGCCGGATTGTGATAGTTTTGGGCCAATGGATCGATTGTAGGGACAACCCTTTCAATGACGGGAAATAGGAAACGAACATGGAATTTATTGATCTTGCCTTGCAACAGCGGCGCATTCGAAAAAAAATTGAGTACAGCATTCGTACGGTCCTTGATCACGGTGAATACATTATGGGACCGGAGGTCAAAGAGTTGGAAGACCGACTTGCCGATTATGTGGGTGTGAAGCATGCTGTTGGTTGCGCCTCGGGAACAGATGCTCTCCTACTGGCCCTTATGGCTTACAATGTTGGTGCGGGTGATGCCGTCTTTACGACACCATTTACATTCATTGCCACAGCTGAAGTGATCAGCCTGCTTGGTGCCATTCCTGTCTTTGTTGATATCAATCCTCTGACTTTTAATATGTCCTCCGAGGGACTTGAAAAGGCCATCACTGCCGTAAAGAACAATGATCCTTCAATTTATCCGTTACCTAAAGCCATGAGCCACGAGCCGTCAACCATAAACTCTCGAGGTGTGATAGCCGTTGACCTTTTTGGCTTACCAGTTGATTATGAAAGAATCAATCATATTGCCAGGGAGCATGGGATGTTCGTCATTGAGGATGGAGCTCAATCTCTCGGGGCTGACTATCACGGCAAGAAAGCATGCTCTTTAGCCGATATTGGCTGCGCCTCGTTTTTTCCAGCCAAACCTTTAGGGTGTTATGGAGATGGAGGTATGTGTTTCACCGATGATGGCGACCTGGCCGATCTGATATGTTCACTGCGGATCCATGGCAAAGGTAGTCACAAGTATGACAACGTCAAAATTGGTATAAACGGCCGTCTAGATACCTTACAAGCTGCTGTATTGCTGGCAAAATTCGATATTTTTCCTGAAGAGGTGGCCCTTCGCCGGAAGGTAGCCAGGAGATACACCGAGCTTATCAAGAGCAACGGCTGTCCCATTATCGCGCCTGAGTCTCCCACAGGTTGCAAGTCGGTTTGGGCGCAGTATTCGGTGTTGGCAAACAGTGAAGAGAATCGTTCGGTGTTGCAGGCCAAGCTAAAGAATGCTGGTATTCCTACGGCGATCTATTACCCTAAGCCATTGCATCTTCAGACTGCCTTCCTGCCATTGGGATATCAGGAGGGGGATTTCCCTGTAAGTGAAGAGTGCTGCCGCCGCATTTTCAGCCTTCCTATGCATCCATATTTGACTGCTCATCAACAAGAACGAGTTATCCAAAGCCTGATTTAAAGCTTACTACCGAAACAGCAAAAAACCTCAAAGAGATCCTTCCGATTTCTGGAATTCTGTTTAAAACAAGGAGTAGATATGGCTGTACCTAAAGCATCTGTTGCAGTGATTGGCGCCGGCTACTGGGGCAAGAATCTGGTGCGAAACTATTACGAGTTGGGTGTATTAAGGCTCATCTGTGAAAAGAATAGAACACTTCAGAAACATTTCGAGGACGAGTATCCTGAGGTGGAAACATGTGCGGCCTTTCATGATGTCCTTACCAAACCGGAGATTCAAGCAGTGGTTGTGGCAACCCCAGCAGAAACGCATTTTGTGCTCGCACGGGAGGCCCTGCTGGCCGGAAAACATGTATACGTGGAGAAGCCTTTGGCACTCGATGAGACAGAGGCTGAAAAAATCGTCGCATTAGCCAGGGATCGGAATCTCACCCTGATGGTGGGCCATCTTCTGCAATACCACCCTGTGTTTGTAAGGCTTAAGGAACTCACGGCAGGAGGGGCACTGGGGCGCATTAACTATATCTACTCGCACCGCCTCAACCTGGGCAAAATTCGACGGGAAGAGAACATATTGTGGTCCTTCGCACCTCATGACATATCAATGATCCTGGCTTTGACCGGCGAAGAACCTGAGAGTGTCATTGCTACCGGAGGTAACTATCTGCATAAGAAGATAGCCGATGTCACCACCACTCAGCTTGAGTTTGCCTCCGGTTTGCGAGCCCACATATTTGTATCATGGCTCCATCCATTTAAGGAGCAGAAACTCGTGATTGTCGGAGATCGCAAAATGGCTGTCTTTGACGATACTCAGCCGTGGGAAGGCAAGCTCCTCCTCTACCCACACCAGATAAAATGGGAAAATAATGCGCCGGTACCAACTAAAGCGGATCCGGAGCGAGTGGGTGTTAACCAAGAGGAACCGCTTCGAAGGGAGTGTGAACATTTCCTCACCTGTATCTCTAACGGACACCCACCCCATACCGATGGGCGCGAAGGTCTCCGCGTCCTCAGGATTCTCAAAGCCTCCCAGCGCTCATTGGAACAGGAGGGAAAGAAGATTTCTTTAAGGCCCGGGAGCTTGCGCCCCAATGCTAAAAATCATGAACTTTTCTATGTTCATCCTACTGCTGTTGTTGACGAAAACGTCGAGATAGGAGCAGACACGAAGATTTGGCACTTTTCGCATATCCTCTCTCAATCGCGCCTCGGTGAGGGATGCAGTGTGGGACAGAACGTGGTTGTTGGTCCGGAGGTCAGCATCGGTGACAACTGCAAGATTCAGAACAATGTCAGCGTATACAAGGGTGTGACTTTAGAAGATGGCGTCTTTTGTGGACCATCGATGGTATTCACCAATGTGGTCAACCCAAGAGCAGAAATTCGGAAAATGGACGAGATGCGGCAAACGTTGGTGAAGAAAGGCGCTAGTATCGGGGCCAACGCTACCATCGTCTGTGGGAATACAATCGGTAAGTATGCCTTTATAGGCGCTGGAGCAGTTGTGACGAAAAATGTTCCGGCCAATGCTTTGGTGGTGGGAAATCCTGCCCGGCAAATTGGCTGGGTATGCGACTGCGGGGAGAGACTTTCCGAAAATCTTCAGTGCATCTCCTGCGGAAACAACTATAGTAAGAACGGCGATGGAATTGAAAAGAATGAGCTGATCCAGCAAGCGATTGCCCCATCCCGCCTTGTGGTTCCCATTAAGCAGGGCTGCCGGGAGCTTTAATGGTCACTTCGAGAAAATCTCTAAAACAAAAGTGAAGACTCCTATGATACTGGATTGTAGATTATGATGAAAAATGAGATAGATATTATCAGAATCGTTACAATAGTTGGTGCACGTCCTCAGTTTATCAAGGCAGCCCCAGTGTCGCGCGCCATTGAAAACGGCAGCCGTAAAGATTCATACCCTACTCTTGAGCAAATTCTTGTGCATACTGGCCAGCACTACGACGACAACATGAGCGACGTGTTCTTTCGTGAGCTTGTGCTCCCCAGACCGGACTATAATCTCGGAGTAGGTTCTGGGTCTCATGGTGAGCAGACCGGCGAGATGCTGAAAAAAATCGAAGAGGTCTTAGTAGCAACCCGACCACATTGTGTTCTAGTGTACGGGGATACAAACTCCACGCTCGCGGGTGCACTTGCCGCGACTAAACTCCATATCCCCGTGGCCCATGTGGAAGCTGGTCTGAGGAGCTTCAATCGCCTAATGCCCGAAGAGATTAACAGGGTGCTGACTGATCACGTCTCAAGTTTTCTTTTTTGTCCGAGTGATTCCGCGGTTATCAATTTACAAAAGGAGGGTATCACTGAACGAGTCTATGTGGTCGGAGACGTGATGTATGATGCTTTTCTCTTTAATAATAAACTGTCCGAGCAGAGATCCACTATTCTTGCAGATCTCGGATTGAAAGAAAAAACCTACTGCTTGGCTACAGTACACAGGGCAGAAAATACAGATAATAGTTTAAGGCTTGCGGATATTCTTACCGCCTTTGCCGAGATCGCTACCCCCGAATGTCCACTCATTGTTCCTATTCATCCGAGAACACAGAGAACAATTCAACAACAGCAAAACAAAGCCCTGCTCAACTCGGATGTTCGGCTTATTCCGCCTGTAGGTTATCTGGATATGATCGCACTAGAGACTCATGCTCAAGCCATTCTAACCGACTCCGGGGGTGTGCAAAAAGAGGCCTATTTTGCTCAGGTGCCCTGCCTAACGCTGAGAGATGAGACAGAATGGGTAGAAACAGTGGAGGCGGGGTATAACCAACTGGCAGGAGCGAGTACTCTAGCAATCATTGAAGCTTTCCATCGGGCGAGAAGACCCACTTCAGAAATGAAACCAGCTTTATACGGCAAAGGTCAAGCCAGTGAACAGATCGTGAACCATTTGAAAGAAGCGTTTATGGGTTGTGAAAGTACCCAAGGTGACACCGCGCAAGTCTCCGGGGGCATTGCTTAAATGAAGTGGAAGAAAATAAAGAGTGCACTTCTTGGTACACATATTGCATTTTGAGCCCAAATGAATAAAGTCGGACCAAGAAAGGCTCTTGACATCCGTTGCGGATTACCCAACATGCGTCCCCAATGTGTCTCAATGTCTAAAAGTGGATAGAATAGCAAGCTTTTAGTGTTGATACCAATGATTGGATTACTGCTGAATCGAAGGGCTCACTATGAAAAACTCAAAGGTTTGCTACCGTATTTCAATCTTTCTGGGACTATGCCTGTGTGTTTTCATCTCGATGGGCAGTGCATCTGCAGAAGAAAGAAAGTTTCAATGGGGCACGAGATTAACCGTCTCAGAACAATATGATGACAATGTCAACTTGGATAGAAATAACAAAGACGATGATTGGGTCACCGTCGTCGGACCCGGGTTGACATTGGCAATCCTGACAGAAAAAACTCCTATAGCGCTTGACTATGATTTCGGTTATACCCACTACGCACGTGACACAGCCGGCGACACGCTTCGCCACACTCTTACTTTGAGAGGCTTGGAAGGGGTACCCATTACCAAGCATTTGACCCTGGACTTAAATGAATCACTTTATATCTCCGATGACCCCATTGAGGAAGAGGAGGGGGTTACCAGCGTACGGCGCAACCGCAGGACCTACTACCGAAATACCGCAGGTGGCAGAATCAACTACCTTTTTGGCGAGGAAGACTTGCTCTATGTGGGCTTCCAACACGAACTTCTCGAAAATAACGATTCTTCCGTCCAGGACGGTCAAACATACGGGCCGACAGCCGGGATCGCGTATTGGTTCAACATCCATAACGGTCTCAGTCTCGATTTTTCATACGGCCGGGCAGACTTCGATGAATTCAAAGGTGAAGTGTCCGATGATTATCGACAATACATTGGGAGCGCAACTTATACCTATCGATTCAGTCCGAGGACTCAGACCACTCTGGATTATACCTTTGACTCATTCGATTACGACGACAATATCAGGGCCGGCCCGACACAGCCGACACAGGAAGACTATGTGGTTCACAGCGGTAGCCTGGGTCTCAGCCACCAGTTCACTAGAAACACTTCCGCGTTGATCTCCGGTGGCTACTGGCTTCAGGACCGTGACCACGCTGACAACAGGGAAGGATTCCAGGGCACTGTCAACTTCACCCAGACGCTCGAAAAGCTCTCATTCGCATTAGATGGCTCGACCGGCTACCGGCAGCAGTTCTTAGAAGCGGAAAATTTCGGGTTCAGCAAATATTATAGTGCCTCTGCGACCTTGAGCTATCAACCCATGGAAAAACTAACAACCAGTATTTCAGGCTTCTACAGCAGAGACGAATATGAAGAAAGGGTTATTGAAGACCGTAATAACGACACTTGGGGAGGCAGCGCTGGTTTGAACTATTTGCTGCTGCCGTGGCTTTCAGCCTCCTTGAGTTATGACTACAGGCAGAGAGATTCCAGCGTCAGCACCGAAGAATACACCGACAACCGCGTCACTTTTAGCCTGGTGGCCTTTTACTTAAGCGAAGCCAAATCCTTTTAAAAGAAACCACGGATTTGCACGGAAGGAAAAAGAGAATATCCGTGACCATCTGTGTTAATCCGTGGTTAAGAATTTCTAAGAAAGGAGCATCTTGAAAACCTACCTTGTGACCGGTGCTGCGGGCTTCATTGGTTTCCATATCAGCCGAGCCTTACTGGGACGGGGAGATAAGGTAATAGGTCTGGACAACCTCAACGACTACTATGAGGTCTCCTTGAAAGAAGACCGGTTGCACTTGCTCGAAGACTATCCCGATTTTAGCTTCTACCGGTGCGATTTAACGGATAAACCCGAACTCACTCGGATCTTTGCCGACAATTCAATCCAGGTTGTCAGTAACATGGCGGCACAGGCTGGAGTTCGCTATTCGCTGGTAAATCCTTTCGCCTATCAGAGATCCAATCTGGAAGGATTTCTCAATCTAGTCCACCTGTCCAAGGTGCATGAGGTGGAAAATTTTGTTTATGCCTCCTCTTCTTCTGTCTATGGCAACAGCAAGAAGGTGCCTTCCAGTGTTAAAGATAGCGTGGACTACCCCATATCCCTTTATGCTGCCACCAAGAAAGCCAACGAACTAGTGGCGCATACATACAGTCATATTTATGGACTACCGTGTACGGGGCTCCGGTTTTTTACCGTCTATGGCCCCTGGGGCCGGCCGGACATGGCATTGTTCATTTTCACCCGGGCCATTCTCGACGGTGAGCCCATCAATGTCTATAACTACGGCGAGATGAAACGAGACTTTACCTATATCGACGACATTGTCCAGGGAGTTCTGGCGAGTCTGGATAGTCCTGTTCCCTACGCCATTTACAATCTTGGTAACTCCAGTCCGGTGGACTTGCTCTACTTTATTGAATGTATAGAGGATGCCCTTGGGAAGAAGGCAGAAAAGAAATTGCTGCCCATTCAGCCTGGCGATGTTGCTGAAACTTTTGCAGATATTACCGAGAGCGAGAGAGATCTGGGATTTCAACCGAGTATTGGGATCGAGGAGGGCATAGAATATTTCGTAGACTGGTACCTATCCTACCATGGCAAATCGCAAAACCTTTTTTCTACAAGCCTGAAGGTAAGTGTTCATACCCCCACCCCTTAACCAGTTAGGATTATCTTTCTCCTGACATCCATTACAGAGAACCAAAAGCGGATAACACCTAATTGGGTTTTCGTAACTGTTTACGGGGTGCAGGCTGGGCATCGAGTTCTATTATGTCAATTTATGTACAAGAATCTACAGAAAAATAAAAAATCCATCAAAGGAGGCTGCCCGTGATCGCAGAATATTCTTTTAGTCCTGACGGTGAGAAATTCAAACTGCCGGGTCCAGATGAGTATGCCAAGGAGTTCGAGTGCTTAAAGAAGATAGTGGGTGAGCAGCGGGCCCTGGGCCGCGAGGTAGTTGTAGTGGTTGGGGTAGGATTTGTGGGTGCGGTGATGGCGGCGGTGGTTGCTGACACAGTGGATGCTCAGGGCAATCCTAGCAAGTTTGTCATTGGCATGCAGCGGCCAAGCGTTCGCAGCTACTGGAAGATTCCGCTGCTGAATCGGGGGCAACCCCCGGTGCAAGCCGAGGATCCGGAGGTCGCCCCAATGATTCACCGTTGTGTGAACGAGAAAAAGACCCTCATTGCCACCTTCACCTACGACGCGCTTAAACTTGCCGATGTGGTGGTAGTGGATGTTCAGTGCGACTATCTGAAAGAGTCGCTGGGAGACGTCCGAAATGGGCAAACGGATATGGCTGCCCTGGAAAAGTCCCTGGAAACCATCGCCCAACACATCTCTTCTGACACGCTTGTCCTAATCGAGACAACCGTGGCGCCGGGTACCACAGAACAGGTGGCCTACCCTATCATGAAAAAGGTATTTCGCAAGCGCGGCATTCAGAGTGACCCGCTTCTCGCGCACAGCTTTGAACGGGTGATGCCCG
>Ga0316193_10001884_pt1 | contig 14464 bp, 13 predicted proteins | sample MerIslsedime2_MG_FD_207735 | JGI IMG/M metagenome (GOLD analysis project Ga0316193, IMG submission 207735) | Coastal sediment microbial communities from Maine, United States - Merrow Island sediment 2 | ecosystem: Environmental > Aquatic > Marine > Coastal > Sediment | place: USA: Maine...
GCTATACCCACTACAATGCATAAAAACACCCATACAGTGAGATAGCGCTCGAAGAACCCTATCTCCTTGCCCGATGCTTTTTTTGCAGTCACTTCACATTGTGCGCTCATCAAACAGTCCCTGCTTTCAGTTCATTTAGCAACTCGTTAACACGATGGCGTATATCATCACGACTTGCCTGAAAAACCTGCATGATTTCCTCCTCATTGCCCTGTGCTTTTGCCGGGTCATCGAGTGGCCAGTGTATTTTTCGTGTGCCTGCCGGCAGCACCGGGCAATTTTCATCTGCATGACCGCAGACACTGACAACCAGATCAGCCCTTTCAAGCATTTCATCCGTTAAGCGGGTAGATTCCTGGCCAGAGATATCGACTCCAGCCTGCTGCATCACTGCAATGGCGCGCGGGTTCTTGCCATGTGACTCGATACCGGCGGATTCAACAGCCAGCCATTCATTGTCATCCTGGCTCGCTAACTCCCTTGCCCAGCCTTCGGCCATTTGTGAGCGGCAGGAGTTTCCTGTACATAAAAAAAGTAGATGATAAGTATTGTCGCTCATCAAACTGTCCTATTTGCGTTAGTGTTGTATTGGTATGTCTGAGATTCTTCGAATTCTCAGGCGCAGCAAGCGGCACCTGGGCGGCTTGGCATACTGCAAAGAGATGCCTGGTCTGAGGCAAAAGGCTTGCTGTTTTCAGCCGCCTCCAGCGCAGAATCAAGAATCTCAAGCGCCCAGGCAGGCAACTCACGATGAAGAGAATAGTAAATCCATAAGCCTTCACGCCTTCCCTGCACTATATTCGCTTCTCGCAGATTCGCCAGGTGGCGGGAGATTTTGGGCTGCGAAAGCTTCATTGCATAAGTAAGCTCACAAACGCATAACTCTCCTTCTTTGCGTAACAGCATCAAACAGCGCAGACGTGTTTGATCAGCGAGCTGCTTCAGGTAATTGCTAATATCGAGATTCATGGCCAATATATACACTACTCCATATATATGTACAAACGAATATATGGAGATAGCAAACTCAATGGAGGGTGCGTATTATTTCGGACCAGCTGCACGAGCATCGTAGTACTGCTCGCGTAATCCGCCGAAGCCAGCGTAGAAAGCCCGGCCGCTAACTAGCCGGTAATAAGCGTACCTACACCCTCGTCAGAGAAGATTTCAAGTAAAAGTGCATGCTCTACCCTGCCATCAATGATATGTGCTGAACGTACACCTGACTTGACGGCATCCAGGGCACAGGCGACTTTTGGCAACATGCCTCCGTGAATGGCGCCTGACTTCACCATTTCATCTACTTCTGAGGCACTAAGCCCTGTCATTACATTGCCATTGTCGTCGAGGACGCCAGCCGTGTTTGTCATTAATACCAGCTTTTCTGCCATTAATGTCCGCGCCAGCGTACCGGCAACAATGTCGGCATTTATATTATATGTCTGACCCTGTGCATCAACACCAATAGGTGCAATGACCGGGATAAATTCACCGGACTCGAGCAATCTGACAATTTCCGGATCAACACTTTCAACTTCACCGACGTGTCCAATGTCGATAATTTCAGTGGCATTTAATGCAGGATCATCAGTGTTCTGCAGCACCATCTTACGCGCATGAATGAGCCCACCATCTTTCCCCGACAGGCCAACTGCTTTGCCGCCGTGGCGATTGACAAGATTTACAATATCCTTGTTGACCAGGCCGCCCAGTACCATTTCAACCACATCCATAGTCTCGCGGTCAGTCACCCTCATGCCCTTGACGAATTGGCTCTCTTTGCCAATCTTATCCAGCAGCAGATTAATCTGCGGGCCACCACCGTGAACAATTACCGGATTGATGCCGACCAGCTTCATCAACACAATGTCACGCGCAAATCCTTCTTTCAGGCTTTCGTCCACCATTGCATTGCCACCGTACTTTACGACAATGGTTTTCTTCTTAAAGCGCCTAAGATAAGGCAGGGCCTCAGCAAGTATGCTGGCTCTCTGTTGCGCGGATATTTCCGAATTTGGCATTGTTAAATCCTGCTATACAATTTGCATTTATTGATTGTATTCGACTTACCTGTTTTATGCATAGTCCATATGTAAAACAGTGTTCGTAGATTTAAAGATAAAAAAAGCTGCCTTGCAGCAGCTTTAAAAGGGGATAGATAATATATCGGTTAATACACAATACTATAGCCGCGTGTATGATCCTTAGTTAACGGCAATCTCAATCTTCTTTGGCTTGACTTCTTCAAGCTTTGGAAGTTCAAGCTCGAGAACACCGTCATTGTAATTCGCTTTAACATTACTTTCATCGACATCCTTGCCGAGACGAATACTCCTGACATACTTTCCATACCGCCTTTCCTGATGAATCACACGGCCCTGCTCCTTCTCTTCATGCTGATAACGTGATTCAGCATTAATAGTCAAAACGCCATCATGCACAGTGACATCAATATCTTCCTTTTTCACACCCGGTATTTCTGCTCTGACGGTATAGCTGTCTTCATTTTCATGCAAATCAATAGCAGGAACCAGACTGCCGCCATTTTGATCCTTAGACTGCGCATTTAGTGGCCGGAAAAAACCTTCAAATATATTATCCAGGTTTTCACTGTTAAAGCCCCATGCTGCTTCACGATTTGGCTCACGTACAATAGTTTTCATATAACACCTCTTGTATATAATTGATAATTACACACTTTCGTGTGTTAGTTCAGCACCGATCTCAATGAGATGTGCTTTACGTCTGCTATGCATATAGGGATATATATTTTGATTTCAATAGGACTTTTTTTGTTTTTTCCCATTCGGGAAAGCTGGATGGGTTATTTATTTTTTAAACAATTTTTCTGATAAATTCGACATGTCTGGGCGCGAGTTCATTTACTTTTTTCTTGTATTTATTTTGGGATTTCGCCCTTTATGGGCGAGTCACTTTTCTTTGCTTATCCAAAGAAAAGTCACCAAAAGAAAGGAGATCCGACATGCCCGCCCTGCGGGTGCCCTGCGATGCTCGTATGAACCGGCGAGATGTGAAACTCGCTGCGCTCAGACAGTCACATCCCGAACCCTCCTGCTCATCCTGTGCTTCTCGGCGAGCCTGAACGGGAGAGGTTAAAATCAAGATCAAAGACGAATGACTAAACACGAGCACAAACACTTCCGTCATTTCGGCATGCGTCTAGCCGGAATCCATTCTTTAAAGATTCTGGATACCGGCCTGCGCCGGTATGACGGATGCGTAGTCAGGATTAATACATTTTAATATCAGGTGCCACCAATCCCGTTTTTGACCTGGGTTTTGATCTACTAACAGCCCCTTTTGTGTTGTCGAGCACTGGAAGCTTAGAGCGGAATTGAGCGAGGACTGTCTGAGCGCAGCGAGTTCCGCAGCACCGCTCTATGCTGAAGCGCACAGAGCAGCCGTAGGCCAACACGGTAGGGTGGCCTTTCTTTTGGACCCTTTTCTTTGGCCACTCAAAGAAAAGTGTCTCGCCCATTAAGGGCGAAAACCATAACAATAAACTTAATCGAAGATTAAAAGAAAACTCAACCTACAAAGACAACTAAAAAAGAAGAGAAAAACTAATCAGGCAACACGAACAGCTGCATCATCCTTTCCACTGATGCCTTCTCGTTCTTCATATAATCTTTTAGCAACGGATGCACGAAAAGGACAATCCTTTGTGTTATTACATACATCACACTCAAGATCTTTCCATGCGTAAGCAAGTGCGAAGGTGAGTCGTGAGAAATATCTCTGATCGGCCATCGGTCCGATAGATCCCGCACTATTTATGGTAAGCATAAACTGCCGTTTCATGCGGGCAACAAGAAATATCACACCGGCTTTTTCCAGGCGTTCATACAATTGTGTAAGCACCATCTGGCCGGTTGAATCGAGCATGTTAATGCCTTCTGCATCAAGGATAATAAATTTAGCCTCAGGGTGGTCGGCGAAAACGCGCAGTACTTCGGTTTCAAAATACCCTGCATTGGCATAATAGAGAGACATATCGAAACGGATGAGAACAATATTTTTACAGCGATCAAGCTCCGGGTGGATCTTCAAATCACGAAAGGTGCCATCGTGAAAGCGGCTGGTAATGGCAAATCTTGGGCGCATCGTCCGGTATATAAACAGCCCCATGGACAGCACGACACCAATGACGATGCCCTGATCAAGATGTGGTGCCAGCACAAGCGTCAACACAAAAGTCACTACCGCTACAATGCCATCATGTTTTTCTGCCTTCCAGGCATGCTTGATTGGTTCGAATTTAACCAGTCCTAAGACTGCCATAATAATGACAACAGCCAGTGTGGCCTGCGGTAAATGATAGAGCAATGGCGTTAAAAAGAGCAGTGTGATACCGACAACTATACCGGTAACAATGGAAGAGAAACCGGTCCTCGCTCCTGCATTAATATTGACTGCCGAACGAGAAAATGAACCGGAAACAGGGTAACCGCTAAAGAAACCTGAGACTATATTCGACAACCCCTGCCCCACCAGCTCCTGGTTTGCATCGAGACGATTTCGTGTGCGAGCCGCCATCGCCTTGGCAATCGAGATCGCCTCCATAAACCCTACCAACGATATGACTACCGCAGATGTCGCCAATTGCATGACGATATCAAAATTAAACTCAGGAATTGAGAATTTCGGCAGGCCTTTTGGAATATCGCCAACTATCGCTCCACCGAAATCAGCATAACCGAGTACCTTCGAGATAAGGGTTGTAATAACGACTGCAATCAGGACGACAGGTAGTGTCGGTCGCCACTTTCTCAAACCTACAATAAAAACAAAGGACAGAATAGAAATGATCAAGGTAGGCCAATGGGTATCTGTCAGCGCGGCTTGAATCATGTGATAAACAGTTTCGTAATGGTGCGCAGATTTTTCAACAGTAACACCAAACAGCTTACCAAGCTGGGATGTGCCAATTATGATCGCACCAGCCGCGGTAAACCCGATAACAACAGGGTGCGAAAGGAAATCAACCAGAACACCCAGCCTGAATACACCAAGTGTCATCTGAAACACGCCCACCATCACGGCCAGCATGGTGGCATAGACAAGAAAGCCTTCACTGCCTAATGCAGCGATTGGTTCTAGTGATGCAGCCGTCATTAATGAAACAACAGCTACAGGGCCTGTCGCAAGCTGCCGTGATGAACCGAAAATTGCTGCCACCATAGGCGGCAGAAAAGAGGCATAAAGGCCATAGTAAGCTGGCAGGCCAGCCAGCTGTGCATATGCCATTGACTGGGGAACCAATACAAGGGCGACCGTGATACCGGCCAGGATGTCTACTTTCAGGGTTTCGAGATTGCGTAGCTCACCGATCTGATCAATTGTTGGGACCAGCAGGTGTTGGAGTTGGGAGAATAATTTTTTTAACGACACGTTCTTATTCTATAACTCATTATTATACTTGCTCCTTTCTTGCACGGGATTGGTATCTTTTATATCGTACTCAACGTGTGTGAATACTTCAACACAAATGCTGACGCCACTTAATGTTTATAGTTTATATTTAATTATTACTGAGCTTTTCGCCCTTCCTGGACGTGTATATTTTATCAAGGCCAGCCTGCGGCTGTTCAGATCAGCGCCATGCGGGTTTGTCATTGGCCAAAGAAAAGGTAACTAAGTAAAAGCCGCCCTACCGTGTTGGCCTTCGGCCTCTTTGTGCGCTTCAGCTTACAGCGGGCCCTGCGGAACACGCTGCGCTCAGACAGTCCTCGCGCTATTCCGCTCTAAGCCTGCAGTGCTCGACAAACCAAAAGGGGCTGTTAGTAGATCAAAACCCAGGTCAAAAACGGGATTGGTGGCGCCTGATGTTGAAATGTACTCATCCTGACTACGCATCCGTCATACCGGCGCAGGCCGTTATCCAGAATCTTTAAAGAATGGATTCCGGCTAGACGCATGCCGGAATGACGGAAGTGTTTGTAGCTCGTGTTTAGTCATTTGCCTTTGATCTTGACCTTAAACTTCCCGTTCAGGTTCGCCGAGAAGCGCAGGATGAGCCGGAGGTTTCGGGATGTGACTGTCTGAGCGCAGCGAGCTTCGCATTCAGCCGACTCATTCGAGCATCGCAGGGTACCCGCAGGGCGGGCATGTCGGGTATCTTTTCTTTTGGTGACTTTTCTTTGGATAAGCAAAGAAAAGTGACTCGCCCATAACGGGCGAAAAACACAGCTCAAATTGAGCAAATAATAAAAGAAGAAAACGAATCAACAGTGCGCGAGTACAATACAAAATCAAGCAAACAAATAAATCAAAAACAACCCAAGCAGAACCCGATAAACAACAAACACCATCATCCCCATTCGCTGAATCAGCGAAAGAAACAACTGAATACAAACATAGGCAAATAACGCCGAACACAGCACACCTATAATAAAGCTCCGCCAATGTATTGGCTCAGCTGATTCCGCCAGGTCTGCACCTAGCAGAATACCTGGCAATATAATCGCGGGTATCGACAGCAAAAAGGAAAATCGAGCGGCAGCGGTGCGAGTTAAGCCAAGCAGCAGCCCTGTTGTAATGGTAATGCCTGATCGAGAAGTACCGGGGATCAGTGCCAGTATCTGCGAGCCACCAATCATTAGCGCATCCTTCCAGCTCAAGGAATGCTCATCACGTTCCCGTTTGCCGACATGATCTGCCCAGCCAAGCAGCAGGCCAAAGATTATCGTGGTTGCCGCAATCACCAGCGGCGAGCGCAAATCACCGCCGACGGCCACTTTCATCAGCACTCCGCCAATACCCAGCGGGATGGTGCCGATTATTACTGCCCATGCCAGTTTCGAATATTCGGTATTCGGTCTGCCCAACAGCGTCAAAGCCCAGTCCCGTATCATCGGCACCAGGTCATGACGAAAATACAATAGTACCGCCACCAGGCTGCCGACATGGACAGCGACATCGAAAGCCAGCCCCTGGTCAGGCCAGCCCAACAGGCGAGGCAGCAATATTAAATGTGCAGAACTGGAGATCGGTAAAAATTCGGTAAATCCCTGAACGGCGGCAAGCCATATAGCCTGTATATCTGTCACTACAATTTCCCTCTTAAATCTCTGAATCCAAAACCCGACAGCGGGTGGTCATAATTTTTACCCAGAGCAATAACCTTAAACAACTCTCCCATCTCAGCAGGCGAGGTTAACAACTGTATTTCGTGGTTCAGACGGAGATGCTGTTTCATTAATGATTCATTCTCACTATCAGTTTCTCCATCATTCGTTGCCATCATTTCCGCTAAGCCTGAACCAAGCAGAAAATTTGCCTGGGTGGTATAGCCCAGCACATCCATATCAGCCGCAACAGCTGCCTCGGCAACGGCAGTGAAATCAACATGCGCGGTAATATCCTGGATGCCAACCAGTGTCAGTGGATCTGGGTGAGAATGGTGCCGGTAATGGCACATCAGTGTTCCGCCAGTGCGTTGCGGATGGTAATACTCATGTTGCGGGAAACCATAGTCAATAAGTAAAACGACTCCCTGCGTCAGACCCTCAGCAAGCATCGCTATCCAGCCATCAACTGCAGGATTTATTTCACTGCTGTAACCTGCAGGCAGGTCCAGCTGTATGACTTTTTCGGCCAATTTTTCCGGTGCCTGACAGTAATCCCACTGGAAACCTGCTTCCGCTGCCTTTACAAGGTACTGCCGGGGTATGCCCTGATCATCAACAGCAAACATTTCAACCGGCATGGCATCAAGCACTTCATTGGCCAGGATGACACCGTTAATTGCCTGTTCCGGCATGCGGTCCAGCCAGCTGAAACGCTCTACATGCTGCGGCACCCGTTGCTTTAATGTCGCAAGCTGCCGCTGCTGTAAATCAGGAGAAGTCTCCAGTATGAGATAACGCTCAGGCAGCGCCGCATCGTTCTCTAATGCCTTGATCAGGGTCGCAGCAAGTTTGCCGCTGCCAGCCCCAAACTCGAGGATATCGCAGCCTTCATCGATTGCTTCAAATATCTGCACTATCTGGCGTGCCAGGCATTTCCCAAAAACGTCGCCGAGCTCTGGTGCGGTGACAAAGTCGCCCTCTGCGCCGAACCTGCGCTGGCCAGCAACGTAATACCCCATTGCCGGTGCATACAGCGCAAGATCCATATATTCTGAAAACGGGATTGTTCCACCTTTTTCCGCGATCAGCTGCTGAATCATGCCTGCCAGTTTCTGGCTGTGTTCGGCAGAGAGCTTATCTGGAGCAGGTAATCCTGATATATTCTGTGAAGGAAAACTTATTGATGTCAGCAAAAGAAAACAATCCCGTCGCATTAATTACCGGTAGCGCTCACCGGATAGGTGCCTGTATTGCCCGACACCTGCACCAGCAGAATTACCGGGTCATCATCCATTATCATTCTTCAGCGGAAACAGCGCAAAGACTTGTTGATGAACTGAATCAGCTAAGGGCGGATTCTGCAGACCTGCTGAAGGCCAACCTTTCTGAGCCGGCAGAGATTGAAAAATTAAGTCAACAGGCGATAAAATGTTTCGGCCAGCTTGATGTGCTGGTCAATAACGCCTCGCGCTTTTTCCCTACTCCGATCGGCGACGTGACACTGACACAGTGGGAAAATCTCGTCAACACGAACCTGCGGGCACCGTTCTTCCTGGCACAGGCCCTGCATCAGGAACTGAAACAAAGCCATGGCTGCATCATCAACATCACCGACGTCTATGGCCACCGCCCGCTGAACGATCATCCGGTCTACTCAATGACCAAGGCTGGTCTGATCATGCTAACCAAATCCCTGTCAAAAGAAATGGGTCCAGAAGTCCGGGTCAATGCCGTTTCTCCCGGTGCTATAATCTGGCCAGACAGCGACTTATCAGATGAGCGCAAGACTGAGATCCTCGACAGCACCAGTCTGCAGCGTATCGGCGGACCCGATGATATAGCTGAGACAGTGGTATTCCTGGCTAATGCTGATTATGTCACTGGACAAGTTATTGCCGTTGACGGCGGCAGGCTGCTTTCCATCTGATGCAGCAGCCACCGATGATTAGCTGAAGAAGCGGGAACACCTGGCCGCGCACCAAGATACGGCTAATAATCCATAATCTGTTCTGCAGAGATTCTCTTGCTGAGATTGATCCACTCTGAGAAACAGGATGATATGACCGTGCCTGTTTATTACCTGGCCTGTTAAAGAATATAATCCAGAAGCAGATAGCCACCGAGAATGACTGCGGTCCACATCACCATGTAACCGGTTGGCCAGCTGCCACCAAGATAGTGTTCAGGAAGCTGCGAGCGCTGAAAGACGCCCTGCGTCCCCTGCAGTGTGATTCTGATGGCGCCTGACAGACTGTCACGCAGCTGACTGGCCGAACGGTACGCATAGCGGCCGATTGCAGGCAGTAATTTGCGGTACAGCCATTCCACATCAATATTGATGGAATGCAGTTCAGGAGGATACAGGCCCTGCTTGTTCAGCCAGACAAAGGCCAGTGCAGAGAAAAACAGCAGCTGCAGCTGTGCCAGAACGTGGGTCGTGTCATACGGCCAGTAATCGACCTCCCATGGTAACAGCGAATACAGGTACTGCGGCTGCGAACCGATAAAGATACACAGTATCGCCGCTATACTCATTGCAATAAGCATATTGCGCGGAGCTTCCTGAGTCCGGATGCCTGAGTCATGTGCGAAGAAAGCGAAATACGGGATCTTTATCCCTGCATGATGGAATACACCAGCGGAAGCGAACAAAAGCATCAGCCACAGGTAATCATAGCCTTCCTCTATCATCGCGGTCATCACCATTGATTTACTAACAAAGCCACTAAACAGCGGGAAAGCTGAAATCGACGAGGCGCCAACGATACACAGCATTGCCGTTTTCGGCATGCTTTTATACAGGCCGCCGAGATCAGAACCATTAATCTTTCCGGTACGGTATAAAACGGCGCCCATGGTCATAAACAGCAGTCCTTTGAAAATGACATCATTGAACGCATGCGCCACCGCGCCATTCATTGCGAGCGCGGTACCAATACCGACACCGCAGACCATGAAACCCACCTGGTTGATCATGCTGTAGGCCAGCACCCGCCGCAGATCGTTTTCAATCACAGCATAGAAAATCGGGAAGCATGTCATCACCGCTCCGATGTAGACCAGCAGCTCGGTGCCTGGAAAACCGCGCGCCAGGGCGTAGATCGCTACCTTGGTCGTGAATGCAGATAAGAAAACTGCTCCCGTGGGTGTTGCCTCCGGATAGGCATCCGTCAGCCAGTTGTGCAGAAACGGGAATGCACACTTGATACCAAAGGCAATAAAGATCAGCCAGCCTGCAATACCTTCCAGACCGATGAAATCGAACGCCAGTGATCCCGTCTGGTAATAATGCACCAGGGCCCCGGCCAGCAGCAAAACACCCGAGGCGACCTGGAACAGCAGGTACCGAATACCCGCATGGATGGCCCTGTTAGTGCGGCTAGCCCAGATAAGGAAAACGGAAGAAATCGCCAGCAGTTCCCAGAAAATGAACAGGGTAATCAGGTCACCGGCAAACACCGCACCCAGTGCGCTGCCGGCATAGACGAGACCGCTCACATTCTGCATGTTATCGCGCACATGCAATGCAAACACCGAGGCGATGAAGGCGGCAATATGAAACAGGTAACCAAACAGCAGGCTTAGCCGGTCAGTACGCATCAGGATGAGTTCATAATCCAGCAGGGATACGCTCATCAGCGTACCTTCAGGCACATTCATCCACAGGTGCAGCCCACCGAGAACTGGTGTCAACAGAAGAATTGCATTGCGCACCAGGCCACGCGTGAACAGCACCAGCAGCGCGGCGATAAAGAAGGGAACGAACGGGGGAAGCTCACTCATCCACATCGTAATAATCTTCCTTTCTCATGAGGAACTTGCGCATTTCTTTAGCAACCAGCACCAGTATGACGCAGGCAACAAAGCCAAACAGGGCATAAAACCCGGGAATTTTTTCCCAGATGATCGAAATATGCCGGTGCAAAACAAAGTCCAGCAGGAACAGAATGCCGCATATCAGGTAAAAGCCTCGCAGCAGGCGCGATACGTTCTCAGGTTTGTCGAACAGGTATTGCTTTTCTTCAGGATCCTGCATCTCACTCTACTCCCGCGGCCATCGAGGCCAGTTCATAAAAAGCGCCAGGGTAAAAGAACAGCACCAGGCAGGCCAGTGATGTCACTATCATTGCCAGCAGGCAGCTTGGAGGAGCCTCTTTTATTTCTGTATAGACGGTGCCGTCAGCAGCCTTGCCAAAAAATGCACGCACCGGGATCGGCAACAGATACGCGATGTTAAGCAACGAACTGATCAACAGTACAGCCAGCAGTGCCAGCTGCCCGGCTTCAATAGTCCCCAGTACCAGGTACCACTTGCTCCACATGCCGCCAAACGGAGGCAGACCGATGATGCTCAGACTGCCTATGAAAAATGCACCGAAGGTAATTGGCATGGCCCGCCCCAGACCACCCATGTCACTGATCTCTGTTTTGTGTGCAGCAACAAGGATAGCACCGGCCGCGAAGAACAGGGTGATCTTGGCAAAGGCATGCATGGCAATATGCAGGCTACCGCCAAGGATGCCCATCTGCGTTGCTAGCATCGCGCCCAGAACGATATAGCTCAATTGACTAACTGTGGAATATGCCAGCCTTGCCTTCAGGTTATCTTTGGTCATTGCAACCAGCGAGGCCAGCAGAATGGTGCCGCCGGCAAACCAGATTAGCCAGTCGCTTGCCCCGGACTCGGTTATAAAATCAGTACCGAAGATAAACAGGGTAATCTTTAGAATACTAAACACACCGGCCTTGACGACAGCGACTGCATGCAACAGCGCGCTAACCGGAGTCGGTGCAACCATCGCTGCAGGCAGCCAGCGATGAAATGGCATCACTGCTGCCTTGCCGATGCCAAAAATGAACAGCGCATAGAGCAGTCCCGCCCAGGCCGGGTCGAGGTGTCCCGAGACAATACCACCCTCTCTAAAATCCAGTGTGCCAGCAATAGAATAGGTAATTATGATTGCTGGCAGCTGCAGCCCGATCGAAGTGCCAAGTAAAATACCAAGGTAGGTACGTGCACCGCGTTTGGCTTCTTCCGTACCCGCATGCGCGACCAGGGGATAGGTAGACACGGTCAGAATTTCATAAAACAGGAACAGCGTGAACAGGTTGCCGGCGAATGCTGTGCCCATCGCGCAGGCAATCGCAACCGCAAACATGGCGTAGAACCGGGTCTGGTTCTTTTCATTATGCCCGCGCATGTAGCCAATGGCGTAAATGGAAGTGACAAACCACAGCAAACCTGCCACCAGCGCAAACAGCATGCCCAGTGGTTCGATAGTAAACTGAATCGGTATTCCCGGTAGTGGCTCTGCCACCTGCAGGCTGAGGTCGGCACCCTGCTGCAGTCGCAGATAAAGGTTGATGACAATCAGGCCAAGTGCCGCTGCTGTCACCAGAGTAATACTCTCGCGCAGGTTGGGCCAGCGCCCGCAGAGCGTAATCCCGACAGCCCCGACCAGGGGCAATAGCAGTGCGAGGATGATGAGCAACTGGCCGCTCATTGCCGGACATTCTCCAGAATATTCACCGCGGCTTCAGCCGCATTGACTGTCAGTTCAGTATTGATGCCGAAGTAAATATTGGCGATGACCAGGATCCATGTCGGCACAAGTAAGGACAGTGGAGCTTCTTTAATGGATATGTCTTCTGTGGCAGTCTGAAAAAAAAGGGTCTCCACCAGCTTCCATATATATATGACTGCCATCAATGAACCGCCGAGAATAACAATCGCTATGAACCATGCCTGCTGCTCAATCGCTGCCAGCACCAGGTACCATTTACTGATAAAGCCCGCCGTACCGGGGACGCCGATCAGGCTGAGTCCGGCAATCACCAGCGCGGCAAAGGTCCAGGGCATCTGTCGGCCGAGGCCTTTCAACTGGCTGATCTGGCTGGAACCTATACGGTAGACCATTGCACCTACAGCCATGAACAAAGCACCTTTCATCAAAGCATGGTTAAACATATGTATCACTGATGCTGTCAGCCCCATCGCAGAAGCAAAACCCATGCCCATCAGGATATAGCCAACCTGGGCCACGCTGGAATATGCCAGCACGCGTTTAGCATCCTGTTGATATATGGCATAAACAGAGGCGACGATAACACCGAGCACACCCAACAGCATGAACATGCTGTCAGTCGGGGTGACATAGACAAACTCTATCGTAAAAACCGTAAATACCAGGCGCAGCATGACGTATATCGCCACCTTAGTTGCAGTCGCGGCAAGAAAAACGGTTACAGCAGACGGTGCATAGGTATAGGCGTTCGGCAGCCAGAGATGCAATGGGAACATGGCCAGCTTCAGTCCCACACCGACAACAATAAAAGCAAAAGCCGTATGCACGGTACGATGCCCGAACACGGCGGGCAAACGGGCACTGAGGTCCATCATATTGAGAGTACCCGTTTCAGCGTAGATCAGGCCGATGCCGATGAGCAGGAAGGTTGCGCCGATGGTGCCCATGATCAGGTACTGGTATGCCGCTGTCAGCGCGCGGCGCTTTTGCCCCATACTGATCAGTGTATAGGTAGACAGAGAGGAAATTTCCAGAAATACAAACAGGTTGAATATGTCGCCGGTGAGTGTAATGCCAAGAAGTCCATCTATACATAGCAGGAAGGTGGCATAAAAAAGTGACAGTTTGTCTCTGGGTATTTCCTTTTCGACACTGAGCATGGCATAGGGCAAAGTAATCGCAGCCATGCCTGCAACGATGAGCGCGACAAATGCATTTACCGTATCGATGCGATACTCGATTCCCCAGGGCGGCGCCCACCCGCCTAGCTCATAGCTGATAACACTGCCATCCATCACCATCATGAACTGCCAAATCGCCAGCGCAAAACACAGCCAGCTCACCAGCAGCGTCAGCAGCCAGGGCAGCCGGCCATTTGGCAATATCGCGGTGACTGGTGCTGCCAGCAGTGGAATCACCACCAGCAGCAGGCTCAGGTGTGTTTCAATCACAATGATTCATCCTGATTATGAATCTCTTCTTCTTCGATCGTGCCGTAGGCTTCTTTAATACGCACCACGAGGGCCAGTCCGAGAGCCGTTGTTGCTACACCAACCACGATTGCCGTCAGAATCAGGACATGAGGCAGTGGATTGGAATACTGCTCGAATCCGTCAGCAACGATTGGAGTCGTACCTCCGGTAACATTGCCAATGCTGATATACAGAAAAAAAACGGAAGTCTGGAAAATATTCAGACCGGCAATCTTTTTTATCAGGTTGCCGCGACTGATAACCGTATAAAAACCTACCATCATCAACAGGATGACAATCCAGTAGTTGTAATGTCCATGCAAATATTCCATCAGGACTGCCCTCGTCCGGCAAAGGTAAAGAAAATCAGCAGCAT
>Ga0316193_10001887_pt1 | contig 14460 bp, 13 predicted proteins | sample MerIslsedime2_MG_FD_207735 | JGI IMG/M metagenome (GOLD analysis project Ga0316193, IMG submission 207735) | Coastal sediment microbial communities from Maine, United States - Merrow Island sediment 2 | ecosystem: Environmental > Aquatic > Marine > Coastal > Sediment | place: USA: Maine...
AATGTCATTGAAAGTGACATTGTATTGATACTTGAGCATCCGCCTGTTTTTTCTTTGGGTCGAAAAGGTGCCATGAAGAACTTGAAGGTGCCCAAGGCGTTTCTTGAAAAAATGAAAATCCCGGTCATCCGGGTGGAACGGGGCGGCGACATCACGTTTCACGGGCCGGGCCAGATTGTGGTATACCCCATCATCGACCTCAACAGAGCCGGATTAAAAGTCCTAGAGTACGTTGAAGGTCTTGAAGATATCATGATCCGGGTGGCTTTAGACTGGAGAATAAAGGCTGAAAGAAAATCTGTCAACAGAGGAATTTGGGTCTCGAACAATAAACTCGGAAGCGTCGGAATCTCTGTTAAACGGGCCGTCTGCTTTCACGGTTTTGCCTTGAACGTCAACCTATCGCTGAAACCTTTTGACTGGATAAATCCATGCGGCCTTCAGGATGTCGGCGTCACTTCCATGGAGCAGGAACTTTCTCGGAAAATATCCATGCACCAAGTGCGCAAGGCCGTTCGGCATCATTATGAATCCTTTTTCGGATTTGATCTTGTTACGACAGATCTGTCGGAACTGGATCACCTTCTAAACCCTTGTAACGTTGCAAAAGTCGAGGGTGCTGCAGGTCCAAGGCGTCAAGGGTGCAGCTGTAGTAATTTACCGCGAGTCCTTGACAACGATGGAGATGCAATGCCATCGGCTTTCCCGGAGGGTAAATAACATGGCTGCTTTTCACTGATTTTAGGATACCATCTGGAGTTCATCCCAGCCGAACAGTTAAAAAAGGTTGAATGGCTTATAATTATTTCTTTTAAACCCATTTTGTCATGTTATTTATGCAACTATAGGGTAAAATTTCGGGAAACAGACCCTCAATGTTTGCCACTGTCGAGATTGTAATGATTCAGCGCCAAAAATCAAAGGAGCGGCTTAAAAAGCCCTCCTGGCTCAAACAGAGGCTTCCCTCGGGATCCGTCCACGAAAAGTTTAGCGCCCTGTTAAACAAAGATCAAATTCGTACCGTTTGTCAGGAGGCGCAATGCCCCAACATATGGGAGTGTTTTTCCCGAAAAACCGCAACCTTCATGATTATGGGAGATCGCTGCACGCGCAATTGTCGATTCTGCGCAGTCGCCCACGGCCCGGACCGTCCTCCGGATCCCGCTGAGCCTGCCAGGATTGCCGGAACAGTTCAAAATCTGCAGATAGACTATGCGGTCATCACTTCGGTGACCCGGGACGATCTTCCCGACGGCGGCGCCTCATTTTTTGTCCGGACTGTAAATGAAATCCGGCAGAGGGTTCCGGATGTTCGAATCGAGTTGTTAATTCCTGACTTTAAGGGGAGTGAAAATGCTGTCAAAAGTATTGTACGGACGCACCCCGATGTTTTGAATCATAACATAGAGACCGTTCGACGTCTTTATGCCGCCGTCCGGCCGAAAGCAATCTACCGGCGTTCCCTCGACCTTTTAAAACAGGTAGTCACCGACACTCCCAAAATGATAACAAAATCGGGCCTGATGCTCGGCCTTGGAGAACTTCCCGAAGAAATCCATGACACACTGGAAGATCTTTTTGAGGCGGGGTGCCGATTGCTGACTCTGGGTCAATACCTTCAACCCACCCAAGCGCACCTTCCCGTCGACCGCTTTTTACCACCTGAAGAATTTTCTGACTGGCGTAAAATTGCTCTTGATATGGGTTTTACAGAAGTTGCAAGCGGTCCGTTTGTACGCAGTTCTTATGGGGCGAAAAACCTCTTCCAGACCGCTTCTGCATACGATCACACAAAGGCCGCAGTGAAAATCTTATGATTTATAGGGGTTAGTCGGGGATTCCGTGTTAAGCAGCAGCAGGCCGCCAAACTGTTCAGGACAAATTTTTAGGTGAACCCATGAAAACCGTTCGCGTGAGGATTCTGGCCCTCTGTCTCCTTTTTGCAGCCGGTTCTTTTGCATCCATGCCGGCATTTTCTTCCCAAAAAGTTGCTGGGGGAAAGCAGGCAGTAGAAATCGAAAAATGCAACCAGTATGAAAAATTCGTGCTGGTGATCCACGGCGGTGCCGGCCACAAGGGATACAAACTCAAGGAAAGAGCTGCCTTTATCAAAAATCTCTTGACCCATTGTAAAAGACTGCTCCATGCCGGCGAAAAGAGTTTGGAGGTTGTCCATTTTGCCATTAAGGAGATGGAGGACAGCGGACTCTTCAATGCCGGAAAAGGATCCAAAAAAAACAAGGCCGGGTTTGTTGAGATGGATGCTTCCATCATGGACGGCAAAAACATGCGAGCAGGAGCCGTTGCATCGGTCAGCAGCAAAATTAAAAATCCGATTACGGCTGCAAAGGTGATACTCGAAAAATCGAATAACGTGATGTTTGTCGGCGAAAATGCTGAAAAATATGTCAGAAAAATCGGTTTTCTCGATGTTGACATCGATCATAAAGACCGTTTCGGGCATTCTGATTCAGCCAGCCTTCACGGGACGGTGGGTTGCGTAGCATTGGACCGATGCGGCAATTTAGCAGCAGGGACCTCTACCGGCGGGTTTGGAAGAAAAATCCCCGGGCGTGTGGGTGACAGCCCGATCATTGGCGCCGGCACATATGCCAATGGCCAGGTCGCCGTTTCCTGCACCGGTCATGGAGAGTACTTTATCCGATGGGCGGTGGCCCATGACGTGGCCGCACTTTATTCGTACAAAAATCTTACCATCGCCGATGCCGCCAAGCAGGCGTTGGATAAAATAGCGCCGGACGGGGGGACTGGCGGTATCATCGCTCTCGATTCCGATGGAAATATTGCCATGCCGTTCAATACAAAGGGGATGATTAGGGGCAGTGTGTCAAACGCTTCAGAACCTTGGGTCGCTATTTATTAGAAGCGAAAAATCGGGTTATTTAATCAACGAAAATTTTGCCGGTTCCTTTTTAGAAATCCGGTCGCCACCATAAAGACGGCCACCAAGCCATCCAAAAACCACGGCCCATACTATCAAATAATTCCAAGGCTATTGAAATAACGGTGTAATCTTCTCATTTCTAAAAATGCAGCCAATAAACAAAATTAAAAAACAAAGGGGCAGAAAGTATCAGGCTGTCGACCCGATCCAGAATTCCACCGTGACCCGGCAAGAGGGTTCCGGCATCCTTTACTCCGAGATCCCGCTTAAGGGCGGAAATAGTCACATCACCAAAAAAACCCGCAAAGCCAATTAACAGTCCTGCAAAAAAACCTTCCCAACGGTTCATGGGAGTAAAAACAGGAGCCAATAGTACCGAAAGAATCAAAGTGATTGCAAGGCCACCGATCAAACCCTCCCATGTTTTTCCCTTGCTCACACGCTGGATCACCTGCTGCCGCCCGAACAATTTCCCTACAATGTATTGAATGACATCACTGAACTGGGTCAGCAAGATCAGATACATGAGCAAACCCACCACCCCTCCATTCGGGTTTACCGAAGCGGGGAGAACAATCAAAAATCCCAGATGACCCAAACTGAATACGGTAATCAACAGGCCCCAGGTAAGGGATCCAACAGTGTGCAGAAATCCATGCGGCTCACCAACCATCACCATTCCGATGGAAAGAACCAGAATTGCAAAAAGTGGGATAAAGACGATAAACATTTGGTATTGTTTAAGGGCAATCAAAAAAAATTGAATTGGGATGGCTATATACGCTAAAAAAAGAATCGGCCGATCAATGGGACGTGTGGGAATCAGCGAAAGATATTCCTTGAGAGCCAAAAAACTGATCAAGGCAATGAAAGTAAGAGATCCCCATCGGCCCAAAACCAGTGATGTGGAAAAAGTTACAACCATGATCCACCAGGTTCGAAGACGCAGGTTCATTTCCTTTAGATCTTCAACCGGTATCCTGGTTTTTAAAAGAATTAATCCCACCTTTGCCAAAATTAATAGTGCGATAATCACCAAGAGGGCTATTTTTGTATTGAAAGTCAGCATGGCAAACATTTTTAAGCCACCTCTCTGATCGCACCTTTCACCCTATTGATGATTGTCAGCACCATCAATGGAAGCAACGCTATCAACAGAACATTCATCCAACCGCCAGGGCTTTCACCCAGGATAATTGCGAGAATAATAACGGCAAATAAGATCCCTCGAGGTTTCTTTGACAAAGGACCATCCTCCCGGCGGCTGGCACCGATTGCCACGCCAACAACACCGGCCATTTCGGTTATGACACCAAAAAGGACCGCAAGAAATACCGGCCAGGGGGCGATCCCCGAAATAGCAGCAAGAGGAAGAAAAAGGGCTATATCCGAGATCACGTCCGAAAGTTCATTCAAAATTCCACCCAGAGGTGTTTCCATCCCGTGTTCACGCGCCAACATGCCGTCAATATGATTGAATGCCAGGCGTACAAACATTACTGAAAGAATCGTAATCAAAGGCCAACGATGCTCGGGCCACAAACAAACGGCTGTGCCTGCGGCAAGGGAAAGTAAAATCGTCGAAGCAGTCACCTGATTTGCAGTTATCCCTGCCCTTGCCATGAAATTGGCAGCTGGGCGAAATAGCATCTGGAAAAAAACTTTGCTATCAAACTTCACAATTCTCACCTTCTTTCAATTCGGCCCCGGCGAGCGAAACCGTTGAACCGTTATGCTCCGTCTCAGTTGAAAGTACGGGAATTCGATCCGATCGGGAAATCAGTCCGGCAAAGCGTCCCAGCCTCTTTTCGAAACATTGGTGGTAGAACTCGGGCAATTGGTTTGAACGCCCCTCATGAAAGGCCCTCATCTCACCGTCCTTGACTAACATGTCTCGTACCCTGCGCAATTGAGCTAATTCCTGGCGCAGGTGAAACGCTCGAACGGTATAGATCACTTTGATCTCGGACGCAGACCGAGCAAAAATCCTTTTACCCATCATCGCGGTACTCGTAGTCAGCGCGTAAAGATCGATGAGATGTTCATAAAACTCAACCACAGAATAATTTTTCAACTGGATCACCAGATAAGGTCGATAATAGAAAGACAACGGCAGGGCTTTGATAATTCTGTTTTCCGCATAGAGTTGGTCGAAAAACGGTGTTCCAGCAAAAGGAGTGGGAATGTTCATCGTCGGCCAAACATAAGGAAGGCGGCGAATAAACTCCTTCGTCAGTTCAACGGGTTCTTTCCCATTGTCGGCATCAGTCCCAAAAATGAAATTTGCCTGCAAATCAGGAACATATTGCCGAAGCAACTCGAAATGATGGATGACTTTCTCCAGCTTTTCCTCACCCGTTTTCCCGCTAACACCGGCCTTATTCGAATAGTTCATCCAGGATTCAATTCCCGGTGCAACGAAAATACATTTTGTACTTCGGAGCCGTTGTAACCGGGACGGTGTAAGATTGGACAAGGTCGTTTGCATCAGATAACGGTTTCGGCGGTTTTCAGGGATCTTCTCAAAAACATCCATGAGTTCGTCGAATCGGACCGCAAAATTGGGGTCATGGTAAATTATCAAGGTATTCGGAAGGTTCCGGGACAAAAATCGTAGGTCCGCTTCCAATCGTTCTCTCGGCAAGGAGATGTATTTGTTTTTCCAATCCATGCAGAAATCACAACGGTATGGACAACCCACGCTGGTCAAAATGGGCACAAAACTTGTTAATGTAGGTTTGTCTCCCGAGAACGCCGCCTTTGTAATTTCCGGCATCCGCTCTTCCACAGTGGGCAGGTCAGTCAAAAGCCGGTCCGTTGAAACAATAACCGGCGGGTCGAATTCTTTCCGGAGAATTTTATGGATCAGGTCCTTATCACATTCCTTAACCACGATGTCGAAAAATCGCGAGCAGTCTTCGGGGAAGGATGTTGCGTGAGGTCCTCCGATCACGGTCAGTGTTTTTTCTCTGCGGTATAGTTTTGCCAGGGCATACGCCAGAGCACTTGCCTGGGTAAATGCTGATATAAAAACGACATCCAGGTCATCCGGAATCAGACTTTTGGGGTCTTTTTGTCCATAGTAGGTGGCGTAAAAAACCTGATGCCCCAGTTCCCGGCACCAGACTGACACCGCCTGAGGAACAATACCGTAAAATTGTCTCCTGAAGTGGGCGGTATATAATGAGTTCACCCAGTTTTGGGAAACAGTGTCCACAATTAATTCGATTATTCCTATTTTCATGGCAATCCCTCCTTTTACTGACTGGATGGGACAAAATTTCACGTTTTAAATGTCTGTTTAGCTTTCATCGAAGACAGGAAGGAGAAAAACATCCGCCAAACCTCTGAAAATCCTCTGTGTACGTTTACAAAACTTTTGCAAACAAAAAGGGATTTTCAGGAGGACGAGCAACAACGCATACCAATCTTCCCAAAAGCAACGCTGACAGCACGATAAAAATTTGGTGCGTGGTTTTATCGTGCGGCTAAATGCTTTATCGTTTTCCTTTAAATAATTTCATTTGAATAGGAGGAAGACCGATTTGGGTCTTAATTGTTGTTTCTCTGCTGTTTGATTTGAAGAGCAAATTTCGTTCCGAATATTCAATGCGAACGCCATTTAGATCAGAAATTGGTGTCTCTATGGGTGTTCCCAATAGAAAAAATTGTATTAATTTAAGCTAATTGGCTAAGAAAGTGAGAAAAGAAGATCCTTATTCTAATTTTTAAAAAGATTGAGACTGGGAGGTATTTTGGGTAGGAATAGGATTTGCAAAAGGGTGCAGCAAAAGTTGACAGGATTTTCCTATAAAGTATTAAAATATATTTGAATCAATATGTTAGGATATACAAAAAATATTAACCCTGCAACAAGTTTTGCAGGGTTTCTAATCAGGAAAGACCTTTAGGATGGCTGAATTATTGAAACCAGCTGAATTGAAGTTTTAAAGCAATAATCGCGCATTGGTAATAAATTTGGGATAATTGAACCACATAATAAATTGCGTTTCGTAGATATGATTTAGAGTTATGACTCTGAAAACCCTTTGAGAGATGTCAGTGATGCCGATTGTCTTTTGTTTGTTATCTTGTCGGCAATTTTTTTCAGATCGATTGAGGGTTGTGTATACGGATATTTATGGACATAAAGTTTTCTTGAAAGAACCGAATCATAAACTCGCCAATCATAGCTGACATTTCCAAGAAACTGAAATTGCGAATAGAAATGCCGATTACATATGGTTTCAAATTGATCACCAAGTCTGGAATCTAAATTTTGGCGAAACTGATTAAAAATAAACCTGATTTTAAATTCACTTAATTTTTTTCTTAGAATCTTTTCTTTATCAGGATAATATTTTAAAATATTTTCTATGATATCAGGTGGTTTAAATACCGGATTATTTGAATTGATAGAAGTGCTCTTGATCGCTGATTCAAAAGCGTGCCTTTTTAAAATTTGTTTCAATTTTCTAAAATAAACGGTCTTGATAAAACGAAAGGAATTTTCGATGGCTGTGGGTTCAGGAGTACATACTAAAATTCCTTCGTTCGAAGTTGAGAAAAGATCAAGGGTGTTAAAATTCGTCCCTGGCCCCAGGTCCAGTAAAATATAATCGAAAGGAAGCTTTCTTATGGCGGTTATTATTTTTAGCTTTTGGACGTGAAACAGATTCGCAATTTCCATGGAGCAATGCAGCGAGTTAATAAAAAAAAGATTCGAAGTATCTGTGGGAAAAGCAACACTTTCAAGATTTTGCACTGTTTTATCCAAAAAGCTATCTAATCCGTTTTGAGGATTTTTAATCCCCAGCAGGGTATGGAGGTTTGAGGCTCCCAGGTCCAAATCAATCAGCACAACCTTGTTACCCCGATTCGCAAATAGTGTTCCAAGGCTGGCCGTGATAAAACTTTTTCCAACACCCCCTTTTACTCCACCTATTGGATATATTTTAGGCATTAGTAATTATAATCCTTCACTTTTTAAGATCCACACAAAATTTTGTGCAACGCGGTTTCAAGAAACCGATTAACTGTCCATTAACTCGATTACACTCCATGAACGTATATTCATTGGGTTTGAAATCGCCAAAAAGAGTAAAAATTAAATATTTTTTCGATCCCTAATGATTTCTATGATAGCGTCTATGCGTTTGTTTAGCATCTCGTCTTTTTTACAAGAGAGGCATAGTATTTCGTAAAATGACTTCATTTTATCGTCAAATTTCAGCAACATGTCGCCTAAATGAGCAAGGTTTGCACCCATGGACTGGAGCTGTTTCTGAACATCTTCGTTAGTTGAGCTGCGCAGTTCTACAGACTGATCCTCTTTGATTGTCTTTATCAATTCTTCGAGGTCTTCTTTTTCCTCTGCTGAAAGGCCAATAATTATTTCTGTCTGGGCTTCTTCAGTCATAATATCCCCAACAGTCAAGGATGTTCTATCTTTTTCAGTTCTCTTTTAATCATAGTTTCTATCGTAGCAATACTTTCATCCGTCGTCTTTAGAGATTCCAAGATCTCGTTGAGATGCTCAGAATCGTCCATGGATCTACTCTTTAACAGATAGAAACTCAGCAATACAATAATAATGAATGTTAAAATATTTAATAGAACGAGTAGGTATGTATGAACACTATAATTCAAGCGAAAAGAAATGAGCGATTTATCTTGTTTCTCAGACACTTGACTAACACTTTGAGACGATGCGCTGTGGATCTCTTTGGATAAGGATGGCACTGGGGCCCCGGAAATCTCTTCTGCTCGCTCAGGAGTCTCATTCAACAGCGGTTTTTTAATGGTCAAATTATCTTTTTTAAAATGGTTGCCTGCCATCTTGGTTGAGGTTTTATTTGTACCTGCAATTTGCTCTCTTACCGCGGGCTCTGTCGACATTCTTGAATCGGACTCAGCATGCAAAGATTCCTTTGGCTTAGATACTTTTGGTGGTGAGGACATCGGGTATGCGTCAATAACAATTCTGTCAGGATTTGAAAGAATAGAGGTTTTTAGCCTAAAATATGGAAAAGAGAGCTTGATATTGGCCGTTAAACGAGATTCCTCCCGAATAAGTTCAACGGAGTGGACCCTTTTCGTTATCTTATGAAATGTCTGGCTGAGAATAGGAGTGGTAACCTCGAGAAAAACGACAGAAAATGTCCCTTTACCTGTAATTATGGGTTCCTTAGATTGAATAGCAGCTTGAAACTCAAAGACAACCCTTGAAAAAGCTCCATGTTCCCCGGCCCTAACATATCTTAAGTCAGAAGCATGGGCCCATTCAAATGGGAGCCACGAAAAAATCACAACCAGAATCAATGTTAAGATTGATTTCATAGTATATGGTTGAATTATTATTGAGTTGGATGGGTTGAGTTTGCTTCTATACAACGAGTTGAGATTTGTATTCTGTGTTTCCACCCGGGGTTACAACGGTGGCTATATATTCCAACCATTCATGGGTTGTCCAAGCCATGCATAGAACGGAGTATGCAAAATTTATGTATGACAGTGGTTATTGGTTTATGTCAAGTTTTCTATTTTCTAAAATTACAGACTATCAGCTAAGTTTAAACTCCGTTTTAGCATTTGTCAGTTCAAATATGGTTCATTGCGGTCTAATACGCCTCTTTCAAAATTTTCTCTTTGGATTTCTTATACTCTTTTTCAGTAATTAAACCATCTTTGTACGCTTTATTGAGATCAATTAATTCCTGGCCTATTGTCGACTGTCGGGAACTGACTTTGGCACCACCCCCACCACCACATCCTATAAAGCCAACTCCAAAAGTTAGAGCGATGGTGACTACACAAATTCTCAAAAATTTCATTTTAAAACCTCCTTCCTTTAACTAATGTGGGTTTCTTCTCCGTCGAAAACCATTATCACAACGGGAAAAAATGTTAAAGTTATTTAATCCAGATATATAGTATCTTTCCAAATGATGGATGTCGGGGAGGCGAGCGAGCCTTTTAGGTTAGCTCGCGGAGCCTTTCCAACTCTACCTATCAGATGATGTGATAGCTCGCAAAATAAGAAGCGAGAGTTTGAAACCACAATCCATTTTGAGTGATTCGAATCCGGGGGTGTTTGGATGTAAGCACTGAGGTGCCATATGGATGAAAATTCTTGCAAATATCGGACAGGAGAGGTATTTTCAAATCTCAAGTATTAATGGAGTTTTCGCTGCGCTTTGGGTTTGAATAGCGACTTTTTGGGCAACCCTAATCCATTAAGCAGCTCGAAATCAGGGGAAGTCTATCGAAAACGGTTTTCAGGCTTGCGGAACTATTTTTTGGAGCCGATTGCCACTTAGTTCAGTTTTAAGGCGATTAATGAGATAAAATGAAATTATTAGACAAGCTACACATGCTCCATAGGTTCTGGCATTACAGATTGAGAACTGAAAGAGAATCAATACAATTTCTTTTAGGGCAAAAATTTTCCGGAACTATCGCTATAGATGTTGGGGCAAATCGTGGTGTTTACACATACTGGTTATCAAGGCAAGTCGGAAAAGCTGGAAAAGTATTTGCATTTGAACCGCAACCTGAACTGACTTTACCATTAGAAGAATTAAAGAAATCTTTTTGCTTAAACAACGTTTCTATAATAAATAAAGGCTTATCCTCAACCCATAACTTTCTTCAGCTGCACCGAGAAAAAGTCGGGTCTGGAGGAGCAAGTTTTCATTTTGAAAAAAAACGCATCATGTCGATAACTGTAGAAACCATACGGTTAGATGACTATTTTGTAGAAAATTCCACGCCTTCACTGCCTGTATCGTTCATCAAGATAGATGTTGAAGGGCATGAGCTTGAAGTTTTTAAAGGCGCAGAACATACAATTCAAAAGCATACGCCGACACTTTTATTTGAGTTTCATCATGCTGCGGCAAACAAAGGGGAGTTGTTTTCGTTCTTAGTTGAACGTGGTTATACAGGATGGTTTTTCCATGACAAAAGAAAAATAGATTATACTGAATTTGACCAATTTCCTTACAGAAAGCCCGGGGAATCTCATAGAAATTATATATTTATGCATAAGAATCAGTAAAAATCGGAAATTTCGCTTCGCCCCATTACAACCGCTTAGCCGAAGCGTTGCAATCTCTGAGACCTCCTAAACTTCCAACCCCCCCGATACACGCCTCCTGATAAAAGAAAAATAACGTTGAAATTTTAATTTTTTCTTGATAAGGGTGCAAATTCATCTTCAATTTGAGAAATTATTTTCCAAAAAATTGGGAAATTATTTTCCTATTTTTTGGAAAGGTTCAGGGTAAAATTTTTCTATCTATTTAAAATTACACCTGGTCTGTACAACCCATTAAATTTTGGTATGGTTTATGCTTACAAATACCATTAATTGAACAAACTCTTTTTGAAAGGATACAATTATGCCTTAACCTATCCTACCGCTTTGGGGCTTGGCGACACTCGCACCTAACAATTGAAGCGACTTATTCGCCAACAATAACAGATAATTATACAAGGGAAATTGCGCAATGCCCGTAATTTAACGCTCGCATAATCAGATCAACAATTTATTCGTAAACACTGCAGGCGCTTTTGTTACCCATAAAGAAGCGCCTGCAGTGGTTGTAAGGCTTTTTCACAGACAACTGTCTTGTTTCATAGACTTTTCGAACCGCTCATGCCGCGAATGGCTGTTCGGAATGCAAACTGTCAATACAAATGATTCCAGCATGTCACAGACAACACCGCCGGACGTTCCCGGCAGTCTTCTTTTTAGCAATATTGCTCCTATCCGCCTGCGGCCACCACCGCCAGGAACCTCAAAGCATGCCGCCCTTCGATTCAATTCGAGTCGATGGAACCCTCGATTTCGTGCAACCCGACGGATCTGTTGCCGCGTCCATTTTCATAGAAATCGCGGATACGCCCGAGACTCAAATGAAAGGGCTCATGGGACGGCACGCATTGGCGGACACCCATGGGATGCTGTTCGTTTTTGAGAGCTTAAAACCGCGGAAATTCTGGATGAAAGATACGCCGGTTTCCCTGGACATCATCTTCGCCGGCGAGAATGGATGCGTCGTACATATCGCCGAATCGACATACCCCATGTCCGACCAGCGGGTTACATCAGGGGAACCCGTCAAATATGTCGTTGAAGTAAGGGCCGGTTTTGCAGAACGTTTCCATATCGATAAAAATACTTGTATTCAATGGCGCCGCTTGGAGACCTCTGAAAAACGGACAGAATGATTGTCCATTCCTTTTAAAAGCGGCATCCTTTTTTTGAAAAATCGTACGTGTTCAGGGGGTGCACTCCCATTTATAGATGGAAATTTTGGATTTTTTACTGTAAATAAAGTCATGTTACGATTCTATGCGGCGCCTGCCCGCAACGCTCTCGCTTACGAGGCGGGCGGGCGGCTATGCCGCACGGTTTAGGTTAAATATTTTCTCATTGTTCAAGAACAGTTTTCCCTTGGGGAGCATTTAATGCAACAGACCCACTGGCATGTGATCACCGGAGCGCCCTGCTCGGGTAAAACCGCTGTAATCTGTGAACTCGAACGACGCGGGTACCCGGTGGTGCACGAAGCTGCAAGGGCATATATCCATGAAGAATTGGAAAAGGGAAAAACCATCGCCCAGATTAAAGGGGATATATCAGTATTTGAGCGTCACATTCTGTATCAAAAAATTGAAATCGAACAATCTCTTTCTAAAGATGCAACGGTTTTTTTGGACCGGGCCATTCCGGACAGCATCGGTTATTATTCTCTGGAAGGATTAAATGCGGACGACCCGATTCAAAAAAGCGGGCTGTGGCGATATAAAAACATATTTTTCTTTGAAAGGATCACCTTTGAAAAAGATACGGTAAGATCAGAAGATGATAAGATAGCCGCGGAGCTTGATCGTCTTCTAAAGGAAAGCTATTGGATGCTCGGCTATGAGATTATTTTTGTTCCGCTGATGACGGTAGAAGATCGGGTCGATTTTATCCTAAAGCATCTTTAACCCGAATTTTACTATGGATATGAAGCGTAATAATGAAATATATATTAAGATCTAAAACAATTTAAACCCTTTCAATTTATGAAATTTTTTACACAGAATTTGGAATGTTAATTTCACAAATTTTCAGTCCGTAATTTTTCTATTTGAGCTAACCACTTGAAATCTAAAGGGGTCAAACACAACGCCAGCACAGCATGAATCTTGCATACAAGTATTGAATGCGGTGATGCAATCCCTTCGGGATCCTATATAACGCCTCTTCGAAACGTCCTCTTTCATCTGCCGCACACGTTATCAGCAAGCCGGCAGGTCTGAAAGAGAAGCGGCTTTACCGTTCGAATAACGATTTTTGTCTAACAAGGAGACGAGATTTAATGAAAGTACTAAGATTGAATTCCTGGATTATTTTATCCCTGTTTATATTGATGATGACGGCATGTGGCGGGGGCGGCGGTGGAGCGAGCTTCCTAAACGGCGAGACCGGGACGCTGTATTTAAGTCTCACCGATGCAACCACAGATGAATACAAAGCGGTGTATGTGACCATAAAAGAAGTGTGGGTTCATATGGGGGGAAATGAGAAAAAAGACCGCAACTGGGAAGTGGTTGCCTCTCCTGATGAAACATACAATTTATTAGACCTTGTAAACGCTGTAAGAGAAGAGCTGGGTATTTCAGATTTACCGGTCGGTCACTACACGCAGATGAGGCTTATCATCGGGGATAAACCTGATAATGGTTTTAATTTTATGGGCGAAAAACACCCTTCTGCGAATTATATTATTGACAGTTCCTATGATTATCACGAGTTAAAAATTCCAAGCGGCCTTCAGACCGGCATTAAAATTGTCAATGGATTTGACATCAAGGCCGATGAGATAACAGAACTGATTTTAGACTTCGATGCTCCAAAATCTATTGTACAGGCAGGCGCCAGCGGTCAATGGCTTTTAAAGCCCACAATCAAGGTGCTTGAAACTGATCATTACTCCATCATTAGGGGAACGGTCACTTTAGATGAGAAGAAAGATCCGCAGGGGACAATGGTTAGTGCTCAAATATACGATAAAAACGCTGATGATTTAAAGGATGAAATTGTTATCCAAGCATCGACTTTGACCGATGAATCTGGAGATTATACGATATTCATACAACCAGGCGAGTACAACGTCATCGCTAACAAACATGGCTATATTCCTGTGTGTTCACGGCTTACCGTAGGACCCGACGAGACCCGTGAACATGACTTCACACTCGAGACTACCGAAACCGGTAGGGTTTCAGGCAAAATCGAAATTGATGGCGGTACTGCCGAACAGCACGTTACGCTGAGTTTTCGGCAGAGTGCACAATGCGATGGAGATCAGCAGATCGAGGTGAAATCAGTAAATGTCGCCAACGACTCCGAGGGATCTTATACGGTGAGTCTGCCCGTGGGAGACTATTCGCTGGTAGCCTCAGCTTACGGAAAAACAACTAAAGATCCAATAACGGTATCGGTGGCATCAAAAGCTGATACCGCACTAGATATAATTATCTTTTAAGCTCAGACATCG
>Ga0316193_10001888_pt1 | contig 14459 bp, 14 predicted proteins | sample MerIslsedime2_MG_FD_207735 | JGI IMG/M metagenome (GOLD analysis project Ga0316193, IMG submission 207735) | Coastal sediment microbial communities from Maine, United States - Merrow Island sediment 2 | ecosystem: Environmental > Aquatic > Marine > Coastal > Sediment | place: USA: Maine...
GCTTTCCTGGAACCACAGCTACTTGATTGCCAGTGCGCTGTTGATCCCGCTGCTGCTATTGTCACGATTTGTGAGTGTGGCCTTGCCCATTGTAGTCATGCGGCGCTTTCGCACGTTTAGTCCAAATGTAATCAAAATTCTCACATGGGGAGGCCTGCGCGGCGGCATTTCGGTGGCCATGGCATTGTCGCTGCCGCCGGGCCGCCACCGCGACATCATCTTGACCATCACGTATGCGGTGGTCATATTCTCCATCGTTGTGCAGGGCCTGACGGTCGGCAAGCTCGTTGGGCTTGCCAAAGGCATATAAACCCGCCGCGACTTTGGAGCCGGAGGGACGGAGCTATCGTCAGTTCCATCCCTCCAAAGGCGGAAATTCGACATTCCATGTAGGCGGCATAAAACCAGTGTCGCTAAAAGCTTCATGATTTCAATATATTATAGAAATTCCGAGATGTTGGATGAGTGCACATAACACTATCATCGGAATATACATTAGTTCACTGATTCCTCCTCGGTTTATGAAACATCTGTTTTTGCGAACTCATTATCTGTAGCCGGCTGATGAAAATATTCCCGACGAAGGTAAGTGTACCCTGCAAAACCCCACCAGCAGGCAACGATCAGAACCGTAGCGAGCATGATAACCTTTAGGATAAATCCAGTTTGCGGGATTCCAATGGTTACCCCGTATTTGCCCAATAACGTCACCAGGTAAATCTCCAGTGCCTTTCTGTCTAATACGTAAACCAACCGATCCAGCGTATATAAACCGGTTGCGACAAAAACAAGTGTATATGCCCAGGACTTAGCCTTGTATAAGCCGAGACCCAGCGGGAAAAAAAGCACAACATATATCAGGTGGTAGGTTGCGGCGATCATACCGCCCTGAATATTCCCAAACAAAGGTACGCGGGAATTGATCGAGAACAGTTCGAGCAGGGCGGAAAGAACAAATAAAACGCCTGCAGTTTGAAAAGTGAATTTTCCTTTAATGCGGGATTTCATTTGGTGGCCCGTATAATGAGTAAAAATCAGGTTGAACAGTATATTTCATATCATAATAAAGCCCGTCAGATTTTACAATGTTTCGTTCGTTACGAAACCCAATCCCATCACTTCCCTGCCCTTCAAATAGAGAGGTGTTGCTTGTGCAACTTTGATATTGCATTTTCAGGTACATATAGTAAACAGTTGACAGTATAATTAAATGTTATTATGAAAATTTGCTGGAGGTAAAGCATATGTCAAAAGCAAGAGATACTAAAAAAAGCGATAAGAAAAAGCCCCAGAAAACTGCTAAAGAGAAGAAACAGGAAAAGCGAGAAAAAAAGAATAAATAATTTGCAACAAGTAATATTTAATGTGGGCATCCTGAAAATTCATCGATCCGGGCCGCCACCGCGACATCCTCTTGACCATCACGTATGCGGTGGTCATATTCTCCATCGTTGCGCAGTGCCTTACGGTCGGTAAGCTCGTTGGGCCTGCCAAAGGCACATAAACCCGCCGTGACTTTGGAGGCGGAGGGACGGAGCTATCGTCGCCGCAAGTATGCAAAGGCTTCTTCTCATTTTCGAAGCACCGGGCAGGTCAGGCAGGTCGGCCCTCCGGTCCCTTTTAAGGAAATCTCTTCGGCGGGGTAAGTGAAAACCTGTGCGCCGGCCCGGATCATTTTTGCCAGGGTTGCAGGGTTCCCAGTCGGGTACAGACAAAGGCGCGGCGCCAGGGCGAGCACGTTGGTTCCCAGCCGCTCATACTCGTCATCCGGTACTTCGATGAGTTCGATTCCCATTGCAATCAGGATTTGCCGGAAAAACACCGGCAGGTAGCGGGAGTAAACTACCGCCAGGTCCCGGTCGATAAGGCTGATGAGCGACATTAAGTGCAGGCACGCTTCAGCCCCGTCGGCGTGCGGTAGCGGGACCTCGATAATACGGTCGACCATCCCGGTGGTCAGTACCTTGAGCTGCCGGATGCCCTCCGCGTTGGTGCGGTATCCACGGCCCACCGCCAGGGTCCTTGCATTCAGCCAGATGACATCGCCTCCTTCCATGCGCCCTGGTGTTTCGATTTTTCCCAGAACGGGGATCCCGATCTGCGCCAGCCACGCTTGCAGGACTTGAGGTTCGGCGGCACGCAGCGGTTTGGCCATGTTCATCAAGATGGCTCCCCGGCGGGTGATTTTAACCGGGTCGTGGGTATAAATGGAGTCCAATCCGGCTTTTTCATGGCGGGGAAGGTAATAGATTTTGGCCACATGCTGCTGGAGCACCTGCTCGAAATGCGCAAATTCCAGCAGTGTTTTTTCGTAATCGGGACAAGCAGTATAATTAAACGCCTGCCAGAGGTTTGCAAGGTTTTGCCGGCTGATGAACGCATCCTGCGGGCGTTTGATAATCACGCTTTCGATTTTGGCGACCATGGATTGACACCCGTACATTTTGGCGGTCCCTATTTAATTTCCCGATAACAAACCCCAACAATTTCCAAAAAGAAGATCCCGGGTTGAATCCACTGTTGCTGGAAAACCGGCCTTGTCCGGATTAATAATTAATCCATCACAAGACCGCCGTTCACGTCCACGGTTTCACCGGTAATATACCGGGCCCGATCTGAGGCGAGGAAACAGATGGCTTCCGCAACTTCTTCGGGCGTTCCGTATCTCTTAAAAGGAATCTTTTCAGCGAAAGATTTGTTCATAGCGTCCCCCCAGACATCAGTCATCGGCGTCTTAACCGGGCCGGGACAGACACAATTAACATTAACAGCAAAGGGGGCCGAATAGAGCGCGAGGGACTTGGTCAGACATATGACAGCCGCTTTTGTCGCCGCATAATGAGCGCCGACGGCAACACCGCCGCTTTTGCCCGAAGCTGACGAAATATTGATAATTTTTCCGTAATTTTGCCGGCACATAACTTTAAGTGCCGCCTGGGCGGCGAAGAACACCGACTTGAGGTTTAAAGCGAAAATGTGATCCCATTCCTCAGGCGTAATTTCAGGCACCGGGGATTGGTAGCAAATACCGGCGCATTGAACCAGGATGTCAATTCGCTTGAAATCCTCAATCGTCTTTTCAAACAATGCCTTAATTTTATTGATGTTTATAAGATCGGCGTTGACAGCCGTCATTTCAATATTTCGCGCCTGCAGCGCTTTTCTTGCCTGCTCCAACCTTTCTTCCTGAAAATCCCAGCCGATTACGGTCGCACCTTGCTCTCCAAGCATGGTGGCGGTCGCAAGTCCGATTCCACCGGCAACGCCTGTAATGATTGCCACCTTATCAGAAAATTCCATGGACATCTCCCCATTCCTTTTTCCTTCCACACGGTCAGCTCTAACCACAGTTCGATGCACACCTTCTCATACTTTTTTAGTTGCCCATTGTAAAGATGTTTAGAATCAGAAAAAAATATTGATTAAATCTATATTGTTTTGACTGCAACATTTTGCCGATTATCATGTGGAGGATTCAGGACAATTTATGACGATGCTTTACCTTACAATTGACCCTGCCAAAAGACACCTCCACATCCAAATAAGCAGAAAAGGGAGCAACAAGGGAATTCTCAGGAGGGTCCGGGTCCGGCTTGCCAGCCAAAAAACGAGGGCCTGCAGCAGTGAATTTGTGAGAATGATAAAGATGGCTCCTACAAATTCGCAAACACTATTTTAACAATTCCTTAACTAAAATCTAATAAAAAATGAATATGTTGCATAACTCATAAATCTTTATTAAGAAAACGTTAGTACTTTTCGCTGATCAGATGAGATAAAAATCATGTCAAAAGAACGCATCTTAGTTGTAGACGATGAAGAAGATATCCTCCAGCTTGTCAGATACAATCTGGCAAAAGAAGGATACCATGTCACCGGGGCTTTAACCGGTGAAGATGCCCTCAAAAAAGCCTTATCCGAAAATTTCGATCTGATTGTGCTGGATCTCATGCTGCCGGGGATCGATGGTCTTGAAGTGGCAAAAAGATTGAAAAAAAGCCCGAAAACCGAACAGGTTCCCATTGTAATGCTGTCGGCCAAAGGCGAAGAAGCCGATATCGTCACCGGTCTGGAACTCGGCGCCGATGATTACATTACCAAACCTTTCAGCCCCAGGATAATGATTGCACGCGTGCGGACCGTGCTGCGCCGCAAGACCAGCAAGCCGCAGCCGAAGGATGAAACAGCCGTTATACATATTTTTGAACTGGAGATTCACCCCGGCAGACGCAGTGTGCTGGCCGCCGGCAAACCGGTTGATTTGACGTTTACCGAATTTCAGGTCCTTTATCTTCTGGCCCGGCGGCCCGGCTGGGTATTTACCCGCAGCATGATCGTGGATGCTGTGCACGGAGATGATTATCCGGTCACCGACCGCAGCGTGGATGTGCAGATCGTCGGATTGCGAAAAAAATTGGGAGATTGTGGAAAATACATCGAAACCGTCCGGGGAGTCGGTTATCGAATGAAAGAGATCCTATGAATAGAAGAAAGAGACTGATCTGGCAGCTGTTTCCTTCATATTTGCTGATCACGCTGCTGTCGCTTCTGGCGGTCAGCTGGTATGCATACAGCTCGCTGCGCCATTTTTTCCTGGATCAAACCGCAGCAGATTTAAAAATTCGCGCACTTCTGGTCGAAAAACAGATCGTCGGCCACTTGGCGCCGCTGGATGCTGCTCAAGTGGATGCTATCTGTAAGGAAATCGGAAAGCATTCCACCACCCGCATCACCATAATTTTGCCTTCCGGTCGGGTCATTGGTGACTCCCGTGAAACTCCCCGCCTAATGGACAATCATGCCGATCGGCCTGAAATAGCCATGGCGCTGAAAGGAAATCCAGACCAATCTATTCGCTACAGCAACACATTGAGGCAGCAGATGATGTATGTTGCCGTACCGCTGCAAATGGACCAAACCATCCTGGGGGTCATCCGGACGTCAGTACCGATTACATCGATTAAGGGAGAACTCAGATCGATCCAGACCAAAATCGTTTTAGGCGGGCTCCTGATCGCCGTGCTTGCCGCCTGGATCAGCTTGTTGATTTCACGCCGAATCAGTCGGCCCATCGAAGAAATGAAAATAGGCGCCGATCATTTTGCCGCCGGCGACTTAACCCATCGTCTGACGGCGCCGGACTCAGAAGAATTGGCCGGTCTGGCCGAGGCGCTGAACCAGATGGCCGCCCAGCTCGATCGCCGCATAAAAACCATTGTCAGTCAGCGCAATGAACTGGAAACCGTGCTTGCCAGCATGTTGGAAGGGGTTATTGCCATTGACAATGAAGAGCGAATTATCAACATGAATACGGCGGCGGCCGGATTTTTCGACTGTCAACCCACAGAATGTCCGGGCCGTGACCTGCAGGAAGTCATCCGCAATTCGGCGTTGCAAAACTTTGTGCGCGAATCAATTTCCACTAAAGTCTCCAAAGAAGACGACATCAACCTGTATCATAACGGCGAAAAGACGCTCCATCTGCAAAGCTCCCCTCTTCTGGATGCCAATAAAGAGCACATCGGGACCCTGGTGGTGTTCAATGACGTTACCCATCTCAGACGCCTGGAGAACATGCGGCGCGATTTCGTGGCCAATGTCTCTCATGAAATTAAAACTCCGCTGACGGCCATCAAAGGGTTTGTGGAAACCCTGCATCGGGGCAGTGTCGACGACCCGGAGGAGGCCCGGCGGTTTCTGGGCATCATCCAGAAGCACGCGGATCGCTTGAGTTCCATTGTCGAGGATCTGCTTTCCCTTTCCAGAATCGAACAGGAGGATGAAGGAAAAACCATTAAGCTCGAAGAAGGGTATGTTAAAGATGTTTTTCAATCTGCCATACAGATATGCCGTTCCAAAGCGGAAGAGAAAAATATCACGATTCGTCCTGTCTGCAAAGGGAACATTTCAGCCAAGTTTGATACCACCCTGCTCGAGCAGGCGGTGGTTAACCTGCTCGACAATGCGATTAAATACAGCGAACCGAAAAGTACCATTCTCATTAAAGCGCAACAGGAAAATTCAGCAATCAGAATCAGCGTGGAGGACCAGGGCATCGGCATCGCCCAAAAACACTTGCCCAGGCTGTTTGAACGATTTTACCGGGTGGACAAGGCCCGCAGCCGAAATTTAGGCGGCACCGGACTGGGCCTTGCCATCGTCAAACACATCGCTCAGGCACACGGTGGCCATATAACGGTGGAGAGCACCCTCGGGGTAGGAAGTGTATTTACCATCCATCTGCCCCAAAAACCGAAAGTAATCCTGCAGAAAATTCGTTCCGAATTTCTAACGCCTGACACCGAGTAGCTATAATCCGACCACATCCCTTTTTTCAATTCCGCCATCTCAATGATGGCGACAATCGGCTGATCAATATCAAGATGATGGTCCAAATCCTCATCATAGGATTTTACAATGTGCTTGGTGGGCATCAAAAACCTTTCCGTTTCAAAGAAAACGGCTTAGCCGAAACGACCCGTAATGTAGTCCTCGGTTAACTGATGGTTGGGACGTGTGAAGATCTGATCCGTGGGGCCGACTTCGATAAGATCACCCAGATGAAAATAGGCTGTACGCTGAGAAACCCGCGAGGCCTGTTGCATGGAGTGGGTAACGATGGCGATTGAGTATTGTTCACGTAACTCATCGATGAGATCTTCGATGACGGCGGTTGCTATCGGATCCAGGGCCGAGCAGGGTTCATCCATTAGAATTACCTCCGGACCGACAGCGATGGTCCGCGCAATGCACAGACGTTGCTGCTGCCCGCCGGACAATCCGGTGCCTGGATGATCCAACATTTCGCTGACCTCATTCCACAACCCCGCTTTTTTCAATGATGTCTCCACAATGTTATCCAACTCGGCCTTATTTTCGGCAAGCCCGTGAATCTTGGGGCCATAGGCGATGTTATCGTAAATTGATTTCGGGAACGGATTCGGCTTTTGAAACACCATGCCGACCTGGGCCCTTAAAGGAACCACATCGATGCCTTTATCGTAGATGTTGGCGCCATCCAGCGTTATCTCACCGGTCACCCGGCAACTTTCAATGGTGTCATTCATGCGGTTCAGACAACGGATGAAAGTCGACTTGCCGCAGCCGGAGGGGCCGATCATGGCCAGAACCTCATTGCGTCCGATGTCCAGGGAAACATTTTTGATCGCTTGCTTATCGCCATAGTAGACATTCACGTTACGGCAGGTCATCCGTGGATTTTTAACGGCAATGTCCCCAACCGTCTCACGGTTTTCACGGGCAACTAGGGTTCGACCCTTCTTCCCCATGGTCTTCGCAGCGTTTCTGTTTCTATTTTCTGTTGTTTTGACCATAGAGGCAATTTCTTTATTTGTGCTATCCATTTTAATCAACCATAAACTGGGCAGGCAGGGCGGACGTGAAAATCTGGAATGCCTTGCGCATTGTATCGAGGCTATTGCAGCATTAGATTCTGAAGTTTCTCGACATCGGTACGATATTTTGTCCGCTCGGCATCCGGCATGGGGATCATTCCCTTTTCCGTCAGGTAGCCATCCGGGCCCCAGGCTTTTTCACTGGTGAATTCCTGGAGATATTCTTTTATCCCCGGAATCACCTCAGCGTGGGCCTTTTTCACGTAGAAAAAGAGAGGGCGCGACACCGGATACTCACCGTCGGCAATGGCATCAAAGGTTGGCTGAACGCCGTCCACAAAGGATCCCTGCAGTTTGTCCATATTCTGATCCAGGAAGCTGAAACCGAATATTCCCACCGCATCGGGGTTGGCTTCCAGTTTCTGAACGATGAGGTTGTCGTTTTCACCGGCTTCGACATAAGCGCCGTCTTCACGGATGGTGTGCGCGATCGCCGCGAATTTTTTCTTGTCTTTCAGAGCCTTAATCCAGGCAAACGCTTTAGCGCCTTCCTCCATGGCCAACTCGACAAAGGCATCCCGGGTGCCGGAGGTCGGCGGCGGTCCGAGAACCTCGATGGATTTTGCCGGCAGCGCCGGATTGACATCCTGCCAGGTCTTGTAGGGATTGGGAACCAATTTTTCAGCATCACTGGGATCCGGAACATCCTTGGCCAGGGCCAAAAAGATGTCTTTGCGCGTCAGCTTCAGCGGCGCGGTTTCCTTGGAATTGGCAAGCACGATGCCGTCATAACCGATTTTTACTTCGACAATCTCCTTGACACCATTTGCCACACAGGTATCAAATTCGGATTTCTTGATCGCGCGCGAGGCGTTGGTGATGTCCGGATGCTCGACGCCCACACCGGCACAAAAAAGCTTAAAACCGCCGCCTGAACCCGTCGATTCAATTTTGGGCGTCTTATAAGAGGTCGATTTGCCAAACTGCTCGGCCACCACGGTTGCAAACGGATAAACCGTCGAAGACCCCACAATGTTGATGTAGTCCCTGGCCGCATTTGCCAGACCAAATGATGCAATCATAAAAAGAACGGTTACCAATACGAAAATTGTTTTTCTCATTTTTTCCTCCTTGATTCAAGTTATAAGTTAATCATAAAAATTTCTTCTTTGGTGGTACTTTTTCCGACTACCAGCGACGTTCAAAACGTTTTCGCAGGATGACAGCCGCCGCATTCATCACAATCAAAAATGCCAGTAAGACCATGATCGCCGCGGAGGTCTTTTCCACAAAGGCCCGCTCCGGACTGTCGGCCCAGAGAAATATCTGAACCGGCAATGCGGTGGATGGGTCGGTAAATCCACCTGGTATGTCGACTATAAATGCCACCATACCGATCATGAGCAACGGTGCCGTCTCACCTAAAGCGCGCGCCATGCCGATGATCGTTCCGGTCAGCATGCCCGGCATGGCCAGGGGCAGCACGTGGTGAGCAACCATTTGCATCTTGGAAGCACCGACACCCAAAGCGGCTTCCCGGATGGAAGGCGGTACCGATGTCAGTGCCGAACGACCGGCGATAATGATGGTCGGCAGCGTCATCAGGGTTAATACCAGCCCGCCGACCAGGGGCGCTGAGCGCGGCAGGCCGAAAAAGTTGAGAAAAACCGCCAATCCCAGCAGCCCGAAAACAATGGATGGCACCGCCGCCAAGTTGTTGATGTTGACCTCAATCAGGTCGGTCCACCGGTTTTTGGGTGCAAATTCCTCCAGATAAACCGCCGCGGCTACGCCGATTGGAAACGATAACAGCAATGTAATCAGCAGGGTTAAAAATGAGCCCACCACCGCGCCCCGGATACCGGCCAATTCAGGTTCGCGGGAGTCGCCGGCCGTAAAAAATGTCTGGTTGAATTTCTTTTCAATGCGGCCATCAGCGGAAAGCTGATCAATCCATGCCAACTGCTTGTCGTTGAGACGCCGCTCTCCTTCAGCGGCGTTGCGATCGAAATGCCCCTTGAAAAGCATGTCGACATCATCATCCGCCGGTACCCATATTTCGAGGGTTTTCCCGATAACATCCGGTTTCTGCAATACCATGTCGCGCAGCCGAAAGGAGGCGCCGGAGCTGACCAGACCATACAGCTTCCTCGTATCCCCCCGTCCTTTGACATCGGAGAACATTTTGCGAAGCGAACTTTTTACCAGCCCCTGATAATTCGCTGAAGCCAGAGATTCCTGCTGCAAAACTTCAGGATCAAAAAAAACGTTCAACCGGACAAAGGTCTGCATAAAGGCGGAATAGCCGTTTGCGAAGATACTGATAAACAGCAGGGACAAAAAAAGCAGACTGGCAACGATAGCCGACAAGCCATAATAGCGAAATCGCCGTTCAGCCCGGTAGCGCCGGGCCAGACCCTGGTTGACAATGTCCAGGGATCTTCGGGTTTTTTTATCCGGTTTTGATGACCCGGTTTCAGAATTATTCATACTGCTCTCTGTATTTTCGCACCACGTATAACGCGATGACATTTAATATTAACGTGACGATAAACAACAATAGCCCCAAGGCAAAGGCCGCCAGCGTCTTGGGACTGTCAAACTCCTGGTCGCCGACCAGCAGGGTGACAATCTGCACCGTGACGGTGGTGACGGTTTTCAGCGGATTCACCGTTAAATTAGCCGCCAATCCGGCTGCCATCACCACAATCATGGTTTCCCCGATGGCCCGTGAGACTGCCAGCAAGACACCGCCGACGATGCCGGGCAGCGCAGCCGGCAGAATCACCTGTTTGATGGTTTCCGATTGGGTGGCGCCCAGACTGTAGGCGCCGTCCCGCAAGGCTTGGGGAACGGCATTGATAAAATCGTCGGAAAGGGAAGACACGAAAGGAATAATCATGACACCCATGACCAGTCCGGCCGCCAAAGCGCTTTCAGAAGAGACGCTGAGTCCCAGGATGGAGCCCGTATCGCGTATGAAAGGCGCCACCGTTAATGCCGCGAAAAAACCGTAGACCACCGTGGGAATGCCCGCCAGAATTTCAATCAGCGGTTTGGCGGCAGCCCGAAACGTTTTATTGGCATATTCAGAGAGATATATGGCGGACATCAATCCGATGGGCACCGCCACGACCATGGCAATCCCCGAGATTAAAGCGGTGCCCAGAAAAACCGGTACGGCACCAAAGGCGCCGGAAGAACCGACCTGGTCGGAACGAATCGCCATTTGAGGGCTCCACTTCAGCCCGAAGAGGAATTCGGTAACCGGAACAACCCGGAAAAAAAGGATGGCCTCATATAACACTGACAGGACAATGCCGATGGTGGTAAAAATGGCAAGGATTGAGCAGGCAATTAAGAGGTACTTAATGACCCGCTCGACCAGATTGCGGGCCCGCAGACCGGGCTTGATTTTACCCCGCACGAACACGATGGCAAGCATTGCCATGGAAATCGAAACCACCGCCAGGGCTGCATTGCTGGTCGTTTTGAGGCTGCGGTAATGATCGGCAGCGGCCTGCATGGCCGGATCGACTTCACCGGAAACAATGTTGCCGCTGACCAGGTTTCTGATATCGTTGACGATCAGATTCAAGCGGGCGTCCGGCAAATTTCGAATGTTTTCGGGGAGATCCGCAACCACCAGTTGGGTGATGACATTGGAATCAACCGCCAGCCAAAATCCAAAAATAAGCAGGGTCGGAATTCCGCACCCGATCGCCGTCAGGGCACCGTAATAGGTGGGTCGGGAATGTAACTGCTTGATTTGAATTTTGTCGCCACCGACCGTAACCGCCCGGCGGCGACCCACGTAATAGGCGAGGCTCGAAAGTGCCAAAAGGATGATAATCAAGGTTGCTGGTGACATAAATTATCCTAAACTGAGCGGTTCCGGGTTCAGAGGTTATAATGTCCTGACATCGCTTATGTTTGAACACGACCCCCATACTAATCTTTATCCTTTAACAATTAACAGTCGACTAAAGTAATGAGTCTTTGTTAACAAACTGTGACGATTGTGTTAGGTTTTCGTTAGATAACCATTGGATTTAAGTTAGAAGCTTTTCTTATGCATCCGGCAATGGCCTTTTGGATAAAATGGGCATGGGAGCCACGGTCGCCACCGGTCAGCTCTCGCTGTAGGAAAAGGTGAAATTCAGATTCATTGATGATTCGATGCAAGGAGCGAAACCCAAAGCACAGACCTATATGGGGTCATTTGCCTGATTTGAAAAATTGTATTAATGTCAATATTAACGAAATCTTAATCTTGTCCTAACGATACTCTAACGATAAATGGGCAATCTAACACATTCATCAAATATCCGGCCGTGTTGCACCTGGATGGACAATTCGGCAAGGTCCAAAATAGCTCTCTCCCTAGCATTGTGGATAATCATCGATATCGAAAATGAGCATATAGGAATAACGCCATGAAAAAAATGATTCGAAAGCATTTTTCAAGAGAACTCGAGAAAATAAAAAAACAAATCCTCTCCCTGGGCGCAATGGTGGAAGAACAGGTGCGGATGGCGACTCAGGCTGTTGAGACCCATGATGCCGAGCTGGCCCAAAAAATAATCGAATCCGACTATGACGTTGATGAAATGGAGGTCGAAATTGAAGAGGAGTGCCTCAAAGTTCTGGCGCTGCATCAACCCGTTGCGGTGGATTTAAGGTTTCTAATTGCCGTTATTAAAATTAACAATGATCTGGAAAGAATCGGCGATCAGGCGGTGAATATTGCCGAGCGAGTCGATGTAATTGCCAAACGCGACCTGTCCGACCTTTTCTTTGACTATTCTTCCATGGGGGAAAAAGTCCAGAAGATGTTGAAAATGAGCTTGGATGCTCTGGTCAATATGGACTATGACCTGGCTTTCAGCGTCGTCATACGTGATGATGAGGTCGATCAAATTAAAAGCGAGGCCTACGATCGCATCAAACAGGCGATGCGCAAACACCCCGATAAAATAGGGTATTTAATCAATTTGCTGCTGATCTCTCGACACCTGGAGCGCCTTGCCGATCACGCCACCAATATCGCTGAAGAGGTAATTTACCTTATCGAAGGCGAGATCGTTCGACACGCCGCTTATAACCGCGAATAATTAACAATCTTGATACCAGCCCGCGCCTTTCAGGATACCAGAGTTGCACCACCGTCAGTGCCGGGACATAAATAAAGGCCGATGAGGCGCTGACCAAAAACGCCCATACGTAGACAGCGGTCATGTTCTCAGCCCGGCCCAGCCAAATAACACTGCTACCCAAATGATAAAAAAGAGACCGATTTTGTGGAAGAATGCCAGGCAAATTATGCGGCTATGAAATAAAATGGACAATAACTCAATTCATAAGCCACCCCGCCTTGGCGGGATGAGAATTTAAAAGGTTCTACCGTTGCCGCGAGGGCATGCTTGATGGGTGCAAATCTGATCGATGCCGGTGGCTTATGAATTGATATAAATCAGCGGCCACCAGCAGAGGTGGCCCCGGCTCCTTCCAGGGGCCACCCTCATACCCCCAGCTCTGTTGGGGGTCGCTGATTTTTTTTAATGGAAACAATCTTAATTACCGAGGCCCGGCGGCTGGCGCTGGCCCGTGCCGGACTTCTTAAACCAGAGTGGACCGGTCTTCCTAAGCGCGCAACGGGACTTAAACTTCGGGCCCGCAAAGCGGCGCATCAAATTATCCGGCGTTTCGGCTACCTTCAACTCGACACCGTCTCAATTGCCGGTGCGCGAAGCCATGCAATCGTGCTTCTCTCACGCCTCGAAGGCTTCGATCATGAGCTGGCAGAGGCGTTGCTGCGCCCCCGCGAGCCGCTTTTCGAGTACTGGGGATAAGCTTGTTGGGCGAGTCGATCTCAAAGCCGATTGGCCAGCCCAAAAACTTAAGATCCTTTCAGTCCTGTTCGAAGAAGGGAACGTGATAGGCAAAGCGAACTCTATAGATCGTGAGGCTGTGCGAACGGCCCTTTACCGCTATGCGGAAGCTCTGAAACTGAAACTTGTAGGTAGAGTGAAATGACATCTATTTTAGCGGTGTCGGCGCATCCCGACGATGAGTCTTTGTTTGCCGGTGGGACCCTGGCAATGTTCGCTGAACAGTGAGCCAACGTATACATCCTGGAGACGACCCGGGGTGAGGGCGGGGAAGTCGGCGAGCCGCCGCTGACAACACCTGAGAACCTGGCGCCTATCGAGAACAGGAGGCCCGCAAAGCAGCACGTGCTCTTGGTGCTCGGGATATCTTTTTTCTGCCCTATATTGGTCCCTATATGGAAATCAATGGTACCGCCCGTCCGATAGATATACCGCTGGCAGAGTTCACCCAGGCGATCGGAGAATATGTTAAGAGAATTCGGCCCGACCTTGTTATCACCCACGGTTCCAATGGAGAGTACGGGCACCCCCAGCATATCTACACCCACCGGGCAACTCGCATGGTTCTGTCAGATGGCGCCCCGGATACAGCGTTGCTGAGTTGGTGTGCATGGTACGAGCCGGTTGAACACGAGCGCATTCTGAATAAAGATGACCGTGCAGATATCGTCCACAACGTCACACCCTGGCTCGATGCCAAGATTGCTGCTGCCTTTTGCCATCAGACCCAACACACTATGTTTCTGCGCAATTCAGGGGTTCCTTCCGTTCGCGATATGGTCTGGAATACGGAAAGTTTTCATATCTGGCAAGGGTCTTTACCGAGAGATCTATCTCTTCAGTCACAACAGACATCGTGATAATAGAAACACCTGCGCAAGACTCTGTACTTTGCGGGCGTCCTTTTGAGGTTCGTTGCTGAGGGATTGTTTGCCCGACAAGAAGGGTTTGACAACTCTAAATACAGCTTGCAATTTTGGAACGATTCCGTCACAATTCATACTATCCGCTATGGGGAAATCGAAAGACACAAGATCAACCCAAAAACTACAAAGCAAACAGACGGAAGGAGCCATTATGACCCTTGAAAGTATTCGCGCCGCTCTGGCCTGGTGCTCGGTGATTAACCTGGGATTGCTGATCGGGTGGTGGCTGCTTTTCACCCTGGCCCATGACTGGATCTACCGGATCCATGGAAAATGGTTCAATCTAT
>Ga0316193_10001889_pt1 | contig 14457 bp, 10 predicted proteins | sample MerIslsedime2_MG_FD_207735 | JGI IMG/M metagenome (GOLD analysis project Ga0316193, IMG submission 207735) | Coastal sediment microbial communities from Maine, United States - Merrow Island sediment 2 | ecosystem: Environmental > Aquatic > Marine > Coastal > Sediment | place: USA: Maine...
GCAAGCTCTGCGTCTACGACCGGGGACACGCATCGGATGCACCCGCGAGAAGCCTGACACGAACGGGAACTGCAGTGGGGTGATCACACCACTTGAATGATGTCCGATTTCGAAAGCAGCGCCGACACCTGGAGCCCCGGCGGCACGCTGATGTCCGCAAGATACGGCTCGCCGACGTGTCCTCGCACGGACGCAACGCGGAGGCCTTCCTTAGGTAGGGCGAGGGTCATGCCGGCCCTCCCTTCTCTGCTCGGTGATCTCCGGTCGAGCGAGGGCGCTCTCTGAAGAGATCCGACCGAGGTTGGCCGGAAAGTCGAGCTGTCACACAACACCTTGGACCCGTCGGCCGACAAGCGCGTCCTTCATTGAGTAGGCGTCACGACCCGACCCACGTTGGCCTTCCGCCACGGCCTGCCGCCGTCCGCCAACGTCGATTTCACCAGAGAAACTACCCGACCACATGATTGGCCGCCGACCCGGGTCAGGTCGTTCATTCAGAGCAACGTCGGTCGGATCTCCTGGTCGGATCTCCTTGTCCTGCTGGTGATCCTTACCGTCGCTGCACACTCGAGGCAACCGGGCGGGATGCTGGGCAAGTTGTTGATCGCGCACTCCAACGCTGCCGGTGGATTGAAAGGGTTTCTCAGCCAGCACGCGATCAATTCAAGATTGAAGGCGACGATCAGATCCTGGCCCGCATCACGACAGGCTGAGGTCGGAATGTGGAGGAGTGAGTGCCCACACACTGCATCGGGCCTATCGGCCCGAATCTGTTCTTCCGTGTTCTGGCAGTCTTGTTCGGAACTGGGTTCGAATACGGTCAAAGAGCCCCAGCGGTACCTGGGCTAGAAGTGACGCAACCCGCTGCGCACGTGTCTCCGCCATCGCCGCCGGAGCACCCGCCCAAGAATACGGCGACTGCTGCCGGAAAGAGGACTGCAATGAATCTATTGATGTTCATACCGGTCCTCCTGCAAATCATCGAGCGTGGCAGGTAGAGCATGACTGGCCGGTCCGGCTACGGCGCTACCAGCGGCTTCTCGAACTTGAGCGTCATTCGATCGCTTTCCCCGATGGCCACATAGGTCGCCTCACCCTCGGCACCGAGTCGAAGCACCGGTGGGAGCGTCCAGACTCCTTCGGGATGGTGGTGCGTGTCTTTCGGGTTGCGGTTGACGTCGGACCGGCCGACTAATTCGAAGCCGGCTTCTTCGGCCAAGGCGATGACGTACGCCTCGGGCACGTAGCCTTCTGTCGCGCTCTTCTTCGGGTCGGCTCCCTCGTCGGCGCGGTGCTGCACGACGCCGAGAATTCCGCCCGGTCGCAGGACCGAGAAGAAGGCGGCGTACGCTTGCTCGGCGCCGCCGTCGACGATCCAGTTGTGTGTGTTGCGGAAGGTGAGGACGAGGTCGACTGAGGCGTCCGGTCCGAGCTCGATCGGCGAAGGAGGATCGAAGATCACGAGCTCTGTGGCTCCGAGGAGCTCGGGTCGAGACGCCCGCGCGTCCATGAAGCGCTTCCGGTATTTGGCGCGAGGTCCTTCCGCGCTGGGGATGCCGACCGACAGTCTTCCCGACTCAGCGAGGTAAGGGGCGAGGATCTCCGTGTACCAGCCGCCTCCCGGGCGAATCTCGAGGACGTGCATGTCGGGCTCAATCCCGAAAAAAGTCAGTGTCTCCAAGGGATGTCGGTATCGGTCGCGTGTGCGATTGTCAGGCGAGCGCTCCGCGGACGCGACCACCGCGGCGAGGCTCCCCGGAGCGGCAGCGACCTCGCTGGCGGTCCCGCCTTCGGTCGGATCGGCAGGCGGCACGGCACTGCGCCCCGTCGGAGCGGCGGCACCCCCACAAGCGCAGAGCCCAACCACAAAAAGAACCAGGAAGCGTTTGAACACCGTTAGCGGCTACCGCCAAAGTCGACGTCTGTCGACAAGAAACGGACCCCCACGCCGAGGCAGAGCGACGATGGCGAGTACAGCAGCGTGCCCATCCGCTGCTAGTGTTGCGACACGCACTTGAAGCAGGGCCCGGTTTGGCCCTCAGGGCAGGGCGTGTCATTGCACACTCCGAGAGGCCCATCGGGCATCTGGCACTCGGCGTACCGCGTGACGCAAGGCGCCGCAGGGGCCGGCGATTTCTTCGTCCCTGCCGGGCAGCCCGTCGCGAGAAGTGCCAAGGCGACGACGCCCCAACAGATCCCTGGCTGTCGTATGGAGGGGAACCGCATGATTCGGCGCACTCTACTACGATGTACGAGCTTGCCGAACAAAGATGGATCCGACCTATCGATCCGAGCGAGGTTGGCGGGATCTCTTTTGCAGCAGTGAACCAAGACGCCCCGAGCGGTGCTACGACCGCCCGGGGCGTTGGTTGCCCTCGGATGAGTCAGCCTACGGCGCGCAGGCTGCCGTGCCGCCGGCGGTCATCGGGTCGCAGATGTAGCCCAAGTCGGTGTCACCGAAGTTCGCGTCCCAGCTATCCAGGTGGCAGTCGCTGCAGCCGAGTGCGCCTGTGGACGGCGCTACCTCGTGGTTGATCTGCAGGTACATGTTTGTGTTGACCCACTCCCAGGTCACCTCGTCGCCGGTCGGCGAGGTTTTCTTATAGGACGTCGGTGCCGTGATCTGGTTGGCGTCTAGGGCGCCGGCGGTGAGGGCCGCATCCCAGACCTCCTCGATGTCGGCCTCCGTTGGCGACGGATTCGAGGCGAACAGTGCTGGAATTGCTTTCCAGAAGGCATCCGAGGCAGGGTCGCCGCTGAACAGCCACGGCACGATTAGAAACTCGCCGTTGGCCGCGTTGAGGTCGGCCTGCTGAGTGCCGGTCATGACCTTGAACGGATACAGCTTGGCTTCGTTGACCCCTCGGGCGCCGATCGGCTTGGCGATCGCGACAGGATCGTCGACGCTGCCGTCGCCGCTAATGAAACCGCCGGAGGTTACGGTCAGTCGCTCGACACCACCATCGTACCAGGCGTACACCGGTCGCACGTTGGCGTCCCAATCGAAGGTTCCCTTCATCCAGTCGTAGGTCGGCTTCTGGACCGTGCTTCCGTCGGCGAGAGTGACGGTTTCCATTGGGATTGGGTCGGTGTCGAACTGGCCGGCCGTTTCCCACTTCCAGTCCATCTTCGTCGCCTGCGTGCGGCTGAACGCCGGCACGTGGCAGGTCTGACAGGCGAGGTTGGCGATGTGGGACTCCAGCGCCGAGTCTTCGTGGACGGTGCCGCTGTGGCAGTCGCTGCACGCGACGGCGCCCTCGGAGACAGGGTTATGCACGCCCTTGCCCGCGATTTGGTGGTCGCTCGTGGTGTGGCAGTCGGCGCAAACCATGCCGCGTCCCATGTGCACGTCGACGGCTTCCGTCGGGTTGGCTAGCGCCGAGCCGATGTCGCCCTTCTTGACGTTGTCCCCGCCGCCAGCCTTGAAGTGGCAGGCGCCGCAGTTGGACCGAGTTGACGTGCCAACACTCTTGGCGGCCAGGACCAGGTCGACGTCAGGAGCAACCACGCCGCCAGGTGCTTTCACCTTCGCATACCCGGATGCCGGGTCGGCATGGCAGACCAGGCAGTCGATGTTGCCCTTGTTGGCCCAGTCGTAGGTGTCAATGTTGACCAAGTTGTAGCCGGCGTGGCACTGCGCGCAGCGCGCCTCGTTGCTCTTGACGGCGATGCAGAAGTTGTTGATGAGCTGGTTCTTGCCGGTCGTCCCGATGGGGATCGTAGAACCGGCGCCGTCGGGGATAACCGCGCCCGGGGCCTCGGCCAAGTCCCAGCGCCAGTGAGCGGAATTCAGCATGTCGTCAGCCGCGCCGTCGTGGCAGTCCAGGCAGAGGGCGGTGGCAGCGGGGCCGTCGGCCAAGTCGGTGGCGCCGATCTTGTCGGTGTGATCCTTGTCGGGCTCGGTCCCGCCGAGGGTGCGGTCGATCATGCATAGGGCTTTGTCGCCGTCCTCGTTGCAGTACTGGGTGTCGTCGCAGGTCGAGACGCACACTGGGTCGACCAGCGTGGTGTCGCACTTCGAGCAGCCATCGCACTCCGGATCGCAGGTCGGAGCGACCGAGTCGGGCTCACAGGCGTTGGTTTCCTCGTTGCAGGTAGTGCCCTCGGCACAAAAGTCGACGCAGGCGGCGGGATCGAGGCTTGTGTCGCAGTACTGGCACGGGTCGCACGCATCACACTCAGTGACCTCGGGCATCAGGCATGTGCCGTCCTGGCAGAGCAGACCCTCACCGCAGGCAGAGACGCACTGCGGTGAGTCGCCGCTGATGTCGCAGACCAGACAGGCATTGGCATCGCAGGTGGGGTCGCAGGCCGCGCCTGGCTCATCCTCGTCGCTGCTGCCGCAAGCGGACAGCGAGAGGGACAGCAGTGCGGCGACCAACCATGGAGTTCGTCTTACCTTGAACATCGCTCATCCTCTTCCTCAGTAGGATGCCCGATCCGGACCCGCTCTCGGCAGTCGGGGCGGCCGAGCACCGCCTTCGTTACACTTTAACGAACATCGTTAGGGTCAAGCGATTCATGTGGCCAGAGATCGTCGCCAAGAAATGGATCGCGGCGACGAAATCGAAAATCGAAATCAGTAGTCGGTGCGAAAAAAGATCCGACCGAGGTTGGCGCCAGGCGACGAAGTGAAACGCGGTTGCCGAGGGGAAGCTTCGAGCTAGCCGGAGATGGTGATCCGAATGCCACGACTTCGCCGAGCCGGCTGACCGTGCGTTCTCAGGATAAGCGGGCTCTTTCGAGCTCGAGCATCGGCGATGAGACCATCTCGGCGCCGAGCGCGACCCCGATCCCTCTTCCCACGCCACGGCTCGCGCCGGTTACCACGACTACCTTGCCCTTCAAACGCATCGAAGTGGCTCTACCACGAGTTGCGAAGGCGGCCGAGTAGGCTCGTTGGCCGGGGCGTCAAGAAGGACGGATGACACGCCCCGCGCGGACCCCCATCTGATACGCGCCAGCTCTCACCGCGTGCTCGCCGTTGATGAAGACGTGCTCGATGCCGCTCGGGCGTCCGGCGGGTTGCTTGCCTTCGGGAGGAGCGTCGCTGACCTTCGCCGCATCGAAGACCACGACGTCCGCCGCCTTGCCCACTGCGAGCACACCGCGATCGCGAATGCCAAAACGTTCCGCGCTGGCTCCGGTCATCCGGCGAACCGCAGATTCCAGATCGAAGAGCCTGCGATCACGCACGAGCGGCCCCAAGATTCGCGGGAACGTTCCGAGCGCCGCAGGATTCGGGTGCCCACCGCGCTTCACGATCACATCGGTTTCGAAGAGGCACGCCTCGTAGCCGAGCACCGTTTCGAGCGCGTGCTGATTTTGCGGCTCACCACTGTAGTTGTGAAATAGCATGGTCGCGGCGCCCTTGCTCCGCTCCGCCAAGGTGAGCATGGCGTCGAACGGCGAGGTCTTCCACTCGCGCGCGATGTCGGAAATCGTGAACCCGCTGAGGTCCTCCCAACCTTCGACGCCGGCATCCATCACCCTCGACGCGCAGCCGCGCGCGAGCGAGGCGGCTCCGATACGCGCCGGGGATCGCGGCCAGAAACCAGTAGGGAAACGGCGCGTGAATGGTCGTGTTCCCACAGGTGTAGGGGAAGGCGTCGATCATGATATCGAGCCCCTCGCGCCGAGCGCTGTCGACCATCTCGAGGCAGCGCTCGGCGCTCCGCCAGCTGCGTCGCCCGACGAAGATGAAGTGGGAGAGTTGGAGTCTGACGCCGGTCCTGCGTGCCACGTCGAGCATCTCACGCAGGGCGCGCACGTTGTGCGCTTCCCGGGTGGTCAGGGGGTAACACGGCGAGATGCTCGAATAGGCTTTGAGGTGGACCGTCGCGGTGGCGTCCGCGTCGGCCGCGGTCTGGCAGAAGGCCTGAAGCTCTTCCAGCGAAGAATACATTCCCGGGTCGTACCCAAGACCAAAGCTCAAGCCGCACGCGCCCTCCTCGAAGCTCTGCCGCAGCTGGTCGAGACAGGTCGACAGCTCCTCGTCGGGCATCCGAGGTTTAGGGAGTCGAGTCCTCTTCCCGCAGGATCGCATCGATGCGATCACCTCGTAGCAGCACGTGTCCACGGAACGCCCGGCCACCGAGTCCGTCGACGATGAGTCCAATACGAAGTAGTGTCGTGTCCATCTGTTCTCCCGAGAGCGTATTCGACAGGAATGCTTCGTTCAGGTCGAGCCGGCTCCTTTTCAACGTCACGACCCGGGTTGGCGTTCCGCCACGGCCTGCCGTCGGGGGCGGCTCGCATTGCCCGCAAGGGTCAGCGGGCCGTCGGCGACGGAACTAGGCAAGCCAACCCGCAATTCACTGGTGGTCCATAGGCAGAACGAACTCCCGGGCAGCACGGCGCTGCGGAAGGCGCAAGTAGACGAGGCGATTCTTCTCGAGCTCTTCGATCTAGATTCGCACGACTAGCGCAACAGCGCGTCATGTAGCGCTCCGAGGCCTATTCCGTCGACTCCCGACCTTGCCCGAAGACTGGTACATAGATCCATCGCTAGCATCTGAACGGCGTGAAACGGTACGGCGATCCAAAACGAGCGGCACCGCCAGACCACAGCGCCCAGCGTGAGCGCACCCAGAATCGAGAGATAAGCCTCTGCGGTCGGCTTCTGCGCGTGCAAAGCGGCGAAGGGAAGCATCTGGACGAAGATCGCGAAGGCGCCGAACGCTCGAGCGGTGCCAAATAAAACGAAGCCTCGCCAGAGGTACTCCCACCCAATCCAATAGACAATGAAGAGAAGCTCGTACACGATGAAGAGTTGCCAATCGTCCTGCACCGCATCGAGCAACGGATACATGTTCCGGAAGGACTCCTGCGCTGAGAGTACCCAGCAACCGACCGTGACCACTGGCAGGTACAGCACGAGCAGCGTCGTTGCGAGCTTCCAATCCCCCAGTCCCAAGCCAATCTCGCGGGGTCGTTGCCGAAAGATCAACATGAGGACGGCTACCGGTATGACAAAGCCGGTCAAGCCCTGCGTTCCAAACAGGTACGCGTAGGCCCAGATCCCGTCGCCATTAATTCCGAGCGGACCCGCGAGCTGGTCACGAAAGAAGCGCGGGCTGCCAAACGTGTACTTCCACATGCCCAACACGGCGGCCAAGGTCAGAACGACAACCGTCTGCCTATCGAGGGCGACCAGCCGCCGCCACAGCATCTTGAGCTCCACACCGAGATTTCGAATCAAGTCTCGACCCCTCCGATCGGCCGGCTGGAAACAGTGGCATCGTATCAGAAAGACCCGCCTGAGGCGGACGATTCGCGATGGCTGTGGTAGTGCGCAGGAAACCGGGCAGCGAAGAGGATGCAGGACTTTACTCGGCGCACGTTGAGGACTTGGGCCGTAGCCCAGGCGATTTACGCTATCGTTCTCGTCTGTCTGGTGGTCGGGCTCGTGCCGTGGAAGACGCCGGTCGCGAACGTCCTCGCGCTCGCGTACCTTGCCTTGCAGGGAATTGGCGCGCCTAGCCTCTGGCGGGGGCAGCGCTGGGGATGGCGCGTCTCGGTGCTTGCTGGCTTTGTCGGCCTCGTTGCCATGGTGATCGTATGCGGGGGGCTCCTCGCATCGTGGGCGTATCTCCGCGCGGTGTTTGGTGGCTTTGGTCGCGGCGCCTCACTTGCGGCGCTCTTGTTTGCGAGCGTTGCGTTTCAAGTGCTCGGACTCTTCCCAGCGCTACAGCTTCGCGCGCTGCTTCGGCGAGAGGTCAGGGCGGATATCGGCGCAGGCCGGGGTCTCGTCGCCGCGCTCTGGGGGGGGCTCGGCGTTCCTTTCGTCGTCGCACTGGTCGTTGGCATGAAATTCAGCCTCGACCCGATGGAGCCGGTGAGTCGGGAGGGCCGTGCGCAGGCGCTGGCGCATCTCCGCGCGGGCCTAGACGGAAGCGGCAACGGGTCCGAGCTCCACGCGCTCGACGGCCTGGCGCTCGGCGCCGGGCCCCTCTACGTTACCTTGTGGCACCAGGGTAAGGTCCGCGCGCGCGTTGCGGGCGGCGGCGACGACTTGGCAGCGGCGGTGCGAGCGGCGTCGTTGGCCCTTGCCCGTGATCGCGACCTCGATGAGGCAGCCCGTCGGGACGGCACGATCAAGGTCGATCGCGTTACAGCCATCGGACCTGTGGCAAGCGAGCAGGCACAGATCTTGGCCATGTCGGTCAACCCTGGGCTCGACGGGCTTCGGCGTTGCGGCGAAGAGGGGTGCCGGGTTTTGCTGCCCGACGATTTGTTGAAACAACAACGCTTCGGCGCCGCTCCGATCGTTCCGGGAATTCCCGAGCTCCGCCTCGGTCTGCATGCGGCCCCGGTTCTCCGCCAGCTCCAGCTCGATGGGGGGCGGCTCGAACGGGTTCGGACGGAAGCCTGGATCGAGGGCGAAGGCAATGCGCTGTCCGTCCTCCGGGGCAATACGCCCGGTCCTGGCACCGGTCCTGCGTCATGGCGGCGCGCTGCGATCGAGGGTGGAAGCTTCATCCTGGGGCAGCTCCAGCGCGATGGGCGGTTTCACTATGTGCATGATCCGTTGACCGGGCAGAGCACCGGCAGCACCGCCTCGAGCATTCCCCGCCACGCCGGCACGATCTACTCCCTCGTTGTGCTCTACAAGCACACCAAACGAGACACCTATCGTGAAGGAGCGGAGCGCGCCATCGCTTGGCTCGCCGGACAGGTGAAGGAGCGATGCGGCGAAGCCCGCGGCGCTTGCATTGTCACGGGCGACGCTGCGCAGCTCGGAAGCGCCGCGCTCTCCGCCATCGCCTTCCTCGAGTATCAGCGCGGCACCGGAGACACGCGGTATACGGAAGTGGCCAGGTATCTCCTCGATTTTCTTCTCTTCATGCAGCGCCCAGACGGCGACTTCCACCACCGCTTCGATCTGAAAGAGCAACGAATCGTCGAGGAGGAGCGCCGCATGTTTGCATCCGAGCAGGCGTCCTTAGCCCTTGTCTTGGCATTCGAGGTGCTTGGAGATCTCGAAGCCGCTCCCGTCTATCTTCCCGCCGCCAAACGCGCCTTGGACTACCTGACCGGACCGAAGTACGATTACTTTCTCGGTCGGTTCGCCTACGGTGCCGACCACTGGACCTGCATCGCCGCAGAGGAAGCTTACCCGCGGCTGAAGGGCCGAGCGTACTTGGAGTTCTGCCTTGGCTACTCCGAGTTCATCCGGCGCATCCAGTATCAGCCAGGGGAGTGGAACACCGCTGACTTCACGGGGCACTACGGCTTCGGCGCTCTGATGGTGCCACAGGCCCCTGCAGCGGCTGGGTTCACCGAAGCGGTCCTCTCTACCTACGAGCTTTCGCGCCACCACGACGCCGAGCACCGCTCGCTCCGCCGGCAAATCACCTTGGCCCTCGACGCGCTGGCACGCGATCAGGTTCGCGACGACAACACGTACATGATGCCGCGGCCCGCGAAAGCCAGTGGGGGCATCCGGCGGTCGCTCGTCGAGCAGGAGATACGAATCGATTTCACCCAGCACGCTGTGAGCGCCTTGATTCGGGGAGCGGCCCTCGGTCTCGATCAGGAATGACCGAGGGTCCTCGACGCAGGAATTGCGGCCAAACGACGGGAGACGAAAAAAAGGCGCATGTAGAGATCGTGATAGCGGCGTGATCTCGTTGAAATCCGCGTGGCTTAGATCTTGCAAACGAGAGTGCACATGCGTGTCATTCCTATTCTGATGGTTTCGATCCTCGTCCCGGCCATAGCCGCGTGGAGTATCGGCTGTGACGACGGTGGCGACGACGGCACCGGTGGCGACAACGGCACCGGTGGCGACAACGGCACCGGTGGCGACAACGGCACCGGTGGCGACAACGGCACCGGTGGCACGGGCGGCTCGGCCGGTAGCGGAGGGGCGTCAGGTGATTTCTACTTGGCGACGTATAGCAATGACTTCACCGATTGTGTGCGGGCGCCCCAATTGGGCTCCGATGTTTACATCAACATCGAGGGCAACGTCATCGGCTACTCGATGACCGTGGACGGCGAGCGCCGTATAGCCACAGGCACGTGGGATGCGGTAACGATGACGGGTGTGGGTCTGAGCGGCTTTGGCGGCGTCGGTGGAAGCGGCCCCGGCCCCGGTGACTGGCAGTTCTCCTTCAACATCACTTTTCCGACCAGTCTCGATCAGTACGACGGTTCTGTTGGTGTCGACTACCTTCTCGATCCAAACGTAGGCCCATCCATGTGCTTTGGGAGTGCCGATGTGGACGGCCAAAAGGCCGACTAGCCGCACGACACCGACGTGCGAAAGAAGGTGACCGCCTGCATGGTATGTTGCGGTCTCTTTGCAACAACGACTGATGCCACTTCGCCGAGAAGCGCTGCTTGCACTAGCGGCCCTGCTGTTTTCCGGGCTGGCGCAGCCATTGATGTCGGCGCCCCTCAATCTGTACTGGATGCATCCCTGGGCCTTGGCGCCGGGTTTCTTCGTTCTCTGTCGCCTGACCCCGAAGCGTGCCTTGTTTGCCGGCTGGTTCATGGGCATGGCCGCAAACCTGGGCATCTTCTACTGGTTTGCGGAAACCGTATCGGTGTTTGGCAAGCTTCCGTACGTCGTCGGCATGATTGCGCTGCTGCTTCTCGCGGCTGTCAGCTCGCTCTACTCGGCTCTATTTGGTTGGGGTCTCGGTCACCTTCGCGCGGTGAGCGGTTCGGGTTGGCCATTCGTCGCGGCGGCGTGGTTCGTCACGTGCGAGTTTCTGAGTCCCCAATTGTTTCCCTATTATCACGGGCTCTCGCTGTATCGTATTCCCGAGCTTTTTTTGGTTACCAGCGTGACCGGCATTCTCGGGCTCTCTTTCGAGATAATTCTCTGGAACTTGCTGCTGGTGGCAGCTGTCGAGCACTACCAAGGCATCGGGCAATTGGACCGCCGGGCGTGGATTCGGTCCGCGCTTGCCGCGGTGTTCCTGTTCGCTGCGACAGTTGGGATTTCGGCGTGGCAGACTAGCCGCATCGAAGCCGCAGAGGCCCAGGCCTCCTCGCTGCGAATTGCGATCGTCCAGCCGAACCTCGATATTCCCGAGCGGCGAAAGCTCGGCGCCACGGGCATGGCGCAACGACACGTGGAGCAAAGCCGCGCCGCCTTCGAGGCGGACCCCACGATCGACGTGTTCCTATGGTCGGAGGGCGCACTTCGACAGGCTCCGAGCCACGCCGACAACGCCCTCGTGTTCGACTTCATTGGTCAAAGCAAGCGCGAGATCTGGACCGGCGCCCGAACCGTCGAATGGATCGACGAACAGAAGAAGATTTACAACGCCGCATATCTCTTGCGTCGCGATGCGAGCATCGGAGAGCGATATGACAAGATCAAGCTGTTGCCTGTCGGCGAGTACGTCCCCTTCGAAGAGTCGGTCCCGGCTCTTAGGCGCCTGCCCGGCATGCGCAGGCTAAGCGCCGGGAAGCACATGGTGGTGCTCGATTCAGAGACGTCTGCACGACCATCATTCTTGATCTGCTACGAGGCAATCCTCCGCGAGTTCGTTCGTCGCGAAATTCCCGATGAGACCAATCTCATGGTCAACATCACCAATGACGCATGGTTTGGTGATACCAGCTGTGCGTCGCAACACTTGATGCTAGCTGCCGCCCGTTCGGCCGAGTTGGGGATACCCCTGATCCGCGGGGCCACCACCGGGATTTCGGCGTTCGTCGATGCGCGGGGGGTGATCACCGATCAATCGGAGCTCTTCACGGACGAAACGCTTGTTGCAAATGTCCGCCCGCTCAGGGCGCCAACCTTCTACGGCGCCGTGGGCGACTGGTTCCCGTGGAGTGCCACCCTTCTGTCGCTCTCGCTCTTCGTCTTGTCCTTTGTCCGCAAGCGTCGGTGCTGACCACTTCGAACTTCGCGGCGCTTCGTCGCGAAACGAACGCTCGACTTCAGCACACCGGACACTTATAGTCGCAGCCATCGCACATGAGGTCAGCGACGCCGTGAACGTCCTCCTGCTCTACCCGCGCTACCCCCAGCACACCTTTTGGAACCTGGACGTCTCGGCTCGCCTATTCGGAGGCACCCGAAGCACGATGGCGCCCCTCGGGCTGTTGTCCGTCGCGAGCTACCTACCCGATGACTTCGAGGTGCGCCTCGTCGACCGCAACGTGCGCGCAGAGAGCGAGGCAGACTGGGCGTGGGCGGACGTTGTCTTCCTCTCCCTGATGCTCGCCCAGGAGGAAGACTATCAGGAGTGCGTCGAGCGCGCGCGGGCCCGCGGCGTGCCAATCGCCGTCGGTGGGCCGTACACCTCAGCTTTCCCCGAGCGCGCCGCCGCAGAGGCGGATTGGGTGTGCAGGGGCGAGGCCGAGACGATCATGCAGGACCTCGTCGCCGACCTGCGCGCCGACCGCCGCGGTCACCACTACGAAGGTGGCCACGAGACCGACATGAAGAGCGTGCGGACTCCGCGCTACGAACTGCTGGGTGATCCGAGCGACTACTACGTCATGCCCGTACAGTTCTCGCGCGGCTGCCCATACACCTGCGAGTTCTGCGACATCATCGAGATCTACGGACGCGTGCCGCGAACCAAGTCGCCCTCGCAGGTGCTCGACGAGCTCGCCCGTATCCGCGACACCGGCTTCCGGGGCTGCGTTTTCATCGTTGATGACAACTTCATCGGCAACCGAAAGCGCGCCGAGGAGATGCTCCTCGAGCTGGCGAAGTGGAACGAGGCGCAGAGTCGTCCCTTCTTTTACTTCACCGAGGCATCGATCAACCTTGGGGACCACCCGAGACTTCTCGACGCCATGGAGCGTGCTGGCTTCGTCTTCGTGTTCATTGGCATCGAGACGCCGGACACCAAGCTCCTTCGCACGGCAAAGAAATCGCAGAACGTCTCTGGCGATCTGGCGCAACGCCTCTCCACGATTCGAGACCACGGCATTCACGTGACCGCCGGCATGGTGGTCGGCTTCGACGGCGAGGACCGCCAGGTCTTCGAGCGCCAGCGCGTCTTCATCGAGGAGAGCGGAATCGGCATCGTGCTCTTTGGACTGCTCCAGGCGCTCCCCAACACTCAGCTCGCACGGCGGCTCGAGAAGGAAGGCAGGCTGCTCGGGGAATTGCCCGTTCACCTGAACCACACGGTCGAGGGCATGAACTTCATCCCGAAGTCGGAGCTCACCAAGCGTGAGTATCTCGAGTCACAGATCCAGTTCCTCGAGCAGATCTATGCCCCGGAGGCGTTCTTCCGTCGGGTAGTGCCGGCCCACCTCTCCACCCATCGCGTGTCGTCCATTCCGATCAAGGCCGCCTACCTCGTGAGCCTGTTCCGCTTGATCTACCGCATGGGCGTGCGCGAGCCTCAGCTGCGGCGTCCCTTCTGGCGAGCGTTCCTGCGCGTGGCCCGCCAGAACCCCCGCGCCCTGGGCGCCTTCTATTACGATTGCTTCCACTACTACCACCTCGCCCAGCATCGGCGGCACGCGAGACGCGCAATCTCCAACTACCTCGCCTCGCCGACAGCGGGCGACGAGCTTGACTCGCTGGCTCCGGTCTAAGGAGCCCCTTAGCCGGTGGGAGGGGAGATCGGGGAGATCCGACCGAGGCTGGCGCCACGCCACGAAGTGAAACGCGGTTGCGGAGGGGAAGCTTCGAGCTAGCCGGAGATCGTGATCCGACTGCCACGACTTTGCCAGGGTCATCCACGAAGGGCCTCGGTCGTCAGGGCGAGCAATCGGTGGAACTCTTGAAGGAATCGGGACAGCACCCCGCGCACATCGGTCAGAACTCATTGCGAATGGGTGCTCATCAGGCAGCCTGCGTGCACGACGACGCCGAAGCGCTCTGCGGCCAGGCCGAGGCAGTACCAATAGCAGCGCTCGAGCTCTCGCGCTTCGTCCGGGTTTTGCCGCATCGAGGGCAACGTGGGTTGGATCTTTTTGGGATCCTATTCCCGTGTATGCAGCCCGGCTGCTTCCCGCTAAGATGGTCGAGCGTGCGCTCTCCAAATCGTGAGGAGCGGCGCTCCGCTGAAGGCTCCGCCCGCGTGAATGAAGGTGCACCCATGACCACCAAAACAAAACAAATGTCGCCTGTCGATTCGGCCTGGCTGCACATGGAAGAGCCCACCAATCTGATGATGATCACGGGCGTCTCGCTGCTCGATAAGCCGCTCGACTTTGAACGCTTCCGCAAGACCTTGGAGGTTCGCCTGCTCACCCTGGATCGGTTCACCATGCGCGTGGTGGAGTCAGTCCTGCCGGTGGGCACGCCCCACTGGGAGGTCGATCCCAACTTCGATCTGGATGCGCACATCCATCGCGTTGCCTTGCCGGCACCAGGCGACATGGTGGAGCTTCAGCGCCTCCTCAGCGATCTTGCCAGCACGCCGCTCGATTTTTCCAAGCCACTGTGGAACATCCATCTGGTGGAGAACGTGGCGGGCGGCGCGGCCATGGTCTTGCGTCTCCATCATTGCATCGGCGATG
>Ga0316193_10001891_pt1 | contig 14453 bp, 12 predicted proteins | sample MerIslsedime2_MG_FD_207735 | JGI IMG/M metagenome (GOLD analysis project Ga0316193, IMG submission 207735) | Coastal sediment microbial communities from Maine, United States - Merrow Island sediment 2 | ecosystem: Environmental > Aquatic > Marine > Coastal > Sediment | place: USA: Maine...
GACGCCACGATAATCGGCAATCTGTTCGATGGCCTGAACATCCGCGGGCGATTCAACAATGCACAACAGCGAGTGATCACGGCCTTGATTTGCACAGATGTCGCAGTGCTCATGCTCGCTCAGGGTACGGCACTGGTGGCAGTTGCCCACTTGCTCCACCGCCTGGAGGAGATCGTCCGCCAGTTGCCGGGCACCCTCACGATCCCGCTGCAGCAGGTGGTAGGCCATACGTTGCGCCGATTTGGGCCCGACACCGGGCAGGCAACGCAGGCTTTCGACCAGTCGGGTAATTAACGGACTGCCAGACATAATGGATAGAATCCCCACACCACCTTTTAGAAGGGTAATTTAAACCCAGGTGGAAGATTGAAGCCGCTGGCCATGCCGGAGTAGTGTTCCTGTGTCTCTTTTTCGACCTGGCGCACGGCATCATTCACCGCTGCGGCAATTAAATCTTCCAGCATGTCCTTATCATCCTGCATCAGGCTATCATCGATACTCACCCGTTTCACATCATGCCGGCCGGTCATCACCACACTCACCAGGCCGCCACCGGATTTTCCGGTCACTTCCAGGCTGGCGATCTCTTCCTGTGCCTTTTGCATATTGGCCTGCATCTGCTGGGCCTGTTTCATTATGTTACCTATTCCACCTTTCATTATGCTGTCCTCATAAAATAAGTTCTCACTCTCAATACTAAATCAATTAACCCAGTGGCTGAATTGAATCAACATCGACCTTTGCATCAAAGGTCTCAATAATCTTTTGCACCGTGGCATCGTTTTGAATCGCCGTCGCGGCCTCATTCTGCCGTTCCTGCTGTTCCCGTGCTACTCGTGCGGCCGGTGTCTCCCGTCCAAGCTTCTCAATTTCGATATTTAAACGGATCTCTCTGGCAAAAAAGGCCGACAGCAATTCCTGTAGGCGCGCTTGCCGATCTTGCGTATATAAATACTCACTCGCCGGTTCCAGGGCCAGCACAAACAGGGCCTCTTCCCGCTGTTTAATGACACAATGCATCGCCAGTTGTTTGAGCACACCACCCAGTTGCAGTTGCCCCACAATTGAAAACCAGTCATTTTCAGCAGCAGGCGGCATTGTTTCGCTGTTCGTTTTTTGCCCCGGCGCTTGCGCCATAAGCGCGACGGGTGGTTCATTGACAACCACTGTTTCACGGACTGCCGTTGCACTGTCCGCCACCTTCCCATTGGACGGGGTTACTTTCCGCACATGAACCTCGTTGGCCTGGTCATTCGATACCACCGTATCGGCGGGCCGGAATGCCAACATACGCAACAGCACCATTTCCAGACCATTACGCAGATCCGGGGCCAGATTCAGATCACGACGTCCCAGCAGACCGATCTGGTAATACAACTGAATATCTTCTGCAGAAAACTGTTGGGCAAATTGTTGCAGCTGCGCCTGATCACCCATGGCTTCATCATAGGCCTCGGGCACCTGCTGCAATAAGGCGATATGGTGCAAACAGGTGATCAGTTCAGCCAGAACCTCATTATAATCCGGTGCCTGACTGGCCAGTTGTTGGACCTGCTGCAACAGCTGCTCCCCGCTACCCGCCGCTAAGGCCTGCAATAAACCATAGATATAGGTCTGCTCAATGGTACCCAGCATGGCACGCACATCTGCATCGCTAAGCTGTCCACCGGAAAAGACAATCGCCTGATCCAGCAAACTCAGGGCATCACGCATACTACCATCGGCCGCGCGGGCCAGATGCGCCAATGCTCCCGCCTCGGCCGCAAGCTGCTCCGCCTCCAGAATGCGCTGTAGATAGTCGCCGATCACGCCGGGTGCAAGGCGGCGGAGATTAAACTGCAGGCAACGCGACAAAATCGTCACCGGCAGTTTTTGCGGGTCCGTTGTGGCGAGGAGGAACTTCACATGTGGTGGTGGTTCTTCCAGTGTCTTCAACAAGGCATTAAAGCTGTGATTTGAAAGCATGTGGACCTCATCGATAAGATACACCTTGTAACGCCCACGTGTTGGTGCGTACTGGACATTATCGAGCAAATCACGCGTATCCTCGACCTTGGTACGTGAGGCTGCATCCACCTCGATCAAATCAACAAAACGTCCCTCATCGATCTCGCGACAGGCGGCACAGGTGCCACAGGGTGTGGAGCTCACGCCGGTTTCACAATTCAGGGATTTGGCCAGGATCCGGGCGATGCTTGTCTTACCCACCCCCCGCGTACCGGTAAAGAGAAAGGCATGGTGAACGCGATCGGTATCCAGTGCATTGATCAAGGCGCGCAGGACATGCTCCTGTCCAACCATTTCGGAGAAATTTTTTGGACGCCATTTTCTGGCGAGAACCTGGTAGCTCATACTGATATCCGGCCAATGCAAACGTTTATTCTACCTTGCATGGGGGGTAACTGGGAACTGGTGGTGTTGGTTTTCCCGGTTAGCATCTACCCGCTACCAGCCACCATTATAAGGGTGGTAACCTGCGCCAGCCGGTCCCCGGCGCCCGAGTTCACCGCTGCGGCTGCTCCCTTCCAGGCCTGACCGGATTCACGGTTTATCGTCGCGAGGCGACCAACGCAAGTCACCATTGAAAGGTAACTGGGTACTGGTAATAGGTATCTAGTGCCTGATTTTCCTAGTCACTAGTAACCAATTACCAATCACCCAAATTGAAAATGGCGGAGAGAGAGGGATTATTCGTGCTTCGCACTCACCCTCCGGGCCGTTGGCTCTATCGCGCCAACGTTCACCCTCGCTCCGCTCGGGTGTCGAACCCCACTTAATATATATCGAGGGTTCGAATTTTCACTATTTCATAACTGGTTAACATTCAACCAATTCAGTCATTGATATGTATGGCGGAGAGAGAGGGATTCGAACCCTCGATACGGGGTTACCGTATACACACTTTCCAGGCGTGCTCCTTCAACCACTCGGACATCTCTCCAAAAACTCTCATCTCCCATTCATTCGGACTAGAACAGGCACTCGGACAATGCACATGGATGCGCAAGTGCTGCGGAGGCCATGGATGTGTAGGTGTCGCGCAGCACATGAATGTTCGGGAGCGACCATCTCTCCAAAACTTCTTTCTCGCCCAAACTGAGGCTTGACTCAAAGATTTCAACAAGCCCCCATGAGAAAGCGCGCAAGGGTAAACCAGTTGAACAATAATCGCAATTCTCTCATTCGTTTCCCCACGAATACCCACCTAATCATGTCACCGCTACTTTAAGTCTGAAATATTCAAACAGGCTGATTTAAACCTCACAGTGTCGACTTTCTTTACACATAATGCTAAAAACCGCCAATTTTTTGTCGGTAAAATTTACACATACAAAGCTTGTGTTGTGAACTATTTCTCATTTTTGTATAATTTCAGTATATTAGGAAATTGGCATATAGATTGCCTCTTTCAGGATAAGGAGACTAAAACAATACAATTTTAAATGTTTTACCAAGTTAGCTGTTTTCTGTGCTTTCTAGCTAGCGCCACTTATAGAAAAATGAACTATTTCTTTAAAAACAATAAGTTACATAATTACAATGGTCGGAAAGGACCTAATTTTTGTGGACATAAGGGTTAAAGTGGTTATAATGCGTCCACTTTCAAACGGAAAGCAACGCATGGAGCGGATTATGTGTCGGTGAACACCATCACATAACGGTATTAAGGTAGCGGAAACTAACAAGAGGGTAGAACAATTTTTACTGTAGCCATCAGCATCTGGAGCATGCAAAAACGTGCATTTAGTGCCACTGTCACCAGTGTCATGTTAACTGCATTGGTGTATAACGCCCACTTCGCTCCCCAAACCCTCCTCGAACAGGTTAAACGTTCCGGTGAGTTGCATGTAGTTACACGTGATGCGGCCACGACTTATTATGTCAGCCCACAAGGCCCAAGTGGTCTGGAATACGATCTCAGTAAAAAGTTCGCTGATTACCTCGGTGTAAAACTGGAGATCACGGTCCGTGACAATATCAACGACATCATAGAACAGGTTGATAATGGTGCCGCACACCTTGCAGCGGCGGGATTGACCATCACCGATGAACGCAAAGAATCAGTCCGTTTTACGGCACCATACCAATATATAACCCAGCAGGTCGTTTATCACCGTAAAAATACCGCAAAGCCGGTCCGTGTGACCGATATGGTGAACAAACAGATCAAGGTTGTTTCTGACAGCAGTCATGCCGCCCATCTGAAGAAGTTACAAGTACTCTTCCCGCGTCTGCATTGGGAAGAAAATGACCATGCCGGTACCACCGAGTTATTAAGCCAGGTTGCAAATAAAGAGATCGATTTCACCATCGCCGACTCGAATGAAGTGACACTAAATCGCCGCTTCCATCCTGAGTTGCGTGTGGCGATGGATATCACCAAGAAACAACCACTCGCCTGGGCATTTGCCAAGGGCGAGGACGATAGTCTGTATAATGAAGCACAAAAATTTATGGCGCATATGCAAGAGACGGGGGAACTCAAGCGTCTCATTAAACGCCACTATACCCATGCAAACAATTACGACTACCTGGGTACAAGAATTTATTTGAAACAGGTCCGCCGTCGCCTGCCACGTTATCAGGCCTTGTTTGAAGAGGCCGCGGCGACCCACAAGCTGGACTGGCGCCTGCTGGCTTCGGTGGCTTATCAGGAATCCCACTGGAATCCCCATGCCGTATCCCCGACCGGTGTGCGCGGCATCATGATGCTGACCCGCCGTACCTCCACACAAATGGGGGTAACCGAGCGTACCGATCCGAAACAAAGCATCTTCGGTGGCGCGCGCTATTTACGCAGACTCATTGGTAAAGTGGATTCCGAATACGGCCTCAATGGCCCGGAACGTCTCTGGTTTGCCTTGGCCGCCTACAATGTTGGCTTTGGACATGTCACCGATGCCCGTATGTTGACAAAATTGCGTGGCGGTAATCCTGATAAGTGGACCGATGTAAAAGAGACACTGCCCTTGTTAACCAAGCGTAAGTGGTACAGTAAAACCCGCTTCGGTTATGCCCGTGGTGAAGAGCCGGTTAAATATGTCGAATCCATTCGCAGTTATTACGACGTCCTCAACTGGTATCTGGATAATGACAAGCCACGTTATGCCGAACGTTCTATCCTGGCGTTTCAATCTTCGGTCTTGTAATACGCCTTATCATACCCAAGTAAAAGGCCCGTTTATGGGCCTTTTCTACTTCTGGAGAAGATGGAATCATGGTGTTGTATTATTTGTCTATGCGTTACGCCGCGACTTAAAAAAGGCCTGTAACAAGGCGGCACTCTCTTGCGCCATCACCCCGCCACAGACCTCCACCTTGTGATTGTGTCTGGGGTCGCCCAGCACCTCAAACACACTGTCCACCGCGCCACTCTTTGGCTCACTGGCCCCATAAACGAGGCGCCGCACGCGGGCATGGATCAGGGCCCCGGCACACATCACACAGGGTTCGAGGGTTACGTAAAGTGTGGTATCCACCAGCCGGTAATTATCGAGTTCCCTTGCCGCGGCACGCAGGACGTTGATCTCGGCATGGGCGGTGGGATCATTGGACGAGATGGGACAATTCCAGCCCTCGGCGATGAGCACGTTATCCCACACCAGAACGGCCCCCACGGGCACCTCACCCTCCTCTGCCGCGCGTTGGGCCAGCCCATAGGCATGCCGCATCCAGTGTAAATCCAGCTCCTCTTGCGACGCTTTGTCAGACATCAGTTTCTCATCTCCCGTCCAGTTAGATGTCTAGCGGCTGGTTACAGATGTTATTCCACTCGATTGTAAACAAGCCCATAACTGGTTTTAATTTCAATAACTTACATTTAGCCATGACGTCGATACCATGCAAAATACCATGCTCAAAATTTCTTGAAAATAATTTCTTTCTCTTCAACTGAGTGACTCGTCTAACTGAGTCGAAAACCAACTGGATCGGGTCAAAAACAACCAATCTTGTAGAGAAACCCCTTTTCACATCCCATGGCAAACGGGCACATCCCACACCGTGTCGTGATAGTGCCTCATCATAGGATCGGCCTGCGTCCAGGTACAGTGCTGTTTCGCATCCGTCATCACTAGGTCACTCCTGGTTACAGGTGATCCAGATGTCGGTGATGGTCTCGGCAAATCCCTCACCGAACAGCCTCGTCGGTGTCTAGAAGCCGGGTCTCGACTCTCCTGCCAGGACACGGCGTCCGGCCTCGGGGCAGCTATCGCGGTGAAGCTGTGACCATGTCCAGCCGCATACGGGTGGTCTTGCCATCGGATCCCGTGACCTCGGCGACAGCCGGGTAGCGGTTCGCCGCCCGTTCTTCGGTGCTGGGACCGGCAGGGAGATCCTTGACGTCTCCGGTCGGGAATGCTCCCGCGGTGACATGAACGAAAGTTTCAATGTGAGACACGCCTGTTGCCTGGTGGATTGTCACGAGGTCGGGCAGCGTCACTGGGAACGAGGATTGCGGACCCTTGCCAAAATCGAAGTCGCGCACCTCCTCGGGACTGTGTGCAACGAGTTCGCTATCGACGAGACGGAGCGTCTCCGTCACGATATTCTGGCTCGCGCTAGCCACCGATCCTCTCGACTTCGCCCCCGACACATACAGGGCGATGCTGATCTTTCGCGGATCTTTGACCCGCGCCACAGCATGGCTAGCAAGGCTTCCCAGCATCGCGACGCTGCCTCCACTTCCGGGCAGAAGCATCACACCCAAAGCCCGGGCTTGCCCGTCGAGCGCCAACGCCTCCCGATATGTGTCGAGTTCGGCCGAGAAATCGAGGTAGTGCACGCCGGCACGGATTGCGGCGGACATGAGAAGCTCGGCCGTGTTCATGAACGGCCCGGCGGTGTTGAGCAGAACAGAGACGCCTTCAAGGCCCCTTCCGATTGCATCGGGGTCGTCAAGCGAAAAGAGCCGTATATCGGCGCCGAGACGTCCGGCTAATGCCTCAAGCGCCAGCCGGTCTTGACCGCGACCTGCAAGAACGAGGTCGAGTCCTACGGATGCAGCATGCTCCGCCGGTGTAGCCGGCGGCTCCATAGATCATCAGTTTTTTCATTGTGATCCTGCTTTCTGGGCTGGTTATTCGAGATTGGCGTCGACGCGCGCGATCAGTCCGTCGGTATTTAAGAACATTACCAGTACACCGATCTCATGTCCGAAATCGCCGGTGAAATCGACCCGCACACGCGCCCGGTTGTCGCCGAGACTCTCGATCGACAGGAAGCGGGTCACCGTGTGATAGCCGATGAAATACTGTTCGATATAGTCGCGGATGCCAGCATGACCGTCGAAACGTTGGCCGGTAGACGGGTCGTCGATCACCGCATCTGGCGTAAACAGGGACAGCACGCGTTTAACATCAAAAGCATTGGTTGCGAAGATCAGGGCATCGGCGGTTCTGCGCAGGTTAGGTTTCTGCCGGGGCATCACCTCACCCCCCCGTGCTGCCAGCTTTTGTAGACGAATTCGAGGCTGTAGCCGTCCAAGTCTCTGACCTGCGCTGCATAATAGCGAGGATCGTAGTGAAGCTGCGGTCCGGGTGGATGGATCACGGTTGCACCGGCCGCCAATGCTTCGGCGTGGGCGGCGTTCACCATCTCTTCGGAGTCTGCAACGAAGCCGACATGCACGGCGCCGGACTCCGCCTTGCCCTGCCTCAGCCAGAAAAACATACGGCCCTTTGCACCAAAGCCTTTCAGGTCGGGATGACCCACCGGGCCATCCTTGCCGTCATAGTCGAGGCGGCTGGTGACCCCGAGGATGGGAAGCACCCTCTCATAAAAGGCGATCGAACGATCAATGTCGCTGACCGTCAGGAAGATATGATCGAGCATGAGACACTCCTCAGATGATGTAGCCGCCGGCGACTTCGATGTTCTGTGCGTTGATCCAGCCACCGTCCTCAGTCAGCAGCGACGCGATCACACGAGCGACTTCTTCCGGCTCGCCGACGCGCCCGAGGGCTGTCTGCGAGGCCAGCAAGGCCTCGAACTCGGCATTCAACCCACCGCCGAGTTCAGTGCGAATCGGGCCAGGCGATACGGCATTGACCCGGATCCGACGCTCGCCGAACTCCTTGGCCATATAACGCGTCAGCACTTCCAGTCCGCCCTTGAACGTCGCGTAAGGTGCGACGCCAGCCGTCGCCACGCGTGTGGTTGCACTGCTCAAATTGACGATGCTCGCTCCCTCTTGCAGCAGCGGCAGCAGCGTCTGGGTCAGGAAGAACGGCCCTTTGAGGTGCACGTTCATCAGGCCGTCGAACTGTGCTTCGGTGACGGTCTCGATGGGGTTGTATAGACCATATCCGGCGTTGTTCACCAGACCGACCAACCACTTGGAATCCCACTCGATTTCCAGCGCCTGCTCCACTGCGGCACGGAAAGTCGCAAAGCTGTCGACATCGCCGACGTCCAGCGGCAACGCGACCGCCTTGCCCCCTTCCTCCCCGATGTGGCGGACCACCACTTCGGCGGCTTCCGGATTGCGGTTGTAGGTCAGGATGACACCCAATCCGCGGCGTGCGCATTCCAACGCAGCGCTGGCGCCGATGCCTCGGCTGCCGCCGGTGATGACAATGATGCTCATGTATGGCTCCTATTAGTGCTGGTAAAGTGCCTACACATTAAGCTTCTTCTCGGATTTAGGCGCACCCCCGTTCCTGCTCAAATCCTGCCTATTTCTGCTTTTTTACTTGATCCCAACCTGGGACTGAAGTCAAATGGTGCCATGGAAGAACAACTGAACGAACTCCGAGCCTTAGCCGCCCACGCGGAGAATCGCCGGACTGAGACGGGCATTCCGCGAGTGGCGATGGTCCAAGGGACCATCCCGGAGCATGAGCTCGCTGCGGTGTATGAGCCGATGATCAACCTGATCCTGCAGGGTGGCAAATCAATGACGGTGGGTGGACAAACCCTGCACTACGATCCCGCCACCTATTTCGTCATGTCTGTCGATCTTCCGGCGGCGGGCGTCGTGCACCCCGCCGACTCCGGCGCGCCCTACCTTGCGGTGAGCTTGACTTTGGACGTGCCCCTTCTGGTTGGCTTGCTGTCAGAACTGCCTGATACTGCTGACCGTGCAGGACAGAAATCGGGCTTTTCCGTCGCGACGGTGACACCGGAACTGCTGGGCGCATGGGTCCGCATGCTACGCCTGATGCGGCACCCGTCCGACATTCCGGCGCTTGCGCCCGCCTATGAACGGGAAATCCTGTACCGGGTCTTGCAAGGCCCGATGGGGTGGATGCTAAGAGGTATTGCTACGCCAGATACCGCGCTTGCCCGGGTGAACCTGGCCATCCAACGCATTCGTCGCGAGTACGAAAGGCCTTTACGGATGGAAGAACTCGCTGCGGAAGTAGCCATGAGCGTGTCAGCATTCCATCGTCACTTCAAGGCAGTGACAGCACTCAGCCCCTTACAATATCAGAAGCAAATTCGACTGCTGCAAGCGCGCTCGTTGCTCATTACCGCTGGGTATAGTGTCACTTCAGCCGCACACGAAGTGGGTTATGAAAGTCCGACGCAATTCGGCCGAGAGTATGCCCGCACCTTTGGCATGCCCCCTGCGAAGGACGCGACACGAATCATTACCGGCATGAAGGCCTAGGCTGCGAGAAAAGCGATACCTTCTCTGGTCTCTCGATGGGGAGTACCACCCTCTGACCGCTCACATTGTGGTTGATGGCGACGTTGACGCCGACGAATATGGCGCCATGAAGAATGCCACGGCTGAGGCACTCAAAAAATACGGGCTGGCCTACATCACTATCGAAATTGAAATCACGGAAGAGATATGCAGGGATGACACCGAACAGCAGGCAAGGCCGACAGACAGAACCAACTGGCCAGACAGATCCAAGTTATTGATATTTGCTGCTCGCGACCTCGTTGATGATGTAATCCATATGCTCACCGATTACTAAATAGTCCTTTAATAACAACATATTGAGTAACAGCCCTACTCCCACTCAATCGTCCCCGGTGGTTTACCGGTGACATCATACACCACGCGTGAGATGCCATTGGTTTCATTCACGATACGACGTGAGACGTGGTCGAGAAAGTCATAGGGTAAATGGGCCCAGCGCGCCGTCATAAAATCAATGGTCTCCACCGCGCGCATAGCCACCACGTATTGATAACGACGACCATCACCGGTCACACCCACCGATTTCACCGGCAGAAAAACGGTAAAGGCCTGTGATACCTTGTCATACAGATCGGCCTTACGTAACTCTTCGATATAGATGTGGTCGGCCAGGCGTAATAAATCGGCATATTCCTTTTTCACCTGACCCAGAATGCGCACGCCGAGCCCCGGTCCCGGGAAGGGATGACGATAGACCATGTCATAGGGCAGTCCCAGCTCCACCCCCAGCTTACGCACTTCGTCCTTGAATAATTCACGCAGTGGCTCGCACAATTTCAGTTTCATATGTTCCGGCAAGCCGCCGACATTGTGGTGCGACTTGATCAGGTGTGCCTTGCCCGTCTTCGCCCCGGCCGATTCAATCACGTCAGGATAGATGGTGCCCTGGGCCAACCACTTCGCATCCTTGAGTTTGTCCGACTCTTCTTCGAAGATTTCCACAAACAGGTTACCGATGATCTTGCGCTTGTGTTCCGGATCGTCCACACCCGCCAATGCCTTGAGGAAACGCTCCTCGGCATCGACACGGATGACCTTGATACCCATATGTTCGGCAAAGGTGGCCATGACCTGATCACCCTCCTGGTAACGGAGCAGGCCATTGTCGACAAAGACACAGATCAGCTGCTCACCAATGGCACGGTGCAATAAGGCCGCCACCACCGAGGAATCGACCCCGCCGGAGAGACCGAGCACCACCTCTTCCTCACCGACCTCGGTACGAATTTTTGTAATGCTGTCCTCGATAATATTATCTGCGGTCCACAGGCCCTCACAGCCACAGACGTCGTGTACAAAGCGCTGCAGAATACGTTGTCCCTGACGGGTATGGGTCACCTCAGGATGGAACTGGAGGCCGTAGAAGCCCCGTTCTATATCGGCGATGCCGGCAATGGGGGCATTTTCGGTGGAGGCCATGAGCACAAAACCCTTGGGTAAGGACTCAACGCGATCACCATGACTCATCCACACATCCAGCAGGCCATAGCCTTCGGCACTGGTATGATCTTCAATGTCCTGCAGCAATGGCGTATGGCCCCGTGCACGTACCTGGGCATAGCCGTATTCATGGTGGTCCGCATTTTGTACCTTGCCACCCAACTGCGCCGCCATGGTCTGCATGCCATAACAAATACCTAACACCGGCACGCCCAGCTCAAACACGATTGGGGGGGCCACCGGGGCATCGGCCGCTGTCGTGGTTTCCGGTCCACCTGAGAGGATCACCCCTTTCGGTGCAAAGACCCTGATATCGTCTTCCGACATATCATAGGCATGTAACTCACAATAGACACCGGCCTCACGCACGCGGCGTGCAATGAGCTGGCTATATTGCGAACCAAAATCCAGGATCAAAATCCGATCGGAATGAATATCTGCAGACATAAAACCTCTATCGTGGAAGCTGGTTTTTAAAGGGGGGAATTATATCATGCCGCCGGCCCGGCACAGGAAAATGATATCCCGCTAAACCGATCACAGCATGCCATACGCCAGGAGATACAGATTGCCGCCTTCATCCGTAGCTGGGCGGTGAGATGCCCCGGCCCCGCCCTATGCTCCATAAAAAGGCAGAAAAAATGACCTATTTTTCGTATTGATATTAACCAGGATACTCACAATCGACTCCCTGCCTGCTTTTTTCCCCTAGTAATCAATGCTTTTTATCCATCTGTACGTTTTTTGACCAGACCAACTTTTCCTTTATTTTCGTACAGTTAGGACTAAAAAACCCACCAACAAGGTCGATATAAATAGGATATGATGGCGACTAAGTAAACCAAGCATGCGCAGCACGGATAAATCCACCTTTAAACCTGTCTCCCACATGGCACGGTTCATACCGTTTCGCCTGTTGCGTTATTTTTCCCTGATCAGCTTTTTCAGCCTCATTATCGCCAGTTTGCTGCTCGGCACCTGGTTTAGAAATCTTGCGGAAGATGACCTGGTCAAAAACGAAGAGCGCAGTAACATCGCCCTGGCGCAAGTACTGGCCAAGGCGGTATGGCCTGAGTTTTCAGACTTTTTGAACAACGCGCATAAACTTAAAATTGGCGAGATTCGCAACCACCCAAAGACCAAAAAACTGGATTCGATTCTTGAGACCTATACACAGGGCCTGGATGTCATAAAAATTCAGATATATGACACCAACGGCTTTATCAGCTTTTCCACTGACTTCAGCCAGATTGGTGATACCAAACATGGCAGAAAGTCCTACGCGGCAGCGAAGCAAGGACAGGTCGCCAGTAATCTCGCCTTTCAAGATAAAATTTATGCGAGAAAGGAGTTGATTCAAAATCGCAACATTATCTCCAGTTACATTCCCATCATAAGGCCTGATGGTCAGACCGAAGCTGTGTTTGAGTTATACACAGATGTAACCCGTCTGGTAAATGGCATCAAGTCGACACAACGAAAAATCATTGCCGGTGTTATCGTAATTCTCGGCGCGCTTTTTATTGTTTTATTTTTTGTTGTCAAACGGGCAGATAACATTATCAATCAACAAAGCCTGGAACAGACAAAACATACCGCCAGGGTACAACACCAGGCCCTGCATGATAGTCTGACCGGCCTGCCAAACCGCATCCTTTTTCTTGATCGCCTGGAACACGCCATGCTGATGACCAAACAGAAAAATCAGTTATTGGCCTTATTGTTTATCGACCTCGATCGATTCAAGCAAATCAATGATTCACTCGGTCACGAAACCGGCGATCAACTATTAATTCAAGTGACCAAACGATTATCAAATTGTATCCGCCCTGGCGATACCCTGTGCCGTCTTGCTGGTGATGAATTTGTCATTATTCTGGAAAACCTGAAGATGGTGAATATCGCCACCACCATCGCCAAACGTATAACAAACACACTTTCCAAGCCATTCACCCTTGCCAATGAAGAAGTCGTTATCACGAGTAGCACAGGGATTGCCTTATACCCGTTTCAGGATGACAACATGCAAACCCTGATCAAGAAAGCTGATGCGGCCATGTATTATGCCAAACATCATGGACGAAATAATTTCCAATATTACGCACCACAAATGGAGAAAAAGGATCACAGTCAACACCATCTCGAAAGGGACTTGCGTTCTGCCCTCGAGAAAAACCAACTCTGTCTGTATTACCAACCCAAGATCAACCTCAAAAACTGGACACTCCATGGCGTGGAATCCCTGTTACGCTGGAATCACCATACCCATGGCATTATTCAACCGAATGAATTTATCCCGATCCTCGATGAAACCGGTCTCATCAACAAGGTCGGCGAATGGGTATTACATGAAACCTGTAAAAAGGCAAAACAATGGCAAGATACCGGCTTGCCACCAATCATGTATGCAGTCAATGTCTCTAATCTACAATTAAAGAGTCATGCCTTCTGCGACACCTTACAAAAAATATTAAATGAAACAAAACTTGATCCTCGCTGCCTGGAAATCGAACTCACCGAAAGTTATTTAATCAACAATGAACGAGAAAGCCTGGATCTGTTAAAGAAACTCAAGGATATTGGTGTCAAGATCACCATTGATGACTTTGGCACCGGTTATTCCTCCTTAACCAATCTGTGTAAATTACCCATTGATACCTTAAAAATAGATAAATCGTTTGTGCAACATATGGCAACAAACCGTGAAACCAGGGCCATCATCACTGCCATCATCAGTTTTGCCCACGGCTTGAAAATGGACGTCGTGGCCGAAGGTGTTGAAACCGTACAACAACTTACCTTCCTCAATGCCATGCAATGTACCAGTGTGCAGGGGTATTTAATCAGTCACCCCTTGCCGGAACATGAATTTGAACGACTTTACAGCTCGGGTGGAACATTCGAGCATTTACTGCATGAAATCAAGGCACGCTTGAACGAAGATATTGAAAAAAGCGGCTAAGCCGGCACGGCCTTGTTCATTGGTTTCCAGCCTGATTTTCGACATCATCATACCTGTGCCTTCTGCGAACACCTCACCTCTCCATTCGGCTATTGCTCGCTCGACAACCGGAGGCATAGTCGATTTGGATACTGACATCGCCCGCCGCAGGTCCTGATGAAGAACCCTACCCGTTATTTGAGGCTGAGCATGGGTAGAGAATAAAGGCCTTTTCCCCGGAATATCCCAGGATTATTTGCCGTGTATTTATCGCTTTACACCCATTTCAAGCCAGTTCTTGCCCTCAGGCCAACGCCATGTCCTTACCCTATCCGCTGCATCCCTGCCGCTGTACCCCTTTTGTCCGCGGGATGAAGGCAAGGAGTGAGAAGACGCGAAACTCTGGAAAACCCGACT
>Ga0316193_10001892_pt1 | contig 14450 bp, 14 predicted proteins | sample MerIslsedime2_MG_FD_207735 | JGI IMG/M metagenome (GOLD analysis project Ga0316193, IMG submission 207735) | Coastal sediment microbial communities from Maine, United States - Merrow Island sediment 2 | ecosystem: Environmental > Aquatic > Marine > Coastal > Sediment | place: USA: Maine...
CGAAAAAATGATGGAGCCCGGGATAAATGCTTTGGGGGATCTTTACCTCGTCAGGCTTTTTGTCCGCCCGGGACTGCACCGGCAAAATGAGACTGATGGTCCCCATTAACATTAAGATTACCAGTTTGTGCTTGCTCAGCTTCATAATCCTTTTCATTTTCGATAGTTCACCTTTGCATCCAAGCCCAGGTTGGAGACTTTGGCTTGAACAGCCGCCATTTCTGGCTGTTTCGGGGCACATCTCAGGCGGGCATGTCCATAAAAGCCTTAACTCTTTTTCGCTATCTAATTCGTTTTCCAAATCTTCGGCAATATCTATGAACCACATACCGTGTTGCCAATATGGAATTTTTTAGTATCAGTTCAATGTCATATATTTATTTGATTTATATCGGAATCTGACATTACTTGCCCTGACTTTGAGAATTGAGAGAAAAGCTGGGAGAAGACGAATCCCTCTCAGCTTTATAGCACCCGTGCTACATTAATCCGCCCACTGCAATCTCAACCCGCCGGTTTAAGGCACGGCCGGTGTCATTTGAATTGCTGGCGATCGGGTTGGCTTCTCCGTACCACATGGTGATTACCCGGGCGTGACTGACACCGAGCTCCCCTGTTAGATAGCTGTATACAGATTCAACCCTTTTTTGTGATAATGACAGGTTATATGTTTGAGAGCCAACATCGTCTGTGTATCCATGAAGCACAATATAGCTTTCAGGATGTTTCGTCACAAATTGTCCAATTTCGTCCAGCTCCTGATAAAAGACCGGCTGTATGTCATGTTTATTATGTTTAAACAAAATGTTGTCCGTTTTGAGTCCAACAACTTTCTGATCATTTATTGTAACTATATTTAATGTTGATCGGACAACGTATAATGCCCCTGAGTTATATTCCGGCCTGATGATATACTCATCAAACGGAATAACACGTGAGCAGGGGTTGTAAGAAGAAACCTTCTCTAACATTTTCTCGTTAACTTCGCTATTTGCCGAACTGATGATGTAGAAGCAAATGTCATGGTTTTCTGCCAGCTCTTTGGCATAGTAGCTGGGTTCTCTAACGTCGGTCTTCGTATAGGACCCGTCGGTGAAGAGAAATACCACCGTATGTCCCGAAAGATTTTCCAGAACAGGTTTTAAATTTTTCAAACCCTCCACCAAATATGTCACACCATCCGGCTTATCAGGCATAGTTTGCAGCGCATCTGCCACTTTTTGCTTATCATAGGACTGCATCGGATAGATGGACGTCCAGGGCGTGTACAGATAAATACCCATGTTGTAGCCCAGATCCGGCAGTCGGTTATTCCCGTCTTCCAGGAACGTCTTGGCGAGCTCATAGCGCGACTTACCCGAATTTTTATAGGTTTCATTCATTGAGACGGAAGAATCGAATAGGATTATCACATTGTCGGCCGTCTTTGTCAGGTGTTCTTTTGTCACTATTTTCTGCTCGAAGTCCTCGACTGTGATAATTTCCGCCGCCTGTACACTCATGGTCAGGCATCCGAAAACGAACAGCCCTACAATCATCACATTGAATATTGGTCTATAAATCATGGTTTTCTCCTTTCACAGTTTTGGGTTTATGATAATGCAGATAATCCTGCTGTTTCTCCAACTATTTGATTACAATCGCCTCCTTTTCTTTTTTTCTCCTTTCGCGGTTATTTGGAAATATTATTCAAGAATCTTTGATGTTGAGATCAAATGGGCTCCTCTTCTATCGTCAATTCTTTCGACCTCAAATCCAAATTTGTCAGGAGAAGTTTTGATAAGAAAATAATAATTTTTCTTAGTTGCGAATGGCACCATAAGCTTCGATTCGGATAGTCCCAGAGTGTGGAAGCCGGGTTCAATTGCGAATGTGACATATTCCCCCGTCCGCAGTTTGCAGATGATTGAATCATCAAGCACGACTGTTAGCGGTAGACCAAAACCAAAAAAGCGGCTTTCTCGAATAATATAAACCTGCGAAACATTTGTAGTTGAAGGGCTGGGCTCTGGTAATTGCAAACCCTGATGCGCACATGAAAGAAAGGTCAAAGCCAGAATCATCAGAGCTAAGCGTATTTGCATGATGCACCTTTATGTGTTTTTCATGCTAAATTATGAGAGGGAGATTAGATCATTAATTTTGACGATTCACTTTATATTAAGAATCTGCATCAACTCTTCCTCCAACTCACTGACAAGCTGTGTGTATTCACTCCGGCGGGCAGCGGCATCATTCGAGCTGGATTGCTCCCAAAACTGCAATGCGTCGAGGTATGTCTGGTAATCCTTGTAAATGCTCCTGAATGTATCATCACCTTTGTAGAGTTTTTCGATGATAGGCCGAACTTTGGAAAATTTTTCTGGAATTTTCGGAATCATGAATTATATCTCCAATATTGAATTCCGGTATCGAAGGTGTCTGTTCCAGATATGTGGTTCAGTTTAAAACGCCAAGCGCATTGGCCAAATTCGAAACGAAGTTCGCGTATATAATATTGATGGTTTCGTAAAAAGTCCGAAAACAGCCAATTTTCAAGTTTCGCACTTTATAATTTCAATAGGTTATGAGATCGAAATTCAAGAATTTTGACTTTTTACGAGATTGTCAATGTTGACTTCTTTTAACTTTAGATGTTATTTTAATTTGTGAACCTACGTTAGGATAGTTTATATATAAGATAGGCTTCCTAACTATCTTAAAATACACAACTAATATTTTTTTGCATGTGCCTTTTAGATTTGGACATGCCTTCATACCCAAAAAATAAGAGACGCTCTATTATGGACGGCAACACCGCCTTAAAACCACGGACCATCGACGAGCAGCTCCGCCGGATTATGTCCTGCCCGGAATTCAAAGCTACGCCTCGGCAAAAAAAGTTCCTGCAGTTTGTCGTTGAAAAGACCCTTGAAGGGCAAACCGATGAAATTAAAGGCTATACGATCGCTACCAGTGTTTTTGGTAGAAAAGAAACTTTTGATCAGGCAACGGATCCAATCGTTAGTGTCGAAGCCCGTCGGCTACGCCGTGCTTTAGAGCGCTATTACCTGGTCGTCGGCATGCGGGATCCGATATTGATCGATATCCCCATAGGAAGCTATGTCCCGACTTTTTGTTTTCAGTCAGAATTGGGTTCGGCTATCACATCGACTGAAACAAAACTCAATAATGGCGGAATTTTGGGTGGGTGGCCGTCGGTTCTTATCCGGTCGTTTCAGAATTTCTCCGAAGATACAAACCCAAATTTTATTGCGGAAGGATTTACCACGGAGTTGGCCATCGAACTGGCCCGTTATCAGGATATTCAGGTTCTGATCAAACCCTCAGATATAGGAGGGCAATCCACCAAGGAACCGGAGGCACGATTTCTAATAGACGGCAGCGTACGTCATGGGCTGCATGAGCTCAAGGTAGCAGTTCAGCTGTTTGATAAAAAAACTGGCAGCCAGATATGGGGAGATGTTTATAATTGCAATCTGAAGACTGCCGATCTTTTCGCTTTTCAGGAAGAGGTTGCGCAGATCATCGCGGCTACGATTGCCGAACAAGAGGGATTCATAGCGAGAACCCTCTCCATAGAATCGCGAAACACACCGCCGTCCGAAATGGAAACTTATGAAGCCATACATAAATTTTATAAATTCGAAACAACATACTCTCCAGCGGCATTTCATGATGCTCTGGAAGCGCTGGAACATGCTGCAAGCAAAGAACCCGGATGCCCTCAGGTCTGGACGTATTTAGGAGGTCTTTATTGCGAAAACTACGGCCTGGAAATTGTCGACATGGAAACACCCATCGAAAAAGGCGTAAAATATACTGAAAAAGGGGTTCAGCTAAATCCATCAAGTCAGCGGGCCCGAATTTGGTTGGCTGAAGCCCGCCTGTTGAATAATCAGCTGCCCGAGGGACTGGTGGAGGTCAAAAAGGCGTTGGCCCTGAATCCAAGTTCGCTAATTTACTTAGATACTATTGGTTACGCAATGGCGCTTCTGGGAGACTGGGAGCAAGGATGTGCTTTAATCCAAAAAGCGTTAAAACTAAACCCGTATTTCCACGCCTATAACTATTATATTTTGTATTGGGACTGGCTGCGTCAAAATGAATATGAAAAGGCGTACCTGGAGACCCTGAATTTCAGACTTCCTTCGCTTTTTTGGGATCCACTCCTTCGAGCCGTTATCTTTGGTCATTTAGGAAGATTGAAAGAGGGAAATCGGAATGTCGAAGAGATTTTAAAGCTCAAGCCTGATTTTCCAGCCCGTGGCCGAATATTGATTAAGCATTTTATAAAGTCTAACGAGTTATTCGAAGATCATATTGAAGGCCTGAAAAAATCTGGCCTTGATTTAAAATAGCGTTTACGAAAAAAGCATTGAGCGTTCCTCGGTTCTTGTATTCTTCTCTAATGTGACTCGAACCCGGTAATGTTGCCAAACCTCGCTGATATTCCGCGCCATCCTGAAATTTAACACCATGCTTATACCATTGCGCAGTTTCTAAAGTACTAATGATGAAAGGATCAAAATGTTAGGATTTGCTGAACAAACCTAAAACTCCCGGCCATTGCGGGTTTCCCCTAACCAATCTACATTCTTGCGAAAGTGTATAATGCGTGCCTCAATCGTACCCCTTTAAGCAATTGTAATTATAGTGTATTTGTTCTGGAAACACACAATTAGTCCGTCCATTTTTCGCAATAAATCTCGACTTTTCCCGGATGTTTTGAATTTAGTACGCTGTCTATATCCGGATTTTGAGGTGAGATTTATGGGTTGCGAGTGGACAACCCCAAAAAAAAACAAGATCAGCTTTCCCATTCACAATTACCATCCCTGCATAAACTTGCTCCATCAATAATTTCAAACTGCAAAAGATTGAATTAAAGAATCCCGGTTTTGCGACCGATAAAATTTTAAGTGCTGAATCTCCCTGTCTCTGAATTTAGTGCTTGAATATATCAATTGAATAAAAATAGCCGGGAAAGGAACAATAATGAAAGTTATCGAAATAGCATTATCCCCAATACTTTTGGCCATTCTTTTGATGGGTTGTGCAACGACCAAAGGCACGACCCCTCATGATAAGCGCCAGGCAATCATTGACATGAAAAATGAAACTCTGGCGGATCTTTATAAGATTAAACCCCAGGCCAAATCTCAGGTAGTGAAATCACCAGGATACGCGGTCTTTAGCGATGCCAACATAAATATCATATTCGCCAGTTTTGGAGGCGGATACGGTGTGGTTAAGGACAACAAAACCGGAAAGCACACTTACATGAAAATGGGAGAGCTTGGCATCGGACTGGGTTTGGGCGCCAAAGATTTTCGTGCGATATTTGTTTTCCACGATAAAGATACGATGAAAAGTTTCGTTGAAAGTGGTTGGGAATTCGGTGGGCATGCAGATGCTGCCGCCAAAGCCAGCGACAAAGGAGCGGCCGTTGGTGGAGAAATCCTGGTAGATAACGTTACAGTTTACCAGTTAACCAAAAGCGGGTTAGCGCTGCAGGCAACCGTTAAAGGTAAAAAGTATTGGAAGGACGAAGCGCTGAATTGATTAAATATCCCTTTCGGGGAATCCGAACTATGCCGAAACTTTTGCAAAGTGCGCAGGCTGTATTTTCAAATCAAATAAAAAAAACGAACCAAGCTCTTTAAACTTGCTGAACAACCCTAAAATTATCAGGAGTTGTATAATTTCCCATAACAAATCTATATTTTGAGCTGAGTGTGGATTACGTGTAATCAAGGGATGATGTCAATACACTGAACAGTTACTTCCGATAGTTCAAACACAAGAGGGCCAGCGATGGCTTTTCGCAGACCCTAATGCGTTTTTCTGTGCTTTAGATGAGGTGGTTCAAATATCCGGCGTCTATTCTTTGAAGCAGCAGATAGGTTGATCTTTGATGAAAGCAACTTTGTCGTTTAGAAATCTTGATTTGTAACCGGCATTTTTCAAAGCGGAATAGGCCATCTGCGCCCGCATGCCGGTGCCACAGTGGATGATGATTTCTTTTCCTTTGCTCAGCTTGTCGAGATTGCTCTGCAGATCATCGAGGGGGATGTTGACCGCCCACTCGATTTTACCTTCGGAGCTTTCATCTGCGGTTCGCACATCGAGAATGATTTTGTCTTCTGGCTCACTGTTGACGATATTCATAAATTCGTCTCCGACTATCTCACCTGGTCCGGGTTTTGGAAGATAGACGATTTTCGTACGAATTTTTTCACGTTGCACCGGACCACCTTTTTTAACCCAGCCGGCATAGCCGCCGTCGAGCACGAACATTTTATGGTCAACCCATAGCGATAGCTCTTCCACAACGGGGGTGATTTCAAGCAGCTCGGTATGATCGCTGTATAAAATGATCGGGACTTTCGTGTCCAGTGGGAAAGCATCCTTTTCCTGCACCAGGCGATTAAGTGCAATGGCGAACGCCCCTTGGATATGGCCCTTTTTTGCTGCCTCGGGACCCCTAACATCAATCAAAACTACGTTGTCCAGCCGTTTTGAAACAAAATCGTAGGTGGTGATCAATGGATTGCCATTGCCTTGCCATGCCGGTACGCCGGCGTGAAAAACTTTGATGTTGGTGTAGCCTTTTTTTGCTGCCAGCCTGGCAGCCATCGGACTTAGCACTCACCTGTATCCTTGGCAGTAGAAAATGACGAGCTGGTCTTTTTCCTTTGGAAGCTTGCCCAGCATTTCTTTCATCTTTGGAAACGGTATGGAAATAGCCGAGGGAATGTGCCCTTTCATATAGCCGGGGCTTGGCCGCGAGTCCACGAGAGTGTAAGCGCCCTCTTTAGGCCCTTTTTCGATTAACTGGGTCAATTCCTTTACATCGATCATTTGTTCCGGTGGCACTTTGATCTTGGGCTTGACAACAATCCGTGACGCCACCCGGTCACTGCCCGTTACTTCATAGTGTACCCGCAAGGCCATGCCGCCTTTGAGTGACTCTATATCGGGTATGTTTTTGATCTTAGTTTCAGGAGTAAATTTTACCATCTCCAATCGACTGCCGATTTTCATCTGAATGGAGCTGGCCTTCATGGATTTGCCGCTCAAGTTTCCGGCTATGACATTTTTCATCTTACCGAAATTCTGATGGCAGTTCATGCAGTTGTTCTGCACGATCGGTGACGTGTCCACCGCTGCCCAAGTATTGGGCAGTGCCCAGAGCAGTAGCGTCGCCGTCAAAATTCCAAACATGTTTTTCATTCGTTTCATTGGTTTGCTCCTTTATGGTTTTTCCGCTTGTATTTCGACAAGTTTCAAGGATACAAAAATCGGAATAAAACCAAATAAAATTCCCCCGCTTTTGATCATTTCCAGAAAAAGATATATTACTGTTTATTCTTCCAATTGGCTGATAAATCGATCCACGGATAGCGTCTGCCCCAACAGGGGGAATATTTTCTGTTCAGAGTGGTTTTGTTCTTCCTCTGAATTGGCAGCGGTAGCATCTTTTAATACCGTAACCCCACAACCCTTGTCATATGCAGTACGGGCAGTGCTTTCAACACAAAAATTGGTTAAAAAGCCACCGATAACCACGTTCTTAATATCGCCTTGCTTTAGCAGTTCATCCAAATTGGTTTTATTAAAGCCACATAAGGTGCACTTACCACCGACAACCTTATCCCCCTCTTGCGGTTTTAATTCGTCAATGATATCCGCACCCCATGTTCCCTCGCGAAAGGCATCCCCATCTGCCACAGCTTTAACAATGCCCTGCATTTGATTGTCTTCGAAATATTTTTCATTAAATACGAATGGCGAGTGTATTACTAAAGCCCCTTTTTTACGCGCTTCTCCGGCCAGTTTCACGGCGTTTGGAATCGTATTCTGACGAGCTAGCTCACCCTTCACACCGTCATGTAATTTGCCACCTTCTTTACAAAAATCGTTTTGAAATTCTATTAGAACCACTGCTGTTTCTTTTGCCTTCATTTGTTGCCTCCTTTCGATTAACTATAATTATTTTTCCAGATAATTTGAAATGATTTTGGCAACAAATTTTGTTCAGCTCAGGCATAATCGGTGCAACCTATGCCGGGCGTCGCCATCCGGCGGTATTGAAATGATCTGAAACGTATGTTCCTGGTAATACGAGGGTGTCGAACCAGCCCAAGTCTTCAGTTGACAGGCGGATATCCTGGGCGGAGACCAGATCATCCAAGTGCTCAGGGGTGCGTGGGCCGATGATAACCGAGGTGATAGCAGGTTGATGTAATATCCATGAAACGGAAAGCGCGGTGGGTGACAGTTCTTTTCCTTCCGCCCAGTCCATTACGTGTCGGGCGATTTTGATGCCCGCGTCGGTGATGCGCTCCGCATAAATGCCCTTTTGCGCCGCCCGGCTGTCCCCAGGTAAATTGTTTGCTGTCCTGTACCTGCCGGCGAGCACTCCCTGGGCAAGGGGTGACCAAGTGATGATACCCAGATCATACTCCTGACACATTGGCACGATCTCGTTTTCGATTCTCCGGTCAAGGAGATTGTACGGCGGCTGCTCACAGACGAACTTGGGGAATCCCTTCTGATCGGCAATATGCAAGGCCTCAACCGTGCGCCATGCTGGATGAGTAGAACAGGCAATGTATCGGATGTAACCCCGATCAACCAAGTAGTTCAACGCACTCAATGTCTCTTCCTGAGGGGTGTTCCAGTCGGTGCGGTGAAGAAAGAAGATATCGATATAATCGGTCTGCAATCGTTTGAGGCTCTCTATACAACTATTGATGAGGTTGTGACGGTTGTTGCCACTGTCGTTAGGCTGGTTGCTGGTGGGCAGATACGCCTTGGAGGATACCAGAACCTCGTGGCGTTTCCCATTTCGCTTCAGAGCCTTTCCCAGGATTTCCTCACTCCTACCTTCCGCATAGACATTGGCACAATCCAGAAAATTGATGCCGTAGTCCAAAGCCTTATCAATCATGAGAAGAGAGGTGGATTCGTCTGTGGGTCCGCCGAAATTCATGGTGCCTAAGGTCAACTCTGAAGCCATCAATCCGGAGCGGCCTAAACGTCTGTATTGCATGTCACTGTTTCCTTTCCAGAAGACTATATATCACTAAACCTGGATTTTAAAATAGATTGCGCCAGGTAAAAGGAAATCTGTGATATCGGATGTTAGCGAAAAAGATTTGGTTATTTTATAAGCCGGTACTTTGTGGTTTTATATGAAAATTCCGCTGTGCACCGATCCCAGCGATATTTGTTTCATATTCAAATTCAAAACTCAAGAGATTTCAAAAATAGTGAAACTGAATTTGCAATGATCTCCTATTTTGAATTTGAATTTTAATTTTAATTGCAGTTTCAAATCAACCAGAAGAATGAACTTCGATAATTTAGATTGGCTGAACAAATCTAAAATTATCAGGAGTTGTATATTTCCCATGCCAAATCTATGTTTTTAGCTGAGTATGGATTACGTGCCTTAGTCAAATCAGCTGATTTAATTGATTTTATTATGTATTTGTTCAGCTAATCTATCATTTTTCGGAGTGTATTTTCAGAATGGATGTATAGCCGTAACCCACACATCTGAAGCAGGTCAAAAATTATGGATTGGGCATGGCGAATACACATTTCCCATATCGTCACATTATTTTAGATTAGAAGCAGCAATATAAAAATTAAAGTTTTTTAGATGTGAAATTGCAATTCATACCTTTACCGGATTCATAGTCTCGATGATCCGCCCTACGCATATTTGTAAAAAAAATTTTATGACCAACCAGATAGCCGTAAATCCATCATTCTGTATTTTTGAAGATGTTGATTGCAGGCAAGAAAGCAGTTGGAGAGCGTTTTGAAATTAAAACTGAAAGGGCTGGGCCACCATCATCTGCACCTTGAAATCCTCCTCGGATGCCGCGAAGTCGATGCGGGCCACAATTCCTTTGGCCCATGCTCTGATTCCCAGACCCGCACTCCACTTCATATCTGAATGCAATGTTTCAATGTTCCATGATGGCGCCACGCGTCCGATTTCCACAAAAGGTACAAACTGCAGCCACTGAATACCGACATATTGCTGAAGCCAATGCCAGCGTTTAAACGGATTCCAGCGTGGAATCAGTCGCAGTTCGGCCGCATAATAGACGGCGGCCTTGTCGTTGAAGCGCTGAGAAGGGTAGCCGCGCATCCGCCACAGGCCGCCCAGGGTCGAACCGGCGTAGGATGGCGGCCGGTTGTCGACCGTGCCGTCGGGCTGCTCATTCCAGGTCGGCGAAAACGAGGTCCAATAATCCAGTGCGATCACGCCCTGGCGCAGCCAGTCCCCCAGCTTAAAGGGAATGTAAACATCCAGCTCACCCTCGACATTTGTCCAGGAATCCGAGCTGTCGAACCAGCCGAAATCCCGCGACGCCTTTCCACGCAGACCGAACCCTTTTGAAGGGTTGGCGTAAAAATCGCGGTTGTCCCAGAACACGGAAAAATCAAGGCCGTTGGTTTTGGTCGTCTCATCCACGTCATCACCGTCAATTTGCTGGGAGCGATAAAAAGGACGCATTTCTAAATAACTCAGGCCGCTCTTTAACGGATTCAAAGAGGTTCCACCGGTGGCCCCGCTTTCCAAAAGCCCCTCTTTGATTTTGTACGAAGCGATGATCCGATCTCGACCGGTGCCCAATGGTAGCAGATATTTGAATTTGAGGCGGAAGAAGTTATCCCAGCCGTCGCCTTCAACGAAATTGTCCTTGTCCGAATCGTTGCTGCCGGCGCGTTCATCGGGAAAATCCGGATTACCATTGATGTAAGCATCATTATCTTTAAAGTAACCCACCGAGACGACCGGGTCCAGAAACAGGCGTTCGACCCGGGGCATTTGAAGATCGCGGCCCACCAGAAAACCCATGGCAGAGCCTTTGCTGCCCGCCATCACCGTTGCCAATAGGGTCGCTTGTTTCTGGGGGCGGCCAACCACGCCGTAGACATAGCCGACTGCAAAACCGAAACTTTCGTTGTAAAAAGCATACGGCAGACTGAGGGTTTGCTCGGAAAATTCCCCATCCGGGCCGACACGAACGCCCTGTCCGAACGCTGATACGCTGTACAGCAGAAAAAACAACAAAAAAATACCGAAGGCAAAATGTTTCATCTCAAATTATCCAAGAATCACAGGGGGTGGCAGGCACCGAAAACCACGAAGGCAACCAGCTCGCCGGAGGCTGTCAGCACCACCTGCCCGGTTGCCTCTGAGATGGCCATAGTCCATCCGAGACCGTCGTGCATCTTTTCATAACCGTCCTCGGCACCCTGCAAGATGAGCTTGCCGTCGACGACTTCCTGACGCTCAATGGGTGAGGCCGGCGTTTCATCGCCGGAAGCGGCAGGACGGATGGTCTTTTTGCTGAAATCGATTTTCAGAAACTGCGGCAGGTCCACATTCGCAGGAGCCGTTTCGTGGCAGCCGCCATCCGGTGTGCATTCAATTACCCGGATGACCGATACCAACAACGGTTTGCTGCCGTCGAAGTCTGCGGCCCAAATAACTGATGCCGCAATAATGGAACATACAATTGTGATAGCGATCAGGATGTATCTTTTCATCATAACCTCCGAATAAGGGAAAGTGGAATTTTACTTTACGGTGTATCCTCTGCCTTCGAGGCAAGCGGAATAGGCTCGGTTATAGGAATTTCGCTGCTGCATGTACTGGTTGGCCTCCTGCTGCTCCCATTGTTTTTGCTTCTGATCGGCTGCCTTATTCTGGCGAGAGCTGCGCATTCCGCCGATGGCGCCTCCGGAAAGCCCCCCTATGGCCGCCCCCTTCTTAGCGCCTTTACTACCACCGGCAATACCGCCGATAATCGCACCGCCGGCACCACCAACCACACCACCTTTGAGTGTGCTACCACCCACGCTTTTCTTTTCCTGGGAAGGCGGCGGGGAGCTGGCCGTGGGCATCTGCATGGGGTCGAAGCCTGTCTGCCCCTTGGCCCAGTTGTAACACTCAAATTTATCCTTTTCCATCTGCTCGTTGCTTTGCCCCTGAGCAGGATAGATCATCAGATCCTGGCTCCAACCGGTCGCGGTGATAAGAATTAAAAACGCAATGAGCGCCAGTGATTTTGTTTTATAATACATGTCATTACCTCATTAAATCTGATAGTCAAAGGCCAAATTTCTAGTTGCTGTGGATCTTCTAACTCTCTTATTCGGCTACCATTTGAAAAACACTCCGGCGGTGGTCAAAAATGCTTCCTGATCGTAAAAATCAATGTTGGAATCGGTATCCGCGAAGGCGGCCCCGACATAGAAGTTCATCGGATTGCTGCCGAACAGGCTCCAGTTCCAGGGGTTTTTATAGTAAAGCGTGCCCTGAATCCCGTAGCGATCGTCATCCTGCTTTTTATCATAAATCGGGTTTTTTTCGTCATAGTCCGCCCAGCCGATAAAAGCGTTGCCCGTGAAGCTAAACGTATCACCTAAATAAGCATAGGTGAGCTGAAAATCATAGACATCACTTTTCATGGCATCGCCGTCCAGATCGTCCTTGGTGTAAACAAATGCCGGCGCCAAGGTGTGTCTTTTGGCAAAGTTAAAGCGATACGCAACATCACCAACATGGCGATCGCCATCGCGCTCCAGAAGTTTTTTGTCAGCGTTGGACAAGCCTAAAAAGTCACCGCTTTTTTCACTGCTGACGTCGATTTTGCGATAGGTGTATTGCAGTTGAAACTGACTGCCGAAAATCCGGTCCCAGGTCAACCGTCCGCCATTGGATGTGCGGCTGGTTTCATCCCGATTCCGGTCAACCACATAGGGGTCTTTCCACACCTTGGCCGGAATACCGCTAAACAGAATACCGCCCTGCAATATACCGAAACTGCCGATCCCCTGTTTGACGCCGAACTGTTGGCTGTAATCAAACCGGATCAAATCCGTCAGGTCAGTTCCCAAAAAGAGCTGGGTGCGGGTGCTGGCGAAGGTATACTCCAGAGAAAACGGTACTAGAGCAATGCCGGTGGATTGAGAGTCCGGGCTGTCAGACAGCGAATCGATTTTTTCTTCAGATAAATCAAAGCCCAGAAAACTGGCCACCATGTTGCTTTTAAACCGCATATAGCCGACTCCCGGCCGGATAAACCCAGTAAATCCGGATTCTTTGGGGATCGGCTCCAGGGCTGTGGCGAAATCGGCACCATATAACAGCAGAATGGACAGGGCTGCAAAGACAATGATGGTTGACTTTTTCATCTGTTCCTCCTTTCAGGTTAATATTTAATGAATTAAAATATCCAATTTGTGTTTAGAGCGGCAAAGAAGATGTCGTTACGCTTGTAGTCGCCTTTGAGTAATTGATTGTCAATTTTGGCTTCACAATAGTCGGCATATACAAACTGTGCAACGGTTGACATTTTATCGCTCCAATTATATTGAACCCTGGTGACATAGCGAATCTGACGGTTGATGAGCATATCACATGTACGGTCATCAGAATCTACCGGAGAAGTGTCGTAGGCAAAACAGAGCTGCAGCAGCCATTTGTCCACCGGACGATAATAGCCCCCGGCGGCAAATTTCCAGGTGTCCTTCCAGTCGCGCGGAATTTTTTGGGAACCCCGGGCAGTGGAGATGTTGATATCCTCAAATGTGCTCCAATCTTCCCAGCCCACGGTTCCCAGCGGCGCCCAGCGGTCGTTGCGCTCGTGATAGCCGGAAAATTTGACAAATCGCGCTAACCGCAATTCCGAATAGTTGGATTCTTCAATTTGTAATCGGAATGACCCCACTAAAAAAGAGGCTTTTGAGACCATTTCGGGGACGGTATAACGGGAACGAACAGAAAGCGAATTTGCCATTCAGGACCGAAATCATCCGGCTTCTCGACATAATAATAAGCTTCGAAACCGATTTTAACTGGAAGCGGACCGAGCTTGACCAAGGTGTCGGCACCGAGTCCTACCGGGACACTCCATTTATTGTCGCTGTCTGCATCCCAGTTAATTCGTATATTGGGACCAAACCCGATATTGGTCATGGGTGTCACCCGGTAGCGCAAAACATATTGAACATCAGTCAAATTGACGCTATCCCGGTCGTCATCTCCGGCAAACGACCACCAGTGCTGCGCCACAGCCCCATAAATCCATTTATCCCCTATGTGGAAGGCCAGTGCCATTGGACCGGCACTCCATTTCCCGGTGCCAAGCGAATCATCCGAGGCCGTATCCATCATAACTGTGGGGCCGAATCCAAAAACATTCGGTGGCTTATATTGATTGGAAAAGGCTGTCCAAAGGACGATGTCACCCAATCCGGTTTCGCGATCAAAGTCCGCAACCAGAGTGGGGTCCTCCTCTTCGCTTTCGATGACGTCCAGCCCGGAAATGGTATCAAAGCTGTTAATTGGAATAATTGGTCTAAATATCGCTTTCCAATTCTCAGTCAGCTGAATGGGCATAATGGGTTGAATA
>Ga0316193_10001893_pt1 | contig 14450 bp, 17 predicted proteins | sample MerIslsedime2_MG_FD_207735 | JGI IMG/M metagenome (GOLD analysis project Ga0316193, IMG submission 207735) | Coastal sediment microbial communities from Maine, United States - Merrow Island sediment 2 | ecosystem: Environmental > Aquatic > Marine > Coastal > Sediment | place: USA: Maine...
TTATATACTTTACTTGCCCAATCGTCTCCGCCATACGACATGTAAAAAGGCTTACTGGCATCATACTTTTCAGTAGTAGCTCCTTGCTCTTCACCTACTACTGCAGTAATCGTTCCTGTGCCCGATGAATCGTACAACCTGGTATTTGATGTGCGTAAATCATCAAGAGCAGTTAATGTTTGCGCTGCCGATACAACTACTAAAACTGGAATAGTACCCTCTATTTTAAACTTATTATTAGCCTCCGCTCCAGTTTTATTATGACCTAACGTAATATCGTTACCTACCTCAAAGCAACTTTTTCTTACGTCTTTAAAAAGCTGACTTCCGTTATACCGTTGAGGAAATGGTGTAGCAAACCAGCAGTCCTCTGTCAAAATTGCACTATCCCACCCAATAAAATCTACATTTACTTGAGTAAAGTTACAGTTATTCCCTTTTATACCATAAGTTACTTCATAACCGTATGGTGTACTTTGGGACCATCCGTCTTTCTGTTCATCTAAAGTAACACCACTGAAATCAATAGTACTATTCTTAAAATAGAATAAATACCAAATATCTTTGCTGGCTGTAGAGTCTAGCGTAATAATGCACTTAGTGGGATCATTAGAATCTGAAGAAATTAATAGAGTTACATTAGTAAACGCAGCACAAGCAGAGTCAACGTCGCTTATGGGGTGAATCTCTTTAAGCTTATGAATACCATCATCCAAAATTAAATCAACTCGACCTCCATCAATAAAGATACGCTCACTTACCCACGTTAGCGCAAGTTGCAAAGTATCAAAATCTTTACCCGTACCAACAGTCTTCGTATAGGCACGGTCAATAAAAGTGCTATGCAGTCCTTTAGGACTGATTGCCTTATCAGTGACAGTCCCCGCCGCTACTTCAGCATCAGATGCATAGTCAACTTTACCTAATTCAATAATATTAGTCCCATCGTTTGTAAATATTTTCTTATCCGGTAAATTAAGAGCTAATTCACCTTCTTGTAATTGAGTAGTAGTTGGTTTGTTACCGGGTGTCTTGGTTCTTTTAATTTGAATTTTACTTGCCATGTTAATTTCCTCTAAATGTATTTCTTGTATTTATAAAGAAATACATTTATTCACGGCTTTTTGAATTTATACTAATTCCATTTATTCTTTCAATACAATGATTCGCTAATATTTCAATACACTTGCAATCATCTGCACATATCTCACGAATTATTTCTTCCTTTGTTTTACCTATAGGAAATTGATGCTCATCAATAAACTTAGAGCGATTATCAAGTTGGGGAGACACTTTGACCACAACCACATGTCCTCTTCATTGCAGGGTTATGAATAACTACTTGCTCACCAGCTAATGATTTTACATAATCAAATTCACTTCCGCGCATATACTCAATAGAAATAGGATCAATAACTATTTTGAAATTCCCATCCTCTATAACAATATCACCTTCATCTGGCTCCTCAGCAAATGAAAAACTATATTGCATTCCACTACACCCACCACCTACTAAACCAGCACGCAATCCAAAAATACTATCAGCATTTTCTTCTTGTGATATAACTTTACTGATTCTTTCTACAAATGCAGGCGACATCTCAATATTATATTCATTGGTCATATCTTATCTCCCATTTCCACTTCTTTTTCTTACTCGTTACTCTATCACAATAAGAAGTTACACGACTAACTTCCCATCCTCTCATATACTTTAATATTGGTGCTACTTTGACTACTTTATTATCTCTAAGTTCAACTCCAGCACAAAAATGCGGAGCTTCAATACGAAGTATGCCTTTCATTTTTCACCTCTTCTAATAATCGAATTTGTTCTTGATAAAATTCTTCATCTTCAACAGTCCATTCACTAAGCTCCTTCTTTATTTGTCTTGAGAGGGGCATATTCCCCCTTCTACCGTGCTCAAAAGCTAGCTCCCTCTTCTGACCTATGATTTGATTAAGCGCTTCTGATTCAGCTCCTACTTCTTCATATCCACAATCTGATATTAAATAACCTTTGAGATATTTTAATATATCTTCTTCAGCAACCGAAAGATAAATGTTTCCTCTTTTCATAGATAATCTCCGTCCGATTCGGGTGATGTGTCGATTATATAAATCCCGCCTAAGCATAACTAAATCCCCACTTGTTATATTCATTTATTACTTGTACATTTCGGCTCACCCGCTTGTCTTTTCATATTTTTATTTATTGCAAAAAATAACCGCTAATAAAAGCGGCTATTTTTTATTTTATCAAAATTGATTTACTTGATAAACTTTTTAGTACCAATCAAACCAATAAGTCCAAGTCCCAAAAGTGCAAGTGGTGCAGGGCCTGGAACACCATTCGGTGGATCTTCTGGTGGATCTTCTGGCTCACCTCCTCCTGAAAATACAGAAACATGAGAAATAAACATCTCATTTTCTCCATTATCAACATTTAAAAGAGCTATAGTTTCTTCAGAACTCATGTAAGGCGGAAAGTTCATTCCAGCAGGCAAGTCTTCAGTATTAATAACACCCCAATTGATATCAAAAAGATTTTCAAAAGCAGCCCAATATTTAGCATTCTTTACAATGAACAACTCCTTTAGAGGATCTTCTTCTAAAACATCAAAAGGTGCCAAGCTAAATGCAATTACTGCTGATCCATCTACTGGTTCAGTACCATCATCGGACGCATAAAAATACTCAACAGGTTCATTCTTGAATTCAAAAAGTACTTCACTATCAGGGAAAAATGACTGTAGCCATTCTGTCTCCGTTTCTGGATTTGAATTATCCAAAGTGTCTATATAACCTAGCAAAATATCTAAATCACCAACCTCAGTACCGCCGGGATAAGTAGCATAACCCATTGCTATAGCAGGAGCAAGTAGCATAGCAGCTAAAATAGTTTTCTTCATATTAATTTCTCCGTATATTGTTAAGTGTAAATTCTACTTTACACATTTGTTAGTTAATTCCTAAAAATTTATAATATATTTTACACTATTATCAAAAATTCAGGTTTATATAATAATCATTCAAGTTCTATGCCAGTGCATAGTTTTTGAAAATTATTATTCTAATTATAAGGTGTTCTCCCTAGTCGAACAAAATATGGATCACCTCCTTTTTAGTTTTACAATTTTAAAGGGAGTAACACCTTACAATTAAAATTCAGTTAATCATCAAACAGTACCCAATGAAACTGATTTGATTGAGCTGTAATAATATTTACTCTTTGTTCCAAATCAGGAGTTTCTATTACAGTAAGCTTACTAGTATGAACCATTTGTTGTGTAATATCTAGCATAACCAAATCAACCATTCTTGAATAATGAATATTAGCACCTCGTACACCATCATTTACAACATTGAAATGACCAGATCTCAAATAATAAACAAGACTATAAAGTTGTTGATTATATTGCATACAGGTCTTATAATAACCCATCAGCCATTTTTCATAATCATTATTTTTACCAAGAGATACTAATGCATATGTAAATAGATCAGCATGAGTTCTTTCAGTAAATACAAGATCATTAGAATTCGCTGCTTCTATTTCATCTTCAAATTTTCGTTTTGATATTTCCTCTTGAAGTTTTACTCGCAAATCAAGGTCATCATCCACATCATTTAGTGTAACGCCCCAATCAAGCAATATTGTTCTTGCTGTTTTTCTTTTTATAATATTAAATCCTAAATTTTCTATTTCATTTAGAATCCAACTTTTACCAGATCCTTGAGATCCTGATATTGCTACTAACATTAATACCCCCTTAAAATCTTTGAATAATCTAACGGAATAACAGTTTGATATGTTGGATACTTATGTTTTATTCTTGGAAGATGAACATTCATAGAATAATTAATTTTATTCTTATCCAATGGTCCACTTAGCGTAATTGTTTTATTAGAAATATCTTTTAAGAACCCATCTGCATACAAATAATTTGACCCATCATATGCTGCTTTACAAATATTAAAATCAAAATCTTCCATAAAATAAGATTTAGCTGGTTTCAATAAAAATATAATATCAAATTTATCAATTTTAGATTTATCATATGATATTAATTGTGGATTATATAATTTAATAACTACATCAACATAAACATCATTTAATTTGCTATATGCACCTGATTGGACATAAACTCGCCAATCTTCATTTTCTAAAAGATCACGCCAAAATCTTGTTGGATTTTGAATCCAATGTGTTTTATCAAATGCTTTTCTATGAATAATAGATTCATTTGGATTACCTCCAATAAAAATATCACCATCTTTTATAGGTCGGTTGAGAACTAAATCTCTGACGGCACCACCTGCTAAAAGTGCATCAGGAAATTCTTTTTGGATTTTCCTGAAGATTGATGTTATACTCGGGTAAAATTTTGCTCGCAAATTCATAATTGATATTTTTCTCCTCTCCAAATTCATATATTTCGCCTGGTGTAAAGTCATCAATAGAAACAAGGTAAGCAAGTGCTTTGTTTATTTCTAAATCTGTTATTTTTTCCGCATCTACTCCTATTATAACACGTCCTTTGTAAATTTCAACAAATTCCTTTTTTCGTGCATATTTTTCTGCACATATTTTGTTTGCCATCTCCTCAACTTTTAGTTCTAAATTATTTTTTGGATTAAAACTTATATGATCCCATGCTTCTTCGTATGCTTGATCTTTATAATATTGTTGAAGTGTAATCACTTGTACTGGTTCAAAATCATCATTTGATGAATCTGCTTCAAATATAATATCTGGAAATTTCTCAAATATATTAGCATGGTTCAATAAATCATTTTTGGTCATCTGGTGTTTGCTCATTTTCGCCTCCTTTATTACTGCTCATACGATCTAAAGCCAAAACCATCTTTGCATTCAAATCATTATTTCTTTCAAGTTTCTTTTGATAAAAAGATTTTTTTGTTTTTGTTTTTGATTTTTCAATCTTTTCCATATATTCTTTTGAAAGTTTTGCTCCTAATTTTAATTCTTCAATTATTAGATTTTTAACTTGGCTCATATTTTATTCCTATAGTAAATTGTCTTCTAATTCATTTCCTCTTTTTGTAATCAATTCATTTAATACATTAATACCCATTGCCATTCCATTCATTAATTGTTCATGTTGAATTTGTTGTGCAAATATGTATCGTTTGTTTAAAATTGCATGTTGTTCCCATAATTGATTTAAATCCATCTTATGCCATTCTAATGGTTTAAGTTCTTCATTAGCACTTTCTGCGTCATTTGAAATAATCAATCCTGTTAACATAACTTTATATTACTATAATTTAGAATAAAAATCAACTTAATTAGGCAAGCCCTTGATATGCAATATTTGAGCATTACCTAAAGTCCATAAAGAATATTCTTGTTCACCATCGTCTGATTTTGTTTTCTTTTCACCAATATCAGTACCTGCAAGAATTGCACGTCTAATTTGCAACACCTTTCTCATATCCTTATCAACATTATACATCCACATTTCTTCAAATTTTCCATCGGGTCTTTGATCTTTTTTAATAAGATGAGCACCATCGACAGTTCTTATAACACCTTCTTTTTCTTCGCCTTCAATATTAGCATCATCATCCATATCTTCATCTGGTATTTCATCTTGTTGTTGTCCACCTTGCATTTGCATTCCTGCACCAAACATTGAACCTCCTTCTTCATCATCTCCTTTTTTATGAACAATTCCAGCTTCTTTGGCTAATCGTTGATAATATGAAACAGCGGTTGAATTTGTTACTCCTGTTCGTTTTTGTATTTCATGTATAATATCTTCTCTGCTTAAATCTTCTCTTTTATAAAGAGCACGAAAAATAGCAGCTGCTTGATCTTTCTTTTCAACTTCTTCATCTTCTTCGTAATCATTATTATTCATTTGAGCAGAATTAAGCATTTCCTGACTAATAAATGGACTAGATCCATTTAGTATTTCTCCAATCAATGAATCATATTTTTCAGTCATGCCGCCGTTTGCACTTGCTGGTGATATGCCGCTACCTGCTCCTGGTTCACCTGGAGCGTGTCCATAGTGTCTCTTTTTTGGAGACTTCTTATTCATTCGTTTACGAACTGCATCCATTCCATCTCTGGCGGTTTCATTTACAAATGTTTCAAAACTAATTGTACTTGCCACATCTTTTCTCCTAATTTATTTTATGTATTTATTATTTCAGATATTATATTATGCTTTTATAAATAATAAAAACTAATAGGATAAAAAACATGGATTTAAAAATACAAAACGCTTTAGAAAAATCGTATATTACATATAAAGATCTTAAAGAAGGAGCACCGGCGGATTATATTACGGCATTATCTCATGCTAATCCAAATCATTTTGGTATTGCTGCTATGACAATAGATGGAAACATTCAATCAATTGGAGATACAAAAATAATGTTTTCAATTCAATCTATTTCTAAAGTACTCACATTAATGCTTGCATTTCGTGAATTTGGAATTGATGAAGTTTATAAACGAATCGCAACAGAACCTTCTGGTGAAAAATATAATTCAGTTGAATTAATGAATGATGGTCGCCCATATAACCCTTTAATGAATGCTGGTGCAATTGCAACAGCAGGAATGTTATATGAAAAATATGAAAATGATGCTGAATCAAAAATTCTTGAATTTATATCAACTATTGCTAATGAAAAATTAGATGTTGATTATAATATTAAAACTAGTGAAAGTGATATTGGTGCTCGAAATATGGCAATAGGATATTTATTAAATCATGCTAATTTAATTCCTAATGATGTTAGATCTGTTGTTGAAACTTATAATTTTGCATGTTCAATTAATGTTAATGCAGAAATACTTGCATCCATCAGTGCGTGTTTAGCAAATAAAGGAGTTCACCCTCGTTCTAATATTCGTGTTCTTGATCCTTTACCTATACAGCATACATTATCTATTATGCTTATGTGTGGAATGTATGATTTTGCTGGAACATGGGCAGTAGATATTGGAGTACCTGCAAAATCAGGAGTATCGGGAGGAATTATTGCTCCTGTGGTTGGTCGTTTTGGATTAGGTTTATATTCACCATTAATTGATAAACTTGGAAACAGTGTTCGTGGTATTAAAGTTTGTTCAATGTTAGATGATGAATTAGATATACATGTTATCGATGTTGTATAAAAATGCTCATTTTTTATAATTATAAATATATAAAATGGCTAGAAAAAAGATAAAAAATATTTGCCCTTTGATTATTGAGGAGCATCCAGAAGATTATGATGGATATCCTTTTATTACTTTAATTCAATATACCAATGATCAAGAAATAATAACCATTGTTGATAATTCAAATGATAAATCAATATCAGCGTTTGTAATTGATTTGTGCGCACAAGAAAAAGTAGATGAAAAAATACTTATTACAATTGCTTCTGAATGGTATTATTCAAATGCAAAAAATCAATATCCGTTATCTATTGAATTCTCAAGAAGAAATTTATCAAATATGATGTCTAAAATCTATCGCATTTACACAATAGATTTTGTATCAAGAGTAATAGGACCAGTTCCTAAATTTGAAATGAATATAAAACCTAAGATAAAAAGACGAAGAAGAAAATCAATACCAAAAGGTATTCAAATAAAATATCTTAATAATTTAATTTCTTGAGTGCTTCTGAAATTAAAATCTCATCATTTAATTTGCGAATCAGATTAAAAGAATTTGTTTGCATTTTAGGCTCTTCATTATCATCTTCATCACCTAAATCCATATCACCGCCTTCCTCATCGCCCATACCCATATCGTCATCCATTTCGCCACCTTCTTCGGCTCCCATGCCCATGTCACCACCCATGCCCATGTCGCCTCCCATACCCATATCGCCACCGCCCATTCCTGGTTCTCCTCCACCTTGGCCGGGTTGTTGTTCTTTCTTTTCTTCTCCTGGTGCTTGCATCTCAACATATTGTTGACCATCTTGTGTTAATTGACCACCTTCATCAACAATGTTTTCATTGCGCAATACATTCATTCCACTTTCACTAACTTTGGCTTTACCTTGAGAAATCTCAACCATATTCAATTTCATTAGTGTTTTATATGCCATTACTAAATTGGTTCCTTCATTGATGTTTTCAAATGCAACAAATTCATTCGGCGCAGCAATTATACGAGCCATAACCATTTTTTGAACTTCAGATAACCGAAGAGTTGTGAGTATACGAGTTTCTTTTAACATACTATTATTTATAATACTTCTTTAAAAATTTTACCTTTTACCAAATGCAATTGTAATATAACATTATAAGCATATGCAAGTGAATGTCCTTTCTTGAAATAATATGAACCATCTGATGGTTCTCTATAAAGCACTTTTAATACATTATTTCTATTCTGAAGATACTTCTTTAATAATGGACGCTTACTTGGTATTTTCAATGCTATGCAATCTGATAATTCCTCAACCGATGTTGGTTTAATAGCAGATATTATATCAAAATGATTTCTTATATGAAATAATATATCTACAATCGATTTCTTTCTAAGTAATTTCCAATCTGGTTCTATATGCATTAAAGTTCTTATTTCTTCTTTACTTTCAAAATAATCAAGAACTGAAGGAAGGTGAAGGAAATCAATTTTAATTAATCCATAATCTTCTGCTTTATCATAAGGTATAGCACATAATCCAGTTATTTTATCTATTGGAGCATTTTGAAAATAAACACCTGCTTGATGTTTCAATAATTTTCCATTTTGTACCATTGATGCACGAATGCATTTTGAAAAAATATCTTCTGGAATAAAGTTTCCTTTAGTATCAATATCAATATCCATGAAGATATTATATCATAAGAATTTAAAAAATCAAACATTAGCATTCAATGTTGAATTGATTATAATTTCAAGCTTTGCTCCTGGATCAATTTTTTTATTAAATACTATTATATTTGACTGATATTCTGGTAATCCAAGTTCTGAATAATCCCCATCTTGATTAGGATCTCCATTTGGATCACTTGAATCAAATTTCTCTGTCCATTTCGCTGAATCTTCAAATTTATAATAATAATGTCTTTTACCGGAAACACCACCGGCCATCTTTTCAAAAAGATTTTCGGTTTTAAAATCAATAGTACCCAAATCACTAGGTCCGGGTTTTTTATTTGTAATTTGGCGATCTTCTTCTACACGAATCGTAACTTTATTTTCCGGTGGATTTTTATTACAAATATTTTTTTCAATTGATTTAACTGTATATGTTCCATCATTACCATTTGATCCTTTTACTTCAAATTGTGTTCCTAGAAATTGTGTTCCTAGAGGAAAATCCGAAGGACCATCACCATTAATAACAAAACCTTTTCCCTCTAAAAGCTTTATTTCATCAGGATCGGTTATATCAGTACATTCAGTACATGGAGATGTCGTTCCATCACAATGATAAATTTTTTCTATATCAATATTAGAAGTTGCAGATCCAACTATTCTTATACTTGAATCTTTTCCTGGTTTTCCTGAAATAAATCCCATTTTACCACGTTCTAAAAATGCAGAAAAATTACCATTATTATCCATACTCCAATAGTTTATTTCATTTACTACTTGTGCTACATTTTTTTGACCTTCTATAACAACCGATCTCCATGACGTTCCTTTATCAAGACTAATATTAAATTGATATAAGTGCTTTTCAGTAGATGCATCAGTTGGTAAATTATATTTTAATCCTGTAGGATAACCACCCCATATTTTTCCATCAGTATTAATAATATTCTTAACAATAATTGTATCTCCTTTAGAAACACCAGAAGGATCTGATTCTAAATTAACATAAGTTTTTGAATATGTCGGATCGAAAGAAACAGCACTGATATTAAATTGACTACTATTGGAACTAAATGATATTTTTTGTTGTAATTCTTGTAATTCTTGAAATCTAATTAATTCATCTCCAACAATTGAAACATATGGTGTAGATCCATTATCGACTTCTTCTATTTTATATAATTTTATATCATTTAGATTTTCTTTTTTATCTAATGTAGATACTTTAGCATTATCATCATTGGGATCTAATGGTGTTATAAATTTACAAGTCAATGTATTTGGAATAGAAGCATATAATTTTAAACCATTTTCAAAAATTGATAATGTTGATTTACCAACAGTATAATAATCATCTAACATCAAAGAATCATCTTTTTTATATCCACCAGGAAATGCTAACCATGATGGTGATGCTCCGGGTGGTGATCCTATTAATGCTGGTGGTGCTGTTATTAATTGTCTAAATGGATATGCAGATATATCACCCAAATCACGATTAATAACATCAATAATATCATTTAATTTTATATTTGGATAATCATCAACAATTTTTGCTAATGAACTTTCAAAATATAAATCATCCATGCCATAATCTATTTTTGGATCAAGAGCTGTATGAATGGTATTCAAAACATTTACATCAAAAATAACACCTTTTGGTGGATTTGTAGGAATATAATTATCATCTGGTCTGTATGAATCTTCTGGAGTTGGTTTTACATTGACTTCATAACCAAGAGAAATTTGTTTACCATCATACTCACCATAAACTATTTTATTTGCATGTTTATTATTACCCCAAAGTTCATTACCCATACATTTTGAAACTAAAATATTATCATCCATTTTAGAAACAAATTCTTTCATATCATTAAAATATGTTGAATTTGGATTATAATTAATTAAAGCATTTGGTTCTAAAAATGATGATATATCAATAACATTGTTATTATCATCATAATTTGCTGTTCCGTTTGAACTTAAAATACCAACGTTATTAAATTCGGAATAAGATAATCCATTCCATAAATTTCCATCATAATATAATAAATTACCATATTCGTTTATTATTGGAATTTCTGGATAATTTGGATTTCTTGCATTATTTATATCTTTAATATCAGCTAAATGTTCAATTGTACCACTTTCGTCTATTTGTACTGATGAATTCATTCCTAATAAATCTAATCCTAATCTTGAATTTAAATATTCAACTGTTACAACTTCACTGCCAATCGTATCATCTGCTTTTTTTACACCAACAATTCTTCCTTTATTTAAATATAAATGTCCTCCTAATGTAATGTCATCTTTACTGTTTTTAATAACATCAGATAATTTTGAATTTACCCATGCGCCTTTTTTAAATACAAGAATGTCTCCTTCATTTCCAACATTACCAACAGAACTAAATTGAATAGATTGACCAGATTGACTGGGTTGACTAAATTGTATTTTTTTAATATATCTTTCCAATTCACCAATATTAATAACCGATTTGGGATTATAATCTGGTTCTTGAGAATCTGTTTGTACACCATTAGCAACTATTAAATTTTGTATTTCAGAAGCTTTTAGATCAATTGTCCCGTTCGAACTAATAATAATATCATCCCATCCTCCAACATACCAATTTCGTCTTTGACCACGCAGTTTATTTGGAATCTGAATAGTTGTTATATCATTACTAGTATCATATGTCGGACTTGAAATTATATAATCTTCTGATTGAAAATCAATATCACTGAAAATTCGAAGTTTTCTTTGTTTTGTTATTAAATTATTTAATCGAACAATATGATTTCCCTGTATTTTAATTTCATCTAATCCAGAAACTGAATTTACACTTTTCTTTGGATTATAAATTTTTGGAATAGGAGTCGTTTGACTTCGATCATACCAAATTTGACCACCAACCGGATATGCAGGTTCTTCGTCCATAGCAAAGTTTTCTAATAGATGAAGCAAATTCTCTTGAATTCGCTCACCATAATTCTCGAAATACTTTCCAAGAATAACTAAGGAAGTATTTGCAGAAGTTGCAGTTCTAAATAGTGTTTCGCTTGATGGACTTTCTGGACCATCTGCCGCATAAGGTTCAACCTCAAAAAATAAGGTTCCATCCGAAAAGTTCATTGTATAATTTGATAATTTTGCCATCATCTTTCCTCTTTTACTATTATTTATAAATTCAACAAGGAGCCAATTATTATATTATTTTTAAATTAAAAACCGAATTAATTTATAATATTAACCATATCTAGGACACTGCCTCTGTGCATCTGTGGCACATTTGCCAGGAGGAGGGCCAACATGTGCTGGCCATAAACCGGATCTAGCTGGCCAATGGTGTCCTGGTGATACATAAGTACACCTATAATTTGGTGGCAGCAATCTTCGTGTGGGTGGTTTTGGTGCAGGTGCAGGTGGTTTTGGTGCAGGTGCAGATGATCCGGTAGATCCCCGTGGTCCTTGTGGTCCTCGTGGTCCGGTTGGTCCTTGTGGTCCTCGTGGACCTTGTGGTCCGGTTGGTCCTTGTGGTCCTCGTGGACCTTGTGGTCCGGTTGGCCCCTCCATTTTTTTCACATTGTCAATTTTATCATTTAAATCTTTAACAAAATCCATTAACATTTTTACTGGAACAGCACGATAATCATCATTTATATTAGGAATTTCTGATTTCAAATCTAACCATCCACTCATGTTATCGCCACATAGCTTCACATAATTTTCACCAACCGAAACCCAACCAGTTCCGGCCGACCAGCCAATTGATGAATCTGATGCTTTTGGATGATTTGGATAATAGATAAATAATTGGGGTTGATTACAAATTAAACCAATTACATCATAAAATACATCTCCCACAACAGGATTTTTTGGAGGTTCAGTAGGAATAGAAAATTTACCAATTAAATTCCAAGTACCTATTCCATCTGGTGCCCATTTTGTTACTGTTTTGTTTTGTTTGTTAGAATGATCGTATATATAAGTTTTTTTATCTGTTGTATTAAACCATATTTGTCCGGTTACTGGTCTGTTTATTCCTCTACCTGGCCCATTTTGAAAAACACCATCAATATCTCCATCTTCTTCACCTTTCGGCCAAAGACGATGATTTTCTGGATTATAATTCATACCATCAAACCATTTATCAGTATTTTGCTTAACAGGAGAAGAAAACGATTCTATAAGACGAAGAAAATTCTCATCAACACCTTCACCCCATCTCAATGCACCATTTCCATAAAGACGCAAATCAGTTAAATGCTCTACTCCTCCTGGACCATTTAATTCACCCGGCGCTATTTGAAAATTTAGCATTCCTGATGTGTTATCTATAACATATGTTACTAACATTTTTATTCTCCATTATTCTCTAGATAATTTATTTCTTTATTTCTTGTAGCAATGATTGATTGAAAAACATCATTTAATTTTGAAACTTCATTTCTTTCACTTTCAACAGCGGATTGTGTACCTTTTGACCAACGCGCATTTTCTAATATCGCTAATGGTGTAAATGCTATAGCACAATCTTCTCTATTTTCTTCTTCTCCGGTTTGTGGATTTTCACCTTTTATATCAACTAACCACATACATCTATGTATCTTATTATCCTTTATTTCTTTACACTTACTTCCTAAAGGACATGTTAATACTGTTTCTATTTCATCCATATATTTTCTTCTTTATTATCAATCTTTTCTACAGGTAATTACATTAACGTATTTCGGTTCCCAATTCACACATGATGATGAATTTTTATCTACATTTATAGTATGATTATGAGTTATACTGTTATATACTGTTATTTTATGAACATGACTTCCGTTACCATAAACGGTTATAGTATGAACATGATTTCCTTTAGTACCAGTATTTTTATTAGGAAAATCTCGTACACCTTGAAAACCAACTCCAGATCCACCCGGTTTTTGTAAACCTGTGCTTCGAGTATGTGTATAAGTATGATTATGATTTCCCTGAGAATCTGATTTTGCTACATGATTATGACGCCCCTCTTCGGCTGAATTTGCTGAATGATTATGAGCACCTTGTTTATCTGATTTTGCTACATGACTATGCTGAGGAACTTCATTAGATCTCATAATATGAGGATCATTTTTTCCTCCTACTCCGCCACCACCTCTACTAACCATACGTAACATACGATTATCATAAGATGTATCTAATCTCCAACCCAGTGGAGCACTTCCTTGAGCAAATACTAATCTTGTTCCTCTTGCAAATGTAAATTTATAAACTTCATTCTTACGAGTTAAATCACCAGGAACATCAGGAATAGTAGGAGCACCAGGAAGATTAGAAATCATATCTTTTAATCTATCAATTTCTTTTTGATAATCAGGAATAGTAGGAGCACCAGGAAGATTAGAAATCATATCTTTTAATCTATCAATTTCTTTTTGATAATCAGGAAGAATAGAAAAATCAGGACCAGTATCAGTATCACCAGTCGCTAAATCTAATGCCGCATCTATTAATGCATGCTTTACAGTCATATTACTTGCTATAAAATCTGCCATAAGAACATGAATAACATCTGAACCTGAACCTCCTGAACCTGAACCTGAACCTGAACCTGAACCTGAACCCGAACCCGAACCCGAACCC
>Ga0316193_10001894_pt1 | contig 14444 bp, 13 predicted proteins | sample MerIslsedime2_MG_FD_207735 | JGI IMG/M metagenome (GOLD analysis project Ga0316193, IMG submission 207735) | Coastal sediment microbial communities from Maine, United States - Merrow Island sediment 2 | ecosystem: Environmental > Aquatic > Marine > Coastal > Sediment | place: USA: Maine...
GCCGGTAGTCGTATGCGATCTTCACGACGAGTCGCAGATTGGAGGTGACTAGCTGCTTGGCGGCGTCGAGATCGTCTTCTTCGAAGTAGCGCACCGCGAGATCGTGCTCCTCTTCCTTCGACAGAAGCGGGTATCGTTGAACGTCGCGCATGTAGACGCCGAGCGGGTCCCGGCGTGAGAGCGCCGAGGGCGAGGCCGCGAGCGCATCGTCCTTGCTCTCCGCGTGGATCGGTTGGTCCTCCAAGACTTCGACGTCCTGGGGCTCGTCGAGTTCGTCCGGCAGATCTGTGTCGTGTTCCGTCATGGCGTTGGCCTCGGACAGCGATCTCTAAAGCACAGCCCCCCGATACGTCCAGTGGCGGCCGTCACTTTGGCGCTTCGAAGGGCAGGCGCCCGGCTGCGCGTGGCCGCAGGCGGCCTCCCGCGGAGCCTCCCAGCATGTACTGAATCGCGCCATCAGGCGTCATTGCGGACTCGAGGCCCGATGATGCGAGATCCAACATCGTCGCTACTTTCGCGCTTCGTTCCTTGTAGGCGTTTTCGATCTTCACCCGGACCATCAGGTTGAGCTCGGAACGCTTCATCGGCCGAAGTAGGCGAACGCGTCCGACCGCGTCGAGCTTCAAATCTTTCCCGTGGGACTCGGCGCGCTCGATTTCCGCGATGCCCTCGTCGATAGTGGCGACGAGCTCGAGATTGCCTGCATCGGCGCGATCGAGCGTCAGCCCGCCCCAGCCGGGAATGTCGAGTTGAGTCTTGCCATCTCCGAGGTTGAGCGCCTCGATGGTGAGCTCGACGTTGCCGGTCGACTCGGCCACCTCGCTAGGCATCGAGAGGTCAATCTCCGCGTTGAGCGTGCCGGTTATCGGTACTTTGGTAAATTTTCGCAGCGCCGGAATCGCCCCGAGAGCGAGATCTTCGATGTCCGCCTCGACTTCCATGCTGTCTGCTCCGAGGGATACGTCACCTTCCGCCTCGCCGCCGGCGAGTTCCGCGTCGAAGCTGAACGACTTGGTGTCGGAGAAGAGAGAGAAGAGCGAAGTGCTCACGGTGAGCTCATCGAAGATTACGTCCAGGGGAGGCGAGCCTTCTTCGGCTGGAAGCACGACGCGCAGGTTTTCGAAGGTGAGGCCGGTGAGACCGGAGTGCGTGAGGTCGATGATCTCGATCTCGTAGCCTCGGAGCTGCGCCTCGTGGACGAGTCGATCTGCGAGCCGATCGTAGGGGAACGTCTTGTATGCGAAGAACACGAAACACAGCAGGAAGAACGCGGGGTATCCGGTCCATTTCAGGATCTTCTTGATCGGAATGCGCTGCACGTCTGCTCCTACTCCGCCGATCCCGGTGCTTCACGGTCGTATGCGCTGACAGCTAGTTTCACGGTGTAGCCGGTTCGCATGCGTCCGCCTGTCATCTGAATGCGCTCGATTGCGACGGGGTATGAGCTGTTCTCGATGTCGGCCAACATCTCTATGAGCGGTCGAAGCTCGACGACGGGAAAGTTCACTCGCACCGAGCGACGGCTGTATTCACCGATGTCGAGCTTTGGCTGGTCGGTGATCCCCAGGCCCGACACGCCGTACTGCTGGGCGCGTTCTTCCAGGAAGCCCCCGAGCGTCGGCGCCTTGCGCTGATAAAGCTCGTCGATTGCCTTCCTCTCGGCCTTCTGCTGGCGGAGCCGAGGCTCCGAGCGCTCGATGTCTTGCAGGACCTGGGCGATCTCTTCGTTCTCCGTCTCGACCTCCGAGATGCTCGCGATGCCGACGTACATGGGCAGGACGAGCATGAGCGCCCCGAACACGAGGCCCATCGCTCCGAGCAAGCGCCGCTCGCGATCGCTCAGGCTGGCGGACCAACTTCGCAGATTGTCGAATGCGTCACCGAAAGCCACGCTACTCCTCCTTCCCGGAGTTCGAGAGGGGCTCGCATTCCACTTTGACCGCCACCTTGTAGTCCTTCCGGTCCGCGACTGCGGTCGAGATCGAGCCCTTCTCGACATCAGCGAAGCAGCGGTGCGATTGAAGCCCGTCGACCAGGCGGTCCCGCTCCGCTATAGAGCCGACCGTTCCTTGGATTTCGAAGCGACCGGTCTCTCCATCGTCATCGATCTCGATCAGCAAGCGTCTCGTGTCGTGTGGGATGTCTTCGGGGATGCTCTCCGAAATCGCTTCGAGTACGTCGTACGCATCAAAGCGGGGAAGGGGGTCGTCGATGCGCGGCCCGGCAGTGAGGAGCTCTCTCGCGTGCAGGGCGCTGCGCGCCTCTTCACCGAGGAGGTCTTGGCTCACCGCTGCGAGCTTTTCCGTCAGTTGCTCATGCTCGGCTCGCGCCACGCGATACCGCGCGCCGAGCGACACGACGAACGAGACCAAGACGGCGACGACGCACACGGCGATTAGGCGAAGGTGGTTTCGGAGCTCGCCCGCTGCCGCCTTCGACGCAAATTCGCCCCGCCGAAGATCGAGTTGCTTCCTTCGAGTAAGCGATCGGGCCGCTAGGGCCGCCGCCTTGGCGAACTTCGGTGCCGTTTCGTCGTCCGCGCCTGCGGCCGAGGGGATGGGCACCGTGCCGCACTCGATGCCGAGCTGCTCGGTGAGCCACTGGCGCGCGGTTTCCATGGGCGCCGTTTCTCCAGAAAGCAGAATGCAGGACGGCTCCTCGCCCCGCTGTGCTCGGTAGCTCGCGAGTGTTCGTTGCAAGGAGGCACCGAGCTCTGCGCGTCGGCCAGACTCCACCAAGTCCATGCCCCCCGACACCGTTCGGGCGAAGGTGCACTGGCCCCCGTTGAGCACGGCAAAGTCGGTGCTGGCAGGCCCGACATCGACGACCAGCACCGTTCGGTCCGAGAGCGATGCACCGATGAGGCCTTCGAGCCCATCGAAGGTGGCGGCGCCCACCGCGAGCTCGCGGGGGTCCGCCCCGGCGCCCTGGAGCTCCTCGAGGCGCGCCAATACGTTCTTGCGCGGGGCGGCAACGGTCATCAACTGGATCGTCGTTTCACCGCGTCCGACGATTTGGTAATCCACCACGGCGTCCTCGATGTCGAAGGGAAGGACCGCCTCGAGCTCTCCCGGAAGCACCTCCGTGATCTTCTTCTCCACGCCGGCCGGGAGGTCGATCAGCCTCAACGAGACCGCTTCGCCATCTAGCGCCGCGATGATGCGGTCCGGCGGGCGGCTCGCCTGCGCCAACACCTCGCCGACCGCTGCCCTGAGTGCCTCCGCTTCGGACTGGGACTCGGACGGACGAGCGATGGTCGCTTCTGCGTAGCGCTCCATCTCCCATCCGCGCATCGCGGTCTTCAGAAAGGCTCCACGCACGACGCGGGGTGTGATCTCTAGTCCCAAAACCAACGACATCTCAATTCACCCGATAGTAGTGGAAGATACCCAACCCCGACATGCGTCCGGTGTTCGGTGGTGGTGGCACCCAACGTTCGTGAAAGTTCACCACGGATTCGATGCGGACTCGGGATCGGCCGACCAGCCCGGTGGCTTCGATCGTGAAGATCCTCGCTGCTGTGGCCAGTGAGCGCGTGAGGGCCGTCTTATCCTCCTCTTCGAACTCGATGGGAAGGAAGAGAAGTTCGCTATCCTCGGGCAGAAAGCCGGAGATCATCGGATAGAGATCCTTTGCGCCTCCCTTGCCTTCGACGAAGTCGATGAAGTTTGCTGGACGGGCGAACAGCGGAATCGGAATGAGTGATCGCACGGTGCTCAAGAGGGTCGTGAACTTCAACGACTCCAGCGGGTCGATGCACAGGGTCGACTCGGGCGCGTGTGCGCAAACGCGGCCCAAGAGAACCTGTGGGCTGGCCTCATTGATGTTCACGAGGCCTGAGGCGTAGATCGTTAGAATCCGCGACGCGGGATCGTTCGGCACGGGCTCGACGAAGGTCGCCCAGAAGTCGTCCGTGAATCCGCGCACCATTCGAAGCTCCTGGAGCGAGTCCAATGGAGCATTCTTGTTTCGGTACCCGTCGTCGCGAAGCTGATAGACCGAATCATCCTCTACGCCCGTGCCGCCGGTGCGGGTCATCCTTGCGCCGGGATCGTAGTCCGTGCGCTGGATGTCGGGATCCCACCAATCGACTACCGCGGCTACGAGGTCCAGGCGCGTCGTGACGGTTCCATTCACGTCCTCGCGCGAGAACAACCCATCGTACGGGCTCTCCGGAAGATAGCCGCCCGTCAATGAGAAGAGCTGGTCGGCCACGCTGTTGCGGGCCCGCTCTCCGTCCAGCAAGAGAGGGTCGTTGACGTTGATCTTTCCGTTCTCGCTCACCGCGACGACGTGGCACTCCCCAGGCAAATCGTCGAAGCCTATCGTAGCGCCGAAGTCGATGCCGAGCTGCATCAGGGTGTCCCGCTGATCTTCGGGGGTGCAGAAGGGTGCCAGCAGATCGTCGACGAACTTCCAGACAGGTAGCTGTGGTGCGGGTTGGCCGGTCGCTCCACGATAGAGCGGGTCGATGAATCGTCGCAGCTCGGGTTCCTTCCCGATCAGTAGTCGCGTCAGATTCAATGCGCTCTTGGCCATGTACTCTGCCTGGAGCGCATCCCGCTGCGACGTCGAGACCGCAAACGCCGTGCCTGTCGTTTCGTGCATGTCGACCAGCATGACCGATAGGATCGCCACCGTGGTGATCGCGAGGATCAAAGCGACGCCTTCTCGAGAGCGCTGCGGGTGTGGGCGTGCGGTCCTGCGGGTCATGGGTTGTAGTTCGCGTGGTTCAGCGCGTAGGTGAGGGGAATTGCCACCCGCGTGCCAAACGTCTGGGTCTTGTTGGGGCGGCGAGGGTCCTTTACGGAGAGTCGGATTCGCACCTGCGTTGGCAAACGGTTGGGCTGTGCGAGCGTGTTGACGGTGTCCCAGGTTGCGACCCATTCGCTTAGCAATGGGTCGTAGTAGTCGACGCTAAACTCCTCGACGTTCTCGACCAAGATCTGGGACTTGCCTCCTCTGCGTGGGTCGTCGTCGATGCGGTTCTGCTCCCTGCGAGCCAGAACGCTCATACCGGGGTCATCTGGGTGTTCCGTCACGAAATAGCTGATCTCGTTCTGATCCGACTCCCGAGCGTTGCGATAGAGGCGTCGATGAGAGAACGAGGTGAAATCGATCCGGTCTTCGCGGCCGTTGTCGCTGCCGATGAACGCGGTGTTGGAGACGCGCAGGTCGAGTGACCGGTTGACGTGCGTCGAGACGAACGCCATCGATAGCTCACGGGTCATCCGCCCGAGCGCCATGTGGATGACTCGGGAGTGGTCCACGTCCTGTTCGATGCGAGCCTTGTTCAACGCCGTTTGCGAAAAGCCGCCGTAGATCATCGTGCTGATGAGAGCGAGCACCGTCACCGCGAGGATCACCTCGAGAAGCGTGAAACCGCGCCTCATTCTGCGTCCTCCTCGGCGGCCGCGTTCGGGTCCTCTGAGGCGATCTGTTCGGATACGAGGTACTGAACGACGTCGAAGCCCCGTTCGCGCGGGCCTTCTTTCCAGCGTACCGCCACGGTCGCACGTCGGACCTGTTCCTCTAGGAAGGGCTTCAGAATTGGGTAGCCTAGCTGCAATGCCATCGTTGTGAGGTCGCCAGCTTGTCCTGCGATGACCTCTTCCGGCGTGCTACGGCCTTGAGAGGTGATCTCGTCGTACGTCTCGGTCAGCTGTTGCTGCGAACCGGCTTCCGACGTGTCGTCCTCGTCTCCGTCCTGGGCGCCGAGCTCGGGAAGGATGATCCTATCTACGATCCAGTCACACTCGTACCCCTCGACCGGCGCGTGTTCGCAACAGGAGTCCTTGTCCTTCTTCTCGATGGCCGGAAGACCTTCAATGGCGACGATCTCCTCAATCTCGGCCATCTTGCAGCGGGCGAGGGTGGCTGCGATGTTCTGACGCCTAGCTCTCGCAGCGACGTTCGCGGCGCCGACTTCGCTCGAAAAGATCGCCGTGAGCGAGAGACCGAGGATCGCGACGGCGATCATCACTTCGAGGAGCGTGAATCCGCGCTTCATAAGTCGTCCCTCACTTCGCCTTCGTCGTCGATGTCGTCTAGCGGTTCGAACGCGAAATTGTGGATGCGCGCGTTACCCGTGAGTGGGTGGATCTCGATGCTGTAGATCGTATCGCTCGAGTCGCTCAGCTGAATGACCGCCTGCTCGGCGAAACCGCCAGGGAAGAAATAGACCGACCCTTCGCCGTCTGTCCGCTTGTCGATCTCGTGCGGGGTGATGAGTGCTTGCACCGAGATCCCGTCTCCGACCGGTTGCGCCGTGTAGCGCTTCAGCGTCGCCCCATTCGCGTTCGTGATCGGCTGAAATGGCGAGCGCGGCACGGGCGGGTCGAGCGGCTTCTCGAGCCGGGCCCGCGCAAGGGCCCATGGGTCGACCGCGTCGCCCGCCTCGCCATCGAGGTCGTCGCTCGTGGCGAGCGTGACCGGAGTTTCGCTCTCTTCGACGGCCATGGTGTTCTTCTCGAAATCGAAGTGGAGTCGCGTCGTGGTGCCCTGGGTGATCGCCCGGTTGTAGGCGTAGCGCGCGGCGCTCATCACTCTGAACGAAGCGGAGCGAAGCCGCGTTCGCGTGACCGCGCCCAACCCGAACGTCGCGCCCGTGACGACGACCGCAATGATCGCGACGACCAGAATCACCTCGATCAGGGTGAATCCGCCGTTCGTCTTGGATGGGGCGCGGGTGAGCATGCTGACCTAGATATCGTCCTCGGTGTTGAACTCGAGGTCGGGTCCGGCAGACACGATCGCGATATCACCGTCCTCGCAGCTGATCTGAAAGTCGGTGTCCCATGCGTCTGCGGTCCGGCGGCTGCCGTCGAGGTAGCGATCGTTGACGAGGTCTTCGACCGTTGGACACTGACGCGGATTGTCGGCCACGTAGAGCATAACCGCGGATCGCAGCGCTTGGGCATCGGTTTTGGTGCTCTTGATGCGCGCTTTGTCGAGCTGCGGCAACAGAGCTACGGCGACGCCGCCAGCGATCATTGCGAAAATGGTGATGACGATCATGATCTCGATGAGCGTCATACCCTCGCGCCGCGTCGCTCGGGCGATTCGATGTTGGCGGGGCGTTTCGATTGTGTTGGGCATGGAGCCTCCGGTTCGGTTCATTGAATGTTGTCGTCCTCTATGAGCGAGCCGCTCGGGCCCGCAGAAATTACATCAGCCTCGTCCTCGAAATGGCCGGGGCAGCGGATGTGAAGTGGTCGGCCCCATCCGTCGGTCGGCATCCTGTCGAGGTAGTGCTTCTGAGAAAGCGGGGGGTGCAAGAGCTCCGTGTTTGAACTCGGGCATCTCCCGACATCGGCTCGAAAGCGGTCGATGGACTGTTTCACTTGTCCGATCGCCACGCGTGTGTCGCGCACACGAACGCGGTGCTTGGCGTAGCGCGCGAATCCGAGCAGGAGAGCTACCAACAGCGTAGAACCGAGCAAAGCCTGCCACCGGGTGTTGGTCAGGGCCCCTCGCAGGCGGCCTCCCCGCCGTTCCCACGGAAGCGAAACTCGGTCTCTCTTTCGACGCCTCCCCATGACCATACCTCATTGAATCATCTCGTTGAGCTGGAGGAGCGGCATGAGGATGGCGAACGCAATCCCGCCGACCACCGCGCCCATCACCACGATTAGCAGCGGCTCGAGTATCGACGTCAACGCCCCCACACGCACCTCGATCTGTTGATCGTACGCATCCGCGACGTGAATCAGCATTTCCTCGAGCTGTCCGGTGCGCTCACCGATGGCGATCATGTGCGTGACGATTGGCGGGAAGCGGTCTCCCTGGCGAAGTGGCTTCGCGATCCCTTCACCTTCGCGGACGCTTGCGCGCGCATCTTCGACCACCCGCATCAGCTCGGTGTTGCCGAGGACGTTTCGCGTGATTTCCATGGCCGTGAGGACGGGTACGCCGCTCGCTAGAAGGGTGGCGAGCGTCCTAGAGAAGCGTGCGACGGCGACCATGATCAGGAGCGGCCCGAAGAGCGGAACTTCGAGGATGAACAGGTCGAACTTCCGCCGGCCCTCGTCGGTCGCTTTCCACCGACGGAACCAGTAGACGCCTCCAGCGAGCAGCGCAGCCAGGAGCCACCAGTAGTTGCTGAAGATATCGCTCACGAAGATCAAGAGTCGCGTGTACCAAGGCAGCGTCTGGTTGAAATTTTCGAAGATCGCAGTGACCTTAGGGACGACCACCGACATCATCAGGAACAGGATCAACACAACGACGACCGCCATGACGATTGGATAGGCGAGAGCGCCGCGAACTTTGCTTTGCAAACGGGTCTGGTCGTCGAGGAACTCTGCGAGCCTGCCGAGGACCTCCTCGAGCGTGCCGGATGCCTCGCCCGCCGAGACCATGTTCACGTAGAGTATTGGGAAGATCTTCGGGTGCGCTTTGAGCGCGTCAGCGAGCGCGGTGCCCTCGTTGACCTGGTTTCGGGTGTCGGTGAACGCGTTCTTGAGCTCTGGATGGTCGAGTTGCTCGATCAGCGCGCTGAGAGCTTCGACGAGCGGAACACCGGAGCGAAGGAGCACGGATAGCTGCCGTGTGGCGATCGCCACATCGAGCTGCGAAATACGTCGAAAGAACCTTGCGAAATCGATGTCGCGCGCAGCTTTGCGAGCGGCCTCGGAGCGCTCGAGGATCTCGGTCGCGAGGATTCCGTCTCGCTTGAGAACCGTGCGCAACGCTTTCGCGCTATCCGCGTCGCGGACTCCCTTGACCGACTTTCCCCGGGCATCGACCCCTTTGTACGCATAGACCGCCATGGTTTAGACCTCGGCGGCTTGGGTTGCTGCGAGAACCTCTTCGACGCTGGTTACGCCCGCAACGACCTGACGCGCGCCGTCTTCCCGGAGAAGCCTCATGCCCTGTTGTTGCGCTACCCGCTGGATACTCTTCGCGTCGCTGTTGTTGAGGATCTCTCGGCGCACGGGCTCGTCGATGATCATCAATTCGTAGATGCCGATTCGACCGCGGTAACCCGTATTGCTGCATTCATCGCACCCGCCGGGATGATAGAACGTCAGCTTCGACGGCTTTGTGCCGCTTGCATTGGGAAGTACGGGGATGCTGCTATTTCTGTCGCCAAGCACCGTGGTGGCCGCAACGCGCTGAAGCTCGGCCAGTTTCTCCTGCGCGGAGGCCGCGTCGATACCGAGCTCCTGCAAGTCCTGCGCGGTCGGCGTGTACGCGGTCCTGCAAAGCCCGCAGAGCCGACGCACCAGGCGCTGTGCGAGCACCGCCAACACGGAAGAAGAGATCTGATAGGCCTGGATGTCCATGTCGATGAGGCGCGTGATCGCGCTTGGCGCGTCGTTGGTGTGCAGGGTCGAGAGCACCAAGTGACCCGTCAGCGATGCGTGGATCGCGATTTCGGCGGTTTCATGATCTCGGATCTCGCCGACCATGATGACGTCCGGGTCCTGGCGCAGGAAGCTACGCAAGCCTGACGCGAACGAGAGACCGATCTTCGGTTGGACTTGCATCTGACCGATGCCCCGAAGCTCGTATTCGACCGGGTCCTCAGCGGTCAAGATGTTCTTCTCCGGCGTATTGATCTTGTTGAGGCAACCGTACAACGTCGTCGTCTTTCCGGAGCCGGTCGGACCGGTGACGAGGATGATCCCGTTGGGTCGGGCGATCAGATACTCGAGCTGGTCGAGCTCGCGGCGGGCGAAGCCGAGGTCAATGAGGTTGAGCAGCACGGTTTCCTTGTCGAGCAGGCGCATGACCACCCGTTCGCCCTTGGCGGTTGGGATGGTCGAGACGCGGACGTCGACGACCTTGCCCGCGATCTTCTTCGTGATGCGGCCGTCTTGTGGCAAGCGCTTCTCCGCAATATTGAGACCTGCCTCGATTTTTACGCGGCTCACGATGGATGCTAGAAAGCCGCGATTCGCCTCCTTACGCGGGACGAGGCGCCCGTCGATGCGGTACCGTACGATGACCTTTTCGTCGGTTGGTTCGATGTGAATGTCCGACGCACGTTCCTTGACCGCGGTGTAGAAGAGGTTGTTGACCCAGCGGATGACCGGCGCCTCGTCCGTCATGTCGATGAGGTCCCGAAGCTCCTCGACCTCCTCGCCTTCCTTCGCGTCGGCCAGCGCGGTTTCATCCTTGCGCTCGTAGACGCGGTTGATCGCGTCGTGGATGGTCTCCTCGGAGGCCGCAACGGGGACGATGGTCTTACCTAGCAAAATGCGCAGATCGTCGACAGGGAAGGGGTCGAGCGGATTCGCGATGGCGACCCGCACGTTCTCGTTCGTCTGCGACAAAGGAAGCACGTAATTCTGCCGCGCGAAGTTGATGGGCACCGCATCGATGAGATCCTCGGGGATCAGCTCGGTTGCGATCTTCTCGAGGAACTCCATCCCGACCTCGTCGGCCAAAGCGCGGACGACCTTGTCGTCTTCGACCGTGTGTGTTGCCACGAGGAAGTCACGTAGGTCGATGGCGCGGTTGGAGGCGGTCTCCAGCGCGTGTTCCAGCTTTTCAGGCTCGAGTGCCCCGCGCCGAACCAAGATCTCGCCAATGTAGCGCTGCTCGAAGCTCATTCCGCCGCGTCCTCTGATCCCTGATTCGCAGGCTTGGGCTCTTCCATTTCTGGCGGACCGTCCGCAATCTCGCCGGGCTCGACAGCGTCCGGGGTCTCGTCAGGCTCATCCGGCTCGATCACCTCGGTGGGCGTATCGGGTGCCGGTTCGCCGGAAGGCTCTGGCTCCGGCGGGGCTTCTGGCTCGGCGTCCTGTTGCGGTTCGATCGGGGTCGGTTCGGTCTCCTCCTCGGGTGTCTCCGTCGTTGCGGCTTCCGCTTGCGAGGACTCCTCGGAGTCGGGCTCCATCACCTCGGTCGACTCGAATCCGTTCGGTCCGATCACGAACGACTCTCCGTCTTCACGTGGAGCCGCGCGATACGAGCCGATGGGATCCCTTGCGACGTGCTCGGGGGGTGGCTCGAGCTCTGCTGCCAATGCGAGCGCTATTTCGTCCTCCACGCGGTCGATCTCGTTGGCGATCTCCGAAACCAAGCCACGTGTTCGCGAGTAGTCGATGTGGGGCTCGAACTTGTCCTCGCCAAACACGAAGTAGCGGTCGATCATCTGCTGCCGCTCCTGCATCTTGCGCTCGAAGATCTCGCGAAGGTCGCCCGGGTCTCGAATGATGTAGGGAGTGAGAATCAGCAATAGGTTGGTCTTGCGCTTGTTCTTGCTCGTCCTGCGAAAAAGCGCGCCGAGGATCGGGATGTCGCCAAGGACCGGAACTTTGTCTTCCTTGTTCGAGATGGCGTCGCGCATGAGACCGCCAATGACGATCGTCTGCTGGTCGCGAACCATGACTTCGGTTCTCGCCGTACGTCGGTTGATCGACACGACGCCGAGCGTGCCGGACGTTGCGCCTTGCTCGGAGATCTCTTCTTCGATCTCGAGGCGGACCTCGTTGTTGGCGTTGATGTGAGGGACGACGCGAATCCGGGTTCCAACGTCCTGGCGAGCCACGCTACCAAGGCCGCCTGCGAGGCCCGCGAGGCTACCGAGGTCCTGGCCGCCCTGCGCCGCAGCGCCGAGCGCGCCCAAGCTGCCGGCGCCCGCGAACGACCCCGGTGCGATTCCGTTGGTCTGCAGCGGGATGTTCTCTCCGACGCTGATTTCGGCTTCGGTGTTGTCGATTGCGATGATGTGCGGCGTCGAGAGCACGTCGGCATCACCGGACGTCGCCAATGCCGTCAGCACGACGCCGAATCCGGGCACGGAGAAGCCGACGAGCTGCTGCGAGTTCTCGATCGTCGGGCCGCGAACGCCGAGCGCGAGACCCGTCAGGTTGTTCTGCGTGATGTCGAGTGAGGAGGGCGCGTTGAAGCCGAACAACGAGAGAGAGCCGTCCGTCGGGAAATCGCCGGCACCGCCATGGAACGCGAATCCGAGGTCGGAGGTGCGCTCGATCCCGAGCTCCATGACCACCGCCTCGATGAACACCTGCTTTCGAGGCGCGTCGAGACGCTCGATCACTCGCTTGAGTGCCGTGTAGTCGTGAAGTGAAGACGTGATGATCAGCGCGTTGGATGGCTCATACGCGGTGACGGCAATTTCGCCTTCGAACAGAGAGCTGGCAGACACCGGAGCGGCTGCCGCGCGCTGCGCGGCCTGGCCACGTGCGCCGCTCTGAGCCGTGGGTCTTCTTGTGGCCGCGCCGGTCAGGGCCGAGAGAGCCGCAGCAATATCGGAAGCCGCGCCGTGCTGGACGTAGTGGACGTGGATTCGCCCTTCGCCCTCGAGAGGAACGTCGAGCTGCCGGATCATTTCGAGGATTCGGAGGTAGGCGCGCTCGGTCGCAATGATGATCAACGAGTTGGTTCGCTCATCAGTGATGATGTTTCTGAGGGTCGACTCTGAGGCCACCGCGCCGATGAGGGTGGCCTCGGGCTGTTTGGTCTTCTTGTTTGCGGTTCGACGCACACCCGGCGTTTTCGAAGCGACCCCGTCGGTCTCCGCGGGGAAGATCTCAAGCAGCCGGGCCGCCATCTCGGCGGCGTTGGCGTGGTGAATCGGCTCGATCCACATCTGGGTTCCGCTTCGCGGCAGATCGATCGCCGCAACCAGCTGCAGCATTCGGCGGATCTGTGCGCCCGTATCCGTGATGATCAGCATGTTAGTCGGGCCGTACGACACGATGTTCCCCCACGACGACTTGAATCTGCCGAGCAGGTTAGTGACGTCCTCGGCGGAGACGTTGTCGAGATGATGGATGCGCGTTACATAGCGATCCGAAGCGGGCACGGCACTCCCGTCTTCGTAGATCGGGATCGTCTGCGTCACGACGTTGGTCGTCTCGACGATTTTCAGATACCGGCCGGCGGGGACGACCGTGAGCCCGTTCACCTGGAGAACCGACAAGAACGCTTGGTATGCTTCGGCGACAGTCACCTTCGTAGGCGCGAAAACCGTGGCCTTGACCGAGCGAAGCTTCGTCGGGAGGATGAATCGGCGACCGGTCATGTTCGAAATCAGGCGGACCAGGTCGGGGAGCTCCGCCTCTTCGAGATTGAACGTGACCCGTGCGCGCGGAGACATCGGTTCGAACTCCACCCCGGTTTCGAACTGCGGCAGCTCGTTCTCGTTCTCGGGTTCTTCGGCATTCTGCTCGGGTTTGGCGCCAGGGGCTGCCGGCCGTAGTGGGACCGGTGCGCTAGGAAGTCGCGCCGGCGGCGTTTTGGGTTTCGCTTGGTCCTCCTGAGCCACCGCGCTGTGTCCCGTCCCGAAGAGCAGCGATCCTACGACCAAGCAAATGAGCTGTTTTCTAGAAGTCACGATTCTTTCCCCGACTGAGCTTCCCAAGTGGCGCCTCATTCAATCCTGTACTCGATGGTCATGTCCTTGTTCTGCCGCTTGACCGCGAGTGCGAGCTTGTCTGCGCTGCGTAGCGTCGTGTACGCTTGGAGCGCGCTGTCTGGGCTCGTCATGTCGAACCCGTTGATCGTCCGGATCATGTCGCCGTTTCGCACGCCAAGTCGGCCGAGGAGGCTGGTGCGCCTGATGCCGTAGAGGCGCATACCCACGACCCGCCCGTCTTCCTCGTGTGGAATGACCCGCGCCGTCTTCATCAGGCTGCCCTGGTTGGCCAGGACTTTGTCGACGATGCTACGTTGGATGACGAACTGCGTGTCGCTGATCTTCTCAATGCCGTCGTCGAGCTCCTCGGTGCTTAGGCCGGCACTGCGAGGGTCTCCGACTTTGGCTGGTTGCGCCTTTGCCGCGGTCAGCTTCACCGAGCGCTTGAGCGGCGACTCCTCCTCTTCCTCGAACATGAAAAGTTGGCAAGCCCCGCTCGAGCTGCTGATCACGACGCTGGATGCATGAACTGCGAGCACGCGCGAGCCGTCCGCTTCGCCGCCCTCGCGATAGAGCATCGTCTTCCCGTCTGTGGTGCCCGTAATCGCCGCGAACGACCACTCAGGGTAGCCGGGGTTCATCACCGAACCTACGAGTCGAAGCTTGCCGGCGCACTTGGGCGGAGGCGAGTTGGGATCCCATTCATCGACGGGCTCGCCGTCGGGGCCGAGCGCGACCTCGGGTAAGGGCTCGGCGGTCAGGTCTCCTCGCTCCGAGTCGAAGATGTTCCGTCGTAAGATGATCGCCGGGTCATGCCTCCGATCGACCCAGGGGGCGTTGGCGACAACCGGTCGGCTCTTGAGAGCCGGCACATCGGGATCAGGCGCCAGCAGCTCGGCCGCTAAAACGCGGGTCGTCCCCTGCGCGAGGAAGAAAGCGCAGAGCACGAGCGTTGCGATGATGATCGCAGCTGAAACCCGGCTTCGTCGTGGAGTTGCCACCGCGAGTTACTAGAGCAACGCCCGTGCCGAACTTGAACGACAAAAAACTCAATAATTTCAAGCCGAGGAGCAGGATCCGACCCGGGTGCCCTGGACAGTGTGGCGAGCTAGAT
>Ga0316193_10001895_pt1 | contig 14439 bp, 10 predicted proteins | sample MerIslsedime2_MG_FD_207735 | JGI IMG/M metagenome (GOLD analysis project Ga0316193, IMG submission 207735) | Coastal sediment microbial communities from Maine, United States - Merrow Island sediment 2 | ecosystem: Environmental > Aquatic > Marine > Coastal > Sediment | place: USA: Maine...
GCGGCCCGGTTCCTTTACATCCGTGACGTATAGACTCGCCAACACAGCCGCGACGCAGGTTGCCACCGGCACGATACGGTACAGCAGGCTCACGGCCATAAGACTGACTTGATCGCTGAACCGATCACGGCGTTTACGCATCACCCGAAAGCCGCGCTGGGCACGATGGGCAATGCGCCGCAACCAGATGGCGGCGATCAGAAGAATCAGTACAAACAAGGCGAGCCTGAGCCAAAGATCGTAGCCCGCCGAGCGCATCGAACGGCCGGCGAACTGAAGGCTGAGCAAACCTTGATTCATAAGCACACGGGGTGCATTGAGTACGGACAGTCCCAATGCCTGGAGCCCATCCAGCGTATTGGGAAAGGTTCGCCGTTCGAACAAACCCATGCGCAGCGCATCGTCGTAGCGTTCAATCAGCGCATCTTGCAGAGTGGCGGCACGGCTCAGGGTGTCCAGGGCCTGGAGACGGCGGCCCTCCAACTGCTGAATCACCTCGGCAAACACGCTGAGATCGCGCGCTCTTTGAGCTTCCGATTCCCCATCATCGTCGTCCAGCACGTTCAGGTGTTCTTTGCGACGTTGGAGAAGATCGATGCTGCGATTCAGGATATCTTCACCGGTGGTCAGTTCCGCGCTGAGTGTCTCCAGTTGGTCAAGCGCCCTGCGAATCTCATCGGATTGAGCCTCCTGAGCGTCAATCAATCCGGTGTACCGGGTCAGACTGTCGTTGAACGCGAGCAAACGGGCATCGACCATGCCAATGGTCGCCTGAGCCTGGGCCAGTCGGATTCGAATATCGAGCTGTACGCGTTCCTCCGGACTCAGATTCGGATCGCGCAAACGCTCGGTGAACCCCTCAACATCGGTCAGGCGTTGATTGAACTCCGCCTCCAGACGTTCAATCGATTCGGTCTTCCCTTCGCTTCGCCGCCATTCATCACCGGCCAGACTGATTTGCGCGAGCCGGCCAATCCAGGACGTCAGCACCTGCACCCGATCATCGGTCACGTCACGGTGTTCAGCCAGAATGGCGGCCTGCTCCCCGAGCCAGTCACGTTCGGCCTGAAGGCTGCTCAGCGATTCGCGAGTCTGCAGCAACAACAGTTCCCGGTTCGCACCCGGCGCGACGGGTGTGGCCGGATTCTCCAGCAATTGGCGTCGAGCGGTGAAATCCTTGATTCTTGCCTCGACCTCCTGAATCTGACGCTCGGTGGTCTCCACGACAAACGCGAGCCCGTCGTAGGAAAGCTTGGCCGACTCGAGCTCTGCCCGAACCAACTCCAACTCTTCATTTGTCGGCGGCTTGGTCGTAAGTTCCTCGGCGCGAGCCTGCGTGCTTCTGATCAGGGACTCCAACTGCGCCCTCGAGGTTTCCAAGGTTCGCCGTTCCGAGGCCAAGGCGGATGCGCGTTGCTGTGGCAGGGTCAAACGGGGTGGAGCCTGGGCCCTCGTATGTTCCGGCGTCTGCGCCCATGCTGGCGCCGGCAGGCAAAGATGTAGCAACACGAACAGCAACCCAAAGACGATTGGGTACATTCGACAGGCGGCTTCAGGGACCGCGCCCGCCGAGGACAGGATCATGGGAGGAGCGTTGCTACGAGGATACATGGAGTCAATCGTGTACCACAGCAGGCCCAAACTCTCCAGCCACCCATCCCAGGCGACCGGAGAGCCACGCAACCATGGGTCAGCCTGGCTGCTCGCCATTCCAGGCTCAACCAGACTCCGTTTCGTCCGCCAGTGGTGCCAGGATTCGATCCCCCTGGCTGCGCAGCCAGTTCCTGTGCAAGGCATACTCAGGCATATGCCTCGCCACCCGTGACCAGAATGCCGCACCGTGATTGCGTTCAAATAAATGACACAACTCGTGCAGCGTTACGTAGTCAAGCGCTTCCGGCGGCGCCATGACCAACCGCCAATTCAGATTCAGGTCGTCCCGTATGCCGCAGCTTCCCCAGCGGGTGCGCTGCGCACGCAGACGCACGCTGCGCGGCCACCGACCGAGCTGCGCGGCGTAGCGGGCGACACTGTCCTCGATCGTCTCCCGTGCCCGCGCCCGCAACCATGCTTCCAGCAGACGGGCCGGCGTCCGCCGAGTGGAGGCCAGAGGCACGGTGAGTAACGCTTCGCTCAGGGTTGGCGTGCCGCGCTGATCCGGCGCGAGTCGCAAGGTCACCGGGTTACCCCGGTACAGCAGCTGGCTACCGCTACACACCCGTATAACGTCGTCAGCCATGCCGGCCCGCTTGTGCAACTCATCCTGCTTTTGAAAAATCCAGCCAGCGCGACCTGTCAGCCAAGCCCGCGCCCGATCCGGATCGGCGCCTTTCGGCACAACCAGCTCGGTACCGCCGGAACCGACGACGATACTGACACGCCGGGCACGGGCGCTGACCCGAATCCGATACTCGATGGATTTCCCGTCAAATTCCAATGTCGGCATGCGCGGAGCACGGGTTTGAGTTTGAGAGCACTCGGAACAGGCCCTTGGGATCGACCCAGATACGCGCCGCCACAGCGCCTATCCCAACTGGGCGCGCGCATTTCGGAACATGCGCATCCAGGGACTTTCCTCGTCCCAATCGTCCGGGTGCCAGGATAACTGTCGGGTGAGAAACACGCGTTCCGGATGCGGCATCATGGCGGTGACGCGTCCATCCAGCGTGGTGAAACCGGTGGCCCCGTCAGGGGATCCGTTGGGATTGAGGGGATAGCGTTCAGTGGCCTCGCCGTAGTGATCCACGTAGCGCAGGCATACCTGGCCGGTCTGGTGCAGTCGATCCGAATCGCCGGCATGGGCGTAGCTGGCCCGTCCTTCACCATGGGCGACAGCAACCGGTAGACGTGAACCGGCCAGCCCGGCGAGGAACAGGGATGGAGACGGCAACACTTCAATCAGGGTCAAGCGCGCCTCGAACTGCTCCGAACGATTGCGCAGGAAGCGCGGCCAATCCTCCGCGCCGCTGATCAGACTGCCCAATTCGGCCAACATCTGGCAGCCGTTGCATACACCCAGGGTGAAGCTGTCGGGGCGATCGAAGAAGGCCTGGAACTGCTCCCGCGTTCTGGCGTTGAACAGGATGGACTTGGCCCATCCACCCCCAGCACCCAACACGTCGCCGTAAGAGAAACCCCCACAGGCCACCAAGCCCTGATAAGCGGACAGGTCAGCCCGTCCTTGCAGGATATCGCTCATATGCACATCAACCGCGTCGAAACCGGCACGCTCGAAGGCAGCCGCCATCTCGATCTGGCCGTTGACGCCTTGTTCGCGCAGAATCGCGACCCGAGGTCGCACTTGGGAGACGGTCGGCGCTGACGCCATGGGCGCCTGAACGATGGCGTTCAAGCCCGGGTCATGGGCGTCCAGCAAGCCATCATACTCTTCGAGTGCGCATTCGGGGTTGTCGCGCAGAGTCTGCATGCGGTAGCTGGTTTCGCTCCAGATTCGATGCAGCTCCACCCGAGCCGCCTCCAGCAGCGGCACGCCCCCATGCCGAATCTCAATGATCCCACTGGCATCTATGCCCCCCACTGCGTGCGTGCAATCGTGCAGCCCGTGTTCTGCGACAATGCGCAGCACCGCCGGAAGGTCCTCAACCCGGACCTGGATCACGGCGCCCAGTTCCTCGGCGAACAATGTCGCCATCGGGTCCGAACCCAGAGCGGCGAGATCAACCCTCAAGCCGGTGCGGCCGGCGAAACACATCTCGCAAAGCGTCGCAAGCAGCCCCCCGTCCGAACGATCATGGTAAGCGAGCAGCAGCCCGCTTCCATTGAGACGCTGAATGGCGGAGAAAAAGCCCTTGAGGTCATCGGCCGAGTCCACATCGGGTGGGACACCGCCGACCTGCCCGTACACCTGAGCCAGGGCAGAGCCACCGAGACGATTCTGTCCACGACCCAGATCGATGGCCAGCAACAGGCTCTCACCCCGATCGGCTTGAAGCTGGGGGGTCAGGGTGGAGCGCACGTCGATGACCGGTGCGAACGCGGTCACCACCAGAGACAGGGGCGAAACCACGGAGTGCTGGACCGCTCCCTCCCCCCACACGGTCTTCATAGACAGAGAATCCTTGCCCACCGGAATGGCGATCCCAAGGGCCGGGCACAATTCCATCGCCACCGCCTGAACCGTGTCGAACAATCGCGCGTCCTCGCCCACGTGCCCGGCAGCCGCCATCCAGTTGGCCGAGAGGCGCACATCCGCCATGCGACGAATTCGGGCTGCCGCGATATTGGTGATGGCTTCGGCGATGGCCATGCGGCCCGAGGCGGGCGCATCGACCACCGCGATGGGCGCGCGTTCGCCCATGGCCATGGCCTCTCCCGCGTTGCTGTCAAACGAGGCGAACGTCACCGCCAAGTCGGCGCAGGGCACCTGCCAGGGACCAACCATCTGGTCCCTGGCCACCAGACCGGTGATGGTTCGATCCCCGATGGTGATGAGAAAGGTCTTGTCTGCGACCGCTGGCAACCTGAGCACACGCGACGCCGATTCACGTACGTCCAGAGCATGGGTATCGAACGGCTCGATTTCGATCTCCACATGCCGCACGTCCCGCCGCATCTTGGGCGGGTTACCCAGCAGCAGCGCCATCGGCATATCCACCGGATCCCGTTCCGATTCCGCGTCCCTCACCCGCAGTCGCGACGCACCCGTGACCAGGCCGAGGACCGCGTAGGGGGCCCGCTCCCGCTCGCACAATGCCCGGAAGCGTTCCAGACTGCGGGCGCCGATGGCCAGCACGTAGCGCTCCTGGGACTCATTGCACCAAATCTCCCGGGGCGACATACCCGGGTCCGCGCAGGGAATCTGCCGAAGATCGAAATTCCCGCCGCGTCCGGCATTCTCGACGATTTCCGGGACGGCATTGGACAGTCCTCCGGCGCCCACGTCGTGGACCGACAGAATCGGGTTGTCAGATCCCATCGCCCAGCACCGGTCAAGCACCTCCTGACAGCGCCGCTCCATTTCCGGGTTGTCTCGCTGAACCGAGGCGAAGTCGAGTCCGGCATCGCTCTCGCCGGAACTGACCGAAGAAGCGGCGCCACCGCCCAAGCCGATCAACATGGCCGGACCGCCCAGCACCACGATCGGTGTACCGGCGGGCAGGTCCAGCTTGTCCACGTGCCCTTCACGGACATTGCCCAGGCCACCGGCAATCATGATGGGTTTGTGATAGCCCCGCAGCTCCTGGCCACGGGGGCCCGGCACCATTTGCTCGAAGGTGCGGAAATATCCAGCGAGATTGGGCCGCCCGAACTCATTGCAGAAACCGGAGGCACCCAACGGGCCTTCCAGCATGATCTCCAGAGCGGACGCAATCCGCAGCGGCTTGCCGTAGTCAATCTCCCAGGGTTGCTCAAACCCGGGGATGCGCAGATTGGACACCGAAAAACCACTCAGACCCGCCTTGGGCTTACCCCCGCGTCCGGTGGCACCCTCGTCGCGGATTTCGCCACCGGACCCGGTCGAGGCCCCCGCATAGGGCGCGATGGCGGTGGGGTGGTTGTGGGTCTCGACTTTCATGAGAATGTGCACCGGCTCCGTTTCGTACCCGTACAACCCCGTGTCGGGATTCGGGAAAAAACGCCCGGCGCTGCTGCCGGTTATGACCGACGCATTGTCCCGGTAGGCGGACAAAACTCCCTCCGGGTTGCTGGCATGCGTATGGCGGATCATATCGAACAGGGATCGACCCTGACCTTGACCATCCAGTGTCCATTCAGCGTTGAAAATCTTGTGGCGACAATGCTCCGAGTTGGCCTGTGCGAACATCATCAGTTCCACATCCGTCGGATTGCGCTCCAACGCCGTGAAGCCGTCGACAAGATAAGCAATCTCGTCCGTGGACAGGGCAAGCCCGAGCGCCCGGTTTGCTTCGAGCAGCGCCTCTGCACCGTCAGCGAGCACATCCACGCTGGCCAGGGGTGCGGGTGGGCGGTGGTCAAACAACTCGGCGGGGTCGTGCTCAGGCCCGAACACGGTCTCGGTCATGCGATCATGGAACAGTTCATGCGCCAGCGCTGATGCCTCGAAACTCAGGCTCTGCCCACCCGAGTCAAGCAGATACCACGCAGTCCCGCGTTCAACCCGCTCGACGTTTCCAAGGCCACAGTTATGGAGGATGTCGGTGGCCTTTGAGGACCACGGCGACACAGTGCCGGGTCGCGGCAGCACCAGAAACGATTCAACGCCATGCTGCGGCGCAGGTCTACCGTCACCGTATTCCAGGACCCGATCCAGGCGCTCCCGCTCATGGCTGTTCAGTGCAGCGCCATTCAGGGCCACAAAATGAGCGAACTCGGCCTGCACCGCGACGGCTACCGGCAACAGGCGGCGCACCGCATCGAGTTTTTTGGCGAGGCGAAAAGGGGATTGGGCAGGGTTGCCGCGCAAACGTAGCATCAGGCCTAGGGCTCCGGAACGGCCGGCGGATTCGGAAACGGCGTCATCATACCGGAAGCCATCGGCCGGTGACACTCACGGTCATGGACTCAATAGACCTCGCGCCAGTCCAGCCCCGATTCCTGGTCGGCCAGGCCTATCCATTGGGGTTCGCAGCTCAGAGCATCCGCCACACAGGCGCGAGCCAACTCGCCGGTATTGTTCTGCTCACTGAGATGGCCGATCACCAAATGCTGCAGACGCGAGCACTCTGCGCGCCGAATCAGGTCCGCGGCCTGTTCGTTGTTCAGGTGCCCGTAATCGCTGCCGACCCGCTGCTTGAGGGCAGCGTGATAAGGCCCGTCCGCCAGCATAGTCCGGTCATGATTGCTTTCCAGAAACAGGGCGTCGCACCCGCTCAACTCGGCTACGACATGGGGGGTGATGTGGCCGGTGTCGGTCAGCATGCCCAGGCGGCGCGCACCGCTGTTGAAATGGAACTGGACCGGTTCCCGAGCGTCGTGGGGCACGGCGAACGCAGTCACCTCCAAATCATGGATGGCAAAACGATCCCCGGGCCGGATATAACGTACCTGGCGACCTTCATCCAGGGGTTGGACCGAACAGGTGCCGTGGGTTGCGTAAACGGGTATCCCACAACGCGCCGCCAAACGGGCCACGCCCGCCACGTGATCGCTGTGTTCATGGGTGACGAGAATGGCCGTCAATGCGTCTGTTTCCACGCCGAGTCGCAACAGCCGTCGCTGGGCCTCGCGCACCGAAAAACCGCAATCGACCATCACAACGGTTCCGCCGGATGCGACCAGGGTTGCGTTTCCACGGCTGCCACTGCCCAGGGAAGCGAATTTGAGGCGACTCATTGGCACTCGCGGCTGTCGCTGCCCCAGCGAATTGCACTTGTTGCCTCTCGCTTGAGGGCAGCCGGCCGGCCGGCACCCATCGGTCCGGCCCAGGCTATTTGAGCTGACCCAGGAGGGCCGTGAGGATGTCGCGGGCGGTCTCGGACTGACTTGCGTCTCCGTCTTCGTCGTAGATCGTCACGCTGGTTTTGAGTCGATCAAGCGCGACCATTCGGACCTCGTAGGGATTGGTGTCCGGACCGCTTCTCCAAAACGCCAGTCCGGCGAACAGGCCATCCGAATTCTGGCTTGCGGCGGGATCTCGATACTGCACCAGGTAGGTGCCCCGGGTAACGTCGCTCTCTTCCACCACATAGTTGGATCCGTCCAGAGCCAGGCCCACCAGGCGCCAGGTGCGCGGCAATGAGTCCTCGACCAGCAGATAGGGATGGCCGTCGACGGCACTGCGTATTTCTGCTCGCTGACCGGCCTCGCCCTGCCGATCCGCCAGCATGGTCTGTGCGCGCTCCTCGGAAATGCCCATAAACACCATCAGGCGGCTCAACATCGCCGCTTCCAGCTCCGGGTCGCGGGGCCGGTCTTCCCAGACCACGTCGTACTCGCCCTGCTGGACCTCATAAACGCCATAGTGGGTCAGATAGACTTCCGTGGAGGGGCTGTCCAGGGACTCCTCGATTCTGATGCGGAACTTGTCTCGGGTGGGGGCGGAATACAGGAAACCCAGAGCACCGCCGATCAGATTCCGAACCGGCCCTGCGGGAATATCCGCCCGATTTTCCGCCCATTCGGTCTCCATTACGCCTATGCGGGGATCATCGACCGCCAGCGCAAAGCCGTTGTCCTCCCAGAACCGCTTGAGCATCTTCCACACCTCGTCGGGTTGCGCATCGACTTCAAGCCAACGGGCCTGGCCATCCCTGCGAATCCGCGCATTGTCCGGTTGCGCCAACAAGCTGTCGCTGTTCTGAATCGATCCTGCGTTGCGCTCCCCGGAGTAGTCGGAAAACGTCGCCGTACCGGCCGGACCGAGTTCTGGCACGACCAAGGTGTCGTCTATGGTGGACGAGGTGAGATCCGGCGGAATCTCGAGTACATTCAGCGGGATGGTCGTCTTATAGTCCGGTTGTGCGCTGGGCAGCGCGTTCTGGAGCGACCCACAGGCCGCCACAGACACGCCCAGCGCAACCATCATCAAACTGCGGACGAGCCCCGCTGTGCGGTTCATAATCATACGTGCCGTGTGCCTCAGAGGACCTGGGCCTGCTTCATCGCGTCAAGGACCTGCGGATGGTACTGCGTATTCAGGGGCACCAACGGGAGCCGGATGGCTTCACCCATCAGCCCAAGGCGTGCCACCGCCCACTTTACCGGTATCGGGTTGGCTTCGATAAACAGGCTTGCGTGCAGACCCTGCAACCGCGCGTCCAACTCACGTGCGCGCCCGTCCTGACCCACCAAAGCCGCGCCGATCATCTCATGCATAAGCGCCGGAGCCACATTGGCCGTTACCGAGATAACGCCTTTGCCCCCCGCCAGTGTCGTTTCGCAGCCCAGAGCGTCGTCTCCGCTCAAAACATCCAGCCGGTCTGCGCAACGCTGAATCAACTCGCGGTTTCGTTCGAGGCTGTTGCTGGCCTCCTTGATCCCGACGATGTTCGGGATATCGGCCAGACGTTCCACCGTTTCCGGCAGCATGTCACATGCCGTCCGACCCGGAACGTTATATAGGATCTGGGGAATCGGGATCGCCTCAGCAATGGTTCGAAAGTGCTGATAGAGCCCTTCCTGAGGCGGCTTATTATAATACGGTGTCACCAGCAGACAGGCGTCGGCCCCCACCGCTTGGGCGGCGCGGGTCAGATCCAGGGCCTCACTGGTTGAGTTGGCGCCCGTGCCGGCAATCACAGGAATTCGGCGGGCGACGCACTCGACGGTTTTGGCCACCACGTCGATGTGCTCTTCCGGCGTCAGTGTTGCGGACTCGCCGGTGGTGCCCACAGACACAATGGCGTCGGTCCCTTGGGTGACATGGAACTCCACCAGCTTGCCGAGCGCACTGTAGTCCACGCTTCCATCCGGCGCCATGGGTGTGACCAATGCCACCATGCTGCCACGAAACATTCGCCGTTCTCCCAGGCCGCCCGCCCCACCCCTCGGGCGTGGCAGGCGTAAACGCCGCACGGCGTACTCGGAGGGGGCCTAAAACTTAGGGATCGCATGGTACGTGGGCCCCGAAGCGAAAACAACCCAGCCGGTTTGCTTGCGCCGGAACTGACGTTACACTGCCCCCAAGACACCGTCCCCACCGACCCCAGAGCGTACACAACGCCAATCAATGAGTAGATTCCTGGTCATCTCCATGACGGGACCCGAGCAATCTGGTCTCATCCTCCATGTCACGCGCGCGGTGATGGACGCCGGATGTCAAGTCGGCGACAGTCGCATGAGCGCGATGGGCGGAACCGTGGCCCTGATGCTGGCCGCCCACGGGGAGTGGAACCAACTGGCCAGACTGGAGACCGGACTCAGTCGACTTGGGGCTGAGCTGGCGCTTCCCATTTCCGTTCATCCAGTGGAAGAATCACCTTCCGACAGCGACCGGCTGCCATACCTGGTGGAGGCCGTGGCGCTGTCCCAGCCGGGAATCGTTCACTATTTAAGCGCCTTTTTCGCCGAGCGCGACATCGAGGTGATCGAACTCATGAGCCACGCCTATGAGGCATCGCAGACCGGCGCGCATATGCTCTCAGTGTCCATGACCGTAGGCATTTCGGCAAAACTGTCACTGGCTGGTCTGAGGGAGGACTTCCTCGACTACTGTGAACAGCTCAATCTGGACGCCATTCTGGAGCCGGTGAAAATTTGACCGCACCGATGGCGGGCCGAAGCCGTCGTTCCCAGAGGAGGGTCTGATTTGTTCTGGACTAGGGCCTGCTAACACTATGCGGTTGCCCATCGACAGAGCCCCATTTTTTGCAGGACCAGGCGCAGTGAGCGCTGTGTACCTGGCGTACATGAGCGAAACCGCAACGCAGGCCTGTGGGAAATGGGGCCTGTCCCTGCGGGTAATAGTTGCTCTATCGCCAGGATCTGTAACGATGAATCTGTGTATTTCAGTCCCAAGATGCACGTTCATAAATAGATCAGAGGCTCCCTGGCCACCCCGAACAACTTGGTCGCCATTTCCCGGCGCACGAGTGCACTATCCGAAACCCTGCCACCAAACGCACAGGAGACAAACCCATGAGCGCCATCGAGATCGGCCAGCCCGTCCCCAACTTCGAGGCCGCCGCGACCGGCGACAAGACCGTGCGTCTTGCCGACCTGAAAGGCCGTAACGTTGTGATTTACTTTTACCCCAAGGACAGCACTCCGGGCTGCACCACCCAGGGTCAGGATTTCCGTGACAGCATGTCTGAGTTCGACCAGGCTGGAACCACTATCCTGGGTGTATCGCGGGACAGCCTGCGCTCGCACGAGAACTTCCGCAGCAAACAGGGGTTTGAATTCGATCTTATTTCCGATCCGGACGAGAACCTGTGCAAGCTGTTCGATGTCATCAAGCTCAAGAAAATGTACGGACGCGAGACACTGGGTATCGAACGCAGCACCTTCCTGATCGACCGTGGCGGGGTGCTGCGGCAGGCCTGGCGAAAAGTCCGGGTCAAGGGGCACGTCGCTGAAGTCCTGGAAGCGGCCAGAGAACTGGGCTGACTCGCAATACATTCCACCTGGATAGGCCAAGCGGCAGGACCGTGATCGAATGATTCGTAGACTGAACGACCGGCGTTATGTGTTCGTGCTCGATACCAACGTGCTGATGCACGACCCCTCGGCGCTGTTCCGTTTTCAGGAACATGGCATTTATTTGCCCATGGTGGTCCTGGAGGAACTGGACCGTGGAAAAAAGGGCTTGTCGGAGGTTGCGCGTAACGCACGTCAGGCCAGCCGATTCATCGACGATCTGATCAGCGGCGCCAGCCACGAACAGATCGAGAAAGGATTGCCCATTTCGGCCCCCGGTAACGGGGCACTGGCCGATACCGCCTCCCAGGGTCGCCTGACATTTCAGACCCGACCCTCCGAGTCGGTCCTCCCCGAGTCGCTCCCCGGCAGCAATCAGGACAATCAGATCCTGGCCGCAATACTCGCCCTCAAAACCGATCAACCCGACGCGGAAGTGGTGTTGGTGTCCAAGGACATCAACATGCGCATCAAAGCCTCGATACTGGGGATTAAGTCAGAGGACTATCAGAACGATCAGGCCCTGGACGACGTATCCCTTCTGCATACGGGTGTCAGCGAACTTGCCTTGGATTTCTGGACAACCCACAGCAAGGATCTGGAATCGTGGCAATCGGAGGGTCGCACCTTCTATAAAATCCGGGGGCCCGATGTGGCTAAGTGGTACCCCAATCTGTGTTTGAACCTGGGGGGCGATGCGCCTCTGCAGGCCATCGTGCGCAAAGTCACGGAAGATGCCGGCACCGTCGAGTTGGCGACGGATTATCAGCAGGACGGCCGCAAAGTCTGGGGTATAAACGCCCGAAACCGCGAGCAGAGTTTTGCCTTGAATCTGCTGTTGGATCCGGAAGTGGACTTTGTGACCCTGCTGGGCACGGCCGGCACAGGCAAAACTTTGCTGGCCCTGGCGGCGGGCCTGACCCAGACATTGGAGACCGCCCAGTATCGCGAAATCATCATGACCCGGGTGACCATATCCGTGGGTGAGGACATCGGATTCCTGCCGGGCACCGAGGAAGAAAAAATGACTCCCTGGATGGGGGCGCTGATGGACAATCTTGAGGTCCTGACCAGCACGCCAGGGGGAGAAACCGGCAACTGGGCGCGGGCCGCGACCAACGATCTGCTCAGCAACCGGATCAAGATCCGCTCACTCAATTTTATGCGTGGCCGTACTTTTCTCAATCGTTACATCATCATCGACGAGGCGCAGAACCTCACGTCGAAGCAGATGAAGACACTGATCACGCGGGCAGGGCCCGGCACCAAGGTGGTCTGCCTGGGCAACATCGCCCAGATCGACACCCCCTACCTGTCCGAAACCACCTCGGGATTGACCTACGTGGTGGACCGTTTCAAGCACTGGGACCACTCCGCCCACATTACGCTGCTGCGGGGAGAACGCTCGCGACTGGCGGAGTTCGCCTCCGATTACCTCTGAGCGCCATCGAGTCTTCCATCGTGGGCCGGATCAGTGCCGCAAGCTCATTGGCTCTGGCGCGCGATCGGTGAGCCCAGCAGCGCGTCGAGAGAGGGCGTCAGCGTAGCGAGGAATCCGGTCCGTAGTGACGCTCCACGCGACATACGCGAGTGCGATAGTCGTCATACCACTCTGTGCGCCCGCGGCGCTGGGCGATCAGATGCTCACCGTGTTTTTTCCAACAGCGGATGGCATCCAAACTGGCCCAGTAAGACACGGTGATTCCGAAAGCGCCCTCGCGCACCGATTCCACACCCAGGAAACCGGGCTGATCTGCCGCCAGTTCGAGCATGCGGTTGGAGGTCTCGGCATAACCGTCATCAATGTCAGTTCGCAAGCTGGTGAAGATAACCGCAAAATAAGGGGGGTCGTGCTGGAAACCCACCGGTCGCATTGGATTCACCGGCCAGTCCGCGCTTGACAGGGTGACGCGACCAGTGAAGCGCCGCGCAACGGATCCTGGGAGTCAGCAGCGATAGAATCAAAGCGCACTAAAACGGACAGCTCCAGCGTCCTGATTTTGGTTTTTCTTATCACCTGAAAAGGGGATGCGTCGGTCAGGCCGGTCTGGCCTCATGGGCCAGCACGGACCTGGGCCAGGCCTTGAGTACCGCCTGGACCAGCGTGGCCAAAGGAATGGCAAAGAACACACCCCAAAAGCCCCAGATACCACCAAACACCAGAACGGCAACGATGATGGCCACCGGATGGAGGTCTACGGCCTCTGAGAAAATAAGCGGCACCAGAACATTGCCATCCAGCGCTTGAATGACGGCGTACGCGCCCATCAACCAAAGGAACTCCGCGCTCCAGCCCCATTGGGAAAATGCAATCATACCCACCGGCAAGGTCACTACCGCCGCACCGATGTAAGGAATGATGACCGAGAGCCCCACCATCAAGCCGATCAACATGGCGAACTGCAGCCCCAGGAAGGCGAAGGTGGTGAAACTTGCCGCCCAAACAATGAGAATTTCCCAGAACTTACCCCGGACATAGTTGCCGATCTGGCGATCCACCTCCCGCCAGACCTGGGTAGTGAGACTGTAGTCGTTGGGCAGAAAATCGTGGAACCAGCCCAGCATACGATCCTTGTCCTTGAGGAAGAAAAACACCAGCAGAGGAACCAGGATCAGGTACACCACGATGGTGATGAAACCCACCACCGAGGCCAGGGACCAGGACAGGACGTTCTGCCCGATGCGGCCGATCTCGGTCCGGATGGTGGCGATCATATCCACCACCTGCGCCTCGGTGACAAATCGCGGGTACATCTCCGGCAACCGCAGCAACAAATCCTGCCCCCGGGCGAGAATGGCCGGAAACTGCTGCACCAGCTGGGTCATTTGCCTCGAAAGCAAAGGCGCCAGAACAAACAGCACGACCAGAACAAAGGCCGAGAAAACCGCGAACACGATCAACACCGCCGGCAGGCGGGGCATACCCCGCCGGATCAGAATCTGAACCAGACCCTCCAGCAGATAGGCGATGATGACACCGGCGATGACCGGCGCCAGCATCTTGCCCATAACAATGATTGTGGCCGCGCCCACAATCAGCAGAACGGCCAGGACAACCGCCTGGCGGTCGGAGAAGATGCGTTGGAACCAGTCGCTTATGATGTTCATTCAATCTCGGTCTTCAGCCGCCCGATGAAAACCAGCGCCTGGCATCTCGTTGACAAAAAAAATGGGACAACAGACTCCTGAGGAAGGTCTGATCAATTGCTGCAATCGTATCAATTGATCAGACCTTCCTTAAGCCCAATCACGTGGTTCCGCAGGCCATCCGGGTTCAGCCATCCGGGTCGGCGAGCGTGCGATAGTGGCGTTCGAACATACGCTCGAGCTCGTCGATGACCTCCACAACGTCTCGCCCCTGCATCACATGCTGTCCCATCAAGGACGACGTCTCATTGAGTATGCGGCGACGGTCAAGCA
>Ga0316193_10001896_pt1 | contig 14437 bp, 12 predicted proteins | sample MerIslsedime2_MG_FD_207735 | JGI IMG/M metagenome (GOLD analysis project Ga0316193, IMG submission 207735) | Coastal sediment microbial communities from Maine, United States - Merrow Island sediment 2 | ecosystem: Environmental > Aquatic > Marine > Coastal > Sediment | place: USA: Maine...
TTTGAGTTTCTTGATTGTTTGCGGGGTTATGGGTTGTGATCGGTCTACCTCGTGCTCGCGTTTGAGTCCCTCGGGTGTCAACTCATATGCCCAGGCAAGAAACAGGGCAATTGGAAAACCGGCTGCCAGCAGGACCAGCATGGTCTTTATCGCCCAGTCCGGCGTGCCAAAACTCTCGAAAACCAACTCCAAGACCTGCGCAATCAACCAGGCAATAAGCACGTAGCCAATGCCTACTTTGAAGACATTTCTGCGTTTCAGTTCATTAAAAAATGACAAGGGTCTGCTTCTGGATGGCCACTATTGCGGTAAAGCATAGTTGCTTCACCGGCAAATGCCAAAGATAACTGATTCTCAAGCCAAGGTGTCACAGGTCAAGGGGTCTGCTCACTCTTACCCCATTACTTCATGGTCGATGTCGTAGCGGCCTTCGAAGCGGGGCGTTTACTGGCGGTGGCCGACCTCCCCGCCGTCGAACGTGTCCTTACTGCGGCTGGCGCGCCGGGCGAGGTTCTCGTCGTCGACGATTATCGTTTTGAGGGCACTCTCCATGAATGCCTAACAGCCTATCATCCCAGTTCTTTCCGGGTTAAGACTTCCCGCCCACTCAAACAGCTAAAAAGCGTTTTTGGCCGCCGAACGTATCGTCAACATGGTGATGCCCACGAAAAGCAGCTTGATGCCGAGGAACACGCCGATCGCAACGGTCCCGGACAGCGGGAAGCCGGTGAAGATCATGATGCCCAGCAGAATCGTGATCACTGCATCGAACAACAGCCAGCCCTTGCCCTCTTTCACGGAGAAGGCCGCGATCAACTCGGAAAAGCCGTCAGCGAGGAAATACACCGCCAACATGATGCTCAGGACTGCGGAAGACATCAGCGGGTGCGCGATGACGGCGACGCCCGCCAACAAGGTCAGCACACCGATCAGGAACACCAGGATGCCCTTGCCGAGGCTGCCGGCCTGGAAGGCCCAGATCATGCGCATGATGCCCGCTGCCATCACCAGGATACCTACCATCATGAGGATGGACTGACCGGCTACCCAGGGCATGGCGATCGCCAGGACGCCGAAAATGATGGACAGCCAGCCCATCAGTCTCATCTTGCTGCTGACGTTCTGTAACACGGTCTTTTCTGCACTCATCGTTCTCTCTCCCTCAGATGTCACCCGAGACCAGGGGCCATTATACTGCAAGGCATTGGGTCCGCCTCGAGGTCCGAATCGTCTTCACCCACCCCGCGAGGGTGCCGGGTCTCGGGCACGGGAAGTTTCTTGTGGGCGATGTTCAGGCGGCAATCCGCTCGACGGAAAGGTTTTGCACATCGGTCCGGGTGCTGGCGTGTTCGAAGGTGATGGCGCAAACCTCACCCTGCGAATCGAGGTCGAGGATTGTGTTTTCGTCCAGATCCCGGGTCTCGCAAATTTCCGCCGAGCGCAGTTCGATATACAGCGTGTCCGTGTCCTCGAAGTATTTGAATTTCATGGTTTGAACCCGCGATCAAAAAACGCGTTGTGCACGGTCTCACTGTCGGGCTGCAGTACGACCCTCAGATATCGACCTCCCATTTCCTCGGTGCGGACCCAGCGGCGAATCCGGCCATCTTCCTGAACGGTTTCGCGTTCGGGGTGCTGGATTGCCCGCAGAATCCAATCGTCCTCGATTATGGCACGGTCCGCTCGGTACCTGAAGGATCTGAAATAGCCCGTGGTTTTCACCCCACCGTTGTAGCGGGGCGAATCGTCGGCGCAAATCAGGCAAGCGCTCGGGTCGGTGTAAGACTTTTCAGGCGCCGATGTCCCGCTTTAGTGTCCTGTAACGCAAGTCATGACGCATTCAGCGAGGCTAGAAGCGACCAGCTGCTAGGCGCACGAGCGCAGGACTAGCTGTGCTAATTCAAGCGAGTGCAACAACGCAGATGGTCGCTTATTGCCTCGCCCGACGGGAGCCCCGCATATGCGCCAATGCCGTGTTGCAGTCCTTGGCAAGGGCATGCCATTCCCTGCGGACTGCGCCTTGCCTTGACGCATATGCGGGGCTCTGAATGCGTCATGACTTGCGTTACAGGACACTAGTGAGTCACCGGGTTCGTGGCTGCCAGGCCCGCGGCCCGGATGGTTTCGACCAGCAGTTCCGGCGGACCCGGCGTCATCAGGTTGACGCCCGACACGCCCGGGATCTCCCTCAGCCGCTGGATCTTCTCCGCGGCCAGGCGAATGCCCTCCTGTTCCGGATCGGCCGCCTGCGCCATGCGCTGCACAACTTTCTCCGGCATCACGGTGCCGTGCAGATGGTGCCGCATGACCCGTGCGGTAGCCGCGTCGGGCAGCACGGCCAGGCTGGCGATGACCGCGCAGCGCCAGGTCAGCCGCGAGTCGACCAGGTGGGTCATGTAGCGCCGCAGCGCCTTCATGTTGAAGCAGACCTGGGTCTGGATGAAAGCGACCCCGGCGTCGACACGCATCAATAGTGACTTCGGTGTCCAGGCCTTCTTCGGCGCGAAAACCGTCGCTGCGGTGCCGATACAGAACTCCGGCGCGGCGGGAATGGACTCGTCCTCACCCAGCTGCAAAGCCGTCGTGACCAGGTCTTCCCCACTCAACTCCAGCACCTGCCGGGTCGGCGGCTTGTAGCCCGACGGCAATTCCTCGCCGCGCGTCAGCAACAGGCTGGTCACGCCCAGCGCACCCAGCCCCAGCAGGTCGTTTTCGAGGGCGATGCGGTTGCGGTCGCGGCCGGTGACATGCACCAGCGGGTCAATGCCTTCATTCAACAAGACTGCCGCGGCAGCCAGCCCGGACATCTGCAGGCGGCCGTCGTGAGCATCCGGCACCTGGAGCGCATCGACCAGTGGGCCCAGTAGACGGGCCTGCCGGCGGATCCCTTCGGCGTCGCTACCGCGGTCCAATGCCAGGTCAGCAGTGACCGTGAATGGCCGGTTGCGGATGGCTTCCTGGAAGCGTTTCAATCGGGGCCAACCTCTCAGGCGGTGCCGCGGGCCGCGGCCAGGCAACGCCTCGCCCGTGCTTCGATGGCGTCCCAGCGGTCGGCCGCGATATCGGCCGGCTCGAAAAGGGTGTTGACGAAGCCGACCGCGAAGGCGCCGGCGGCAATCCAGTCCTCGGCATTGCGCTCGTCCACCCCATTGGTCGGCACGATTTTCAATTGCGGCATCGGGCCCAATACCGACCTGACCCAGGCCGGGCCGCCAGCGGGCGCCGGGAACAGCTTGCACAGCTGAGCCCCGGCGCGGTGGGCCCGCAGCATCTCGGTGGGTGTGTGGCACCCCGGCATGCAGGCCACTTCCAACTCCTCGGCGGCGGCGATGACTGCCTCATCCACCACCGGCGACACCAGGAAGCGCGCGCCTGCCGCGACCGACTGCCGTGCCTCATGCTCGTCCATGACCGTTCCGGTTCCCACGACCAGTCCCTCGCGCTGAGAGAATTCCCGCACCAGTTCGAAGGCGCCGGGGATGCTCAGCGTGAATTCAATGATCGTGAAGCCGCCGCGCACCGCGGCTTCCATGGCCCGCGCCGCCTTGTCCTGGTCGTTGGTGCGCAGGATGGCGCTGGCCTGCTCGCGGCCGAAGCGTTCGACGAATGCATGGGGTGTCACCGGGCGTACTCCTGGACCTTGGCTTGATTGGGGAATGCCCCGGAATGATACCATTGGGGAAACCCCGCCGGAGAGCCCGATGATGAGCAGCAAGCAGCCCGATAGTCCCTCCATGCAACCGGCTGAAGCGGATTCGACGATGACCCGACGCGAAGCCCTGACCCTGCTGGGCGGCGCCGCAGTCGCCGGCACCCTGGCCGCCTGTTCGCGTGAACCGGCTGCGGAATTGCCGCCGCCCGCGGCAGAAACCCTGCCAGGCCCGGCGCTGCCTGATGACCTGCATTTTCGCAGTCTCGGCGAGGTCGCGCGCCTGCTGGAAGCGCGGGAGGTCTCGCCGGTGGAGCTGACGCAGCACATGCTGGAACGCATCTCGGCGTTCGACGGCCGTCTCAAGAGCTATGCAACGGTCACGACCGACCGCGCCCTGGCGGCAGCCCGCCGCGCGGAGCGGGAAATGGCGTCCGGCCAGTATCGCGGGCCGCTGCACGGCATGCCGATCGCTGTCAAGGACCTGTGCTATACCGCGGGCACGCGCACCATGGGCGGAATGGTCGCCTACCGGGACTTCGTTCCGGATTTCGACGCCACCGTGGTCAGCCGACTGGAGCAGGCTGGGGCGGTGCTGCTCGGCAAGCTCAACCTGACCGAGGGCGCCATGGCTGGCTATCACCCCGACTTCGATATCCCGGTCAATCCCTGGGGCGACAGCCTCTGGTCGGGCGCCTCGTCCAGCGGCTCTGGTGTGGCCACCGCCGCAGGATTGTGCTTCGCTTCGCTCGGCTCGGATACGGGCGGTTCGATCCGCTTCCCATCGATGGCCAATGGTATTGTCGGCCTGAAGCCGACCTATGGCCGGGTCAGCCGCTACGGCGTGCTGCCGTTGGCCGAAAGCATGGACCACGTGGGTCCGATGACCCGGCGAGTGGCGGATGCGGCCGCCATGCTGCAGGCGATGTCCGGCTATGACGAGAATGACCCGACCTCCCTGCAGGAATCCCTGCCCGACTTGCTGGCCGTACTGGATTCCGGAATCGGCGGTCTGCGCGTGGGCTACGACCCGGCATTTGCCGGCACCGGCACCGATGCCGGCCTGGTGGTGGCGATAGAGCAGGCGCTGGACGCGCTGCAAGGCCTCGGCGCCGACATCGTCGAAGTGCGCATGCCGGCGGAAACCGCACTTATCGGCGATGCCTGGTTCGCGCTCTGCGCTCGCGAAGCGCACCAGGCACACGCGGCGAAATTCGCAGCCAACGCCGACGCATTCGGTCCCTTCTTCCGTGACTTCCTGGCCGTCGGCGAATCGATCACAGACGAGCAATACGCGGGCGCCAGGCAGCTGCGTGCTGCATTCAGCCAGCAGTTCAATGCCGTCCTGGAAAGCGTGGACGCGATGATCTGCCCCTCCGGCGGGATGACCTTTCCCGTCGAGCAGGCCACGCTGTATGGCGACAGGGAAGCCATCGAGCCCCTGTTCGCGGCGGTGCAGATGCAGTTCACCGTCCCGGCGGACTTCGCCGGCACACCGACGCTCACGGTGCCCTGCGGCGTTGCCGGCGACGGACGGCCCTACGCCCTGCAGTTCATGGGCAAACGCCTGTCCGAGCCGACCTTGTGCCGCTTTGGCCACGCCTACGAGCGAGCGACCCGCTGGCACCAGCGGCATCCGGCCGTTTAGTCTTTCGCAACAGAGCGGCGTTCAGGCTCCGGCCGCGTAGGTCTTTCTGACCTCGTCAGCGATCAGTTCGATGCCTCGGCGCACGGCTGCTTCATCCTGCACGTAAGACACCCGAATGCACTCGTGCCGATGGGGCCAGTCCTCATCCAGCCCGAAGAAGCAATGGTGCCCGGGCACGACCAGGACGCCGCGCGCCTTCAAGCGCTCGTAAAGCACCTGGCAACCGATGGGCAGGCCGTCGAACCAGAGCCACAGGAAGAACGCCCCTTCCGGTTTGTGGATACGGAACGGCAAGCCGGCAAGGCGCTCGCGAAATGCCTGCACTGCCAACTGTGCCCGCGACCGGTAGAACGGCCTGACGTGATCACGGCCCAGGTTGAGGATTTCGCCGCTGCGGAACAGCCCTTTAGCGATCGCCGGCCCGATGTTGCCGCAGGCCAGGTTGAGGATGCCGTTGGCGTTGGCGAAGGCCTGAATGATCTCCTCGCGCGCCACGACGATACCGGTGCGCACGCCGGGCAGGCCCAGCTTGGACAGGCTCAGCACGAGGATGGTGTTCTGGTTCCAGTGCGGCCGTGCCTCCGTGAACAGGATGTTGGGAAACGGCAGCCCATAAGCGCCATCGATGATCAGCGGTATCCCACGCTCTTCGGCAATCTCGTCCAGGTGGGCGATTTCATTGTCGGTCAACACATTTCCGGTGGGGTTGGTGGGCCGCGAAACACAGAGCGCGGCCACGCTGTCGTCCAGCTCAAGGCGTGAAAAGTCGACCCGGTACTTGAACAGGTCCTTATCGAGCAGCTCGATTTCCGGGCGGGTTGCGCTGAAAAACGGCTCGGACAGCCCGCTGTCGGCATAACCCAGGTATTCGGGCGTCAGTGGCAGGTGAATCCTGCGGCGGCTGCCGTCCGGCATATCGCCGGCGAACATGTTGAACAACGTGAAGAAAGCCGACTGGCTCCCGTTGGAGACCGCGATGTTGCCGGCGCCCAACTTCCAGCCGAACTCGCCAGCCAGCAAGTCCGCCACGGCCTGCCGAAACCCCAAATCGCCCTGCGGCGCCTGGTAGAGCCCGAACGAGCGATGCCGCTGCTGCGGATCCCGCATGACGGCCTCGAGTTGCCGTTGAAAAGCTGCCTCCATCGCAGGCACGCGGCCGGGGTTACCACCCCCCATCATGATCATGTCCGGGTTCTCGATAAGCGCATTACCGAGGTCGTCCATCAACCCGACGATGCCCGAATCGCTGGCGAATCTCTTGCCGAAAATGGATAGCTTCAACCTGTCGCCCTCTGCGCTGCCCTGGCAGAGCGTATTGCCATGCTTCAGATGATACGCCATCCGGCACCGCGAGGCCCCAAACCCTATAATTCCCCGATGCTGCGCATCGTTCACATCCTCGTTCTGATCCTGGCCGGCGAGATGATTTTCAGCCTGCCGTTCCACACCGCGCGGTTCTTTCGGCCGACCCTGCTGGAGGCCTTTGGATTCAGCAACACGCAGCTGGGTGATGCATTCGCCGTTTATGGCGTGATGGCCATGCTGGCCTATTTCCCGGGCGGCGCGCTGGCCGACCGCTATCCCGCCCGCAAGCTGATGAGCCTCTCGCTGTTCGCCACCGCCGTCGGTGGGCTTTACATGGCGACCTTTCCCGGGGTCGTGGAAATGTCGCTGCTCTACGGCTACTGGGGTGTCACGACGATCCTGTTGTTCTGGGGCGCCCTGATCCGGGCCACCCGTGACTGGGGCGGCCACCGGTCGCAGGGCGTCGCCTTCGGTATCCTCGACGGCGGGCGCGGCCTGGTCGCCGCCGGCGTGGCGATGACCGCGGTCACCGTACTGACCCTGTATCTGCCGCTGGACGGATTGTTGGACGCCGATATCGAGCGCCGGCAGGGCCTGCGTGCCGTGATCCTCCTCTACACCGCGGCCACGGCCGCCTGTGGCGTGCTGGCCTGGTTCCTTGTTCCGGATTCCGTGGATGCCGAGGTGAAGGCGCGCAGCCGCTTACTGGATTCGATGCTGATGGTTCTGCGGCGCCCCATGGTGTGGGCGCAAGCCGCCGTGATCATCTGCGCCTATTGCGCCTTCAAGGGCCTGGACAACTATTCGCTGTATGCCGTCCAGGTGCTCGGGCTCGACGAAATCGAAGCCGCCCGGCTGACGGCCTGGGCCTCGTACCTGCGGCCCCTCGCCGCCGTGCTGACCGGCGTGGCCGCGGACCGCTTCAGCGCCGGGCGCGCCATCGCCGTCGCATTCGGGGGGTTGGTTGTGTGCTATGCACTGCTGGCGATAGCCGTACCCTCGCCGGCCTGGTTGCCGATCATCTACGCCAATTTCTTCGCCAGCTTCTTCGCCGCGTTCGCCTTGCGGGGTGTCTACTTCGCGTTGCTGGAAGAAACCCGAACGCCGCGCCACCTGACCGGCGCAACCGTGGGAGCGGTGTCGTTTATCGGTTTTACGCCGGAAATCTTCTTCGCGCCGATTGCCGGCCGCATCCTCGATCAGGCGCCCGGACTGGCGGGGCACCAGCACTATTTCATGTTTCTCGGCGGCATTGCCCTGGGGGGTGTTGTGGTCATCGCCTGGCTGCTCCGGCTGCAGCGAAAAGGCGCGCATTTACAGCCCCCTGCGCGGTGATATGGGTCAATGTACAATCGGGCTGGCAACCCTATAGTCATACTCAGGAAAGCAGGTATGGAGGCCGCATGAGACCGTTCACTATTGCCATTTTCACCCTGTCGCTCGCCCTGTCCGGACCGGTAGCCGGCGCGGACGTCGACGAACTGCTGGCACAATGCGAGGACTGCCACGGCTCCGGCGGCATATCGTCAGACAGCGACGTCCCGACGATCGCGGGTCAGAACGCTACCTTTATCGAGAAAACGCTGCGCTCGTACCAAGTCTGGGGCCGCCCTTGCATCAAAAGCAGTTTCCGCCATGGCGACACTTCCCGCCCGAAAACCGACATGTGTCAGGTGGCCGAAGGCCTCACCAGCGAAGACATCAAGGCGCTGAGCGCACACTACAGCGCGCAACCCTTCCAGACGGCCAACCAGCCGTTCGACCCCGACCTGGCCGCCAGGGGCGCCGCACTGCATCAGCAGCGTTGCGAGCAATGTCACGAGCAGGGCGGGACGGTTCCGGACAGAGGCCCCCGGCTGGCCGGCCAATGGACACCTTATCTCCGCAAGGCCCTGAAATTCGTGCCGACGGGTGAGCACCTGGTGCCGCCGGCCATGGAGTCCGCTGTCGATGACCTCGCTCAGGGCGACATCGATGCTTTGCTGAACTACTACGCCAGCCAACAGCAGTAACGGCGTTCCCGCGACCGGATGGACCCGGCTCGCGGGAGGCATCCAGACATCACCATTCTTCAAAGGTTTTTGCACTATGAGCGCTAGAATCAACCAGGACGGCCTGTCCGTCGCCGCCGAGCTCCATCAGCTGATCAACGATGAAATTGCTCCCGGGACGGGCGTTGATCCGCTTGTCTTTTGGGCTGAACTTGCAGGTATAATCTCCGATCTTGCACCTAAAAACCGCGAACTACTGGAAAAGCGTAGAAAAATTCAGAAACAGATCAATGCTTGGCACCACCAGCGGCCAGGGGCCATCGATCCACCGACATATAAGCAATTCCTGCGGGAGATCGGCTACCTGGTCCCCGAAGGTGAAGATTTCCAGATCACGACCGCCGACGTGGACCCGGAAATCGCCCATATCGCCGGACCGCAACTGGTCGTGCCGGTCAGCAACGCGCGTTATGCGCTCAATGCCGCCAATGCCCGTTGGGGCAGCCTGTATGACGCCTACTACGGCACGGACGTGATTTCCGAGGAAAACGGCTGTGAAAAGGGCACACGGTTCAACCCGGTGCGCGGCGCCCGGGTGATCGAAAAGGCTGCCGAACTGCTCGACCGGGTCGTGCCACTGGCCGCAGGGCGGCACGGCGAGGTGGCGCAATACGAAATCGACCCGTCCGTCAGCCCCACCGTGCTGCGCGCAGTTTTGCAGGACGGTAACTCGACCGCGCTGGCCCGGCCGGAACAGTTTGCCGGTTTCACCCACGTTGGTGAGGAGGAGCGCATCCTGCTGAGCAGCAATGGCCTGCACATCGAGTTACAGATTGACCGCAACCACGCGGTTGGCAAGATGTCCACAGCGGGCCTGAAAGACATCTTCCTGGAGTCCGCGATGACCACCATCCAGGACTGCGAGGACTCCGTCGCCGCGGTGGACGCGGCGGACAAGGTCAACGTGTACCGCAACTGGCTGGGCCTGATGAAAGGCGACCTCGAGGATACCTTCCAGAAAGGCGGCAAGATGATGACCCGCAACCTCGAGCCGGACCGCGCCTACACCTCACCGGCGGGAGAGCCGATCACACTGCCCGGCCGCAGCCTGATGTTGGTGCGCAACGTAGGGCACCTGATGACCACGCCTGCCGTGCTGGATCCAGAGGGCCGGGAAATCCCCGAAGGCTTCCTGGACGGCATGGTCACGGTGTTGTGCGCCATGCACAACCTCAAGGGCGATACCACGCGGCCCAACAGCCGCTGCGGCAGCGTCTACATCGTCAAGCCGAAAATGCACGGGCCCGAGGAAGTCGCCTTCACCAACGAGTTGTTTGACCGCATCGAAGACGCCCTTGGCCTCGCACGTCACACGGTCAAGGTCGGCATCATGGACGAGGAACGCCGCACGACGGTTAACTTGAAAGAATGCATCCGGGCGGCCAAGGGTCGCGTGGTCTTCATCAATACCGGCTTCCTGGACCGCACCGGCGACGAAATCCACACCAGCATGGAGGCCGGCCCCATGCTGCCCAAGGAGACCATCAAGAAACAGCCCTGGATTTTGGCCTACGAAGACTGGAACGTGGACATCGGCCTGGCCTGCGGTTTCCGCGGCAGAGCGCAGATCGGCAAAGGCATGTGGGCGATGCCGGATGAAATGAAGGCCATGGTCGAGAGCAAGATTGCGCACCTGCAGGCCGGCGCCAACTGCGCCTGGGTGCCCTCGCCCACCGCCGCCACGCTGCATGCCACGCACTACCTGGGCTACAGCGTCAGCGAGCGGCAGGAGCAACTGGCGTCGCGCGAACGGGCCAGCCTCGATGACATCCTGACACCGCCTTTACTGGGAGACACGAAACTCACTGCCGAGCAAATCCAGGCGGAGCTCGACAACAATGCCCAGGGCATCCTCGGTTACGTCGTGCGCTGGGTGGACCAGGGCGTGGGTTGCTCCAAGGTGCCGGACATCAACCATGTCGGCTTGATGGAGGACCGTGCCACGCTGCGCATCTCCAGCCAGCATATCTGCAACTGGCTGCATCACGGCGTGGTCTCGCGTGAGCAGGTGCTGGAGACGATGCAAAGGATGGCCAGGGTCGTTGACGAGCAGAATGCCGGCGACCCGATGTACCGGAACATGGCGCCGGATTTCGCGGACAGCGTGGCGTTCCAGGCGGCCTGCGATCTCGTGTTCCTGGGGCGCGAGCAACCCAGCGGCTACACCGAACCGTTGCTGCACCGCCGGCGCGCCGAGGCCAAGGCGCGTTTCGGCGATTGACGGGAGAGTCCGGCTTGCGCCCCGGACCGACAGAATCCATGAACATCCGACTGGCTCTCTGTGTTCTGGCCCTGCTGCTGTGCCCTGTTGCGGTCAGGGCGGAGGCTCCGCTGTTCGCGGAAAACACGGTGATGACGTTGTCGGTCGCGCTCGACTTCAAGGACCTGTGCCGGCCCCGGGAATCGGAACACTGTGACTTCATACCGACCGTCCTGGTGTACGGAACCGAATCGGGCGAGAAGCGCAGCATGCCGGTCGAGATCAAGGCCCGGGGCGGGTGGCGTTCGCTGAGCCGCAACTGCTCGGCGCCCCTGCTGTGGGTTCGGTTCGCCGAGCACGCCGTACCCGGCACGCCGTTCGAAGGCCAGACCTTGCTGCCGCTGACCACGCATTGCGGCAAGGGCGTATCGGTAGAGTCCCTGACCCGCGCCATCCCGCGGTCGGATTTCGAGCAATACCTGTTGCGTGAGTTCCTGGCCTACCGGGTTTACAGCACCCTGACCGACCTGAGCCTGCGCACGCGACTGGTGCGTATCTCCTATCCCGATCCGGGCCGGTCGGGCCGGTCCACCCTGCACTACGCGTTCTTCACGGAGCATTTCGACGACGCCGCCGCCCGCACCGGCAACCAGAGGCCGAAACGTGGTGACTTCGAACCAAGCCGCCTCGATGCGCAAACGGCCGCCCGGCTGGCCCTGTTCCAGTTCATGATCGGCAACACGGACTGGTCCATTGTGCGCGAACGCAACACGATGCTGCTGCAATCCAGCGAGGGCAAACAGCTGCCCGTGCCCTTTGACCTGGATATGTCCGGGCTGGTCGATGCCAAATATGCGGGACCCGCTCCCGGATTGCCGATTGACGATGTGCGCGAACGCTACTTTCTCGGGTATTGCCAGCCCGGTATCGATTGGGATGCGCTGTTCGCCGAGTTCAACAGCAAGCGGGATGCCATCCTGGAGCTCGACGACCGGCTGCCCGGGCTCAGCCGGAGCAGCCGGCGCTGGATTCATCGTTACCTGGAGAGCTTTTTCACCGTCCTGGGCTCGGCTGAGCAGCGCCGGGCACAGATCACGACGGCCTGCCTTGCCTGGCCCCCGTCACCGGTCGATCATACGATCCCCCTGGACGACTGACCCTGGATGCGTTCGCCGAAATTTGTGATTTCGAGCAAGAAAATCGCTGACAACTGCTGTTAGGGTGAACGAATGAGCAATATGGCCAAAAAATTCGAACTCGCGATGGCCGAGGCCACCTCCTACACGGAATGGCGGGAGGCGGCGCGAATGCTGGACTATATCGACGGCAACGAACACTGGCGGGAAGAGCCGGAGTCACCGGATTACGATTACAAGCTGCTGGCCTCGCGCGTCAAGTTGCTGCGGCGCCTGCGCCGCCAGAAGGACCTCGACCGGCTGATTTTCCGGTTGCGCGAGGAATTGCACGGCAACCTGGGCAACATGGCCAATCCGGCGCTTTACCAGCACGCTCGCGTGGGCACCAAGAAGCTGGTCAATGCGTACATCGACGAGGTGTGCGCGGCACTGGACCTCCTGTGTGACAGTGACGTCGAGTCCCTGCCCCCCATGCGCAAGCGCATATTCATGAAACGGGCCGCACGCAGTTTCGGGCGCTCCGCGCTGCTGCTCAGCGGCGGCGGTTCGCTCGGCCTCTTCCACATCGGCGTCATCCGCGAACTGGAGGAACAGGGCGTCTTGCCACGGGTGATAACCGGCTCCAGCGCCGGCTCTATCGTTGCCGGCAGCCTGGCCACGCACACGGACACGGAATGGGAACAGTTGCTCGGCGAAGGAAAGCTGAAATTCGAGTGGGCCCGCCTGATCCGGCTGACCGACATGGGCATCGGCAAGGGCGTGCTGGATCCGAAGGCGGTGCAGAATTGCATCAACCAGGCGATCCCCGACATGACCTTCCTCGAGGCTTACCAGCACACCAACCGCATCCTGAACATCTCGGTATCTCCGGCGGACTCGCACCAATTCCCGCGCCTGCTCAATTACCTGACGGCGCCCAACGTCCTGATTCGCCGCGCAGCCCTGGCGTCATCAACCATTCCGGGCATCCTCCCACCGGTGCAGCTACGGGCCAAAAATTTCGAGGGCAAATCGGTAGCCTATATGCCGCAGAATCGATGGATCGATGGCTCCGTGCACGACGATATCCCCAAGGAAAAGGTCAATCGGCTGCATAACATCAATCACTACATCGTCAGCCAGACCAATCCCTTCGTGGTGCCTTTCCTGAACGAGGAAATGGACGAGACAGGGTTGATTCCGTTTCTGCAGGATGTCGTCATCAAGGCGCCGATGGTGCAGATCGAACACCTGCTGGAACTGGTGCAGCAACACTTCAACCTGCCCGGTGTCGGCAACCTGATCAAGCGGGCCCACGCGGTGGCACGCCAGAACTACAGCGGCGATATCAACATTTTCCCGGAGAAGAGCCTGTTCAGCATCGGCCGCGTGTTCCACGACGTCGGGCCAAAGCAGATGGAGGCCATGATCCTGGCCGGCCGCCGCGCCACCTGGCCGAAAATCGAGCGCATCCGCAACACCACCCAGATCAGCCGCACCTTCGACGTCTGCCTGCGACGCATGAGCGAGCGCTACCGTTACGTGAAGCGCTAACGGCGCAGCGCCAGGGCGCAAACCCGCATTTTCAGGAAGATAATTCGGATAACCCGGTCCGCCTTGGTGAAATATGCGGGCTGGTCACCTCGTTGCCCTCCGCCGGGTTGCGGGGCACCATCCGTGACAGCAGTAACGACAGCGCCGCCATCGAGGCCCCCGCCAGGAATACCGCGGCCGGCGAATACAGCCAGACCAGGCCAAATGTGACCGGGATCACCACCGCGGCAATGTGGTTTATCGTGAACGATACGCCGGCCGTGGACGCGATGTCCGCAGGGTCGGCGATCTTCTGAAAATAGCTGCGGATGGCGATGGCCATCGCGAACAGCAGATGATCAAGAACATAGAGGATCACCGCCAGCCAGGCCGTCTGCACGAAAGCATAAGCGGTGAACACGATGATCAGGCCGCCGTATTCCAGGGTGAGCGCAGTGCGTTCGCCGAAGCGGCTGACAAAGCGCCCGACCTTGGGCGCGATCCATGCGTTGAACGTGTGATTGATCAGGAACAGCAAGGCGATGTTGGCGGCCGAAAAGCCAAATCTTTCGACCATCAGGAAACCTGCGAACACGATGAAAATCTGGCGGCGTGCACCGCTCATGAAGGTCAGCGCGTAATACAGCCAGTAGCGCCGGCGCATCAGCAGGTGCTTGCGCTGCGGCACCAGTTGCGGAAAGGTCGGAAAGACGAAGAAGGAGGCCAGGGCGACCAACGCCGTGATTCCTCCCGCCAGCAGGTACAGGCCACCATATGGCAAATCGAAGTATTGCATGCCAATCCACACCACGGCATAGGCGGCCAGGGCGGCCATCGACGAAACCGAGGACAGGCGCCCCATCACTTCCGGCGCCCGCACCTTATCGACCCATTGCAATGTGAGTGACTGCTGCACGGTATAGAAGTAGAGAAAGC
>Ga0316193_10001897_pt1 | contig 14437 bp, 11 predicted proteins | sample MerIslsedime2_MG_FD_207735 | JGI IMG/M metagenome (GOLD analysis project Ga0316193, IMG submission 207735) | Coastal sediment microbial communities from Maine, United States - Merrow Island sediment 2 | ecosystem: Environmental > Aquatic > Marine > Coastal > Sediment | place: USA: Maine...
TCGCCCTGCATGATTTGACTCCTGTCTGGGGCGACCTGTCCCGATATCGACGTGCCGCCAGTTCAATATCGCTGTCCGGTCACGTTCCACGGCGCTCGAGGAACGCGTCGATCCCGTCCTGACAATCGTCCGTCAGCCGGGCGAGGGCATTCACCTGTGCTCCCGTCCGGATCGCAGCCTCGAAGCTCGCGCCGTCGATCTGGTACAGCAAGCGCTTGCCGAGACTGACGGCGGACGCGCTGCGGGACGCGAGATCTCTCAGGAACCCGTCCACCTCCGTCTCGAACAGATCGGCCTGAAATATCCGGTTCACGAGGCCGATCGACTCCGCGACATCCGCCTCGATCGTCTCACCCAGGGAAATGAGTTCAAATGCACGCTTTTCGCCTACGGATCGGCGGAGGATCGCCATCACCATCGCCGGAACGAAACCGAGCCGGACCTCCGGATAACCGAATCGCGCGTCCGACGCTGCCAGCACCATGTCGCACGCGGTGGCGAGGCCGCAGCCCCCCGCGAGGGCCCTCCCGTGCACGACGGCGATCACGGGTGTGTCCATGCGCCGAAGCAGCAGGAACAATTCCCCGAGAGCTTCGGCATCGACCAGGCTCGCCAGAATGCCCTGCTCCACGGCTTCCCGGACCTCTTCCAGGTCGGCGCCGGCGCAGAAATCGGGTCCTGCGCCCGACAGCGCTACGACCCGGATCCGGTCATCTGCGTCCGCCAGGGCCAGCGAATCCATGAGCTCCGTGACCATCCCGGTGTTGAGCGCATTTCGGCGCTCAGGACGATTCAGAATGATCCGGGCGATCCCGGCTTTGCCGTCTACTTCGTTCCGTACGAGTTCCTGCACGCCAGCCTCCCGGGGCCTTCCCGGCTCAGCGTGAATCCAGGCTTCCGGTTCAACGACCGGAAAGCTCTCCCGTCCGGACCCGGTCGCACAACGAGACGACCTCCTCCGGGGCATCGATTTCGAGCTCGAGGAGCGACGAGGCGAACGTCTTTCCCTGGGCATCCAGCATCAGCGACACGGTTCCGCCTCCACCGAGAGACTCGTGGAGCAGGAAGTTCAGGGCCCCGAGGTTCGGAAGCTCGAAGCGCTCGACCCGCCCCTTGCAGACGGCGGCGAAGTGCTCGCCGACCCGGGCTTCGGTCACCTCGCGCACGAGGATCGGCCAGGCGTCTTCGATCAGCGCGATGACGCCCACGTTCGCGGCATCTCCCTTGTCTCCCGATCTTGCGATCGCGATTCGTTCCAGTCGGATTTTCATGCGTGGCTCACCTCGACCTCGAGGTCCCGTTCGACCGCATCCCGATCGATCAGTGCCGGCCAGTAGGCCATGATCTCCTGCACGCGCGGTCGGCCTGCGGCGAATCCGGTGACCGACGGCGGACCGGCGAGAATCAGGGGCGCCAGCTCACGAGTGAAGCGTTCGACCGCATCCCGGTCGGCCGAACGGACTCCGACCCGCAACTCCACCTCGGGCAGACCCTTCCGGACGGCTTCAGGCAGCAGGTCCGGCGATCGGCCGGTACACGCGCCGGCGCCGACGAATTCCGTACGGATCTCTGCGAATTCCAATCCCAGCCGCTCCAATCGCGCACGCAGGATCTCGTCCGCCCGAATCGCCTTGTCGAGCGCATCGGGGGCAGCGTAGACGAGACTCCCGGTCGCTTTCCAGCCGTCCCGGTAGGCGATCGACACCTTGAGCATCCCCGTCCTCTCGCGACCCCGGACACCGGAAATCGCAACGCGATTCTCGCCCAGGTCCCGCAACTGGATGGTCGAGAAATCCGCGATGCAGTCGGGAGTGATGTACTCGACCGGGTCGCCCATTTCGTACACGAGCTGTTCGGTGACCGTGGCCCACGTCACCCGTCCGCCGAGGTCGGCATGCTTGGTGACCGTGAATGTGCCGTCCGCAGCCATTTCGATGATCGGATAACCGGGCGCTTCCAGATTCACGCCCCGCCAGTCGAACAGCGTGTTGCCGCCGGTAGCCTGGGCCCCGCACTCGTTGATGTGCCCGGCGACGACGCCGGCCGCGATCCTGTCCCAGTCGTCCGCCGCCCAGCCATGTTCGTGGATCAGCGGCGCATAGGTAAGCGCCGTGTCGGTCGATCGACCGGTAATCACGACGTCAGCCTCCATGCGTAACGCCTCGATGATCGGCGCCGCCCCGATGTAGGCGTTTGCAGCCTGGACCCGGTCCCGCACGGCCGACAGCGGCTCGCCGGTCTCCATGTTCCGCAGTTCATGACCGTCACGGAGCAGCGAGTCGAGCCGGTCTATCAGGTCGTCGCCGGACACGACCGCCACCCTCAGCGGCCGCGAAGTCGGGATCTCCTCCAGGGCCTCGAACAGGGCGCGCCGGCACCCGTCGGGATTCACCCCGCCGGCGTTGCTCACCACCCGGATTCCCCGGCCCAGCAATTCCGGAGTCAGTCCCGCGATCAGCGGCACGAAATCGCGCGCGTAGCCCGCCGTTGGGTCCCGCTCGCGCTGTTTCTGCAGGATCGACATCGTGATCTCGGCCAGGTAGTCGAGCATCAGGTAGTCGATCGGACCGGTCCGGACTTGCAGCTTCGGGGCTTCCTGCCAGTCTCCCCAGAATCCCTGTCCCGAGGCCACGCGCACGATGCGTTCGCTCATCGGATTTTCCTGATCGGGCGTGAGCCGGCAAGCCGATTCACGCGTCGTCTCTCAGGGTGAACGTCCCCACGTGTGGCGCCGGATTCTCTAGCGAGCATCGCATCGCCAGGTCGAGAACATCGCGCGTCTCCTCGGGAACAATGATCGCATCGACGAATCCGCGGGCAGCCGCATACGTAGCGTCGAGCTGCTTCTCGTACTCGGCACGGGTGTGAGCGATGGCATCGACCGTATCCGGGCTCAGCTCCTGGCCGGCTTCCGTCGCCCGGTCGATCTTGGGCCCGAAGATCGCACGCACAGCCGATTCACCCTCCATCACGCCCATACGACCCGTCGGCCAGGTGAAAATGAAGTCCGGATCGAAGCCCTGTCCCGCCATCGCGTAATATCCGGCGCCACTCGCGTGATTCGTCGTCAGCACGATCTTCGGAACTCGGGCGGTAGCCATCGACTCGACCATGCGGGCTCCTGCCCTGATGATCCCCGAGTGCTCGGCTTCGACGCCGACCATGAAGCCGCTCACGTCCTGCACGAACAGCAGCGGCATCTTCTGGCGATCGCACATGTCCATGAAGTAGGCGACTTTCTCGGCGCTGTCCGCGTAAACGATCCCGCCAAACCTCGGCGGCCCGCCCGCCGGGTCCTTGTACATGCCGCGGCGATTGGCGATCACTCCGACACGTCTACCTCTCAGCCGCGCCGCCGCCGTCAGCATCTCCGGGGCATAACCCGCCTGGAACTCATCGAACTGCCCTTCATCGAGAAATGTGTCGAGGAGTTCCCGGACGTCATACGGCTGGCGATGGTCGGCCGGCATCAGGCTGTATACTTCGTCGGCCGAGCGTCCGGGAGGCCGGGGTTCGTCAGTCGGAGGAAGCAGCTTCGGTCGGGGCAGGTCGGCCACCAGATCGCGCAGCTTTTCGATGCACTCCAGGTCGTCCGCGACCTCATAGTGTGCCACGCCGCTGATTACGTTGTGCGTTCGGGCCCCGCCCAGCTCTTCGGCGTCCACGTCCTGACCCGTCGCGCCCTTCACCAGGTTCGGTCCACCGAGTCCCATGAAGCTCGTTCCGTCGACCATCACGATCGAATCCGACAGGGCCGGGAGATAGGCGCCGCCGGCGATGCACGGACCCATCACGGCTGAGAGCTGCGGCACGTCCAGATAGTGCCGCATGATCGAGTTGTAGTAGAAGATCCGGCTTGCGCCGTATTTGCCGGGAAACACGCCGCCCTGGTATGGCAGATTCACGCCCGCCGAATCGACCAGGTAGAGGATCGGCACGCGGCTGCGCATCGCGATCTCCTGCGCGCGCAGCATCTTGGTGATCGTCTCGGGCCACCAGCTCCCGGCTTTGACCGTGGCATCGTTCGCCACGATTACCACGACCCGGCCGGATACTTCGCCGATCCCCGTGACGACACCGGCAGCTGGCGCCTGCCCGTCGTACTGGTCCCACGCCATCAGGAGGCCGATCTCGAGGAATCCTCCACCGGGATCGATCAGGCGTTCGATCCGCTCCCGCGCCGTGAGCTTACCCTGCGAGTGCTGTTTCTCGATTTTCGCCGGACCGCCTCCCTGGCGCAACTGCTCCTCGAGAAGCCTCAACTCATCCACGGCCTGCCGCATCCGTGACTCGATTTCCGGCATCAGTCTTCCCTGCTCCGGCCACTCTCGGCGTACCACGTGCGGATGTACTCCACGGCTTCGGTCGTCGGCGTGCCAGGGCCGAACAACTGACCGATACCCATCTCGCGCAGCGCGTCGATGTCCTCCGCCGGTATGATCCCGCCGCCGGTGACGAGTACGTCTTCCATTCCGTTCCCGGCGAGGAGTGACTGCACCCTTGGAAACAGAGTCATATGCGCCCCGGACAGGATGGACAGGGCGACCACGTCCACGTCCTCCTGCAATGCGGTCGCTGCGATCTTGTCGGGGGTCTGGTGCAGCCCGGTGTAAATCACCTCCATGCCCGCGTCACGCAGGGCCGCGGCGATCACCTTCGCTCCGCGATCGTGCCCGTCCAGGCCCGGTTTCGCGACGAGGACCCGGATCTTCTTCTCGCTCATGGGAATGCTCTGGCTGGTGGTCGTCACCCGTCCCGCCGGTTCCGGTTCCGGATCGGGCGAGTGAACGCGTTCAGGCTTCGAGCGCTACTGACTGTCCGCGCGGAAACCGCGGTCCGATCGAGTCACCTGCGCTCAGAACGACACAGGCTCCTTGAAGCGTCCGTATACGTCCTCCAGTGACTGCCGGATCTCGCCAAGCGTGGCGTAGGCTCGGACCGCATCCAGCATCGGCGGAAGCAGATTGTCATCCCGGTTCGCGGCCGCGGTGAGCGCATCCAGCGTCTCGCGGACCCGTTCGGCGTCGCGCTCCTGGCGCAAATGCCCCAGGCGCCGGCGCTGTGTCTGTCCGGCGGACTCATCGATCCGCAGGATCTCCAGGCCATGATCTTCGTCGGCCTCTTCGAATGCGTTTACCCCAACGATCAGCCGGTGCCCCGACTCGAGCTCGGCCTGGAACCGGTGGGCGGAGCTGGCGATCCGTCCCTGGAAGTACCCGGTCTCGATCCCGGCGACGACTCCCCCGAGTTCATCGATCTCAGCGAAGATCCGCTCAGCCTCTGTTTCGAGTTCATCCGTCAGGTGCTCGATGAAGTACGAGCCGGCGAGCGGGTCGATCGTATTCGCCACTCCCGTCTCGTACGCCAGAATCTGCTGAGTGCGCAGGGCGATGCGCACGGCGTGTTCTGTCGGCAGCGCCAGGGTCTCGTCGAGTGCGTTCGTGTGCAGCGACTGTGTGCCGCCCAGAACGGCCGCCAGACCCTGGTAGGCGACGCGCGCGACGTTGTTGTACGGCTGCTGGGCGGTCAGGGTCACGCCAGCCGTCTGCGCGTGCGTGCGAAGCCTCCAGCTCTCCGGCTGCTTCGCGCCGTAAATGTCACGCATATGCCGGGCCCAGATCCGTCGTCCCGCGCGGAACTTGGCGATCTCCTCGAAGAAATCGTTGTGCACATCCCAGAAGAACGACAGGCGCGGCGCGAACTCGTCCACGTCGAGACCGCGCTCGATCCCCTGCTCCACGTACGTAAACCCGTTCTTCAGCGTGAAGGCGAGCTCCTGGCCCGCGGTCGAACCTGCCTCCCGGATGTGATAGCCGCTGATCGAAATCGTGTTGAATCGGGGCGCGTGATCCGCGGACCATTCGAAGATGTCGCCGATGATTTTCAGCGCCGGCTCGGGCGGATAGATCCACGCATGCTGCGCCTGGTACTCCTTCAGGATGTCGTTCTGGATAGTCCCGCGGACCCTGTCGAACGGCACGCCCTGCTTTTCTGCCGTGGCAAGCAGGAAGCAGTACAGCATGATCGCCGGACCATTGATCGTCATCGAAACGGACACGCGATCGAGGGGGATCCCATCGAACAGCGTCTCCATGTCGGCGAGACTGGAGATCGCCACGCCGCACTTCCCCACTTCGCCCTCGGACATCGGATCGTCCGAGTCGTAGCCCATCAGCGTCGGAAAGTCGAAGGCCACCGAGAGCCCTGTCTGGCCCCGTTCGAGCAGGAACTTGTACCGCTCGTTTGTCTCCTCCGCCGTCGCGAATCCCGAGAAGAGTCGCATCGTCCACAGACGCGTGCGGTACATCGTCTGATACGGACCCCGCGTGAACGGATACTCACCGGGCAGACCCAGATCTCGCAGGTACTCGTCGTTCCGGGTGTCCAGCGGCGTGTACAACGGCCCGATCGGCCTGCCCGAAACGGTCGTGAAATCCGTGTCGTCGCGGGTCGGGGTCGCCTCGTAGCCGGCCGTCCAGCTCCTGAGCCTGTCCTCCAATTCGGCGAGTTCTGCCCTGCGGCGCTCGACCTCCGCCTGCAGCGCTTCCGCCGCCTCGCGATCCAGTACGTGACTCATGCCCGACCTTCCCCTGTGTGTAAACGTCCGCCGGCCAAATATACAACAATTCGATCAGGCCGTTCCAGCATTGATGGCATCTAGATCAATCCGGCGTACCGGCCGAAACCGGCCACAGAGTCGAGTACACCTCCCTGCTGATCGCGTACGGAGTTCTTCTCCCTGACGGCTGGTCGCGGCCCGCCGCATCGAGCCATGTACTCCAGGCGTTCATGGCACGGCGTCCCACCGAGCGTTCCAGCACCAGGCGAGCATGCTCCATTGCCTGTTCGCGACGATGCGACTCCAGCCTCCCCGAGGACTCCAGCCAAGCGAAGTGACGATCGAGACCCGCCGCGATCTCCAGCACACCCTCACCCGTTGAGGCGACGCACTTGAGAACTGGAACAGCCCACTGCCCGGCAGAATCCGACAGATCCGCGGCGGACACGGTTTCCAGGTCAGGAGTGGCGTCCCGGGTTCTTTGGGCCGCGATCGAGGAGAGATCCACTCCATGGTGGGCGGGAACATGGCTGGATGCCGCGCCGGTACGGAGCGTAAGAACCACCTCGATCTCTCTCTTCAGTCGGTCCGCGCCGGGCCGATCCGCCTTGTTGACGGCAAACAGATCGGCAACCTCCATCAGACCGGCCTTCATGGCCTGGATTCCGTCCCCGGACTCCGGTACCAGTACGACGAGCGTCGAGTCCGCCGAGGAAGCGACCTCCAGCTCAGACTGCCCCACTCCGACCGTCTCGAGGAGGATCCGGTCGAATCCAAACGCGTCGAGCAGATCTGCCGCTTCGCGCGTCGCTGCCGCGAGTCCGCCATGCGAGCCTCGACTCGCCATCGATCGGATGAACACTCCTTCGGACGTTGCCAGATCGTCCATCCGGACCCGGTCTCCGAGCAGCGCACCGCCCGTGAAGGGGCTGCTCGGATCGACCGCGATGATCCCCACTGTGAGTCCCCGGGCCCGATAGGCACCAGCGAGGGCCGCCGTGAGAGTCGACTTTCCGGCCCCTGGAGGGCCGGTGATGCCAACGCGTCGGGCGGATCCGACTCCGTCGTGAAGCTCTTCCAGGACGGATTCGAATCCGGGACGGTGGTTTTCGACCAGTGATATGCAGCGCGACAGAGCGAGCAATTGACGATCGCGGAACTTCTCCACGAGGCTCTGTTGCGAGGGTGTCAGGGGCAGCCGGACTGGATCATTCATACCGGCCGAAACTGCCGGCATGAGTCGGTCTGAGCAAGCAGATCGGTTACGTTGGCTAGCGGATTCGCAGAATCTGCAGTCTCGGCTCGACGCTCGAGTCGAGCATAGCGCCTGTCCCCGGGTCCACCAGCTCGAGTCGAGCTCCTGCACCCGCGACCGGCGCCACGAGTTCGACGTACATGCTGGTGGCGCTGAACAGTTCAGCATCGATCACATCCCCGAGGGTCAGGCTGCTCCTGTGCGGCCGAAGCGGGTACCCCCCGGTAGGCGGATTTACGGCTTTACCGATCTTCGAGCCGAACACTTCTCGTACCCGGTAGGACGACAGCTGCAATTCCAGCGACGGATCGACATCGTTTCGGTCCGAAGACATGAGCATGGTCGACCATTGCGTTGCCAAGCGCTCGAACGGCTCCCCGAACACCTGCGTGATCGCATCCCGCGAGTCGGATGACGAGGTCTGGATCAGGCCTCTCACGCGCACCGCCTCGCCCTCGCTCCCGTCCTCGTACAGGTCGAGCAAGTAGCGGAGGAAGCTCCATGCCGCGCCGCGCATCCGAAACGTGTTGTAGTCCAGCGGATCGGACGCGTTCAACAGTGCCGCCGTGTCTCCAGGCGCGCTCAGATACTGGCTCAGGTTGAACCAGTTGTTGAGGTAGAACTTGTTGAATACATCAATTCTCTCCTGGGTCGCCAGCAGCTGCTCCGAGCTGAGCGACGTCCCGGGCCCGAATCCGTTCACGGCATGTCCGACGACCTCCTCTGCGAGATGCGACAGTCCCTCGTTGAGCCATACGTCCTGCGCACCCCCGTTGCCGGACTGGGCGTTAATCAAATGCTGAAGTTCGTGAGCGACCGTGTTGTCCGTAATCCGCCTGACCTGCACCTTCGTGACACCGTCTCCCTCCGCAGTCGTGAATTCGCCGTCCGGGTCGGGGACCATCAGGTAGAACATCTCAGCCCGATTTCCTCCCGACGCTCCGAGGTCGACCGGGCACGTGAATCCGGCGATGAAGCTGTCCGTGTAGTCATCCGACATCCGGTTGACCCCGGAGGTGTATAGAAGGACGATCCGGCCCCCGTTCTGATCGATGTCCCCGGGTTCGCCGAAGTAGCCCACGTCAGTATTGTAGATCACATTGTCGAAGTCAGCCCCGATCTTCGCGTACTCCGCAAGCGTGAACCCCGAGCTGACCTCCAGTCCTTCGACGATCACGGCACGCTCGCTCACGTGACGAACCTTGCCTTTGACCACGCGCGGTGCGTGCGGGAACTTCTGTGCCGATACGCAGGAGAATCCGTACGTAACATCGTCGCCGACCACAGGAACAGCGAACAGACCGGCACCGGCTGAGGAGGCCGTCGATCGAATCTGCGGCAGGAGTGGTCCTTCCATCAGTCGAATTCGGGCATCCATCGCGTACTGGCCCCGTCGCCAGGCGAGGTCCATATCAGATTCGCCGGAGGACGGCTGCACTTGAACGCCTGGAACTTGAGAGCGTGACCCGGCGCCCGCGGTCGCTTCCACCGGAGTGAGCCGAAGTGCCATCGGACTGAACCCCAGACTTCGTGCCATCGTGCTGACCACGATCTCGTATTGGTCACCCGGCTCGAAAGCTGGAATCTCGATGCACGCGACCGCGACGGATCCTTCGAACATCAAGTCCTCGCCGGGAATGAGGCTCGCGACGAGACAATCCGGTCCCCCGCTTGGACCGGCAGGGCCCGGATCGCCCGGAGTGCAGGCGGCGATTATCGGTATGAGCCACAAGGCGGCTGCACGGTGCCAGGCCGTCCCAACCATTCAGTATTCTCCCGTCAGGCGATAACTCGGGTCGTCAACACACCCGACGCATCATTCGGGCCGGACGGCACGCGAGCACCACCGGTTTCCGGTTGCGAGTAGTACAGGCGGGAAATCGTCGCGTTCCGTCCCGAAACAATGGATCAGAGCAGGACCGCAGTGGCGAGCCCGAGCAACAGCATGAAGCCCGACAGGTCCGTGAGGGCCGTGACGAAGACCGACGATGCAACGGCTGGATCGACGCCCATGCTCTCCAGGAATATCGGAAAGAACGCCCCCGCAAACGAGGCAACGACCATGTTGCCCCACATGGCCAGCAACACGACGGCAGCGAAGCTAACTCCTGCATTGAAGAAGAAATGTCCGGCGACCGCTGCCACGACGCCGACCACCAGGCCGTTCAGCAGCCCCACGAGTGCTTCCTTTCGGACCACACCCCAGCGTTGGGACAGAGGCTCGTCCGACACCGCGATCCGGCGGATCGTCACGGCCAGGGCCTGCGTTCCTGCGTTGCCGCCGAGCCCAGCGACGATCGGCATCACGACCGCCAGCAGCACCAGGGCTTCGATCGTTCCCTGGAAGTGCCACACGACCGAAGCACCGATCGACGCGGTACCCAGGTTCAACAACAGCCACGGCAGCCGGCTGCGGATCGCGTCGAGCGTCGAACCCCTGACTTCCTCCTCGTCCGACACCGCTGCGAAACGGAGGATATCCTCTGTCGTCTCAGCCTCGATAACGTCGATCACGTCGTCGAACGTGACCTGGCCTACCAGGCGTCCCGCCTTGTCGACGACGCCGATCGCGGGGAGGTTATAGCGCGACAGTGAGCGGCCGACGTCCTCCTGGTCCATCGTCACCTGCGCCACCGCCGGAGGCTCTTCCGTAAGCGCCGAGATCGGCAGATCGGGGTCCGAGACCACGAGGTCCTGCAACGACACGACCCCCTCCAGGATTCCATCCGGGCGTGTCACGAAGATCGTGTAGAATTCGATGTCCTCCTGCGCCTGGCGCCGGAGTTCGTCGATCGCCTGCATCGCCGTCAGACCTGAACCGACTGCCAGGACATCGTGCGTCATGATGCCGCCGGCCGATTCCTCAGGATAGCTCAGGAGTTCCTGGATTTCCGTCGCATCCGGCGGGGAAACCGACGAGAGCACCCTTGCCTGGTCCTCGGGCTCGAGGTCGCCGATGATGTCCGCGGCATCGTCGTCGGCCATCTCCTCGACGATCTCGCCGATTCGATCCGGCTTGAGCTGAATGAGAATCTCGCCGGGCTTCTCGACATCCTCCATCTCGGCGAGCGCGTCAGCGGCAAGCTCCGCGGGCAGGAATTCGACGAGTGCCACTCGCTGGTCCGGTTCGAGGGCCTCGATCAGGTCGGCGACATCGGAACCGTGCAGGTCGTCCAGATACAGCCGCAGCGACGTGCCGTCCTCGAGACCGAGGAGTTCCCGGACCCGTTCGGTAATCGCGACCACCCGATCCAGAGATTCTGTCATCGCTCAGCCTCCACGGTCGGCATCGTCGGAGTCGTGATTCCGACGGAGAGGACGAGCTTGAGCCCGTCCTCGACACTCATCGACAGCCGCTGCACGCTCCGCCTCGGAAGCACGAGCAGGTACCCGGAAGTCGGGTTCGGAGCGGTCGGAAGGAAGACCGTCACTGACGGCTCACCCGTGATTGTCTCAAATTCGGACGGCGAGGCAGCGGTCTCGAATCCGAGCGCCCATTTCCCGGGTCCGGGAAATTCGATCAGCGTACAATGCTGGAACAGCCTATCCTCACGGTCGAGCACGGACTGGACAATCTGTGAAGTCGCAGAGTAGATGCGACGCGCAAACGGCAGCTTCGCGAGACCCGTATTCCACCAGTAGAGGAATCGTCTCCCGAGGGCGATCTGCGACGTCCAACCGACGAGCACTACGATCACGGCCAGAGTGACGAGGCCGAGACCGGGAATCTGGCGCATTCCCAGCATGGGCAGATAACGACCGAGAATTGGATCCAGACGCTGGAACAGCCAGACGAGGACGTATGCCGTGACACCTACCGGCGCGATCACTATCAGGCCGGTGACGAAGTAACGCCGGAGTCTGTGCAGGAATGCTCTCATTCGTCCGACTCCTGGACCCGGCAGTGGTGGCTGAAGATGCGAGCCCGGACAGGCTAGCGGCCCTCCAGACTCCGAAGCAACTCCTCCTGCAACTGATACATCTCCGAGGAATCGCGGTCAGGGCCGTCCGGGTGATCGTGACCGACAACGTGAAGGGTCCCGTGAATGACCAGTCTCAGAATCTCCTCGATCAGATCGACGCCTAGCTCCGACACGTTTCGTCCCGCTGTATCGGGCGCTATGTAAACGTCTCCCAGGACGGAATGATCCGAACCGAGCGAAAACGCGATCACGTCGGTCGAGCCGGCGCGGTCCAGCCACTCTCCGTTCAGGCGCGCCATCTCGGCGTCGCTCACGAGGGTAATCGACAGTTCACCGTCCACGCGCCGCGGGTCGGTGCCAAGTGTAGAACGCGCCGCGGCCAGCATCGAATCGCGCGCCTCCACCAGGCGGGGCCATCCGTCGAGTCCGTTAAGATGAACGGTCAAGCCCGGCGGTGGCGGCCTCCCGCCGGGGAGGTCAGGAGGAGGCATCGCTCGACACGCCAGAAATCACCTGCTTCTTATTCGACCCGGCGAGCCGGGACTGCTCCTCGGCCCCGACATCGTGTTCCGGCGGCAGTTCGCCGCTCGACTTACCGTCGGCCGGCAGGATTTCCTCGCGCGCCCTCACGCCAGACGGGTACTCGATTCTCCGGTGATACATACCGATCAGGATTCGAGCGAACGCATCCATCGTGCGCTCCAGGTCCCGCAAGGTGAGAGGACACTGGTCGAGCTGTCCTTCATCGATCCGGGCCTGGACGATCGCGTCGATGGTCGCCCGAATTCGCTCGGGGGTCGGATCCTGCAGAACGCGCGTGGCCGATTCGATACCATCCGCGAGCATGACGATCGCGGTCTCCCTCGTTTGCGGTTTCGGCCCCGCGTAGGCGAAGTCACTGGCATCGACGTCTGCATCAGGGCTTTCGCTCCTCGCCTTGTCCAGGAAGTAGGAGATCACGCTCGTACCGTGATGCTCCCTGATGCAGTCGTGAATGAACGGAGGCAGTCGGTACTCCGTCGCGATCCTGAGACCGTCGCGCACGTGATCCCTGATGATGGTGGCGCTCCGCGCGGGCGGCAGGCGATCATGGGGATTGCGCCCCTTGGGCTGATTCTCGACGAAGAACTGCGGGTTTTCCATTTTCCCGACGTCGTGATAATACACGCCGGCCCGGGCGAGAAGCGCATTGGCGCCGACAGACAGGCAGGCTGCTTCCGCCAGGTTGGCGACCCCGATCGAGTGGGCATAGGTACCAGGCGCCTTACGTGATAACTCCCTGAGAAGCGGTGCATTGAGATCAGACAGCTCTAGTAATGTCTGATCTGTACTGATCCCGGTAGCTTTCTCCAGCAGCGGAACCGCCGCGCCGAGCGCGAGGAACGTGTATAGAGTCGCAGCGACGAGTCCCCAGGCAGCGGTTTCCGCCAGGTTCCGCAGCGGCAGAGACTCTAGAAGCCCGACCGAGAAGCCCGCGAGCAGGTACGCTCCGGTGATCGCCGCTATCAGTAGCCAGCCGTGCGTCCGCTTGCGGACACCCCGAACCCCCAGCGCGGCAACCGCTCCGGCCGCCAGGAGCACGAACGGGTAGTAGGCCGCGTTCAGCTCGGTCAGACCGGCGAGAATGACTGACGTGACGACGACAGCGATCAGCGACACCAGGCCATCCCACAGGGCCGCCAGTGGAATCGCGATCAACACGATCGGTACGAGCTCCGGCGGAAACTCGACTCGGTAGATCACGCTGGCACCGATCAGGCCGAGGGCTACCAGGCCCATGACCAACAGGTAGCTGCGAGCATCCCGATAGACGATCGGCCGGAATAGCATCAGGACGGCACCGAACAGGCCCAGCATCAGTGCACCGAACAGGAAGCTGCCGACTGCGGTCCGACGCCGACTCCCGGCGCTGGCGAGTCCCCGTTCGGCCAGGGCTTCGTTGTACGCCTGAAGGCGCAACAGTTCGCGCTCTGACACCCGCTCGTGAGCCGCGATGATTCGCTCTCCTTCGAGCACCGTGCCAAATGTTGTGTCGACGGCAGTCCGGGCCTGATTCCGGGCGAATTCGGTCGCCTCGGGATCGAACCGGAGGCTGGGAATCGTGAATCGGAACAGCAGATTCTGGTACAACTGGAATCCCGCCAGGGAGAGATCCGTCGGCGCAAAAGCCAGCGCTTCCTCCAGAAACCCACCGACGGTCTGAAGGGAATCACTCGGAATCCGCCGATCTCCATCGGGGGTTCGAACGATTACGACGCCGCGAGCAGGACCGTGTACGTCGAGGATCGGAGCCACGCCCCGCGGAAGCAATTCCGTGTACGCACGGTCGAGGGCGGCGCGAAGCGAGTTCCTCTCCTCCTCGACAGCCAGGAATTCATCCTGCTCCTGCGTGAGACTTAATCCGTACCGTTCGGAGATGTACGCGGCGTGATCGACCTCGGAGTCGGCGAACGTGGAGTCGACTCCCTCGAAGAAGGTCCGGGTTAGCGCCCTGGCCGAGTCTGTCGCTTCCGGCACCAGGCTGTATACGGGCGCCACGACCCGCTCCGATTCCGCTCGCTCCGCGGCAAGCCGCGACGTTGGTTTCGGAACCACGAACTCGAACGCGGCGATCACATCCTGGTCCGCCACGGCGCCCTCACTGAGCGTCACGGCTTCCGGCAACGGCGAGCGCGGGAACAGGAACGGGAGCAAAGCTGC
>Ga0316193_10001899_pt1 | contig 14420 bp, 14 predicted proteins | sample MerIslsedime2_MG_FD_207735 | JGI IMG/M metagenome (GOLD analysis project Ga0316193, IMG submission 207735) | Coastal sediment microbial communities from Maine, United States - Merrow Island sediment 2 | ecosystem: Environmental > Aquatic > Marine > Coastal > Sediment | place: USA: Maine...
TTTCCAATTGCGAAAGTCGCCGCAAAGCTGGCAATCGGCTATACGCTGGACGAGCTCAGAAACGATATTACCGGCGGTGCGACGCCGGCATCATTTGAGCCGACAATCGACTACGTTGTCACCAAGATCCCGAGATTTACATTCGAGAAATTTCCCGGAACAAACGAAAAACTGACCACACAAATGAAGTCCGTTGGCGAAGTAATGGCAATCGGGCGGACCTTTCAGGAGTCGTTCCAAAAGGCTCTGCGAGGACTTGAAACCGGCGTGAGCGGACTGGATGAAAAAATCGGTCTCATCACTTCAGATGAAGATCGGGACGACTTGCGCCAGGAGTTACGCATGCCGGGGGCCGAGCGGATCTGGTTCGTCGCCGATGCGATGCGACAGGGATTTGATGTCGAGGAAATTGCAGGACTCACCGGCATCGATCCCTGGTTCCTGATGCATATAAACGATCTGGTTGAGGAAGAGGCTCGCACTGCGAAAGAAGGACTCAAGGGCCTCGACAGAGAACGGTTGCGAACGCTGAAGCGCAAAGGATTTTCGGACGAGCGAATCGGCAGTCTTGTTCGCCAGGAAGAATCGTTTATTCGCAAGAAGCGACTGTCGCTCGGACTGCGTCCGGTATTCAAGCGAGTGGATACCTGCGCTGCGGAGTTTGCGTCCGCAACGGCCTACTTGTATTCAACCTACGAGGAGGAGTGCGAAGCCGAGCCGACCGACCGGCCTAAAATAATGATTCTGGGCGGCGGTCCAAATCGAATCGGCCAGGGAATTGAATTTGATTATTGCTGTGTGCACGCGGCAATGGCGTTATCGGAAAGCGGTTACGAAACGATCATGGTCAATTGCAATCCTGAGACTGTCTCGACCGACTATGACACCTCGGACAGGTTGTACTTCGAGTCACTGACGTTTGAAGACGTTATGGAAATTATCGAAACGGAACAACCGAAGGGCGTCATCGTGCAGTATGGCGGTCAAACTCCGTTGAAGCTTGCGCGCGCGCTGGAAGCAGCGGGTGCCCCGATTATCGGGACCTCACCGGACTCAATCGACCTTGCCGAAGATCGTGAACGATTTCAGAAGATGGTCAACGATCTTGGGTTGAAGCAGCCGCCGAATCGTACCGCTCGAAGTCACGAGCAGGCTCTCGCCATGGCGAGCGATGTTGGTTTCCCAATCATCGTCCGGCCGTCCTATGTATTGGGTGGTCGCGCAATGGAGATCGTGCACAGTGAAGACGAACTTTCGACCTATATGGAAGCCGCGATCAGTGTTTCAAATGACAGCCCGGTATTGCTGGACCGGTTTCTGGATCTCGCCATCGAAGTGGATGTCGATATCGTTTGTGACGGTGAGCGGGTATTGGTTGGCGGCGTCATGGAACACATTGAGCAGGCAGGCGTTCATTCAGGCGATTCGGGTTGTTCATTGCCACCGTTTAGTTTGCCGCAGGAAGTGCAGCAGCAATTGATAGAGCAAGTAACAAAGATGGCGAAAGAGCTGCGGGTCGTTGGCGTAATGAACACCCAGTTTGCCATTCAGAATGACGTCGTCTATGTGCTTGAAGTAAATCCACGCGCATCACGGACAATTCCGTTTGTTTCGAAAGCGACTGGATTGCCGCTGGCCAAGATAGCGGCAAGGGCGATGGTTGGCGAAACTCTCGAAAAACAAGGCTTTACCGATCAGCGTGTGCCCAAGTATTTTTCGGTCAAGGAGTCGGTGTTTCCGTTCATCAAGTTCGCTGGCGCTGATCCGATTCTCGGGCCGGAAATGAAATCGACAGGCGAGGTTATGGGTGTCGGACGAACATTCGGGGAGGCCTATGCGAAAGCGCAGTTGGCATCCGGCGTTGTACTGCCGTCAAATGGCACCGCATTGTTGAGCGTACGTGATCGCGACAAATCAGGGGCGGTGGAGTTGGCTCATGTACTCATAGCGCGTGGTTTCAGTATCGTCGCGACGGACGGTACCGCCAAAGAGCTCGCTGCAGCCGGCATCGATTGCCGGCGAGCTAACAAGGTCCGCGAAGGACGTCCGCACATAGTGGATATGATCAAGAATAATGAAATATCATTGATTGTGAACACAACGGAAGGGAAGCAGGCGATTCGTGAGTCTCTCCCGATTCGAGCAGAAGCGGTCAGGCGAAACGTGACGTATTACACGACCCTGGGTGCGGCGGTTGCGACTTGTACAGCGCTCGAGCATCTTAGTGATAGCGAAGTCAACAGACTTCAGGACCTGCATCAGGAGGTCGCTGCATGAACAAAGTACCAATGACCGCACGTGGCGCCGAACTGCTACGTGACGAACTGAAACAGTTAAAGTCTGTTGATCGCCCTCGCGTAATTACGGCGATAGCAGAAGCGCGTGCGCATGGCGACCTGAAAGAGAATGCCGAGTATCACGCAGCCAAGGAGCAGCAGGGGTTTATCGAAGGTCGTATCAAGGACATCGAGGGTAAACTGTCAAACATCCAGGTCATTGATGTCACGACGATCGATGCGAAAGGTCGCATCGTCTTTGGATGCACAGTTGAGCTTCTTGACGAGCAGACGGGCGCCGAGATTGTTTACAAAATTGTCGGCGAGGATGAAGCTGACATTAAGATCGGACTGATTTCATACACGTCGCCGATTGCTCGTGCGCTTATCGGTCGAAATGACGGTGATGAAATCAGTTTTTCGGCGCCCGGCGGCGAGAAGCACTATGAGGTGATCGCAGTACGGTACGAATAGGCTTCGTTGCTAGCGACGGGGCAGATTAATGCGTGGCTTGTCGGTGTCAGGCCGGTAAATGAGAGCAACATTGCCGATGCGGCTGACCAGTGTCGTATTCGAATCGCAGAGTTTAGTAATGATCTCATCGCGACTGTCCCGGTCACCGGCGCGCACCCTGACTTTAATTAACTCGTGATGGTTAATCGTGGAATTGAATTCTTTAACGACCGCTTCAGAGAGGCCGCTGTCGCCCACAACGACCACCGGTTTCAGATGGTGCCCAAGTCCGCGCAAATATTTTTTTTGTGGTTCGGTAAGTGTCATGCGGCCGAAGTGTAGCAGTCATTCAGAGAAGTATCCGGCCTAGACTATGGCGAACCGTAAAAGCAGTGAGGCGTGGAAGCGTCGGCAGGAGCGTGACCCCTACGTTAAACAGGCACGGCGGGACGGCTGGCGCTCGCGCTCGGTGTACAAGCTGCAGCAAATCGATCAGCAGGAACATATCTTGCGTCCGGACATGGTCGCGATCGATCTGGGAGCGGCACCAGGTGGCTGGTGCCAGTACGCGGGTGTGCATTTGAAGGGCCGCGTTCGGCTAATCGCACTGGACTTGCTGGAAATGGACTCTTTGCCGTCTGTGGAATTTATTCAGGGCGATTTCACAGACGATGCGGTATTTGAGCGATTGCTGGAGCTGTTGGGAGAATCGAAGGCGGACCTTGTAATGAGCGATATGGCACCCAATATCAGCGGCACCAAGGCGATTGATCAGCCGAAATCCATGTATCTGGTGGAATTGGCGCTGGACCTGGCACGCAAGGTCCTGAAGCCAAAAGGCAGCTTTATTTGCAAGGTGTTTCAGGGGCAGGGTACAGACGCTTTCATCGCGGATGTCCGCAAAGACTTTGGACGGGTTAAAGTGATGAAACCGGAAGCGTCCAGGGCAGGGAGCAGTGAGGTTTACTTGGTAGCGAGAAACTATCAACTATAGTAGTGTCTAACGATTAGACGCAGTCTAATTAAAGTGTCATGGAGTTCCGAAAACTGTGAATGATTTAACCAAGAACATACTGGTTTTTATAGTAATTATCGTGGTCCTGCTGTCAGTGGTGCAGGGCCTTAGTGGTGTCAATACTCAAGCGCCGCAGAAAGTCGATTATTCCCAATTCCTTGACCGGGTGCAGACTGGCCAGGTCAAGAGAGCCGAGATTGACGCCCAGCGCATCGATTTTGGTTCGCGCCTTCCCCTCGAGTTCTACACGATCAGCCCGGAGACCGATAACAACGCGCTCATCGGGATTCTGGATAGCAACCGGGTCGAATTTACAGCGAAGGAGCCGGAATCGCAGAGTCTGATTGGGCAGCTGCTGATCAGTTCGTTTCCGATTCTTCTCCTGATTGGCGTCTGGATTTATTTCATGCGGCAAATGCAGGGTGGCGGTGGCGGTCGTGGTGCGATGTCGTTCGGCAAGAGCAAGGCACGTCTGCTCGGTGAAGATCAGATCAGTGTCTCGTTTGGAGACGTGGCCGGTATTGATGAGGCCAAAGAAGAAGTTTCGGAAATTGTCGACTTCCTCAGAGACCCAAGTAAATTCCAGCGCCTCGGGGGAAAAATACCCAGGGGCGTATTGATGGTTGGCCCTCCGGGAACGGGTAAGACGCTTTTGGCCCGCGCGATCGCCGGCGAGGCGAAGGTTCCGTTTTTCACAATATCGGGTTCCGATTTCGTCGAGATGTTTGTGGGTGTTGGTGCGTCCCGTGTCCGCGATATGTTCGAACAAGCTAAAAAGCAGGCACCGTGCATCATCTTCATCGACGAGCTCGATGCGGTTGGCCGTCATCGTGGTGCCGGCCTGGGTGGTGGTCACGACGAGCGTGAGCAGACGCTGAACCAGATGCTGGTGGAAATGGATGGGTTTGAAGGCAATGAAGGCGTCATCGTTATTGCGGCGACTAACCGGCCTGATGTCCTGGATCCGGCGTTGCTGAGGCCCGGACGATTTGACCGACAGGTTGTCGTGCCGCTGCCGGACATTCGTGGCCGGGAAATGATTTTGAAAATCCATATGCGAAAGGTACCGATGGATGATGATGTGAGACCAAGCATTATTGCCAGGGGTACGCCGGGATTTTCCGGTGCGGATCTTGCCAACCTCGTGAATGAAGCGGCCTTGTTTGCTGCACGAGGCAATAAACGCGTTGTCAGCATGGATGAATTCGAGAAAGCGAAAGACAAGATCATGATGGGCGCGGAACGTCGCTCGATGGTGATGAGCGAGAAAGAAAAGCTGAATACTGCCTACCACGAAGCCGGGCATGCGATCGTCGGCCATTGCGTTCCCAGCCATGACCCCGTGCACAAGGTCACAATCATTCCGCGAGGGCGCGCATTGGGTGTCACCATGTATCTTCCGGAAGAAGATACCTACAGCATTTCGAAAGAAAAACTGGAAAGTAATATTTCATCCCTTTTCGGTGGGCGACTGGCGGAAGAAATGACTTTGGGGCCCGATGGCGTAACGACGGGTGCGTCCAATGATATTGAGCGTGCAACAGAGATTGCGCGCAGCATGGTGACGAAATGGGGTTTGTCCGAAAGACTTGGTCCATTGACTTACAGCGAGGATGATGGAGAAGTTTTCCTCGGTCGATCGGTAACGCAGCACAAGCATGTCTCCGATATGACGGCGCACACGATCGATGAAGAGGTTCGCATAATTATCGATCGCAACTACGAGCGAGCGAATTCGATTCTTAAAGAACATATTGAAAAACTTCACATCATGGCGAAGGCCCTTATGAAGTATGAAACGATTGATGCGGCGCAGATCAACAACATCATGGAAGGGCGGGATCCGGGCCAGCCGAAAGACTGGACGGACTCGACAGACGAAGAACCCAGCGGCGGTAAGAAATCAGAAGCTACTGATGCAACACCCCCGATTGGCGGCCCTGCAAGCGAACATTAGCCGCAGGTAAAAAGTCTACAAGACGGAACGGCAGCCTGCGACGGCTGCCGTTTCTTATAGTCGGGACGTAAATGAACACAAGTGAAGGCTCCGTGATTCCCGATTTTCAGCAGGCCCAGGTCATGGGTGTGCTTAACGTGACCCCTGATTCTTTTTCGGACGGCGGCCGGTATCTCGAGACTGATGAGGCTGTTCGACATGCGGCGGCAATGGCCGCCGATGGCGCTGCTATCGTCGATGTTGGCGGCGAATCGACCAGGCCGGGCGCGAGCAAAGTGTCTGAACAAGAGGAAGTCGATCGTGTATTGCCCGTTATCGAAGCTGTCGCTGCCCGGATAGACATGGCGATATCCATCGACACGAGCACACCCGTCGTCATGACCGCCGCGGCTGCAGCCGGTGTTGTATTGATCAACGATGTGTTCGCCTTGCGAAAGGAAGGCGCGCTTGCGGCTGCTGCCGCAACAAGTTGCCATGTTTGCCTCATGCATATGCAGGGCGAGCCACGCGCCATGCAGGAAAACCCGGAGTACGACAATGTCGTGAACGAGGTGTGCGATTTCCTTGCCGGGCGCATTTCTGCTTGTGTTGACGGCGGCATTGACAGGGAATGCCTGATTGCCGACCCGGGATTCGGGTTTGGCAAGACGGACCGGCACAACCTGGAACTGCTGGCAAATCTGGACCGCCTTCAGTCGCTTGGCGTGCCAATATTGGCAGGGTTATCGAGAAAGCGAACCCTCGGGAATTTGACGGGCCGGGATGTTGCCGATCGAATGCCGGCGGGTATTGCCGCAGCGGTTCTGGCATTCGAACGTGGAGCAACGATCATTAGAACGCATGATGTAGCGGCCACTGTTGACGCACTCAGGATTGCGGTGGCAGTTCGTGAAGCGCAAACTAGCGCCAAAAATGGAAGCAGCTGAATGACAAAACAATATTTCGGTACGGACGGGGTTAGAGGCACGGTCGGAAAAGATCCGATGAGCGCCGACTTCGCCATGCGGCTTGCGAGTGCGGCAGCACAGGTCCTGGTTCCTGCCGGCGGCACGGTCCTAATCGGCAAGGACACGCGGCTCTCGGGTTACATGTTTGAATCGGCACTCGAAGCCGGATTCGTCGCTGCCGGTGCGGATGTACTGTTGCTCGGTCCGCTGCCAACACCAGGAATCGCGTATCTGACCCAGATGTTTAATGCAACGCTTGGTGTCGTGATCAGTGCGTCGCACAATCCATTCCACGACAATGGCATCAAGTTTTTCGATAGCGAAGGGTCGAAGTTAACCGATGCCATCGAACTGGAAATCGAGCGTGGACTGCAAAAACCGGCGATTACGATGGAGTCAAACAAACTCGGTAAGGCCAAACGCATTGATGAAGCCCTCGATCGCTACCAGGAATTCGCGGCTTCAACATTTTCGGATGATCTTGATCTTGATGGCATGAAGGTGGTCTTCGATGGCGCAAATGGGGCAGGGTATAAGGTGGGTCCTCGCACGCTGAACCAGCTTGGTGCCGACGTCATATCAATTGGCTGTTCGCCTAACGGCCGCAATATCAACAAGAATTGCGGTTCAACAAGCCCGGCGCTATTGCAGCAAACGGTTCCAGCTGTTCAGGCGGACGCGGGGATCGCGCTTGATGGCGACGGCGACCGGCTTGTCATGGTCGACGAGAACGGCACGTTGATCGACGGTGATCAGTTGCTCTACATTCTCGCAACATCGCGCAAACAGGAAGGCTTGCTGAGGGGCCCGATCGTCGGGACCGTAATGAGCAATCTTGGTTTGCAACGGGCGCTCGAGCAGCAAGACATTGAATTCAAGCGGGTCAAGGTAGGCGACAGGTACGTACTGGAAGCATTGCGCGAATCGGGCGGAATTCTGGGTGGCGAGACATCAGGCCACATGATTTGTCTCGACAAGACAACGACTGGTGACGGTTTGATTACCGGCCTGCAGATTCTGGCAATCATGCGGCGTACGGGTCGAAAATTGTCGGAGCTTGCTGCGGGTATGTCCAAATATCCTCAAACGATGCTGAATGTGACGACAGAACAACGCCTGGATCCGAGTTCTTCAACAGCAATTCAGGCAGCCGTCAAGGCGGCGGAGCGGGAGCTGGCTGATACGGGCCGGGTCGTGCTTCGTGCCTCGGGTACCGAACCGGTAATCCGCGTCATGGTGGAAGGTGAAAATGAGGAGCAGGTATTGGATCTCGCGAAGAAGCTGGCTGCGGTCGTCAGCGAAGCCGCCGCCTGAGCATAGTTGGTCGCTAAAATCTGCCAATTGGCGCGATTCTGCGTTGATTTGCAGGCATGGCCCCGGTATCCTTGCGCGCCTTTTTAATATACCGACATCCTGGATGAGCCATGCGCAATTTTCTCGTAGCGGGTAATTGGAAGATGAACGGCAGTTTCGCTGCCAATACCGCTTTAATCGAGGGTATTCAGGCCGGTATGCCGGACTCGGATACGGTCGATCTGATGATTTGCCCACCATTTCCGTACCTGGCTGCAGCCGCAGAGATGGTTGCCGGCAGTCGGGTGAAACTGGGTGCGCAAACGGTATCCGAGCATGAATCGGGTGCATTTACGGGCGAAACGTCACCGTCGATGCTTCGAGATGTTGGCTGTGAGTTTGTATTGGTTGGTCACTCGGAGCGGCGTGCGTTGTACGGTGAAAGCAGCGCAGCTGTTGCGGCCAAATATGTGGCAGCGCAGGGCGCAGGGCTGGTGCCGGTGCTTTGCCTGGGCGAGAGCCTGGAAGAAAGGGAAGCCGGTGACACGGAAAAGGTCATTGACGGCCAGCTAAATGCTGTCATCAGCGTCGCGGGAGTGGGATCATTCGCGAATGCGGTGATCGCCTATGAGCCTGTATGGGCTATAGGCACAGGAAAGACGGCATCGCCGGACCAGGCCCAGGAGGTGCATGCGCACATCCGGCAGGTCGTGAGCGAGCAGGATGAGACAATAGCGGCTTCGGTACAGATATTGTACGGAGGCAGTGTAAAGGGTGATAACGCGGCAGGCTTGTTCGGCATGCCGGATATTGATGGCGGATTGATTGGCGGTGCATCGCTGAAATCCGATGATTTTCTGGCGATCGCCACAGCGGCGGCGTCGATAGGTTGAGGAACTGATGGAAAAGATTCAAACAGGTTTGCTAATCACGCATACCATTATTGCGTTAATCATCATTGTGCTGGTGCTGCTACAACGCGGTAAGGGCGCAGACGCAGGTGCGGCTTTTGGCTCCGGCGCTTCCGGCACGGTATTTGGTTCTCGCGGCTCTGGCAGCTTTTTCTCACGGGCGACGGCAGTGCTGGCGACAATTTTCTTTGCGACAAGCCTGACACTGGCGTATTTCGCCACCCAGCAAGACAGTGGGCCAACCAGCCTGCTTGAAAATGCACCGGCGGTTGAGGTTGAGGAGCCAGCTCCAGCGGAAACGACGGACGAGCAGGGGCTGCCAGAGTTGCCGTCGCTGGACGAGGAGTCAGAGCAGGCGGGCGATGATGAATTGCCGTCGCTGCCAGCAGAAGAGGCAGCGGCCGAAGAAGAACAGTAAGCAGTTCGCTGCTGAACGGGTTATTGCCGATGTGGTGGAATTGGTAGACACGCTGTCTTGAGGGGGCAGTAGCTCACGCTGTGCCGGTTCGAGTCCGGCCATCGGCACCAAAAAACAGAAGGGCTGGTCTTTTAGGGGCCGGCCCTTCTTTTTTTATGGTGGGACTGTTATCGGCATGGGACTCGCTGATACAATGTCGCGCAAATTCGGTCCGGCATTCGGGCCTCTAAAACCAATAGTCTGAACATGCTGCTAAATTATCTGCCGATTCTCATTTTCCTGGGCGTTGCGTCCGGAATTGGGGTCCTCCTGCTGGTCCTTGGCTTCCTATTTGGAAGTGGCCAAAAGGACGACGAAAAGCTGTCGCCCTATGAATGCGGGTTTGAGCCGTTCGAAGATTCACGTATCAAATTCGACGTTCGTTATTACCTGGTTGCAATCCTGTTCATTATTTTCGACCTTGAGATTGCATTTCTGTTTCCCTGGGCAGTATCGCTGGACACCATCGGCGGTTTCGGATTGGTATCGATGGCAATTTTCCTGGCCTTGCTGGTGGTTGGCTTCATTTACGAGTGGAAAAAAGGAGCCCTGGAATGGGATTGAGTAATTCGGCTAAAGCTCAATCCGGGACGTCGGCTGCGAGTGGGTCAGAAGGCGAAAGCCTGCAGGAAAAAGGTTTTCTCGTTACCCGCGTTGACAACGTGATGAACTGGGCAAGGACGGGGTCAATGTGGCCAATGACCTTTGGCCTCGCATGTTGTGCGGTGGAAATGATGCAGGCTGGCGCGGCGCGTTACGACCTTGATCGCTTTGGCATTATTTTTCGACCCAGTCCACGGCAGTCCGACGTGATGATTGTTGCCGGCACGCTTGTTAACAAGATGGCGCCGGCCTTGCGCAAGGTGTATGACCAGATGCCGGAGCCGAGGTGGGTAGTGTCGATGGGTTCCTGCGCCAATGGCGGCGGCTATTACCATTATTCCTACTCGGTCGTTCGGGGCTGTGACCGGATCGTCCCGGTCGACGTTTATGTGCCGGGTTGTCCTCCTACAGCGGAAGCGTTGATATACGGGCTGCTTCAGCTGCAAAAGAAAATCCGTCGAACCAGCACAATCGCCAGATAAGACTATAACGGTATGACAATGACTCACGAGACATTAGCCGCTCGGATAGAAACTCGATTCGGCAACATGGCCGAACGCGTTCCATCAACGTGCGGTGAGCTCACCTTTATCGTTGCCTCGGCCGACCTTATAGAAGTGGCATCGGCGTTGCGGGACGAGGCCGAGTTTGGCTTTGACCAGATCATGGATGTCTGTGGCGTCGATTATCTGACTTACGGCGAAGTCGAGTGGAGCACACAAAGTGCCACCGACGAAGGATTCAGTCGTGGCGTGGAGCGAGAGCCGGTCATTATTGATGAGTCTGATGCATTCGACCCCAAGCGTTTTGCCGTTGTCTACCATTTGCTTTCAGTTTGCAACAATCAGCGCGTCAGGTTGAGGGTATACGCAGGCACCGGTAACCCACCGGTAGTACCGTCAGTTGTAGGGATCTGGAATTCCGCGAACTGGTTTGAACGCGAAGCCTTTGACATGTTCGGCGTGCTGTTTGACGGTCATCCGGACTTGCGGCGTGTTCTGACCGACTATGGATTTATCGGGCACCCGTTTCGCAAGGATTTCCCGTTGTCCGGAAATGTTGAAGTCAAATATGACGCGGAACAGGGGCGTGTGGTCTACCAGCCAGTGGACATAGAGCCGCGTACGTTGGTGCCCAGGGTGATCAGGGACGACAACCGCTACGCTGCGGATCTTAAGGACACGCCTGACAATGGCTGAGATACAGAATTTCACCATGAACTTCGGGCCGCAGCATCCGGCGGCACATGGCGTATTGCGCCTTGTGCTTGAGATGGACGGCGAAGTCATCCAGAAAGCGGACCCGCACATAGGCTTACTGCATCGCGGGACCGAAAAACTGGCAGAGTCGAAACCGTACAGTCAGAGTATCGGCTACATGGATCGGCTCGATTATGTATCGATGACCTGCAACGAACACGCGTATGTGCTTGCTATCGAAAAATTGCTGGATGTCACGATTCCGATTCGTGCGCAATACATTCGAACAATGTTCGATGAGATTACACGTATCCTGAATCACCTGATGTGGCTGGGTACGCACGGGCTGGATATTGGCGCCATGACCATGTTCCTGTACTGCTTCCGCGAACGTGAAGACCTGATGGATTGTTACGAGGCCGTTTCCGGTACGCGCATGCATGCGACTTACTACCGGCCGGGTGGGGTCTACCGGGACTTGCCGGACACGATGCCGAAGTACCAGGCGTCAAAATGGCACAGCCAGAAAGACATCGACCGGTTGAACAGCATTCGAGAAGGTTCATTACTCGACTTTATTGAGGCATTCACAGATAAGTTTCCAGGATGCGTCGATCAATACGAGACTCTGCTGACCGATAACAGGATCTGGAAGCAGCGAACCGTGAATATTGCGGTTATTCCACCGGAGCGCGCGCTACAGCTTGGATTCACCGGGCCGATGTTGCGTGGATCCGGCGTTGAATGGGATCTTCGCAAGAAACAGCCCTATGCCGCTTACGACCAGATGGATTTTGATATTCCGGTTGGTTCAAACGGCGACTGTTATGACCGCTATCTTGTTCGTGTCGAGGAAATGCGGCAGTCGAACAGAATCATTCAGCAATGCGTTAAATGGCTGAAAGAAAATCCCGGTCCCGTAATACTTGATGACCACAAGATCGTTGCGCCGAATCGCATTGAGATGAAAGACGACATGGAGTCATTGATTCATCACTTCAAATTATTCACCGAAGGTTATTGCGTACCGGAGGGTGAGGCCTACGCCGCGGTTGAGCATCCAAAAGGCGAATTTGGTATTTATATGGTGTCGGATGGCGCGAACAAGCCGTACCGCGTGAAGATTCGTGCAGCAGGATTCGCGCACTTGTCAGCCATGTCGGAACTGGTCGAGGGACATATGCTGGCAGACGTTGTCGCCGTCATGGGGACGCTCGATGTGGTTTTCGGTGAGATCGACCGATGAGTGATGCAATGATTTTGTCGGATCATGTTCGTGAAGAAATCGACAGCTGGTGCAAGCGATTTCCGGACGATCGCAAACGTTCGGCTGTCATCGCTGCATTGCACGCAGTTCAGCACGAAAACGATGGCCACCTGACCGCAGAACAAATGAACGGCGTCGCAGAATATCTCGGTCTGCCTTCTATTCAGGTCTACGAGGTCGCGACCTTTTATTCCATGTTTCAGACAACACCAGTCGGTCGAAACAATGTCGCAATTTGCACCAACGTCTCGTGCATGCTGCGCGGTGGTGAAGAAATTCTGGCACATGTCGAAAACAAGCTTGGCATCAACGTCGGTGAGAGCACGGCAGACGGACGTATCTATCTGAAGAAAGAAGAGGAATGCCTTGCGGCCTGTTGTGGTGCGCCGATGATGATGGTGAATCACAAGTACATCGAAAACCTGACGCCTGAAATTGTCGACGAGATTCTGGACGGGCTGGCCTGATGGCGCTGCAACAGAACCTGGTTTGCTTTAAAACCTTCGGCTCCGACGAGTCATGGACGCTGGAAACCTATGAGAAGCACGATGGCTACCAGACGTGGCGCAAAGTCCTGGCGGGTGAGTTAACGCCTGAGGAAATTATTGAAGAGGTCAAAGCATCGGGCCTGCGCGGTCGAGGCGGTGCCGGTTTTCCGACGGGACTTAAGTGGAGTTTCATGCCGCGCAGCGCACCGGTACAGAAATATCTCGTCTGCAATTCTGATGAGAGTGAGCCCGGCACCTGTCATGACCGGGAAACACTGCGCTACAACCCGCACGCCCTGGTCGAGGGCATGGCAATTGCGGCGTATGCCATGGGTGCGACAGTCGCCTATAACTACATTCGTGGTGAATTCGTTGATGAGCCGGTTCCTCGATTCGAAGCTGCGGTAAAAGAGGCTTATGAAGCGGGTCTGTTGGGTAAAAATATCCAGGGTTCCGGAATTGACTTCGACTTGTATACGTTTGTCGGTGCCGGTGCCTACATATGCGGTGAAGAAACCGCGTTACTGGAGTCGCTGGAAGGTAAACAGGGTAAGCCAAGATTCAAGCCACCGTTTCCTGCCAATTTCGGTTTGTACGGCAAGCCTACGACCATTAATAACACCCAGTCCCTGGCGAGCGTCCCGTCGATCATGCGCAATGGCGCGAGCTGGTTTGCGGATATTGGCGTAGAGGGTTCGGGTGGTACTGCACAGTTTTCTGTGTCTGGCCACGTCGAGACGCCGGGCAACTTTGAGTTGCCGATGGGTGTTCCATTCAAGGACTTGCTCGAGTTGTGTGGCGGCGTATTGGGTGGTCGAAAACTGAAAGCCGTTATTCCGGGCGGTTCATCGGTGCCAGTCATGCGTGCAGAAACCATCATGGAATGCACGATGGACTACAACTCATTGCAGCAGGCCGGATCCTCATTCGGCACGGGCGCAGTGATCGTGATGGATGAGACGACCTGCATGGTTCGCGTGTTGCGCCGTATTTCACAATTTTATGCGGCAGAATCCTGCGGCCAGTGCACCCCGTGCCGCGAAGGTACCGGCTGGCTCAACCGAATGTTGACCCGAATTATCGATGGTAAGGGCGAGATGGAAGATCTCGTGAAGCTCAAGTCCGTCGCCGACAGAATAGAAGGCCACACGATTTGCGCGTTGGGTGACGCCGCCGCGTGGCCGGTGCAAAGCTTTCTGAAACAGTTTCATGAAGAGTTTGAGTACATGATTCGAAATCAGGGTCGCAGCATTGTTGACAGTGCATCAGAGGCTGCGGCATGAGCGACGACAAGATCACGATTGAAGTTGACGGCAAAACCGTCGAGGCCCGCAAAGGCCAGATGCTGATTGAAGCAACGGACTCGGCAGGCGCCTACATTCCCCGTTTTTGTTACCACGAAAAACTGAGTATCGCGGCGAATTGCCGTATGTGCCTGGTCGAAGTCGAAAAGGCACCGAAGCCGTTGCCGGCATGTGCGACGCCGGTCGCTGACGGCATGAAGGTTTTTACACGTTCGGCATATGCTATTGCTGCACAGAAAGCGACCATGGA
>Ga0316193_10001900_pt1 | contig 14417 bp, 12 predicted proteins | sample MerIslsedime2_MG_FD_207735 | JGI IMG/M metagenome (GOLD analysis project Ga0316193, IMG submission 207735) | Coastal sediment microbial communities from Maine, United States - Merrow Island sediment 2 | ecosystem: Environmental > Aquatic > Marine > Coastal > Sediment | place: USA: Maine...
ATGACGGAGGACCTTCATGGGCAACCTTCCTCAGGTACACTCGCGACAGCCTTTTGAGCATTCCGCTGTTTCGGCGTGAATCCGTTCTGCCAAGAATCCATTCGATCCTGCTTGCGATCGGCCAGTTAACTCGAACGATAATTGGCTGTGGCATCTCCGGTCGTATTATCGATCAAACGGTGGTTTGCTCTCCTTTTGACACTGCTATACCAGTTATTGGCGCTTCAAGGTCGCTCAGATCGGTCCATGATCAGTCCTTCAGTCACCACCGATGTAGAAAGAAGCTTCTTGGTGTGAGTCGTACTCGAACGGTGACCATTTTACCTCGTTCACCCCCCGTTGCGGAGAGACGGATAAAAACCAGGCGACGCAAGCATCATGACTACCGCTCAAACTACAGTGCCATTCACTTGGAGGTAAAACGTAGTGCATTGAATAACTCTTACCATCTTTTCCTCATACCCAGTTCACTGGACGAAAGAAGATCTGCCAGAATCAGCATGGCGACAGCGATCAGCCATGCTGAAAGCAAGAATTTCGCCCGGAAACGCTACTGTCAAGAAGAGCTGCGGACCTTAATTGCGGCGTGACTGGTAATTAGCCATGCACAACCACACCTACACTAGTTGACACTTGATATTTGATTTTCCGGTATGACTATATAATGTCGTCATTGCAATTATTGGCTGGCAGGGTCAAGAACCAGCACAGTAACCCCATGCAAAGACAAGGAGTCAGCCCACGCCTTGTTACGGGCCGGATAACCGCCCCCCCCCCTTAAGTTGAACAGAAACCGCCAACCCACCCAGTTTGGATCGCAAAAAAGACAGCTGACCACCATACGCATCCAGAATATCTCTGGTGATAGCAAGGCCAAGCCCTGAGCCCGCAGTCTGTTCATCAAGACGCACACCACGTTTGACGAGGTTTGTGAGTTCTGAATCAGGCACACCGGGGCCATCATCTTCGATAATAATTCTTGTACCGTCGTCATGAGCGATACTTATTCGAACCTGATCGTGCGCCCATTTGCTGGCGTTGTCCATGAGATTGCCAAGCAATTCAGTCAAGTCATCGCGCGCCATATCCACCTCCAAAGCCTCCGGCAAATCTGCATGCCAGTCCAGCCTCGACCCGAGCGGGGTGCGTACCAGTGTGGCTATCACACCATTAACCACCGCAACCATATCAGTATGCATGGGTACCAGTGCGCCTGCCGTGCGCAGGCGCGCGCGAATCAGTTCGCGATCGACACGCTGGCGCATCGCCTGTGCGAGTTGATCCAGGTTATCGGCCATCTCTGCATGACCGGTGTTGCGTAGTTGCTGCGCATCAGCGCCCAGTGCGGTCAAGGGCGTTTTCAGCCCGTGCGCCAGATCCGCCGTCCATGCCCTTGCGCGTTCAACAGCATCATCCCTCGCCCCAAGCAATTCATTGATTTCATCAACCAGGGGCATGACCTCATCCGGAAACTCATCGGGCAACCGCTGCGCATCACCGGAGCTGATCGCCAGCACACCCTGACGCACATGATTGAGCGGCGAAAGTCCCATGCGCACCTGAACCCAGGTTGCCCCCATCAGTGTCAGCGCCAGCAGCGCCAGATATGGCAGCATATCTGCCGAGAAAGCCTGACGTGCGACGAGCAGTTCGCTGCGGTCCATGGCCACAGCAACCCGCAAGCGGCGCGCTTCGGTTTGTGGATGCATAATCACCTGCTGCTCCCGCACCATGAGCGATTGATCAACGGGTCCGACGAAAACGTGTCGATGCACAACACCCAGATCGAGTTGATCTTTCGGCAGATCCAGCTTGGAATCCCACAACGAACGCGAACGCAGCAGCGTCAGGCGTATATCATCCTGAATCTGCCAGTACCATCCGCTCAGAGGTTCTTTGAAACGCGGATCAGACAATTCGCTGCCAATATGGATCCGCCCGTCCGCATCGATTTCTATACGTGCGATAAGCTGCCGAAGGTCGGTTTCAAGCTCCTGATCCAGACGCCTTTCGACATGGTGCTCGAACAGGATAATCAGACCGAATGCCGCGGCTATTAACGCCAGGGAAACAGAGACAGCAGCGGCCGCGAGCAAACGAAAGCGCAGCGAACGAATGCGCACTATGCTGGCTTCTCTATAATGTAGCCGAAACCGCGCCGCGTCTCGATAACATCGACACCGAGTTTCTTTCGTACGCGACCAACCAGCACTTCGACCGCATTGGAATCGCGTTCGAAATCCTGCGCATACAACTGCTCCGTCAGCTCCAGCTGGGGAACCACGCGCCCGGCATGCTGCAACAGATATCTGACAAGTCGGTACTCCTGGGGCGCAAGATGCACCGGCAGGCCATTGACTGTCACACGCATCTGCCGGGTATCCAGAGTAAGCCCACCCACACTGATCAGCGGGTTGGTTTGGCCGGTCGTGCGACGCAGGATGGCGCGCAGGCGTGCGAGCAGTTCTTCAACCTGGAAGGGCTTGGGCAGATAGTCATCCGCCCCCGCGTCGATACCTTCGACCCGTTCATTCCAGCTACCACGTGCGGTGAGCACCAGCACCGGAAACGTCTGTCCGGCCTCCCGCCAGCGCTTCAGCACCGTCAGGCCATCCATACCCGGCAGGCCCAGATCCAGGATAACAGCTGAATAGGACTCAGTATCTCCTTTAAACCAGGCCGCTTCACCGTCCGCTTCACGATCAACCACATAGCCACTCGCTTCTAGCGCCAGCGTCACACTGCTTGCGACACCGTCATCGTCTTCCACCAGAAGAATGCGCATCAGTCGTCCGTCACCTGCACAAGCGCACCTGTGCGCGCATCCAGATGTACTCTTCGTAGCTTACCTTCCATGTCAATCACGGTGAATTCATAGACCCAGCGATCAAACTCATACTCGTACTCTGTCGCAATCAATTTCCCCTGCATCGTTTCACGCAAACGTGCCATTGCCTGCGGCAGAGGCATTGCCTCGCCGCTTCTCACCGCACGCCGCGCGCGGTCGTAGGAAAGGTTATCGTCTTCCCATGCAGGCCCTGCCGTCAACCCGGGGCACGGTGTGCCCAGAGCAAGAACGGCGGCCAACGCCAGGATACGAATGCTTCGTCCCGGTATTCCACCCATTGTTGACAGAGGCAGCATGATGACCTGTTAAATCTTACCTAATCTGGCAGCCGGAAGACATCAATCCACATGACCCGCGTCGATCACCGGCAACAACCAGTAATGCATACCACTGCCACGGAATGCCTGCTTGATATCTGTCAACAAGGCCTGGGCATCAGCGCAGGACAGGTGCAACTGGAATAATAGCTGACGGCGCCTGCCGGCAACCTGTTCGGCCAGTGTCATGCTTTGTTCCGAGCTGCCGTGACCGGCAATCAGGTAACTGGAAAATCCACTGACGCTCGGGTACTCCAGCAGCCAGTCGGTAACCGCATCCTCGACTTCGGGTGTCACTACAAGGTTCAAAAGACAATTTTCGTTCATGTCAGGCCTCCCTGGCGGCTATGCCGTAACGACGGTACAGGATCGGTAGAAGAATCAGCGTTAACGCTGTTGACGAGATCAGCCCGCCAATGACAACAATGGCGAGCGGTCGCTGGATTTCCGAACCGGGGCCGCTGGCAAACAGCAGGGGCACCAGCCCGAAAGCGGCAATACTTGCCGTCATCAATACCGGGCGCAGGCGACGCCGGGCGCCTTCTACAACCAGTTCACCGATCGAATAGCCGAGCGCCTTCAACTGGTTGAAGTAGGTCACCATGACCACGCCATTCAGCACGGCGATACCCAGCAGGGCAATAAAACCCACCGAGGCGGGCACGGACAAATACTCGCCGGTCAACCACAGTCCGACGATGCCGCCAATCATGGCGAACGGCACATTGGTCAACACCAGCACGGCCTGGCGAACGGAGCCAAAGGTACTGAACAGCAGCAGGAAGATCAGGACGACCGCAACCGGGACAACCACGGACAAACGCTGCGCCGCCCGTTGCTGGTTCTCAAACTCACCGCCCCACTCGTAGTAATAGCCACTCGGCAAGGGCACCTGTGCCGCAACAAGCTGCCGGGCCTCTTCAACAAAACCGACCAGATCACGCCCACTGACATTGGCCACGACCACCGCCATGCGGTTACCCCGTTCACGCTGAATGGCGACCGGACCTTCGGTACGTTCTTTGGTGACCAACGATGACAAGGGCACCGCCTGTCCGTCTTCCAGCGTCAACTGCAATGCACCAAACACAGCGGCTGAACCACGCAGGGAGTCAGGGCCGCGGATCACCAACGGCGTACGTCGAGCACCGTCGTACACGGTACCCGCCTGTATGCCTTCTACCTGTGCGCGCAGACTGTCCTCCAGCGCTTCGACGTCCAGACCCAGGCGCCCGGCCGCCAGCCGATCGACCTTCAACTGAAGGTACTGTGCACCCTCGTTACGCGGTGTATACACGTCTTCAGCACCGGATATTTTTTCGACCACCGCGACGATCGCCTCGGCAGTCCGATTCAACGCCTCCTGATCGCTGCCAAAGACCTTGATCGCCAGATCGCCGCGCACACCGGTCAGCATTTCGTCGACACGCATCTGAATCGGCTGCGTAAAGGCATAGTCCAAACCGGGAAAGTTCTTCAACACCGTACGAATCGCATCGACCAGTTCGTCCTTGCTGGCCATGCGCCATTCGTCGCGGGGTTTAAGCACCAGGAAGGAATCCGTCTGGTTCAGCCCCATGGGGTCCAGGCCCAGTTCATCCGATCCCGTCCTGGCAACAATCCCGGTGACCTCTGGCACCTGCTCCAGGATTGCGCGCTGCACACGCTGATCCAGTTCGATCGACTTGTCGAGATTGATGGAGGGCAGTTTTTCCAGCTGCACAATCAGATCACCCTCATCCATCGTCGGCATGAACGCCTTGCCGACCTGGGTATAGAGTGCGCCGGCCATGATCAACAGCGCCAGCGCGACGCCGACCACGATACGGGTATGACGCAAACTCCAGTCCAGCACGGGCAGATAAAACCCCGAAAGCCTGCGCATCAGCCACGGCTCCTCGTGGCTGGCCGTGCGCAGCAGATAGGACGCAATGACCGGGATCACGGTGAGCGATAACGCCAGGGAGGCGCTCAATGCAAACACGATCGTCAAGGCTACCGGTACAAACAACTTGCCCTCCAGACCCTGCAGGGTCAGCAGCGGCAGGAATACGATAATGATGATGAGGATGCCGGAGGTAACCGGTACTGCCACCTCCTTTACCGAGCGGTAGACAAGATGCAGGCGCGGTAGCTTGCCACGCCCCTGATGCTGCGCCAGTGAGGAGACCACATTCTCTACCACCACGACCGCGGCATCGACGAGCATACCAATCGCGATAGCCAGTCCGCCCAGTGACATCAGGTTGGCCGACAGGCCGAAGGTATACATCAGGATGAAGGTCACCAGTGCTGCCAGTGGCAGAATCAGCGCAACAGTCAGTGCAGACCGCAGGTCACCGAGGAACAATACCAGCAGTATGAACACCAGCACGATAGCCTCGGCCAGTGCTTTGGAGACCGTCCCTACGGCACGATCCACCAACGTTCCCCGGTCATAGAAGACCCGCGTCTCGACACCCTCCGGCAGGCTGGATGCAAGTTCCTGCAGTTTACTGCGCACTCCCTGCACCACCTCACGCGCATTCGCACCACGCAGCCCGAGTACCAGGCCCTCGACGGCCTCGCCCGTGCCATTTTGGGTCACTGCGCCATAGCGGGTTAGCGCACCAAACCGCACCTCGGCCACGTCGCCGACACGCACCGGCTGTACCGCATCCGGCTTGATGACAATCGATGCGGCATCTTCCAGACTGACGATACTGCCCTCGGTGCGTACCAGCAGCACCTCTTCACCATCATCCAGTCGACCGGCACCGTCATTACGGTTGTTGTTTTCCAGCGCCCTGCGCAACTGTTCGAGGCTGATGCCGCGCGCATTCAAACGCGCATTGTCCGGCACCACTTCGAAGGTCCTGACCTCACCACCCAGGGCATTGACGTCTGCCACACCAGCGACGGTGCGCAACGCCGGGCGGATGACCCAGTCGAGCAAGTCCCGACGCTCCATGTTATTCAGATCACCGCCCTCTATGGTAAACATGAACATTTCTCCCAGCGGCGTGGTCATGGGGGCAATGCCGCCGCTGATGTCTGCCGGCAGATCATCCCAGATCGCGTTCAGGCGTTCACTGACCTGCTGGCGTGCCCAGTAGATATCGGTACCTTCCTGAAAATCGACCGTGATATCCGTGAGTGCGTACTTGGACACCGAACGCAGCATGGCCTGCCGCGGGATGCCCAGCATTTCCACCTCAACCGGCGCTGTGATGCGGGTTTCCACCTCGCCCGGCGTCATCCCCGGCGCCTTGACGATGATCTTCACCTGGGTAGTCGAAACATCGGGAAAGGCATCGATGGGGGTATTCGTAAAGGCATACCAGCCGCCGCCAACCAGTAGCAACACAACAAGCAGAATGAGCAGACGCTGGGTCAGCGCAAACTGAATCACACGCGCCAGCATTACTCGGCGCCTCCGGCCCAGGCGGCCTTGAGGGCTGCGGTACCACTGATCACAACGCTGTCAGTGGATTCCAGGTCGGCACGCACTACGATGACCGTACGCTCACGCGACAACACCTCCACGGCCAACAACTCAAAACCCCTGGCGCGCTGCACAAACACCCGATCCTGACCGTCCATGCGCACAACCGCCTGCGCCGGCAGCACAAATGCACCGTTGCCGGCACCCTGGCTGATCTGTGCCTCGACAAACTGACCCGGGCGCAGACGCTCAACGCCTTCACGCACCTCGGCCCTGACCAGCACACCCTGATCGGTACCATGCACCATGCGACCGACGGTAATGACCTCTGCGTTCAGTTCACCCTCTGTGATGCGCACCAGGCTGCCAGGCGCGATCGTTCCCAGGGCGTTCAAAGGCACGTGCACCTCGATCCATAAGGGAGAAAGCTGGCCAACGCGATACAGTGGATCGGATACCGCAAGGCGCTGACCTGACGTTGCCATCTGTTCGAGCACGACACCGGAAAGGGGCGCTTTCACTTCAAGCACGGCGCTTAATGTTTTATCACGCGCCAGATCCTTGAGCATGCTTTCCGACAGGCCCGCCAGCAACAGGGATTGTCGATCCCGTTCCTCTGTCGTGGACAGTTCACGATAGGCGGACTGGGACTCCAGCAGACGACGTTTCGCAACAATGCCTTCCGCATACAACTTTTTATCCCTGGCCAGGGTCTCGGCCGCCAGGGCTCGGCGCGTAGCAGTCTCCAGGTAGGTCGCCTGTAGTTCCAGCAGTCCCTGGCTACGAACGCGTGCCAGCGTCTGCCCTTCCTCAACGGATTCACCTTCAGCAACCAGCAAGGCCTCAACGACGCCCTCAAGCGACGCGCTCACCACTCGCAACTGGGCATTCGGCACCTGCACTTTGGCCGGATAGGGTTTACTCAGGGCCTCGGTCGCGAGTTGAACCGGGGCAGTCTCTATACCGAAGGCAGCGCGTTGTTCCGCGTTCAACGTCAACGTTTGCGCGTGTAAAACGCTGCTCGCCAGTAACAATCCGGCCAGTAATGTCATTTTCATTGCGGTATCACTCCCAGTGACTGGTTCAGTCGGGCTATCGCCTGACCAACATCCAGCTGGCGAATTTGTTGATCATGGCGGGCGTCAATGGCATCGGCCTGCACTTGCAGCAGACGGACCAGATCGGTTTCCCCGAGTTCGAATGCGCGACGGCTTATGTCGAGGCTGGCCTCGGCCAGTTCCTGTCGACGCTGTGCGCGTTGTTGTGCTTCGGTCGTACGTTCATATTCCAGTGTTGCGATGTACAGTGCCTCAGCCAGTTGATGGTGGCTGTGCTCACGCTCGACCTGTGCCTCGGTCAGCGCTGCGCCTGCCTTTGCCAGAGCAGGCGCGGCATGCGCGACACTACCAAAGGGGATGCTGACCTCAATGCCAACCGCGGAGTCGTAGCCGGCACCAGATTGCTCCTTGAAGGTCTTCCCGCCGAGCCAGACGTTGGGACCGCTGTGACGTTCGCCCTCGACCCGGTCGCGGTGCGCACTCGCCAGCTCCACCTTTGCGTCTACCAGCACCAGTTGCGGGTGATTTTCAGGCAGCTCCCTACTTGCTGGAATTGGCTCCCACTGGGGTATCAGTGCCGATTCCAGTCCGGTGAAATTCCTGAACACACCTTCAGCCTGGGCGACACGATTTTCTGCCTGCGCCACCGCATCCGTACGCGTTAATACGTCTTTATCCGCCAGCAGCAGATCACTGCGTGGCAGTTCACCCGCATCAACACGGCGTTTGACGTCATCAGCCAGTCCCTGCGCAATCTGCAGGGCCGACTGCGCCTGCTCCAGTTCACCGCGAGCCAGTGCCAGCATCCAGAGTCGGTCACGCACCTTGCCAGCGACCTCAAGACGCCTGGCATTCAAAGTGGCGTCTGCAACAGACATCGTCCGCCCCGCCTCGCGTTTATATTCGCGTGACTGACCGGGCGACCACAGGGGAAGCTCCACACCCCCTTCCCATTCCCGGTAGCCAAGATCGCTGCCAATGGCATCGGTCTCGTACTTGAGATTGAAGGTTGGATCACCCGCAAGCGGCTGGGCGGCTTTTTGATCGAGGGCATTGGCAATGTCACGTTCGCTTTGTGACAGCTCGCGACCCTGATGACGCACGAATGTTGCCTCGACGTACTCTGACAAGGGTGTGTCAGCCAACGCACTGCCTGTCACGGTTAAATAAAGGACTATTACACCCAACGGCACCCACCGTTGCGCATATTTTAAAATTGGCACCCTGCGGCCTCCCTTCTGATTCAGCTGCCCGATGGCAACCATGGTTTGTCGATGGGGTGCATTTAGCCATAGCCATGCTGACGCTTACCTGACCAGGCTTGTCAGCGTTTTGTCAGGTTCGCGCAAGTGAAGCCAAACGCAGGATCGCTTTATATAGTGCAAACCGGGACGAGGACCTTATCCATTGCTGCACCCTTCTCTGCCCCATCAGGTGTTTCGATGTCGTCAGCGCTGAAGGCCGTACATCACGTCATATTCCAGTGTCCAGCCCCAGGGCAGTTCTGAATTCTTGCAGCCGTCAACCACGCGCGCACCCTTGTGTGGACCATCCTTGGACTTGCCACCTTCAAAACCGTCAACCATGCTGTAGACATTGGGGTAACCCATGGCTAAAAGGGTGTCGGCTGCGGGCGCACTGCGCGTGGAACCGGAACGGCACATGAATATGATATGTGCCTGCTTGCTGATACCCAGCGCTTCCAGACGTGACTTGACGTCTTCGCCAAAGTTCTTGTTGACGTAGCCGCCGTAACTCTGCTTCTTCTCATCCCAGCTACTGGCATCGATAATCTTCCAGGGGACATGAACGGCTGTCATGTCCGTATAGCCGGTGAACTTCACCTCGATGGCGTCACGGACGTCAATCAACACAACCTCGCGTCCTTCGGGGTTTGTCAACAGATCATATGTTTCACGTGCATCGACATAAAGTCCCGCCTTGGTGCGCATACTGGCCTTCTCTGGCGCGTCCGCTGCGACTGCAGTAAATGTGAGTGATACAAGTAATAACGCCATTAACCGACTTCTGGAAGTTGTACTACCTTTCCAAGGTCTGGTGACTGCACCGATCGCGACTCTGGACCATCCATTCCCAGCGACAGATGCGTGCGCCAACGATGATAATAATTGAAATATCCCGTCAGAATTCGTTTCAAATGATGATCGTTTAACACGACGACATGATCCAGACAATCTCGCCGGATGCTGCCAATAACGCGTTCCACAAATGCATTCTGCCAAGGGCTCCGCGGCGCTGAGAGCACATCTTCGATACCCATGCTTTGGACACGCTGCTGGAATTGGCTCCCATAGATAGCATCTCGATCCCGCAATAGATATTTCGGTGCCGTATCCCAGGAAAATGCCTCAATGATCTGCTGACCGGCCCACTGGGCAGTCGGATGCTCCGTGACATTGAAATGCACAACCCTGCGACGGTGATGTGCGAGGACCACCAAAACGAACAGCACCTTGTTTCTCACAGTTGGCACCACGAAGAAATCGATAGACACCAAATCCCTGACATGATTATTCAGAAAAGCCTTCCACGTCGGCGATGACGGCTTCCTGGATCGCACCCGGTACTTCTCCACGGTTGATTTAGCAACATCGATGCCGAGTTTGTGTAGATCCCCGACAATCCGTGGCGAACCCCAGCTGATATTGGCTGCCGACATCTTGCGGATCAACGCCCTGACCTCTTCTGATACCTGCGGTCTACCGAGTCTGCCATGCTTACTCAATCTGGCCCAATGATCGCGAAAACGTTTACGCTGCCAGGCAATGACAGTCCCCGTCTAGACAAAAACCAGAGCACCCCGCCACCCCGACCAGCGGCGCGCGAGCCACGACCAGAGAATACGGTCTCCGGAGTTAATCTGCGGGCGTTTGGTCGTTCTCTGATACACAGCAAGTTGATGTCGCAGTGCCACAATCTCGAGCTGCAGGGAGAGCCGTGATCGGATCACGGTAGACACAAGCTGTAACAGCGCGCAGACAATGGGTTTCATGGTTCTGGATCCTAACAATGACCGGGGACACCAGATTGACGTCACCCCTGAAAAAGGTCAAGAATATCAGGCAGTACGTATTTTCGGGAAGGACACTGATTTTTTTGGTTCCACAACGCCTTCATCCTTGAGAAGAAGCGCGGAATCGCGCCCGGTGAAACGCGCGATTCGTTCGAAATCGAAATCATGAAAAATTGCGCGGAAATTCTCGGGGAAGAAGGCTCAGTTCTCGCATCGTAACATTGCAAGGTGAAGGCAGAAGTAGGCCACAATGCGAGAATTGTCCCCCGTTTTCTGGCCGGTTCCCACGTCGGACGTACTCGACGGGGAGTTTTCTACTGAAACTGTCTGCGTAAACCCGGGTTATCTGCGCAATAAAAATCGAAAATCGGCCGTCACTGGCGGCAAGGCGTAGAATATCGCCAGGCCATCTACTCTTTAGTCTGCGGAAAAGACATGGAGCGAATTTGCCCCAGATGGAAAGCATGATGCCCTACCACCATCCACAACAGCCCCATTCCACTATAGAGTTGATCGATAAATATTAATTTCTTGTCCAGGTCCTTCTGGCTGAAATTTGATATCTTACTCATGTTTTCCTGATGGACATCCTGATAACAGGCAACAAGCTCGCCGCCCCCGTGATGCTCTTTACAAATATTCTCGTCCCCTTCGAGAGATATGAGATCACCATTCTCCAGGGTCCCTATCGAGCGAACAAAATGCTGTTCAACGATGAGCGTATGCTTGACAACTACCTCGACATTGACATTATTCGCCAACTTATAAAAGAACATGGCATCCCATGGATGCACTTTTGTTTGCCAGTGTTTTTCCTGTAACGAAGACAGGTAACTTAAAGTGAATTGCACCTGTTGGTCAAATAACGATTGAATCAGTTTTAACTCTTTCATAAGTTAATTCCACGGTTATAAAATATTGATTAGCTTATTCGTCTTCTTACGATGAATTAACGCAGGCACCTCAGGATCGGATCAAAATAATTCCTTATATTTAGTGATAACTGTGTTCCGACCCGGTTTTCCCTCTATTCGAGGTACTACTGAAGCTGTTCCTCGGTGCGCGCGTAGTTGATATCGTAGATATTGAAGCTCAGGGTTTTGCTGAGGTTGTTAAAATCCTTGAGCCTGAGTCTGGAAATTGGATTGATCACGGCCATCTCTGCTTCGCAGGCACTTCGTTCGTCTAAAAATGACGGGATTATTCCATAGCGGGCACGGGTGTGTATATGCGGAAAAGCAAATACCTGAGGCTGGGGTAATGTGGATGCTTTACCCCTTGGCTGAAAGAATCAGGTGACACCGGGAATATCAGCCTGTTAAACCTACAGGACGTCCGTTACGCCTGGCACCGGATTTTACACCCCGATGCTGCATGACCAAGACCTCCCTACATCATCCCGTCGCCATCCCAAATGAAGCTGCCCATCAGCAGATTCGCGTCCACAGGTTCAGTCTTTACCACATTCCAGGTATCCAGGTTGATCCGGTAAAGCACGCCGTCATGGCTTGCCGCACTGTAGAAGTACTGCATATCCAGGCTGACCCCCGAGGTATGGGCCTGCGACTTGTAATCAGGTGAGGAGGTATCGGCCACTTCAACATTTCGCAACCACTCATGGTTTACCGTATCAATAACCGACACAAAGGTATCGTTGTGGTTGGTGATGATGGCCTGGTCACGCATTGACAGGAAAGTGGTGTGGCCGGCGCCCATGCCAACTTCAATGACCTTTTCAACTTTCATCTTTTTACTGCTGATCACGAACAGATGACCTTCGGCGGAGCCAACATAAATGTACTTGCCATCAGGACGGAACGCAGCGTGATGGGCACCCATGACACTGGCATCGTGCGTGGAGGGATCAATGGAATTCAGCTCGACACGTCCGGTTTCAACCAGCCTGTTACCGCGCAGATTGAAACGCAGGATTGCAGGCGATATCCGCTCATCCTGATTGCCTTCCTCAACGGCATAATAGATAGACTCATCACCTGCTTCCATTGTGGCAGCGGGTTGCTGGAAGACATGGTGCACCGAGGTTGCTGTGCGCAGCGTCGACAGCCGCTTGCCGTGACGATTCCACAGCTGAATCTTCCGTGCAGCACGGTCGAGGATGAAAAACTGCTGGTCCGTCACCCACAGGGGATGTCCGGTAGACAGGGAACCACCATAATCATGCGGATGCGTTTCCTGGTTGTTGCCAATGACCTTGACGACTTTATCTTTTTCGACCTTGATAATACTGGTCATCGCCTTGTCGCCCCCGGAAACCAGTGTCAGATCAGTCGCAGAATTATAACTGGTCGACCGGGGCTTGTGCTTCAGAGGAATGAGACCGTCATTCGCGAAAGTCTGGTTGTTGACGACTGTCAGTGATTCTGTTTTGCGCGTTAGCGCATAGGCCTTCTCGGGGCTTTGCTGGTCGATCCCGTAAGGGCCCTCCCCGGTGTTTTCAACAGTTGTCAGCAGGCTCATATTATCAACGTCGAAAATATAGATACTGTTGGCATCCCAATCGCCATAGTAGGCCAGGTTCCCAGCACCATAGTCATTATCACTGACATAGCCGTCCCTGTTGACATGATCAGGATTCCTGTAACCAAAGCGGCCGTGCTTGCCGGCATACTCATGGTACGGCCCCATACCCTTCTCCTGCGCCTGGACCGGACCGGCGTTGACAGCCAACGCACATAACAACGGTAACAGCGCCAATGCTTTAATCACTTTCATAATATATTCACCTGTAAGTTGGGCAATGTGAAACTGCCTGAGCACAGGCATTCATGATAAAGAAGATGTAGTTAACACAGCGTACTGAGTATTCAGCTGACCGAGAAGTGACAGATCGTCGCAGAAGAAAACAGGTTACGTCTGTAGGGTCGAATTCATTCGACCCTGCAGTTCCTCCCGGATTCGGGACCGCGTAGCGATGTGAATCACTCGCAATGACAATTAACTATTGATACATAGCCACCGAACGGTTCTTGCTTGCAGACACCTGTTCAGCCGTCTTCCCGGCAATGTAATCTTCAAGATCCTGCCGTGACACCAACCCTACTTCACCCGCCACAACCTTGCCGTCCGGATCAATGATGTAAGTAGTGGGCAATGCGGGTACCTTGCCAAGCGCGGTAACCGGCACGGGCTCACTGCGCAACACCGAATAGGGAATGGAGTGCTCGGCAATGAATGCCCGTATGGTGCAAAAACAGAATCCTTGCTTTCAAGCTGCTTCCCGATAGTAGTAATTGAGCATACCACCAAGCCGTTCACGACATTGAATGGGCTCCTTGATTAAACTGACCGTTGCAAGTGGCTCCAGCAATCGGTTCCCTACACCCTGATGATTACGTTCGGCCTGATAATGCACAACATATTCTCTGAGCGCCCGGCGAAGGGATGCCTCGCCGAAAAGAATCATGCGATCCAGGCATTCCTCTTTTATAGAACGCACAAACCGTTCTGCGAACGCGTTATAATTGGGCGCTCGCGCTGGGCATCGAACAGGCTTCACGCCCTCTCGATCCAGATGCCCTCTGAAATCCTCGGTGTATTTTGTATCGCGGTCCATGATGAGGTACCGACTGTTTAAAAGAAAACCGTCACTCACGTCTGTCAGGTTGCGGGCCATTTGCTTCATGAATGCACTATTGGGGGCCGGGGTCACCCCGGCAATATGTATGGAACGTGTTGAAAGATGGATGATAAACAGCACGTAATGAGTCACCAGTCC
>Ga0316193_10001903_pt1 | contig 14412 bp, 13 predicted proteins | sample MerIslsedime2_MG_FD_207735 | JGI IMG/M metagenome (GOLD analysis project Ga0316193, IMG submission 207735) | Coastal sediment microbial communities from Maine, United States - Merrow Island sediment 2 | ecosystem: Environmental > Aquatic > Marine > Coastal > Sediment | place: USA: Maine...
GGAGCGAAGCTGTGAACCTAAGCCCAAGTGAATGGCGGCCGTAACTATAACGGTCCTAAGGTAGCGAAATTCCTTGTCGGGTAAGTTCCGACCTGCACGAATGGCGTAACGACTTCCCCACTGTCTCAACCATAGACCCGGTGAAATTGAAGTACGAGTAAAGATGCTCGTTAGCTGCGGAAGGACGGAAAGACCCCGTGGACCTTTACTATAACTTGGTGTTGAGTTTTGAATTGCGTTGTGTAGGATAGGTGGGAGACTTGGAAGCATTGGCGCCAGCCAGTGTGGAGCCATCGTTGAAATACCACCCTGCGTACTTTGGAGCTCTAACCTCGGTCCGTGATCCGGATCAGGGACAGCGCCAGGCGGGTAGTTTGACTGGGGCGGTCGCCTCCTAAAGAGTAACGGAGGCGCCCAAAGGTTCCCTCAGGCTGGTTGGCAATCAGCCGTCGAGTGCAATGACACAAGGGAGCTTGACTGCGAGACCTACAAGTCGAGCAGGTACGAAAGTAGGGCATAGTGACCCGGCCATCACGTGTGGAAGTGTGGTCGCTCAACGGATAAAAGGTACCCCGGGGATAACAGGCTAATCTTCCCCAAGAGTCCATATCGACGGGAAGGTTTGGCACCTCGATGTCGGCTCATCGCATCCTGGGGCTGAAGCAGGTCCCAAGGGTTGGGCTGTTCGCCCATTAAAGCGGTACGCGAGCTGGGTTCAGAACGTCGTGAGACAGTTCGGTCCCTATCCTCCGCAGCCGAAGGAATACTGACAACTGCTGTCCTTAGTACGAGAGGACCGGGACGGACGTAGCTCTGGTGTGTCTGTTGTTTCGCCAGAAGCATCGCAGATTTGCTACCTACGGAAGGGATAACCGCTGAAAGCATCTAAGTGGGAAACCCGGTTGAAGATGAGTATTCCCATGCGGTTAACGCAGTAAGGCCCGTGACGAGACCATCACGTTGATAGGCCGGAGGTGTAAGCGTGGCAACACGTTCAGCCGACCGGTACTAATCGGCCGAGGGCTTGGTTTTGAACAGCTCGTGCTTGCTCTGGAGTCCTTGAGGAGAACCCTCATTGACAACTGATTTCGGTGACCATAGCGACAGGGTCACACCCGTTCCCATCCCGAACACGGAAGTTAAGCCTGTCAGCGCCGATGGTACTTGGGGAGTGATCCCCTGGGAGAGTAGGACGTCGCCGGATTTCGCTCGAGGAGCGCACCGACCGGGTTTGCCGGCGGTGCGTTCTTCGCGTTTTCGGGCGTGTGAACCGGTGCGCTGTCGGTGGGCGGTGATCCTCGAAATCGACCGATCGATCAGTTCGGCCGGGATCTCCCCGCCCGACTCGTCGGTCGGATCGACCACAGCGCCCGATCCTGGCCGGTCGGTGATCACGGCACCTGAGTGTCGCGACCGGGACGCCCGGCCGTAGCATGGCGACCCATGTCTTCCGGCTCGTCTTCTCGTCCACCGCGCCGCGACGACGCACGGAGTAGCAGCTCGCGCCCGTCGGGTCGGAGCACCGGCTCGAGTGGTTCGAGTTCCCCGGGTCGTCGCGGTCGGCCCGATGGCCCGCCGTCAGGCGGGAAGAGCTCGGGCGGCAAGAGGTACGGGGGTACGTCGTCAGGTCGCAAGGACGGCGGCGGCTCGGGAGGTCGCGGACGGAGTTCGTCCGGCGACCGCCGCGACGCTCGCGGGCGCCCCACCAAGCCACTGACCGAGGCCGAACGTCGTGCGATGGAAGTCAAGGCTCGCCGGCCTCCCCGGGAGCCGCGCGATCCCGAGCACGAGCGCCGGCAGATCGAGGAGCGGACGACCGAGCAGTGGATCGACGAGGGCTCGGTGCGTCGGGCGGCGGCAGGTGCGACCGCACGGGCGGCCTCGTCCGGCGACCAAGCTCCAACGGAGCGCCGGGCGGCGAAGCCACTCGACCCCGAGGTCTCCGCTGAATTGGTCGACGCGCTCGGCGCTCAACGTGGAGCGCGTTTGTCAGAACGCCTGGCCCAGGCGTCCGAGGCACTCGACCGTGAGCGATTCCAGGAGGCGCGCCGAATCGCGTCATCGATTGCGAAGGAGGCGCCGAGTGTGTCGGCCGCGCACGAGATCCTCGGGCTCTCCAACTACCGGCTGGGAAAGTACAAGCAGGCAGTGGCGGCACTCGAGGCGGCCCAGGACCTGCACGCGAATCCGGCGCTGCTTCCCGTGATCGCTGACTGTGACCGGGCGCAGGGCCGATGGACTGCGGTCGATCAGGTATGGCGCGAGATTCGCGAAGCCTCGCCGAGCCACGACGTGATGGCTGAGGGACGCATGGTCGCCGCCGGTGCCCTTGCCGATCAGGGTGACCTTCGCGGTGCGCTCGACGTGATGGAGCCGGCCACCAAGCGCCCGAAGGTGGTTCGTGACTTCCACGTTCGTCAGTGGTACGTGCTCGGTGATCTCTATGATCGAATGGGTGATCCGATCAGTGCTCGACGCTGGTTCGGAGCGGTCGCCGAGTATGACGACGACTTCGCCGACGTCACGTCGCGGCTTCGTTCCCTCGGTCGCTGAACTGCTGCAGAGGTACCCTCCCAGCGTGGCGAGTTCCAATTTCCGTGCAGGTGTGGTTGCAGTCGTGACGAACGCCGCCGGGGAGGTGATGGCGTTCGAACGCAGCGACGTTCCCGGCGCATGGCAACTTCCCCAAGGGGGCATCGACGTCGGGGAATGCCCGATCGACGCTGCCTGGCGTGAACTCGGCGAAGAGACCGGACTCGGCCCCGACGATGTCGAGTTGATCGGCGAGCATCCCGACTGGCTCGTCTACGAATTCCCAGAGCACGTCCGTGCGCAGGGCAAGCGGCTCGGTCAAGCCCAACGCTGGTACACCTTCCAGGTCCGTCGAGACGACATCGAGCCGACGCCCGACGACGTCGAATTCGTCGCGTGGAAATGGGTGGACCGGGCGTGGCTGGTCGACCATGTCGTTGCATTCCGCCACGACGCGTACCGGGCTGTGCTGTTGGCGTGAGCGACGACTTGTTTGCCGTTGCCGCCGACGAGCAGCGACGGTCCCGAGCACCGCTTGCCGCACGGCTCCGTCCGCGGACGATCGACGACGTCGTCGGACAGGACCATCTCGTGGGGCCTGGCAAGCCATTGCGGCGGCTGGTCGAGACCGACCGGTTGACGTCGGCATTGCTGTGGGGACCGCCCGGCACCGGGAAGACCACGTTGGCACTTGCGGTGGCCGGAAGCACCGACCGGGCATTCGAGCAACTGTCGGCGGTGAACGCCGGTGTGAAGGATGTTCGCGAGACGATCGAGCGAGCCCGTCAACGTCTCGGTGAGCGTGGGCAGGGAACGATTCTCTTCCTCGACGAGATCCACCGGTTCTCCAAGTCGCAGCAGGATGCCCTCCTTCCCGCTGTCGAGGACGGCACCCTGACCTTGATCGGAGCGACGACCGAGAACCCGTTCTTCGAGGTGAACGCACCCTTGCGAAGTCGGTCGACGCTGTTCCGCCTGGAGCCGCTGGACCGACCAGCGATCGAGGCGCTCGTGGCACGCGGGCTGGAGGCCGAAGGAGCGACTGCTGAGCTGGAGGCGCTTGTGCTCCTGGTCGATCGTGCTGGCGGCGACGGTCGGCAAGTCCTGACCGCGCTCGAGGTGTCGTGTGCATTGTCCGGCTACGGCCATGTCGAACTCGAACACGTCGAAGCAGCGCTCGGAACGACGGCGCTTCGCTACGGGCGAGACGACCACTACGACGTGGTCAGCGCCTTCATCAAGTCCATGCGGGGATCCGATCCAGATGCATCGGTGTACTGGCTCGCACGCATGCTCGAGGCCGGCGAAGATGCGCGGTTCATCGCGCGCCGCATGGTCATCTTCGCGTCCGAGGATGTCGGCCTCGCCGACAGCGGGGCGCTTCAGGTTGCCGTTGCGGCCGCCCACGCGCTCGAGCACGTCGGCTTGCCGGAGGCGCAACTGAATCTGTCCCAGGCGGCGATCTACCTTGCCACCGCACCGAAGAGCAACCGCGCAGCCCTGGCGATCTGGAACGCACGCCAGGATGTCCGCGACGGCGCAGTCGGTGAGGTCCCGGCCCATCTCCGCGACAGTCACTACCAGGGCGCGGTCACGCTCGGCCACGGTGCGGGCTACGAGTATCCTCACGATCATGCGTCGAGCGATCAGCAGTACTTGCCCGACAGTCTGCAGGGCCGTCGCTGGTACGAACCGAGTCATCACGGCGATGAGCGAGACCGCATGATCGACGAACAGGAGAGCGCAACATGACCGCTGGTGAGCTGGTCCTCGTTGTCGCCGCGGTCCTGTGTGTAATCGCATTCACGGCGCTGATCGTGGTCCTGCTGCGAGTGCTCGACACGATGCGGGACATGCGGCGCGAGGTGGATCAACTCCGCATGGAGACCACCCCGCTGATCCGGGAGCTCCTTGCGACGACTGATGAAGCGAGAGCCACCGTCGACGAAGCTCGGGCAGATCTCGAGCGATTCGATCGCGTCCTCGGCTCAGCCGAGGCGATCGGCGATGCAGTTGGAGGGCGTGTGGCTCGTACGTCGTTCTCGGCGCCGATGATCAAGGCGGCCAGCTTTGCTCGCGGCACGTCCCGAACGTTCTCGCGCCTGCGTGGCGCCCCGAAGGGCCCTGCGATCGGACCCGTCGCCGTCCAGGCGATCGAGCCCAGCCCATCCGAGCGACGGAGACGACGAGCATGATGAAACGAGTGACGTGGTTTGCCGGCGGAGTGGTCGCGGGCGTCGCGACCGCCGGCTACGCGAAGAAGAAAGTCAAGGAAACTGCCTCACAGATCGCTCCCGCCCAGATGGCACGATCCGCTGCCGACACGGTTCGGATGAAGTCGCGTGACGTCGTCGACGCCGTCCGCGAGGGGCGCCAGGTGATGAAGCACACCGAGGACGAACTCCGGGCCCGTCGAGAGGGTCGGCTGACGTCGCTCGAGGAGCACGTCGCACCCGGCGACCAGGTGTACGTCGATGGGGTCCCGGTCGAGAGCGGTCGAGTGATCGTGATGCGCGACAAGGAGCGCTGGAGCAGGAAATGACCATTGATGCCGCGCCGCGGTCGACGGAACCGGACCGCGCGGCAGTTGCGATGGTGGAGCGTCTGCGCAGTGTGCTCCGGCCTGATCAGGTACGCGACACCCCTACGGAACTCCACTTGTATCGCCACGATGCGTCGAACCTCGCCGGACGTGCATCGGTGGTGTGCTTCGCCGAAACGACGGCGGATGTCCAGGCGGTGGTCGGCGTTGCCAACCAGTTCGGCGTGCCCTTCGTTGCACGGGGATCGGGGACCGGTCTCGCCGGGGGAGCGGTCCCGACCGACGGCGCAATCGTCGTGTCGACAACGAAGATGAACCGAATTCTGTCGGTCGATGCGGTCAATCGTCTTGCATGGGTGGAGCCGGGCGTGCTGAACCTCGACGTGTCGAATCAGATCGCTCATCTCGGCGTGCATTTCGCCCCCGACCCGAGCAGTCAGCAGACCTGTTCGATCGGCGGCAACGTCGCGAACAATTCCGGCGGGCCACATTGTCTCGCCGATGGTGTGACGAGTGCGCACATCCATGCCGTCGAAGTGGTGCTGCCCGACGGATCGGTGACCGTGCTCGGCGGCGAGGACCCGGAACCCGCCGGCTACGACCTCCGCGGTGTGTTCGTGGGCAGCGAGGGCATGTTCGGCGTCGCCACCAGAATCTGCGTCAAGCTCATGCAGAACCCACCCGACGTGGCCACGATGCTGCTCGACTTCGCGGACGTCGCCGACGGTGCTCAGCTCGTCAGTGACATCATCGCGGATGGCATCGTTCCGGCCGCAGTGGAGATGATGGATCAGCTCTGCTTGCAGGCGGTCGAGAAATTCATTCATGCCGGGCTGCCGGTCCATCAGGCAGCGGCGCTGCTGATCGAGGTGGTCGGCGAACCTGCCGGCGTGGCCGCGCAGGTCGACCGGATCCGGGAATTGGCCGGTGTGCGGCAAGTCGGGACGATCCGGGTCGCCGCCGACGACGTGGAGCGGGCGTTGCTCTGGAAAGGTCGCAAGTCGGCCTTCGGTGCGATCGCCCGGATCAAGCCGAACTACTACCTGCACGACACCGTGGTGCCGCGGCACCGGCTGCCGGAGGTGCTCGAGCAGGTCTACGAGATCGCCGCCCGTCACGACCTCCTCGTGCTCAACGTCTTCCATGCCGGCGACGGCAACCTGCACCCGCTCCTCGTCTTCGACGCACGCGAGCCCGGTGTGGTCGATCGGGTCCATGCCGCCGGAGACGAGATCGTACGCGTGTCGGTTGCGGCCGGCGGCGTCCTGAGTGGCGAACACGGAATCGGTCTGGAGAAGCGCGACCTGATGCCGTTGATGTTCTCCGAGATCGATCTTGCCGCGCAAGGTGCACTTCGGCGTGCATTCGACCCGATGTTGTTGTCGAATCCCGACAAGGTGCTGCCGAGCCCGGCAGGGTGCGGTGACATCCACAGCGTCCCCGAGGGCGCATGGGTGTGAACCTCGATGGGGCCATCGAGGAGTTCGCGGATGAGGTCGGCGACGTCGATCCTGTGACGATCACGGGCGCCGGAACTCGAGGTGGACCCATTGGCGGCGCTCGGGCGGTTGGTGCGCCAACGGGAATCGACTGGATCCAACCCGCAGAGATGACGATTCGCTGCGGGGCGGGCACGCCGGTTGACGACGTCCAAGCGGCGCTCGCCGAACACGGCCAGTGTGTCGCGATCCCAGCGGGTGGAACCATCGGAGGTGCGCTCGCCGTCGGGCGAAGCGGCATCCGCCGGTTGGGCTGGGGTCCGATGAGGGACACCGTCCTGCAGACCCGCTACGTGTCCAGCGCAGGCAGCGTCGTCAAGGCCGGCGGGCCGACTGTCAAGAACGTGAGCGGATTCGACCTGTGTCGTTTGCTCGTCGGGTCGTACGGCACCCTCGGGTTCCTGGCCGACGTGATCCTGCGGACGCGTCCGGGCCCGACGCGCGAGCGATGGTTCACGAGCGACCGAGATCCGTGGGACTTGCTGGTGGAGCTGTACCGACCGACGTCGGTGTTGTGGAACGGCGCAACGACCTGGGTCGTCCTCGACGGGCACCCGACCGATGTCGACGATCAGGTTCGACGGGCCGGGCTCAGCGAGACCGGCGGCCCTCCGTTGCTCCCGCCGCATCGCAGTTCGATGGCGCCGGGCGCCCTCGTCGACCTGCGAGCGGAGGCTCCCGAGAGCTTCATGGCCGAGATCGGTGTCGGAGTGGTGCATCGTTCAGTGGCGATGCCGCGCGTGCCGCCCTCTTCAGAGGTGCTCGAACTCCATCGGCGGATCAAGTGCGAGTTCGACCCGGCCGGGCGCCTCAATCCCGGGCTCGACGTCCTCGCCGGGTGATGCAGCCCGGCAGCGCATCGAGAGCGTACGTCGATCGGCCCATCTCGGATCTGGACCTCGCGACCGAGGCGGCCAACGAGGCCGCGCGGATCTGGCGCCTTTCCGATCCCACGCTGTACCGCACCGGGATGAACGCGATCTTCGTCGCCGACGACACCGTGCTGCGTGTGAGCGCTCCGACCGTCGGAGCGAACGCGTCGATCGACCTGGCCAGGTTCTGGATCGATCAGGGGGTGCCGGTGCCTCGCCCGGCGCACGATGACGTCATCGTGGTCGGTGGCCTCAGCGTGACCGGCTGGGAGCGCGTCGAGTCGTCGGCGGCACCGATCGACTGGGCCGGCGTCGGGGCAGTCGTCCGGCGAGTTCACGACATCGACCCGGCGAGGTTGCCGGGGACGGTGCCGCTCCCGCGTCCAAGCACCCTGCCGTGGTGGGACTTCGAGGCGTTGTGCGTCCAGGTGGCCTCAGCGCTCGACCGGGAAGCGCGCGCCGGTATCGAGCGGGCCATCGAGCGACACGCTGGTTGGTGGGACATCGACGGCGAGGTGGTCTGCCATGGCGACGTTCACCCGGGCAACGTGATCATGACGGCCCGGGGGCCCGTCCTGCTCGATTGGGACCTGCTCTGCTGGGCGCCGCCGGGGTGGGACCATGGCCCGATGATGACCTGGGCGAGCCGCTGGGGAGGTCGAGCGGGGGAGTACGAGTTGTTTGCACAGGGCTACGGACGGTCACTGTTGGGTGACGCGCGAGCCGAGGCGTTCGCCGAGCTCCGTCTCGTTGCGGCGACCTTGCTGCGCCTCCTCGCCGGGATCCGGGACCCGGATGCCATGGCTGAGGCCGAACTCCGACTTCGCTACTGGCGAGGCGAACCTGACGCGCCTGCCTGGACGGCTCAGTGACCGCATCTCCGGCGAGCCGGACTCCGAGGTGGCAGTGGGCGGAAGACCGCACACGCCATCGCCGCCGGGTGTTCAGAGGAACTTGCGGATGATCTTCTGCTTGGTGTTCGTGTAGGGCGGGTACATCAGGGCCGGGTCGGGCCGCGTGGGCTTGTCGAGCACCGCCTTGTGGTGGGTGAAGACGTCGAAGCCGGCCTTCCCGTGGTACGAGCCCATCCCACTTTCTCCGACGCCACCGAAGGGCAGTTCGGGAACCGCAAGGTGCAGGACTGCGTGGTTGAGGGTCACGCCACCAGCAGACGTGTTGGCGACCACATAATCGAGCGTCGAGTCGTTGCTGCTGAATGCGTAGAGCGCCAGCGGCTTGTCGCGGTCGTTCACGAACCGAATGGCCTCGTCGACATCACCGACGGTCAGCACCGGCAAGATCGGACCGAAGATCTCGTCGTCCATCACCGCAGCGTCGGGCTTCACACCGGTGAGTACGGTCGGCGAGAGATAGCGGCTCGCCCGGTCGCCGGTGCCGCCGATCACGGTGGCGTCGTAGCCGCCGGCATCGATGAGCTTCATCAGACGGTCGTGATGGCGTTCGTTGACGATGCGGGCGTAGTCGGGTGATTGTTGCGGATCGGCGCCGTAGAAGGTCGTGACGGCGTCGGCCAGGGCAGCGACGAGCTCGTCTTCCGCACCCTCCTCGACGAGCACGTAGTCCGGAGCAACACAGGTCTGGCCGGCGTTGAGGAACTTGGCCCACGCAATGCGTTTCGCGGCGACGCTGATGTTCGCGTCGGCAGCAACGATCGCGGGGCTCTTGCCGCCGAGTTCCAATGTCACCGGGGTCAAGTGCTCAGCGGCGGCGCGCATCACGACCCGACCGACCTTGCCGTTGCCGGTGTAGAAGATGTGGTCGAAACGCTGCTCGAGCAGGGCGGTGGTCTCCTCGACGGCGCCGGTGACCACGGCAACGGTGGACGAGTCGAAGTAGCGGGGGATCAGCTCCTCGAACAGTGCCGACACCGTCGGGGTCACCTCTGAGGGCTTGAGCACCGCGGTATTGCCAGCGGCGAGGGCCGGCACCAGCGGGGCGAGGAGCAGTTGCACCGGGTAGTTCCACGGGGCGATGATGCAGACGGTGCCGAGCGGCTCAGGAACGAGTTTCGCCGTGCCGGGTTTGAACGTCAACGGGACCTTGACTCTGGCTGGCTTCGTCCAGGAATCCAGATGCTTCAGGTTGTGGTCGATCTCGTTGATCGTGAACGCGATCTCGGTGGTGTAGGCCTCGATGCGGGGTTTTCCGAGGTCGGTCACCAATGCGTCGATGAGACGGTCTTCCTGCTCGGTCACCATCAAGCGGAGGCGTTGTAGCTGTGTGCGGCGAGACTCGTTGTCGCGGAGGACACCGGAGCGGAACCCGTCGCGGAGTTCCTGGACGATCACGGGGATGCGCTCGACGGAGGTCATGGGCCCAGCGTAGGTCGCGGGCGAGGCTGATCCGTCGGGCAGTAGTAGCAGGTGCGGTTCGCGATCGTGAGCTGCCGGATCTCGTCCCCGCATCGCAGGCAGCGCTCGCATTTGTCGGCGTGGGTCGCTTCCCTCCGGGGGAGACGAGCCGTGGGGATGTTGAGTTCGCTCCGACTGACGGTGATGATCCGGCTGTTCTTCGCGCCTTGGCGGAGCATGCTCTGCACGGTGTGCAGAGCGCCTGGAGCTCGACCGGGTGGCAGTCGGTGCCGCGACGCAGCGGGTGGAGCTCAGAAACGAAGGGCGCTTCGGCCCGGTAGACGTTGCCGACACCGCACACGACCGACTGATCCATCAGGAGATCACCGATGCCCCGCTTGCTGCGCACGATCTTTCCGATCATGGCGCACGGCTTCGACCCGCGTCGGATCGGGTCGGGGCCGAGCCGGGCGAGGATCTCGCGCCGCACCGAGGGAGGATCGATGGAACAGGCCGTCGGCCCTGAGAGGTCGATCGTGGTGTACTCGTCGTGGATGTCGTTGGGCTCGGTTTGGAGTCGACTCCGGACTTGGCCAACGGGGTCTGGTGACCCGTTGGCGGAGGTGTCGGCGAGGTTGCCGGCCTCACGCCACCCAGTCCGAGATTCTCCGCTGGAGGTGTTTGGCCCCCAGGGCATCCGTTACCGGGGTGTGAGGTACTCATCCGTAAGCTGCTGCGGCAGGTCCCACCGCGAGCAGGGAGGACACCATGGAAGTCATCATCGTCGCCGATCCCGACGCAGCCGCACAGATTGCCGCTGACACGATCGATCACCTCGTGACTCGGAAACCGGACGCGGTGATCGGCCTCGCCACCGGGAGCTCACCGCTCGAGACCTACTCGGAACTGGTCGAGCGACACGCCGCCGGCCGTCTGTCGTTCGCCGAGGCCTCTGCGTTTCTCCTCGACGAATACATCGGGTTACCGAGAGAACACCCCGAGACCAACCGCAACTTCATTCGCCGCCACTTCACCGATCACGTGGACATCGACCCCACAAGCGTGTCCGGGCCAGACGGCGCAGCCACCGACATCCCGGCCACCTGCCGAGCCTACGAACAAGCAATTCGTGCATCCGGCGGCATCGATCTCCAACTCCTTGGTATCGGCGCCGACGGCCATGTCGGGTTCAACGAACCCGTCTCGTCGCTCGGCTCGAGGACCCGCGTGAAGACACTCAACGAACAAACCCGATCCGACAACGCCCGCTTCTTCGACACCATCGACGACGTTCCCCAACACGTCATCACGCAAGGCATCGCCACCATCCTCGACGCACGACACCTCGTCCTCATCGCAACCGGGACCAACAAGGCAAATCCGATCGCCCGAGCCGTCGAAGGACCCATCGCCGCGATGACTCCAGCATCAGCCATTCAACTTCACGCCCACACCACTGTGATCATCGACGAAGCCGCCGCCGCCGAGCTCACGCTCGCCGACTACTACCGACAGACCTACGAATCGAAACCCGAGTGGCAAGCTCGATAGACGAGCCGTCACCGACATGCTCGTCCTGCGTCTACCTGGCATCTCGACTCCAGCACAATTCGAGTCGGGTGACCACCGATACTGCTCAAGATCGATGGCCGCAGAGACTGCCCGGAACGGCACATGTGTGCGGCTCGATTGCTGGCATCGCCACAACGAAGTGATCTGTCCCGAGAGCATCCCGACCCAAGCCGGAAGCGCCGAGCGGAGCGGTCCGCGCCGATCCCGGGCGGTTGTTGGATGCCGTCACTCGGCCCTGTCGATGTCGGCGAGGCGAAGGGCCTCGTTTGCAAGCCGTATCGTTACCGAAGCGGTAGCCCCGCGTTCGTGAGGGGCCCGGTTGTGGTCAGCACGGATGCACAGAGCGAGAAGGTGTTCGTCCTCTCTCCGACTGCACGGCACTGCTTGCCGTGACTCTCCTGTGGCGTTGTCGAGCTCGTGGGACGTCAGAAACCGGACCGCACGGAGAGGCCTGGAACGCCGGACCTGCTCGTTGAGATCGTCCTGGCTGTTGTACGGCGTCGGTCTTGCTGGTCTCCCATCCCGTGGCTGAGGTGATCTGGACTGCGAATCCACAGCTCCGGGCAATGCTTCGAAACTGTGGTCAGGCGTTGCGCTCTGCCAGCCTCTTGATCTCGAGCATCATCTTGCGGCTCATCACGAAAGTGACCGCCTCTATTGGAAAGCGTCCATACGCGAGGCGGCTCTTCCAGTCCGGTGTGTAGTCAGAGCGGCCCCTGGTCAGTAGCCGGCTGCCGCCATCGCGGCCGGGGTTGACGGCGAACTGCCAGGTTGACATTCCCCAGCTCTCCTCGGCACCGATGTCGGCGGGTGCCCCGACAAGCACGAGGGCGTTCGGAGGGTCGACGATCTCGATTCGCATCGGCGGTGAGGTCGGATGCAGGTAGATGTCTTCGCCGACCGCCGGATGCTGGTGATCGGGGAGAATTTCCGTTGTGTTGGTGATCTTGCAGCCAACCATGTTCTCGAGCGTCTGATAGGTGTAGAAACCGCCGCGGCCTTGTCCGAGTTGGGCGATCCAGGGCCAGACATCTTCCGGCGATGCATCGACGGCGATACCCAGGGTGTAGGACCACTTGGGTGCGGGCACGAACTCATCGCCCGGCAGCGACTCAGTTGCCTCGGTTCCCGCCGTGCCCCACCGCAGCCGCCTCCGCCCGATGAATGGGGTGGCGATCAGGTTCCACACGATGAGGGCGGCGCCCTCGAGCGCAGCCAGCACGCCGACACCGGGAGATGGAGCTGCGCGATGTTCGAGCTGTTTGTTGTCCGAGTCCCCGCCGGTCGCCATGTTGCCCTCCTCGTTGTCCCAGAGATCATCTTGCCGCAGCGTGGAATTGGCCCCCAGGGCCGGAGGTCCGTTGGAGCGCGCGCCTGACACTCGATGGCCGGACAGCCGCATCAACATCCCAACCTCGGTCACTATCGACCCACCCTCAACACCCAGACGGATGCACCCCAGAAGAGACTTGAGATCGCTCGATTCGACCACCTGCACGCACTCGAAATCGCAGGCGGGAACGCTCCGTGCCGTGATGCAGCGCGCCACAGCTCTGGGTGCCAGTGATTCTGCGTTCCTGAGTGTGCTGGTCGGTTGGGTACCGCCTGGTCGAGAACCTCCAAACCGTCGCCGAGGAGGACCTCGACAAGTTCTTCACCGTTGGGTCGGCGAACCCGAAGTTCCCGAGTTCGCCGACGAAGCGCAGTCGTGACCTGACACGGCCCAGAACGAACACGCTGCCGGGGTTACGGTGATGCGATGGAGCTCACCGCCGAAGAACTCCGTGTGCTCGGCTGCCTGATCGAGAAGCAGGCGACAACGCCTGACCACTATCCGCTCTCGACGAACGCACTCGTGAATGCGTGCAACCAGAAGTCGAACCGCGAACCGGTGGTCGACTACAGCGAGCGGACCGTGATGGACGCGATGCTGCTCGTGCGTCAAGAGGGGCTCGCACGAATGAACAGCAGCGGCCGCACGGACAAGCACCGCCACATTCTCGATGATGCCCTCGGACTCGACCGCGACCAGTTGGCACTGCTGGCCGTGATGATGCTGAGAGGTCCGCAGTCGGCTGGCGAGTTGAAGACACGCACCGAGCGATACTCGACCTCGCAAGGAACAGGGTTCGAGTCGATCGACGACATCGAGGCAGTACTGGCGCGGCTGGCCGAGGGCGTCGATCCGTTCGCGGCGAATGTCGGGCGGGCCTCGGGCCAGAGCCAGGATCGCTGGGCGCACCTGTTCGGCGATGTAGTGCACGATGTGCACGATGTGGACGATGTGGACGATGCAGCGCCTGGCCGTGTGGCTCAACCCGCCGACCTGGGCCCATCGCTGGCACAGCGCGTGGCGGACTTGGAGGCGCGGCTTGCGGTGCTGGAATCAGAACTCGGCGTGTCTGCGGAGCCGTCGTCGCCCGAAGGCGTCGGCGCCCCGTCGGACTGAAGCAATTCCCGGCCAAGAACGCTCCGAGCAGCACTCGGGAACCGGCGTGATGCAGTGGGTCTGCCCGTCCATCAGGTAGCTCGTGGCGCGACCGCCATCGGTGATCGGGCGCCAATCATCGACGCGATGATCGGGCGCTCGGTATGGGCCGAAGTGCAGCGTGACGCTTCTTCGCAGCATCCTGAATCTGTGCGGCGAAGTGTGTGGTTTGTCGGTCCGCGTTGTCAATCGGTTCATGAGAACGGGGGCGCACCCATGCGAGGTGAACGCCTTGTTTGGCCCTTGATGATGCGACGCGGGACGTTGGTCTCTTGCGTGGGTGAGATGGTCGCGGTCAGGCTGGCGTTCAGCAGCGGGCGCAGCACAATCCCGTTCACACACGCAGGGAGTCACCATGTCGTCGTCATCCATTGTCATCCTGGCTGGGGCGCGCACCCCGATCGGCAAGTTGTCGGGGTCGCTCGCATCGTTCCCGGCCACAGAACTGGGCGGCGTCGCGATCGGCGCCGCACTGAACAAGGCCGGCCTGTCCGGTGAGCAGATCGACTACGTCTACATGGGCCAGGTCCTGCAGGCCGGTGTTGGCCAGATCACGGCCCGCCAAGCTGCCGTGAACGGGGGCATCCCCATGTCG
>Ga0316193_10001906_pt1 | contig 14386 bp, 6 predicted proteins | sample MerIslsedime2_MG_FD_207735 | JGI IMG/M metagenome (GOLD analysis project Ga0316193, IMG submission 207735) | Coastal sediment microbial communities from Maine, United States - Merrow Island sediment 2 | ecosystem: Environmental > Aquatic > Marine > Coastal > Sediment | place: USA: Maine...
GACCACGTGCTTCCAGCAACGCGCCAAGCGAAGCGGCGGCGATGCCTTTCCCGAGTGAGGAAACCACGCCGCCGGTTATGAATATAAATTGGGTCATGAAGCTCCGATAAAATCTGGAGATAACATTAAACTGGACGGGAAATCACACTAACAGATTCTGTACGCCCCGACAATGGAGTACGGGTTTAATCCGACTGCCGGATGAACAGAACAGCCTCGCATCGTCAGGATTCCGGCACCGGCACCATCGGCAACACAGCACCTGATCAACGCTGCCATCTTCCGGTTGCCCTGATCCTGTTATCAACGAGCCGACGTTCGCCCTGTTTAATCCTTGACCTGATGGTTGTATACCCAGAAAATGAACTAGCATATTCCTGCACCCCCATATATAGAGGTACTTCCTAATATCATGTCTAAGAATAACAAGACTGAAGGCCAGGCAACCGATCCGCAGTCAGAACCGGTGAACGTCCGCATACGTTACGACTCCATGGAGACATTGTTTGCGTCGCAATTCATTGTCAACGCCAGCCGCGAGGAACTCATCCTCAACCTGTCACCGGGCTACATTGCCGAACCAGGGACAAACGAGCGGCTGCTGCCCATTCAGAGCCGCGTCGCGTTGACACCCCAGGGTGCCGCGCGCCTGGTGGCGACTCTGAGCAAGGTGCTGCGCGAGACCTATGGTGCCAAGCCCGCCGAGGAAACGGCAGACACTGCCGACAAGGCGGATTAGTCTTACGCTGCCAGCCGTGACATACCCTCCCCCGCACACGGCTCTCAAGCGGATAATTATTCTGGAGGGGAAAGGAAATGCCACGCTGGGGTGCGTCAGGCATCGACTTGCCGTCTTCGTCATTGTCACGCTGCTAGCGTTGACACCGGCTGCCGCCGCGGCTGACCGCCTGCCCATTCCCGGCATCACCGGTCAGGACGAGCGCACGCTGGTCAAGACCGCGGACTACCCGTGGCAGGCGATCGGCCGACTGAACAACACCCTCGGCCCCTTCTGCACCGGCACACTGATCGGGCCACGCCGGGTGCTGACCGCGGCCCATTGCTTGTGGAATCCGCGCACCCGGCGCTGGCTGCCAGCGTGCGCGCTGCACTTTCTCGCCGGCTATCAAGGAGGGAACTATGTCGCACATGCCCTCGTGGTCTCCTACCAACTCTCCGGCGGCGAAACCGTGCGCCAGCAGGGTCCGCCGACCGATCCCACCCGGGACTGGGCGGTGCTGACGCTGGCCGAAGACCTGGGAGCCGTGGCCGAAGCCCTGCCGACTGCGCCGCTGAGTCGGCAATGGCTGACCGACTACCAACAACAAGGCGGTGTGTTCCTGCAAGCCGGCTACAGCCGGGACCGGCCACACATCCTCACTCAGAACAGGCCCTGCAAACTGGCCGGCTTCGGACACAACGACCGCCTGATCCGGCACGATTGCGACGCGACCTTCGGCGACTCGGGCTCGCCCATCCTGCTCGAGCGCAACGGCAAATATCACATCGTCGCCATGCTGGTGGGCATCGACAAGACCACGGGCAAAGGCATCGCCGTGACCGGCACGGCCTTTCACGAGCGCCTGCAGGCCCTGGAGCCGCCGGCACCCGTCAAAGGCGACTTCAAGGCCTGCTGACTGTCAGCCCCCGGGAGGACGGGGCGGTCATGGGAATTCCGCTACCTTTTGGAGCAGGCATAGACGCCGCGGCGGACGTTGGAGGACCGCCCCTTGGCTGGAAATAAGCCGCCAAATTATGTTAATATATTGAATATGAACTGACTTTGTATTGTTCAGTCGCCACAGAAATGCTACAGGCTGTGAAGCGTTTCACGCAGTCAGCTGCGAACATCGCGGCCACAAACAATAACAATACGCCAGCAATCGGTGATCGATCCAATGCGAACAGCCAGACCCTCAGCGAAACACGCAACACACCCCACCCATCAACCGACCGCCCTGCAGCAGGCACTGCACAAGCTGCGCGGGGGATTTGTCGCGGTCGCGGTGTTCAGCTTCTTCCTTAACATGCTCATGCTGGCCACGCCACTGTATATGCTCTCGGTGTTTCAGCGCGTGTTGGGCAGCGGGCATACTTATACCCTGCTCTACCTCACCATCATCACCATCTTCGCCATTCTGATCCTTGGCATACTGTTCACCATCCGGGCCCGGATCCTGGCTCAGATCAGCGGCTGGTTGAGCGGTGCACTCAGCGGCCGCCTGATCTCAGCCAGTCTGACAAGTACATTGGCCGGCGCGCAGAGCGGCATGCAGCCGCTGGGGGATCTCAGGCAGATTCAGGGGTTTATCGGGGGGACGGGCATCACCGCCCTGTTTGACTCCCCGTGGGTGCCCGTATTCATCGCGGTCATCTGGGTGATGCACCCGTGGCTTGGGGCGTTGGCGCTGGCCAGCGCGGTGGCACTGTTCATTCTTGCCTTGCTGAACGAACTTGCCACACGCAAGCCGCAGCGTGAGGCGCAAAAGGAGCAGGCCAGCGCCAGTCAGTTTGCCGACAGCTCCCTGCGCAACGCCGAGGTGGTCCAGGCAATGGGCATGATGCCGGGCTTGCTTGCACAGTGGCACAAGCTCAACGCCGGCGCCCTCGACAAGCAGGCGACCGCCAGCAGCCGCTCGGCCACCATCCTCGGACTGTCCCGGTTTCTGCGCCTCTCGGTGCAGGTCGGCATCCTCGGCCTGGGCGCACTGCTGGTGCTGACCGCGAACCTCACCCCCGGGCAGATGATCGCGGCTTCGATCCTGCTGGGCAGGGCCCTGGCGCCGGTGGAGCAATCGATTGCCGCCTGGCGCACCTTTATTTCGGCGCGGACCAGCTACAGCAATCTCCAGGAACTGCTGCAGGCCATCCCCGAGCAGCCGCCGGCCATGGAGCTGCCACCGCCGGAAGGGCACATCCGTGTCGAGAACCTCTCCTTTGTCCCACCCGGCGCCGAAAAACCCGTGCTGCGCAGCATCAACTTCGCGCTGGCCCCGGGCGAGACACTCGGCCTGGTCGGACCGTCAGCAGCCGGCAAGAGCACACTGTGCCGACTGCTGGTCGGTGTTTGGGCACCCACGATCGGCTCGGTGCGCCTCGATGCGGCCGAGGTGCATGTCTGGGACCGTGAGGCCTTCGGCCGCTACGTCGGCTACCTGCCGCAGGACGTGGAGCTGTTCACCGGGACGGTGCGGCGGAATATCGCCCGCATGGGCGAGGCCGAGGACAGCGAAGTAATCGAGGCGGCCAAGCTGGCGGACGTGCACGAAATGATCCTGCGTCTGCCGCAGGGTTATGACACCCAGATTGGACTGGGCGGTGCGTCGCTCTCCGCCGGTCAGCGCCAGCGCATCGGCCTCGCCCGTGCCCTGTTTCGCCAGCCGAAGGTCATTGTGCTGGACGAGCCCAACGCCAGCCTCGATCGCATCGGCGAGGCTGCCCTGCTGCGGGCGCTCAGCAGCCTCAAGCAGCTGGGCACCACCATTGTCATCGTAGCTCACCACGCCAGCATGCTGGCCGGCGTGGACAAGCTGCTGGCCCTGAATGAAGGCAGGATAACTGCCTACGGTCCCAAGAACGAGGTCCTGGCCCACCTCAGCAAAGGGGAGCAGCGGGCGGAACCTGCCATGCCGAAGCCTGCCAAAGCCCAGGCCCACGACAGCGATTAGGAGGAAGCCCCCACATGTCTGACAGCGTAAACGCGGCTAGCGGCGAGAATCGCTGGCTGACCGATACACCCACGGCGTTGCTGCGCGGCCCGGTGCTGGTTGGCTACCTGGTGGTGTTGCTGTTCTTCGCCGGCCTGGGCACCTGGGCGGCGACTGCCAATATCGCCAGCGCCACCGTCGCCAACGGCGTGGTCAGCCCGGAAGGCAGCCGCAAGACGATCCAGCACCTGGAAGGCGGCATCATCACCGAGATCCTGGTCGACGAAGGGGACAGCGTAAAGGCCGGAGATCCACTGGTGGTGCTGCAGGGGACCCAGGCGCGCGCGGGGTTCCAGGAGCTGCAGCACAAGAAGTACTTGTTTGCGGCCAAACTTGCCCGGCTGCTTGCGGAGCAGGCCGGGAAGTCGGAGGTGAAATTCCCTGAGTGGCTGCTCGAGGCAGAAAGGGACAACAGCGAGATCAGCGAGATCCTGGCGGCGCAGCGGGACCTGTTCGCAGCCAGGACCGAGGTTCACAAGGGCCGCAAGGCTATCGGGGGCAAACGCATCGATGAACTGCGGGAGGAAATCATTGGCCTACAGTCCCTGGTGAGAAGCAAGCGCCAGCAGCTGAGCTCGCTTGACGAGGAACTTGCATCCAAAAAAAAGCTGTTAGATAGCAAGATGATCCCGCGCCCGCAGTACCTCGAACTGCAGCGCCTCCGCTCCGAGATCGAAGGGGAGATGGGGGAGAGCCAGGCCGACATTGCACGAGCCAAGCAGACCATCGGCGAAACCGAGCTGCAGATCGTCAACGAAGGCGCCCGCCGCCTGGACGAGATCGTCGGCGAGCTGGCAGATACCCGTGCCGAGCTGTCCTCGGTCGGGGAGCGGCTCGGTGCGAAGCTCGACATCCTGGAGCGCACCGTGATTGCGGCCCCCGTTGCCGGCACTATCCATAACAAGCAATTCCACACCACCGGCGGCGTGATTAAGCCCGGACAATCCATTCTCGACATCGTCCCGCAGGAAGTCGAATTGCTCATCGACGCCCGCGTCCGGCCGGTGGACATTGATGTGGTCGAGACGGGCCAGCAGGCCCGGGTGCACTTCCTCGCCTTCTCGGCGCGCAACCTCCCCGAGACCAAGGGCATTGTGCGTTCCGTCTCGGCCGACGCCCTGTTGGACGAAGTCACCGGGGAGAGCTATTACCGTGCCCTGGTGGAAGTGCCGAAGGAAGAGATGGCCAAGCTCGGCGAAGCGCTCGATATCAACCCCGGCATGCCCGCGGAGGTGCTCATCATGACCGGCGAGCGTACGATGCTGCAGTACCTTATACAGCCGTTGATCGACTCGCTGCGGCGCAGCTTCAGGGAGAGTTGAGCTCCTTGCGTTTTCCAGGCGGACCGTTATCCTCTGAAACTGATGTTCGACAAAACCGTCGCCACATCGTCCGATAAGCGTCTTCTAAGGAGCGGGCAATCATATCGGCATGGGTCAGCGGTGCGGCTCGCATCCGGGGGCGCAGATTGGCTCGCAGCTCCTGCAATCGCTCGGCATTGTTAGCGAGCTCGATGGCTTTCTGGATATAGTCCTCGGCTGACTCAGCGATAAATTCCTCTACACCAACCGACGACAGCAGACTGACCCCAACCCGCGAAACATGTGTTTCACCCGCTCGGGTAATTACCGGTACGCCCATCCACATCGCCTCACAGGTGGTGGTCGTGCCATGGTAGGGGAAGGTATCCAGGGCAATATCCACCCGGTCATACAAGGCGAGATGCTGCTTCTTGTCAGGTAGCCAGCCCAGTAGTTCGACCCGATCCGCCTCGATGCCCGATTGTTGAAACAGTCCATGCACATAGTCGCAGGTGTCAATATCCAGCAGCGATTTGGATTTAAGAATCAAGCGGCTCTCGGGCACTGCTTTGAGAATCTCCGCCCAGCAGCCAATCAGTTCCGCATTGACCTTGGCCAGGTTGTTAAAAGTCCCGAAAGTGATCTGCCTGCTTTGCAGAACCGGGGATGGGCTGACCTCCGGGCAGTCTAATGGCGGTTGATAGCACAAAAAACCGTGTGGCAGGCGCAGCAAGTGCTCGCTGTGCAGGTGCTCCGTTTGTCCTTCGGGGTCCGCCCAGGCATCCGTGAGCCGGTAATCCATGGTACTCAGTCCGGTTGTGTTGGGATAGCCAATATAGGTTGCTTGCACGGGTGCGGGTTTGCGGGCAAACACCGGCATTCGGTTGGACTTAGTATGGCCGGACAAATCGACCAGGATGTCAATCCCATCTCGGCGCACCATCTCCACTGCCTGCTGCTCGTCCAAGGCATGGATCTCGCGCCAGCCATCGGCGAGTTCCCGCAATCTTTCCGTGGTGGCATCCGCTTTCTTGTTGTTGGTGTAGCAGATGACCTCGAAATCACGCTGATTCTTAGCGGCAAGCAGGGGTTCCAGGAAGTGCGCGACAGAGTGGTTCCGAAAATCCCCTGAAATGTAGCCGATGCGCAGGCGACGCTCCGGGTTGCGGTCATTATTGTGGGCCTGGACGGATGCTGCCAATGGTTCTTCATGTCGTTCGGCCCATTGTCGGTGTTCGGCAGAAATTACGGATGGCTCATAATCGCTGTAATGTAAACTGAATAAAAGATTGCTGTGCGCTAATGCATAGTCAGGTTTAATCTTCAGTGCTCGTTGGAAGAACAGGATTGCCTCTTTTAACTTCCCTTGCGATTGGAGCGCCCCTGCCAGGTTGTTGCAGGCGTTGGCATGGTCTGGCTGGAGCTGTAGCGTTTTCTGCAGGGCCTGGATTGCCTCTCTTATCTTTCCTTGCAGCTGGAGGGTATTTGCCAGGTTGTAGTGAGCATCGGCATAGTCAGGCTTGAGCCGAAGAACCTGTTTGTAAGCCTGGACTGCCTCTTGCAACTTCCCTTGCTCTTTGAAGGCAATGCCCATGTTCTTGTAGGTATCAGCATGATCGGGTTGGAGTTGAATCACTTTCTCATAGCATTCGATCGCTTGAGCCAACTGCCCGGATTCCTGATAGGCATTGCCGAGATTACTGTAAAAGGTCGCTGTTCCTGGCTTACAGTCAATGGCCTGAGTGATTTTTTCAATGGCAGTTTGATATTGTCCCCGTTGTGCAGCAATGACACCGAGCAGATGTAAGGCATCCGCATCATTCGGTTGCCACTGTAAAACCTGCTTATAGCAAGCTTCCGCATTGGCAAAACGTCCGGCTTGGTGATGCTCGACGCCTGAGTCAAATTGCTTTTTGACTTGGGTAGAGTCTATCCCCTGCGGAACTTGCGAATGGGTCTGAATTGGTTTTTGTGCGATTACATTCAAGCTGATCAGGACACCTTTAAATTTCAACTTACTGGTGTCGTCAAATAAACCAAAATTCTCTACCCGATCAATTTGAGTAAATCCTGCCTCCTGGAGATACCCGCTCAAAAAATCCCAGGCCAATCCCACTTGATGGTAGTCGTACGGACTGACATGCCCCCCAAACATCATCCGCATGACACGAAATCGATCCCTCGAAGTAAGTTGCTTTTTGTCGAGGAATAAACGCGCCAACACATCCAGATCTGGAACACTGATGTAAACCTTCCCGCCGGGAACCAGGACGCGACACCAGTCTTTTAGAGTGGCGGTCAACTCGTTGACATAATCAAGGTGCTCCACCAAATGGGAGGCGTAAATGGCGCTAAAGGTGTTGTCGGGAAACTGAGACAGATCGTTGGCGTTGCCCAAATGGTCGACATAAGGTCCCGGTAGCGCATTCAACACTTCCCAGCCCGGCACTCTGACTTTGCCGCCAATATGCAGTTTTCGAGACTTCTGCAGATGCTCATCCTCTGCGTTGGATGGGTCACAATAGCGCTGCCACATGGTTCGGTAGGCATGCTCTACAGATTGAGAAATCAGGCCGGCATTGGTCAGCGGCGCGGCCTGCATCCTCGGGCGCAGATTGGCTCTCAGCTCCTGGAGTCGCTCCTCGTTGTTCGCCAGGTCGATCGTTTTTTGGACGTAATCTTTGGCCGATTCAGCAACCAGTGGTTCCAGACCAAGCGACGACAACAGACTCACTCCCACCCGCGAGACATGGGCTTGACCGGCCTGGGTAATGACCGGAACCCCCATCCACAGGGCTTCGCAGGTTGTGGTTGTGCCGTGGTACGGGAAGGTATCCAGGGCGATATCCACCTGGGCATACAAGGCGAGATGTTCGGTCTTGGCGGGAAGCCAACCGAGCAGATCGAGGCGCTCGGGCGCAATTTCATGTTGCTGAAACAGCCCCTCGATGGAGGCGCGGGTGTCCGGGTCGGTCAGCGGTTTGGCCTTGATAATCAGGCGGCTGTCGGGCACGGCTTTGAGAATCCCCGCCCAGCGACCAATCAGTTCGGGATTGACCTTCGCTAAGTTGTTGAAAGAACCGAACGTCACGTGCTTGGCCTGCAATACAGGGGGGGGACTGACATCGGGACAGTCGGCTGAAGGCTGGTAGCAGAGAAAGCCGTGGGGCAGACGAATCAGTTGTTCCGTATGCAGGTGTTCCGTCTGCCCTTCGGGGTCAGCCCAGACATCCGTCAGCCGGTAATCCATGGTTTTCAGGCCGGTCGTGCTGGGATAACCGATATAGCTGGCTTGCACCGGTGCCGGTTTGCGGGCGAACACCCGTAAGCGATTGCCCTGGGTGTGACCGGACAAATCGACCAGGATATCGATCCCATCCTGGCGCACCCGCTCAGCGACCTGCTCATCATTCAGGGCATGGATTTCGCGCCAGCCATCGGCGAGCTGCTTCAACCGTTGTGTAGTGGCATCGTTTATTTTGTTGTTGGCGTAGCAGATGACCTCGCAATCGCTGCTATTGTGGGCCGCGAGCAGGGGCTCCAGGAAGTAAGCCACAGAATGGTTATTAAAGTCTCCTGAAATGTAACCGATGCGAAGCTGGCGCTCAGGGTTGCGATCGTTGCCGTGCGGCTGGATGGCCGCTTCCAATGGTTTTGCGTGGCGTTCGGCCCATTGCCGATGTTCGGCGGCAATCGCCGATGGCGCATAGTCGCAGCTGTACTGCAAGCAAAATAGCAGATTATCGTAGGCAATAGCATACTGAGGCTCAATCTGCAGGGCTCTTTGAAAGAACGCGATGGCTTCGGTTAATTTCCCTTGCGACTGGAGAATTGTTCCCAGGTTGCTGCAGGCCCTGGTGTAGTCGGGCTTGAGCTGCAGGGCTCTTTGGTAAAACTCAATGGCTTCGGCTAACTTCCCTTGCTCTTTACAGACATTTCCTAGATTGAGATAGGCTCGGAAATAGTCAGGTTTGAGTTGTAGGCATCTTTGGTAGGATTGGATGGCCTCGGCTAGTGCCCCTTGTTCTTGCAGGGCAAGCCCTAGATTATTGTGGAGTTGGGGATGCTCCGGTTTGAGCTGAAGGGCTTTTTGGTAGCACTGAATTGCCTCGACTAACTTCCCCTGCTCTTTAAAGACATTTGCTAGATTGTAATAGGCTGCGAAATAGTCGGGTTTGAGCTGTAGCACTCTTTGGTAACATTCGATCGCCTCTGACCAATTCCCTAGCCGTTGAAAGGCGTTTCCCAGTTTGTAGTAGGCCTCTGCATGGTCAGGCTTAAGCTTCAGGAATTGCCTGTAAGAGTGGACTGCGTCTTCCAGCGCCCCTTGCTTTTGATAGGCCATTCCTAGGCTCTGATAAGCATCGGCGTAATTGGGTTGGAGCTCAATTACTTTCTGATAGCACTCAATGGCTTGAGATAACTGTCGTCGCTCCTGGTAGGCATTGCCGAGGTTGCTGTAGAAAATTGCTGACTCTGGGTCTAGTTCAATGGCATGACTAATTCGTTCAATGGCAGTCTGAAAATTTTTCTGTTGAGCCGAAATTACGCCGAACAGATGCCATGCATTTGCATGATCAGGTTGCCATTGCAGCACTTGTTGGTAGCAAGCTTCCGCTTCTTGCAGTTGGCCAGACTGATGGTGTTGAATTCCCAAGTTAATCTGCTGTTGTATTGGGACAGGATTGGCCTGCTGAGCAACTACCGGCTTGTCCACCTCAGCTGGCGATTGGCCGCAAAAACTCCGCCACATGGTGCGATAAGCGTCTTCTAAGGAGCGGGCAATCAGACTCGCATTGGTCAGCGGCGCGGTTTGCATCCGGGGTCGCAGATTGGCTCGCAGCTCCTGTAGTCGCTCCCCGTTGTTCGCGAGGTCGATGGCTTTTTGGACGTACTCTTCGCCTGATTCAGCAATCAGTTCTTCCAGACCAAGCGACGACAACAGGCTCACCCCCACCCGCGAGACATGGGCTTGACCCGCCTGGGTAATGACCGGAACCCCCATCCACATGGCTTCGCACGTGGTGGTCGTGCCGTGGTAAGGGAAGGTGTCCAGGGCAATATCCACCTGGGCATACAAGGCGAGATGTTCGGTCTTGCCGGGAAGCCAACCGAGCAATTCGAGCCGCTCAGACGCAATTTCATGTTGCTGAAACAGCCCCTGGATCGAGGCGCGGGTGTCTGGGTCAGCCAGCGGTTTGGCTTTGATAATCAGGCGGCTGTCTGGCACGGCTTTGAGGATCTCCGCCCAGCGGCCAATCAGTTCCGGGCTGACTTTCGCCAGGTTGTTGAAGGAACCGAACGTCACATGCTTGACCTGCAATACAGGCGGCGGACTGACATCGGGACAATCGGCGGAAGGCTGGTAGCAGAGAAAGCCGTGGGGTAGACGGATCAGTTGTTCCGTATGTAAGTGTTCCGTCCGCCCTTCCGGGTCAGCCCGGACATCCGTCAGCCGGTAGTCCATGGTCTCCAGGCCGGTGGTGCTGGGATAACCAATATAGCTGACTTGCACCGGTGCCGGTTTGCGCGCGAACACCCGTAAGCGGTTACCCTGGGTATGACCGGACAAATCGACCAGAATGTCGATCCGATCCTGGCGCACCCGCTCAGCGACCTGCTCATCAGTCAGGGCATGGATTTCCCGCCAGCCATCGGCGAGTTGCTTCAACCGTTTTGTGGTGGCATCCACTTTTTCGTTGTTGGCGTAGCAGATGACCTCGAAATCTTTGCTATTGTGAGCCGCGAGCAAGGGCTCCAGGAAGTAAGCCACCGAATGGGTCTTGAAATCACCCGAGACATAACCGATGCGAAGCTGGCGCTCAGGGTTGCGATCGTTACTGTGTGGCTGTATGGCTTCTGCCAATGGCTTTGCGTGGCGTTCGCCGTACCGCCGGTGTTCGGCGGCGATCGCCAATGGCTCATAGTCGCCGCTGTAATACAACAGGTTGATCATCAGATCGTGCTGCGCCACAGCATGGTCGGGATCGATTTCCAGAGCGTGGCGATAGGACTCGGTCGCTTCTTTTGAGTTTGCTCGTTTTGAGAGAAGCCTCCCCAATTGGCAGTAAGCATCGGCATAGGCGGGTTGGAGTTGAATCGCCTTATGACAGAACGTGTTCGCCTTACCTAATTGCGTTTGCTTCTCATAGGTAATACTTAAATTTAAATGGGCTTCGGCATAGTTCGGACTGAGTTTGATAGCCTGCTGATAGTACTCAATGGCTTTCTCTAACTGCCCTTGCTCTTGATACACAAGACCCATGTTGTTGTGCGTTTGAAAAGAATCAGGCTGGAGTTGGATTGCCTTTTGATAGCACTCCAGCGCTTGATCGAAGTTATATAGCTTCTGATAGACACTACCGAGGCTGTTATGGAAGTTGGCAGCGTTTGCATTCAGCTGAATGGCACGATTAATCCGCTCAATTGCTGTTGCATATTGCTCCTGCTGGTAAGCGATTAGACCCAGCAAATGCCAGGCATCCGCATGATTCGGCTGCCATTGCAGCACTTGTTGATAGCATGTCTCCGCTTCTATCAGGCGTCCAGATTGCTGATGCTTGATACCTGAGTCCAGTTGCTTTTCGAGTTGGTCAGGATCTGTCGTCTGATGGGCGCTTACTGTCCGCAGTTTCTTCTGAGATCTTCTCCGAGACTTTCTCTCGTGGACTTTATTCATTGTTATTCGCTTTGTATCTGCCTGCTGGCGAGTATTCGCTTCGACTGTCTTGGTTCAAATCGAAATTTTGCTCCGCGTTTCTTAGCTGGCTGCCGGGCACCCCCTGCCCCCTTGCCCCAGTGAACCAGCCAACGGTATACACCCACGTGACCGCGTTCGCCCTATCTGCGAAAAAGGGGTCTTCTTCACTCTCCTGCAAACCATCACGGTTACAATGCCCTGCTTTTCGGAACTCGGCTTCAGTGCCAGGGTCCCGCAGGCGTAAGATCAGCCATCTTTTCTGCGAACTCGCCGCCGGCCTCCTCTCCCGAGACACGTGCCAGCATCGCGTTCAAGTTGCGCATCGACTGCAGATGTACATACATGAGCTCCAGTTCACCGGTCCTGGTCAGCTCGGCAAGCTTGTCGCCGGGCAATGCCTTCAGCTTGTCCCGATCGATGGCCATGAAGCCGGTCAATGCGGCCTTATCCCCTGATGGCAGCTTGAACCGGGCCGTCATCGGCTCGAGCAGATCGAGCTCTTTCAGTTTCCGGCAGAACCCCAAAGTCGCATCGAATTGACGCTGATAATCGGACACAAAACGGAACATCGTATTGAGAAAATCGGTCCCCTCACTGTTCGAATCGAACAGGGGCTTGCCATGGCCCTCCTGGTTCCAGCCGGCGTACTGCTCATCGATACACAGGGTGAAATCACTGCCGTCCTCGCTTTTCGAAAACACGAACGGGTAACGGCGCACAAAGGCCGGTATATAGCCGGCATTCCATTTCCCTTGTCCGTCCAGGTAGAGGTTCTCGTCGGGCTTCAGCCCCAGGATCACCACCGGCTGCACGGCCTGCTCAGATCCCGTGAACACGATGGCGTAGTCCACCGCGGCAGTCGGAAACTCGGCCGCCGCCAGTGGCACGGAATTCGAATGGCCCGCGAATTCATAATCTGAACGGGCCCCCAGCGACCAGTCCCGATGCCGCTGTGCTGAGACCGGTACAGCGCGCTCGTAATACAGCAATTGCTTCGTCATTTAAGAGTCCTTAGTAATGTTTGTCAGTCAAATGAAATTGCGCCAAACGCGGAAAGACCACCCGCCAGGCCACCCTGGATGCGACGAAGCCGGGACGTCCAACCCGACTTCGCGCCCCGCCGAACGCCCGCGATTCCGCAGACGCCGGCACCCATTGCGGGAACTAACCGAACAGCAAATCGCCCTCGATTTCAAACTGAGACAGCGTCGCGTCGTCCAGCGCATCCACAGGGTCTGCCAGTGGCAGATCCCGCTCGCCCACTCCAAGCGTTTCGTCCATGACGTCGTGGTCGTAGCCCAACACATGACCGAACTCGTGAGTCAGCACTGAGAACAGATCGATCTCGTCGGCATCGACCGCATCGAGCGAGTCGGACCAGCCGTAACCCGCGGCGTCATCATCGAGCGTGACAGTAGAGCCGTCGGTCTCGCCCAACGATGTGCCACCCAGATCGCCGATCTTGACCTCGGTACTGATGAGTTGCTCCAAACTCTCTACGTCAACGCCCTGGTCAGCCCAGTAATCGATGGCGGCATCGATCACCGGTGCCAGCACTGCTGGAGTCAACGTCTCACCACCCGTGGTTGGCGTACCGTCGAGGTTAAGCGCAGCGAATTTGTAACTTAAGTCCACTCCGGATTCGCCAGCTGGATCCGGATTGTCCGCCTCGACGGGAGTTTCGTTGAAATAGGTTACATAATCGTAGTTGACTGTCGGCGGATCCGCTGAGTCAAACTCAGTGCCCTTGATGGTGTTGTCGGTATCGTACTTCACCCCAAGCACGTAAAGAGCGTCAGGGTTGGTCGGGGTGTAGCTGACGGTCACATCGCCGTCGACTTCGGTAATATCGACGCCCTTCCTTACCTGTGTGCACGTCTCACCCAAGTCATGGTCTATCACGCCATTGCCGTTGCTATCAATGATCTCATAGAGTTTGACATCCTTCTGAACGGTTTCAAACAGCGGGAACAGAGGGTTGTCGTTGCTCTGGTCGATCGTGACGCTGAATGGATCCGCTGTGCCGTCACCATCAGCGTCCGCCGTGAGGCGACCCGAAAGCCCCGTGTAGTAGAAGAAGACGCCTGGGTTAACGCTATTGATTACACCGGGGGCCTTATTGTTGTCGCCGTATTGGATGTCTCCCCCCTGGAAGTCATAGTAATCCTCGAAGTTCTCCGCCATGCCCGAGATGTAATCGTCGCAGGCCGTCCCTGTGGGCGTGATTTGGCCCGCTGGAGCGATACTCCGAATCGGCACCGATTCGCTGTCACTCTCCGGATCGGTCTCGTTGGAGTCGGCCGTCGCCGTGTTGTCGATGAAGCCTGGCTGAGTATCGTTCGGCTCTGCCGTAGCATCGGTGAGGAAATCATTGGCCGTGACCGTATAGCTGCCCTCGTAGCTCCAGGTCTCGTTGACATCCAGCTCGCTGTCGCTGTCCGCATCACCTCCGGCGAACGCCAGGTCGGTGATGAGCGGATCGCTCACCGTCACTTCGGTCAGACTGATGTTGCCGTCGTTGCCCACCGCGATGGTGTAGTTGATGGTATCACCCACTTCATCGACCGCCGTGCCGCCATCGGCCACCGCCGCTGACTTGTCGATGGTGATGTCCGGATTCTGATCCACCGGTACCTCGGTCGAGGCCGTCTCCGTCGGCGTCTCGTTGCTGTCCGTCG
>Ga0316193_10001909_pt1 | contig 14379 bp, 10 predicted proteins | sample MerIslsedime2_MG_FD_207735 | JGI IMG/M metagenome (GOLD analysis project Ga0316193, IMG submission 207735) | Coastal sediment microbial communities from Maine, United States - Merrow Island sediment 2 | ecosystem: Environmental > Aquatic > Marine > Coastal > Sediment | place: USA: Maine...
CCTACGCCAAAGAGCGCAAACCTGAATACCGATTGGCTCAAGTCAATGAGGTGGCTGCGGAGGTGGTGGAGCTTTTGAAGGCGCGGGCAGGGGAGTTCAAGGTAAATCTGACCCTGGAAGCCACAGATGGGCTGGAACCGGTAGCAATGGAGGTTGGCGGTATTCATCAGTGTTTGGTCAACCTGGTCAATAATGCCATTGACGCCTGCTGGCCGGAAATCTGCGGTCATGAACAGGGGCAGGTTACAGTGCGCACTTGCCGCCACCCGGACTGGGCAGTTTGTGTGGAGGTTGAAGATAACGGTTGCGGCATTGAGGAGAGCGACAAAGAAAAAATTTTTACCAATTTCTTCAGCACCAAAGGTGCTGATGGAACAGGACTGGGCTTGATGAACGTCCAGAAAATAGCCCGAGAACATCAAGGACGCATGGAGGTTGAATCTGTGCCGAATAAAGGCTCGGTATTTCGTCTCCTGCTACCTTCCGGGCCAGCCGAAAAGCGGGAAAATGGTAGTGAATCTCACCCAGGAGAGGGCGCGAACTCCGGATCGCCTTCGACAGGGGCCTAATGGGAGAGGAGGAAGCTATGGTTAAGTACAGCAACATCCTATATTGCAGCGATTTTTCCGAGGAGGCGGAGATGGCATTCCATCATGCCGTGGATTTCTGCCAGCGCTACGGTGCCAAGCTTCATTTTCTTCACGTGCTGCACTCCAGTTACAAGTATATGCGCCATGTGGTGAACGAATATGTGGAAGAGGATAAGGAAGAAGCCATAGCAGATGACGAGCTTGTTGCCAAGGCAGAAGCGGACCTCAAGGCTCGATATGGGGACAGGTTAGAAGAGTGCAAGGAGGTAACCTTTGCGGCACGGGTCGGCGTTCCTTTTGTGGAGATTGTCCGCTACGCCAGACAAAACAAGGTGGATTTCATTGTCATGGGCGCTTCGGGCAGCACTGAGCTGAACAAGCAGACCTTTGGCAGCACCGTGGAAAATGTGGCGCGGAGGGCGCACTGCCATGTGATGGCAATCCGCAACCCGGAGCTAGCCTTCAAGCTGCCCGGTTGAGTCGGCAGACAACGGTCTTGGTCAGGTTGATAGGTGAATCAGATTAGCAGAGTAGGGTGACAAGACCAGGCTATTAAATAAGAAATAAAAGATTCCAGTTAGGAGGAGGAATATCATGAAGAAAAAAAGAATTCTCGTGGTGGATGATGAACTGGATATGCGGACGTTCATTACCACACTTCTGGAGACAAGTGGGTACCGACCAATCATCGCGGTCAACGGTGAGGAGGGCATCCAGAAGGCCCGGGAGAAAAAGCCGGCGGCCATTATTTTGGATGTGATGATGCCCCGGGAAGGAGGCATCCAAATGTATCGAGAGCTGAAAACAGATGACAAGCTCAAAGACATCCCAGTGATAATGCTCTCGGCCATCGCCAAAAAGACCTTTTTTCATTCCCAACAGGTGCTCAACACCTATCGGGGACAAAAGGTGCCTGAGCCGGCAGCCTATATCGAAAAGCCTCCGGAGACCGAGGAACTTCTACAGGTGTTGGAACAATGTATCGGTTGTTAAACGTGAGCGGCTGGTGGTTTCTTATTCAATCAGTGCCAGGCGAAATCATCTATCTGCGAGGTTAGACTATGGCGGCGAAAATTGGAGTCTATATTTGTCATTGTGGAAGCAACATTGCTGGCAAGGTTGACCCTGAGAAAGTGGCAGAATTCGCCAAGGGTCTAAAGGATGTGGTGACGGCCAGGGATTACAAGTTTATGTGCTCAGATCCCGGGCAGGAGATGATCCAGGACGACATTAGGGATATGGGGCTCAACCGGGTGGTGGTGGCCTCCTGTTCCCCTAGGCTACACGAAAAGACCTTCCAGGGTGCCTGCCAGCGGGCAGGTATCAACCCTTACCTTTTCCAAATGGCTTGCATTCGTGAACACTGCTCCTGGGTCATCGAGGACGAGGATGAGGCTATCAGCAAGGCTAAAACCCTAGTGGCAGCAGCAGTAAGTCGGGTCAGTCATCATCAGAGTCTGGCGACCCGGGAAGTGGGTGTCCACCCGGATGTTTTGGTGGTAGGAGCTGGCATCGCCGGAATCCAGGCTTCACTGGACATTGCCAAGTCCGGCCACCAGGTCTATTTGGTGGAGAGAAACCCGTCAATTGGCGGGCACATGATGAAGTTTGACAAGACCTTTCCCACCCTGGACTGCGCCGCCTGTATTTCAACACCGAAAACGGTGGCAGTGGCGCAAGAGCCCAATATTCATCTTTTTTCCTATAGTGAGGTGGCTGAGGTAAACGGCTATGTGGGTAATTTCACTGTCAACATCAGACGCAAAGCGCGCTATGTCCGGGAGGATCAGTGTACTGGCTGCGGTCAGTGTGCTGAGGTCTGCCCGGTGTCGGTACCCAACGAGTTTGATGAAGACTTAAGCGAGCGCCAGGCCATTTATCGCTTCTTCCCCCAGGCAGTGCCAATAACCTTTTGCATTGAGAAAAAAGATACAGCACCCTGCACCATTACCTGTCCAGCGGGCATAAACGTGCAAGGCTATGTCCAGCTCATTAAGCAGGGGAAGTATAAAGAGGCGGTCCAACTCATCATGGAGCGTTTGCCCCTGCCAGGGGTTCTGGGCCGTGTCTGTCCTCACCCTTGCGAGTTCCAGTGTCGCAGGGCGGAGATGGATGAGGCCATTGCCATAAGGGACTTGAAGCGGTTTGCCGCTGACCAGGTAGATCTGGAAGAGCTGCCGTTGCCTGAAATCGAGGAAAAGCAGGAAAGAGTGGCGGTGGTGGGTTCGGGCCCCGCGGGATTGACAGTGGCCTACGATCTGCGGCTCAAGGGTTATCAGGTCACCATTTTTGAAGCGCTCCCGGTGTTGGGCGGCATGCTGCGCGTGGGCATTCCCGACTACAGGCTGCCTCCAGAGATTTTGGACCGAGAAATCCAGAACATTCTCAGGTTGGGCATCGAAACTCAGACCGACAAGAGACTAGGATTCGATTTCACTCTGGATGACTTGAGGGAACAAGGTTACAAAGCTATTTTCCTGGGCATCGGTGCCCACCGAAGTTTGAAGCTGGGCATAAGTGGCGAGGAAGATTTCGAGGACGTCCTGGATGCAGTGGATTTCCTTCGGGAGGTGAATCTCGGCGATCGGCAAAAGCCGGGTAGCCGGGTAGTCGTTGTTGGCGGCGGCAACGTGGCCATTGATGCTGCCAGAGGGGCGTTACGACTCGACTGTGAGCAAGTGGACATTGTCTACCGGCGAAGCCGCGAGGAGATGCCCGCCTACCCAGAAGAGATTGAGGGTGCTTTGTCCGAGGGAGTGAAGATCCACTATCTCACAGCACCTATGCGCATTTTGGGCGAAAACGGCAGGGTTACCGGATTTGAGTGTATCCGAACCGAACTAGGGCCACCGGATGAAAGCGGCAGGCGTAGGCCGGTGCCGGTGGAAGGCTCGGAGTTCATCATAGATTGCGACGCGGTCATACCGGCTATTGGCCAGCAGCCCGAGGTAGATTGGACTGTGGATCACACCGATCTCGAGATCACCCGCCGGAACACATTAGTGGTAAGTCCAAACACCATGCAAACCGCTATCCCTGATGTCTTTGGTGCTGGCGACGCGGTGAGCGGTCCGGCAACGGTAATAGAGGCGGTGGCTGCAGGTCATAAAGCGGCGGAAGCCATGCATCGCTACATTAACGGGGAAGATCTCGACCTCTTTGCTGAAGAGTTGGTGGCCAAGGAGCCACCGGGGCAGGACTGGCAGGAGATTCCTGAAGATGCTGTCCCAGAGTCCAGGGCTCATCTGGCTCATCGGGATCCTCAGGAAAGCGCTTCTTCCTTTGACGAGGTAGCCCTGGGATTCAGCGAGGATGAAGCACAGCGGGAGGCGAGCCGCTGCATTAATTGTGGGATCTGCTGTGAGTGCATGGAGTGTGTTAGGGCCTGTGAAAGAGATGCGGTTGACCACCAAATGATTGAGGAAGAGGTCGAGATAAAGGTGGGTAGCATCGTCATGGCCACGGGATTCCAAACCCTGGACCCCACTCCAATGAAGCAATACGGTTACGGAGAATTTGATGAGGTTTACACCGGCTTGGAGTTTGAGCGCTTAAACAACGCGGTTGGACCCACAGGTGGGCAGATCCTGATGAAGAACGGCAAGGTACCGGAAAGCGTTGGCATCATTCACTGTGTAGGCAGTCGTGATGTGAACTACCATGAGTACTGCTCCAGAGTCTGCTGCATGTACGCCCTCAAATATGGCCACCTCATCAAAGAAAAGGCTGGGCATGACACCCAAGTCTACAACTTCTACATTGACATGCGATGCTTTGGTAAAGGCTACGAGGAATTCTACCGTAGGCTTCAAGAAGAGGGGATTATTTTCTTAAGAGGTAGACCCGCCGAGGTCACAGACCAAGCCCTCAAGCCTGAAGAGGAAAACAAACTCATCGTCATCACGGAAGACACTTTGATGGGCAAACGGCTTCGGGTACCCCTGGATATGGTGATCCTCTGCACTGCCATGGAGCCTGCAGACGACGCTGCCGATGTGGCCAGAGTCTTTGGAATTAGCCAGGGAGGAGACGGTTTTTTCCTAGAGGAACATCCCAAATTGGGGCCTGTGTCCACAGCCACTGACGGGGTGTTTCTGGCCGGAGCCTGCCAGGGTCCTAAAGACATTCCTGATGCGGTCTCTCACGCAGCTGGGGCAGCAGGCCAGGCGCTAGCCCTGGCTACCAGGGGCAAGGTGGAAATTCCTTCCACCATTTCCTGGATAGATCCAGACATTTGCGCTGGATGTCAAGCCTGCATTGATCTTTGTCCATACTCGGCCATTGAATTTGATGGCCGGAGAAGGGTGTCGGTGATAAACGAGGCACTCTGCAAGGGATGCGGAAGCTGCGCGGGTCACTGTCCGAGTGGGGCAGCGCAGATCAACCACTTCACCGGTAAACAGATTTTTGCCGAAATCGAAGGCGTCCTGGACGATTTATTGGCCGAACTCTGATTCGGGCCTCGGATCTCGGATTGCGGATTTGGGATTTCGGATTAAGGAATTGAGGGAATGGGGATCGCGGAATGAGGATTGAAATATGGAAATTACAAATCACAAAATCCAAATAACAAACAAATAACAATGACCGAAATTGTCCGCGCTTCGCTTGGACTCCCCACCCTGCGGGCGGGTCCCCAGTTTCAAAATTCGAAAGCTGTTTTTTGTTTTGGTCATTGATTATTGGAATTTGAGATTTATTTGTAATTTGGTGCTTGGGATTTGGGATTTCAGATTTTAGGCATTTTAGACACTTTAGTTCACTTTAGGCATTTCTGAGGGAGGGAGAAAATGGCAGATTTCGAGCCGACAATAATCGCCTTTGTGTGCAACTGGTGTACGTATACAGCCGCTGATCTGGCTGGGACCTCCAGGTTGACCCAGCCTCCCAACGTGCGGATGATTCGAATGATGTGCACCGGCATGGTGGATCCCAAATATGTAATCAAGGCCTTATTAGAGGGAGCAGACGCTGTACTGATCAGTGGTTGTCATCCTGGGGACTGTCATTACATTAATGGCAACTTAAAGGCTCGCCGCAGGGTCAAGTTACTGAAAGAGATTCTGCCACGGTTCGGTTTTGACGAGCGGCGGGTGAAACTCACCTGGATCGGTGCCAGCGAGGGCATTGATTTTGCCAACACCATGAAGGAATTGGTTGAAGAGGTTAAGGAGCTAGGCTCCAACGAAGTGCGACAACAGATGGTAATCTAACCATCTTTGCAGATAATCTGGAGGAAATCGATGGCAAGCACAGCGAAAATCAAGATCGAGGGGCAGAACCTGGTTACCTCATTGCAGGGTTTCTTCAAAACACTATTACAGGCAGAGGAAGTCAGCGCTCTTCTGGTGGCTCAGCATTTGTCTATGAAAAACGCGGTGATGCCCACCTTGGTAACCGACCCGGAAAAGCTCGACGGCGCCGATCCGCTTGCACCTGTTTTTCCCATTAACGCTGCCAAGGTAGTTTCCAGACTCACCAGAAAGCCAATTAAGGGAAAGGTGGCGGTGGTGCTTCGACCCTGCGAGATCCGGGCCTTCATTGAGTTGGTGAAGTTGAAACAGGGCAGTGCTGAGGACGTCATTCTGATAGGGATGGATTGTCTGGGCGCTTACAGCAACGTCAACTACCCTAGTTTTGCCGGGGATAACGGCACGGCATCAACTTTACAGTTCTACAATAATATCCAAGCAGGCAAAGGAACGGCGATCAACGGCTTCGATATTTCGCCCGCATGCAAAGCCTGTGAATATCCCATTCCGCAAAACGCTGATCTGGTTATCGGGCTGGTGGGCATTGATACCAACGACCACTTGCTGTTGAAAGCTAACACAGAAGCAGGGGAGGCCCTATTGGAAAGCTTGGCACTCCCTGCCACCAAAGAGCCTGCAGGCCGAGCTGAGGCCATCGAAAAACTGGTGGCCGAACGCATAGTCTACCGTGACCAAATGTTTGCCGAAACCAGTGAGGCCACTGCCGACCTGAACAAGCTCATGAACTATCTGGGAAATTGCGTCAACTGTTATAATTGCCGGGTGGCTTGTCCGGTTTGCTACTGTAAAGAGTGTGTTTTCCTCACGGATGTCTTCGACCATGAACCCTCCCAATATTTGCGCTGGGCGCAACGCAAAGGTATCCTCAAAATGCCTACTGACACGGTCTTTTTCCATGTTACTCGTATAGCCCATATGAGCACGGCATGTATTGGCTGCGGCCAATGTTCGAATGCCTGTCCTAACAACATACCAGTGATGGAGATCTTCCGGACTGTGGCCAGCTACACTCAAAAGGCCTTTGATTATGAGCCGGGAAAAAGCCTGGAAGATGAACCGCCCCTTTCCGTATTTCGCGAGGATGAGTTTCAGGAGGTTGTTGCTAAGACGCACTAGGTGTTCACGGCCGTTGTCCGTGAACTCGCATGGAGCATAGGGCATAGAGCATAGGGAGATAATTTCGAATTTCACTTGGTTTGCAAGAATTGGCAACTCTTTCCAATACGAGGGTCATTACCATGAGGAAAAAGATTGGTTCAGCTTTAGTGGTGGGTGGTGGGATCAGTGGAATTCGTTCAGCTTTGGATTTGGCAGAATTGGGCTACCAGGTGAAATTAATTGACCGAGCACCCAACCTGGGCGGCACCCTGATGCAACTTGACTACCAATTCCCCAGTGACCACTGTGGCATGTGCAAGATGCTTCCTCTGGTGGAACGAGATTCTTCCTCCCAGTACTGTTTGCGCAAGGGCTTGTTCCACGAGAACATCGAAATCATGCTTTCCACAGAATTGGTAGGCATGGAAGGTGAACCAGGAAAGTACCAGGTCACCTTGCGACAAAATCTCAGCATGGTGGATCCTGATCGCTGCAATGGTTGCGGAGAATGTTCTGCCGTCTGTCCCGTGGAGGTACCTGACGAGTTCAATGCCGGATTGAGCAAGAGGAAGGCGGTCTATCTGCCGGTACCTCACAATATTCCAAACCACTATGTGGTGGACATGGAATCCTGCACCATGTGTGGCGAGTGCGAAAAGATCTGTCCCACCGGGGCCATTGACTTCCGCTGGGAAGCTCGTCGGCAATTTCGTATCCTGGTGGTGGACGATGAGCTTATCGTTCGAGATTCGCTCAGAGACTGGTTGACCGAGGATGGCTTTCAGGTAGACACAGCCGAATCTGGACCCGACGCCCTGGAAAAGATGACCAAGCAAGCCTATCATCTGGTGCTCCTGGATATCAAGATGCCGGAGATGGATGGGGTGGAGGTGCTCAAGCGGTCCAAGGAGCTTCGTCCTGAGCTTCCAGTGGTGATGATGACGGCCTATGCCACAGTGGAAACTGCTGTGGAGGCCATGAAGATCGGAGCTTTGGATTATTTCATGAAGCCTTTTGATCCGGAGACTCTCGTTCCCCTGGTGATCAAACTCTACGAGAACCTAGAGCGTGCCGATGAACGTGAACTGGAGGTGGGGGCGGTAATTCTGGCAGCCGGCTTTGGTTCGTACGATCCGGCTATGGGCAGCAACACCTATGGCTACGGAGAGTATCCCAATGTGGTGACCAGCATCGAATTTGAGAGGTTGATAAGTGGCACCGGCCCTAATGACGGAAAGCTGCTGCGGCCCAGCGACGGTAAAGAGATTGGCAAGGTGGCCTGGCTCCAGTGCGTGGGCTCCAGAGACATACAGGCCGACGCGGACTACTGTTCATCCATTTGCTGTATGTTCTCCATCAAGGAAGCCCTGTTGGCAAAAGAGCGGACCGATGGTCAGGTGGACGCAGCCATTTATTACATGGACATGCGCACCTTCGGTAAGAACTTCCAGCGTTACAGAGAGAAGGCGGAGAAGGAATACAATGTCCGGTTTCAGAGGAGCCGGGTCCACTCGGTGGAGCCAGAAGGTGCCAATGGGAATTTGAGGATTTCCTACACCGACGTCGACGGGACCGGTCGTGAGGAGATTGTTGATCTTGTGGTCCTCGCCGCGGGCCAGAGGCCCCCGACGGGCACTGAACCGCTGGCAGAAATGACCGGTGTAGAGCTCAATTCTTGGGGCTTCTGCCAGTTGCAGCCCTTCTCTTTGAGCCGCACTGCACAAGAAGGCGTGCTAGTGGGAGGATCCTTCTCCGGCCTGCGGGATATCTCCGAATCGGTGATTCAGGCGAGCTCTGCTTCTTTGAGGGCCTCCAGCCTTATTCATGCCAAAGGGGGTGGTCTGGCTGAGGCCACTGAACCGCAAGCCGTTTTTCGTGATGTTTCCCGTGAACTGCCGGAGACCATGGTAGTTCTCTGTAGCTGTGGGGATAATCTGACCCAAGCAGCCAAACTGGAAGAGGTGGAAGAGGCTGTTGCGGATCTGGACTCGGTTTCCCAGGTGCAGCGGATTGAACGCATCTGCACCCAAGAAGGGTGGGATCAGTTAGAGGAAGCACTTCGGGACAGTAAGGCGAATCGTCTTCTGATTGGGGCATGCATGCCTTACGTCTATACTAGGAAGCTGCGAGAATTAGGTGAAAATACAGGGCTGAGTTCGGCACTGATGGAGGTGGTGGACATTAGCACACCGGCATTGCCTGGGCGAAATTCCAATCCAGAGCAAGTGGGCCGGGACGTATGGGCTGCTGTGGCCATGGGTGTCGGCAAGTTAAAAGGTATGGACCCTTCAAATCTCCCCTCCACCCCAATAATACAGAAGGCATTGGTGGTTGGAGGTGGTATTGGCGGCATGAGTTCTGCGCTGGCCATTGCTGAGCATGGCTTTGAAGTGTTCCTGGTGGAAAAGGCAGAAGAACTGGGAGGCAACCTCAGGGCTCTGCACCGGACTCTTGAAGGGGATTCTCCTGAGGAACTCCTGGAGCGGACAGTGGCACGAGTTGAGAAACATCCAAACATTCAAGTTTATACCAAGTCTCAAATACTGCATTCCCGGGGCAGAGTGGGACGGTTTCGTACCACCATCGAAAAAGAAGACGGGATGGGTGAGAGCCTGGAGCACGGAGTAACGGTGCTGGCAACAGGAGGCAAGGAAGCCAGTACCGAATCATATGGTTATGGACAAAGCGAAAGTATCGTCACCCAGCACCAACTCGAGGAAAAACTCCACTCTGGTGCAGTGAATCCTGGGGAACTTGGTGTTGTCACCATGATTCAGTGCGTGGATTCCAGGGAGGAACCGCGGAACTATTGCAGCAGAGTCTGCTGCTCGTCGGCTCTAAAAAATGGCCTTTATTTGAAAGAACAAAATCCAGAGATCGACGTTTATGTCCTCTACCGGGATATCATGGCCTACGGTTTCTTAGAGACTTATTACACGAAAGCGCGCCAGGCTGGGGTGATCTTTATCCAGTATGAGGTAAGTGACAAGCCTCGTGTAGACGTCGACAATGGTCGTATTGCGGTTGGCGTCACGGATCCAATTCTCGGTCGAGAGGTGCTGATAGAGTCCGATCTGCTAGTCCTCAGCACAGGCATTGTTCCAAACAACCAGGGAAAAATAGCGGGAATATTTGAGGTGGAGACAGACCAGGATGGCTTTTTCCAAGAGGCGGAATACAAGTGGCGGCCGGTGGATTTTATCAAAGAGGGAGTTTTCACCTGCGGCATAGCCCATTCACCCCGTTCCGTCACCGAGACCATCGCTATGAGCGAGGCAGCAGCGCAACGCGCTTTAAGAATACTGAGCAGTGAGAGAGTAATGGCGGGTAATACAGTAGCAGAGGTGCGTCACAGCCTGTGTTCTCTGTGCGAGAAATGTATTGCTGCTTGCCCGTACGGTGCCAGATGGCGAGACGAAGATGAAGAGAAAATCATGGTGGATGATCTGGGATGTCAAGGTTGTGGTTCTTGCGCAGCTGTATGTCCCAACAGCGCCTCGGTGCTGCGTGGTTATCTGGATCAACAGATGTTCTCAGTCATTGATGCAGCGTTGGAGGAGATTTTTTAGCGTTCAGCGTTCAGCTATCAGCCGGAAGCTAGTCTAAAGCTGACTGCTGATCGCTGATAGCTGCCAGCTTAACGAAGGAGATGAGATCCCATGAGCGAAGAGAACCTTACTCTAGCAAAAGTGCATGATGTGGCGGACCCCATGAATGCCATTCGGGAAAAGGTGCGTGCCTGCATGCAGTGCGGCACCTGCACTGGCTCCTGCGCCAATTCATTTGCCATGGACTACACCCCGAGACAGTTATGGCGGATGGTGCAACTGGGTCTTACAGATGAGCTTTTCAACAGCAAGACCTTTTCACTTTGTTCGAGCTGTTACTATTGCACCCTGCGCTGCCCAAGAGGGTTGCCGCTTACAGAAGCCATTCATGGCCTAAAGCAGTTGGCTGTTGCCAGAGGGATAGCAGAGAAGAAAGGAAGTTGTTTCTACCGGACATTTGTGGAAACTGTGCGCCGCTACGGGCGGGTGAGGGAAATGGAGCTCATGGCTCGCTATTTTCTCTCTATGAAGAGCCCGATTCTTCCCCTTAGCTTTACTCCATTAGGAATGAAGCTCATGCTCAAGGGAAAAGTCTCCCCTGAGATGCCGAAACTCTCTGGGCCGGGGAAGCTGGATGCCATCTTTCGTAAGGTGGAGCAAGTGGAGGGAAGTTCATGAAATATTTCTACTACTCTGGGTGTTCTTTGGAAGGCACAGCGCTTGAATATAATATTTCCACCCAGGCCATGATGCGGGCATTGGGGATCGAACTGCTGGAGCTGGAGGATTGGACCTGCTGCGGGGCGAGCGCTGCAGAGACTATCAGCGATCTACTCTCATTGGTGCTTCCGGCACGCAATTTGGCCTTAGCCGAACAAATGGACATGGACTGCGATTTTTTGATCCCTTGCAGTGCCTGCTATTTGAATCTTAGAAAGGTTGATGAACGCGCAAAAAGAGAAGATGGACTTCTGGACAAAATCAATGAGGTTTTGGGCGAAGAGGGCTTAGGTTATCAAGGTGGTATCAAATCGCGCCATTTACTGGATGTAATTGTTACCGACATTGGATCGGAGATGATCAGGTCCCACGTAAAGCGCGAACTGTCGGGCCTACGCGTCGCCCTTTACTATGGATGTCAGGCCTTGCGTCCCTATGGCGGCTATGATGATCCAGAAAAGCCTCGATGCATGGAACCGGTGATCGAGGCATTGGGTGCTGAGGTGCATGACTGGACCATGGGCGCCAAATGCTGCGGTGCCGGCCTGATGACCACCAAAAAAGAGGTCGCCATTGAATTGACGAGTTCGCTTCTGGAGGCTGCCAAAGGCGCAGATTGCATTGCTACCGTATGTCCCATGTGTCAGATGAACCTGGACAGTTATCAAAAAATGGCCTCCAAGGTTAAACAGGAAAATCTGAGCATTTCAGTTCTTTATCTTCCCCAACTCATAGGAATGGCATTTGGCCTGGGTGAAGAAGATCTGAAGCTAGGCCTCAACATGGCCTACACCGACTCGCTCAAAGCCAAGCTTGCAGAATGTAGGGTGGGCACCACCCCCCAATAAGCTGAACCACTATTTAGGAAATACGGCCCGCCAGCTTGCTTATCCCGGGTATCAGTGCTGGGGGGCCAAGTCCTCTCCATTCCTTTCCCTGACTAGCCCGGATATTTCATGAATAACTTGCTGCGACCACGGATATGGTCGTCCTTCCTGGCGTCCTCAGGTGTCGGCCCCTGCGACGTACCGTTAAGGTACGCCTTGGAACCAACACCTTGCGGTTGCCCGGTGGCACACCCATCTTCGTGGTCTCGCGACAGCAATTCATGAAATATCCGGGCTAGATGATCACAAAAGTGCAACCTATGGGATTGCGATTTTCCGGTATACATATTACATAATATGTAATATGTATAAGTTGTGGCGCAAAAAATACACAACAGAAAAGAAGCGCAAGCAAGAGAGACCCACAAGAAGATACTTATGGCTGCTGCAGAACTGTTCGCTCGTCAGGGTTACCACAAGACCACAATTACAGACATAGCCCAAGCAGTTCATCTGACCTCAGGTGCTGTATTTCATCACTTTCAATCCAAAGAAGCTTTGCTTGAGGCAGTGGTGGATTGGTTGGCACGAGGCATAACAATCTACTCAGATCACCTTAATCAGGCAGAAAAGGGCTCACTGGCTGTGGCTGAGGGGGTTGTGGATATCATGTGCGAGCATTTTCACCGGCAACCAGAGGCCACAATCTGTCTAGCGGCTTTAGGTACTGAATTTGCAGGAAGTAACCATCACATGGAGAAGCGACTCAATGAGGTGTACGATGATTTCATAGAAGCTTTCTCCCGTATTCTGGAAAATCATCCCAAGGTTAGCGACTCACGCGCAGCTGCAACGGCCCTTGTCGGTGCAGTACAAGGTATTGCCGTTCAGGGTCTTCTGCAGGCGCCGGAGCGGTCCATTGATGAGCTGGCCAAAGGTTTTATAGGGTTGTTGGCGGAGTGGTAAAGGAAGGCGATTGGGGATTTCGGATTTTAGAAGGCATAGAGCATGGAGCATAGGGGATAGAGTAAGGGCCAGGAGTCGGATTCCAGAATTTAGGTTTCAGTGTTCAGGTTTCAGCATTTGTGTTTTTCTTTCCTGACACCCGACACCTGAAACCCTGAGATTTGGTGCTTGGGGATGATAATAATAAGGATACATCGGCCAAATCCAGATTGGCAGAAAGGAGAATGAAGGTGAACATAGTAGTCTTGGTTAAACAGGTGCCGGACACTGAGACGAAGATCAAGATCGGCGCTGACGGCAAATCCATAGACACCAGCGAGGTCAAATGGATCATGAACCCTTACGACGAGTATGCCGTTGAAGCAGCTCTTCGTCTCCAGGACAGCGTTGGAGCCAGTGTCACCATTCTTAGCATGGGTCCTGAGAGAACAGTGGAATCCATTCGGACTGCCCTGGCCATGGGAGCAGACGCGGGGGTTCTGGTTGACGACCCGGCAACAGAGGGAAGTGACGCCCTGGGCAAGGCCAAGGTTCTGACGGCAGCGCTGAAAGGTCTGGAGTTCGACCTGGTTTTTTGCGGCCATCGGGCGGTGGACGACGATGAGAACCAGGTGGGTATCATGGTGGCCGAACTCGCAGGCATTCCACATCTGGGCCTGGCCATATCGGTAGAGGTTGCGGCCGGCAAGGTAACAATACAACGTCCCATAGAGGGAGTCAAAGTGACCATGGAGGCAACACTTCCGACGTTGGTAACCTTTGGTGGAGCCCATGCAGTGTGGAATCCAAGGTATGCATCGTTGCCAGGGATCATGAAGGCCAAAAAGAAACCCCTTGAGACGAAAACGCTTGCCGATCTTGGGCTGTCTGCAGCTGAGGTGGGAAATGAGGCAGTCAAAGTGAGCGTGACTTCCATGGCGCTGCCATCGGAGCGGCAGGCGGGCCGGGTTCTTGAGGGTGACACGGCTGAGAAGGCGAAGGAATTAGTCCGATTGCTCCATGAAGAGGCCAAAGTCATATAACAAATGTCTAAAATTTTTATAAACTTACTATATTAGGAGAATGATAAAATGGCACAGGGAGTATGTGTAATCACTGAGTTTCGGGAAGGTGCGTTTCGGCGTGTTTCCTTTGAAATAGCCAGTGAGGGCAGAAAGCTTGCGGATGAATTGGGGGAACCTCTCCTGGCTGTTGCCTTGGGTGAAGGTGTGGAAGCGGTTGCCTCAGATCTTGGAGGCTACGGGGTGGAGAAGGTTTATGTGGTTGATGATGCGCCCCTAAAGGACTATCGGGCTGAAACGTATGTGCCGGTTGTGGCCGAAATCCTACAGAACCTCAGCCCCAAGGTGGTCCTCAC
>Ga0316193_10001910_pt1 | contig 14374 bp, 11 predicted proteins | sample MerIslsedime2_MG_FD_207735 | JGI IMG/M metagenome (GOLD analysis project Ga0316193, IMG submission 207735) | Coastal sediment microbial communities from Maine, United States - Merrow Island sediment 2 | ecosystem: Environmental > Aquatic > Marine > Coastal > Sediment | place: USA: Maine...
TCACGGTCTAACGCATCCACGCAGTACGACCATTCCTTTCTGCGCCGCTTTGCGTTTCGCACGCTGCCTTCAACGGTGAAGTCGTCCGACTGAATTTCTGCCAAGTTGGTTTCAAACTTGGTTTTGGACAACTTCAACTGATCCAGCACAGCTTGATGAAAATCTTTCAGTTTCTTTGGCATGGCTATGCTCCTGGCATAATCATTCAGGTTGAACCTTTATCTTCGGCGCCCGGAAAGGACTTACCCTGCTTTTCATATTCCCGTTTGAGGGCTTGAATCAGATGAGCACGGGATATGGGAACGTTTTCTGCTGCGGCACGATAGGCGGCCGCCACCGCTGCATTGCGGATCAAACCACCGACAACAGGGAAAACCGCGGCAAGTTCGGCAAAATTTACATCCGCAGCCACCGGCGCTTGCTCTGGCACATGACAACGCCAGATCTGCAGCCGCTCTTCCCGGCTGGGTTCATCGTATTCGACTATGTACTCCATGCGCCGGGTAAATGCCGGATCTATGTTGTTTCGGAGGTTGGTTGACATAACAGCCAAACCTTCGAAGCGTTCCAGGCGGGTAAGCAGGTAAGCGGTTTCGAGATTCGCATAGCGATCATGTGCATCGGATACCTCGGTGCGCTTCCCAAATATGGCGTCGGCCTCATCAAACAACAGCACCGCCTGTGTGCGCTCGGCACAGATAAAAGCTTCTTCAAGATTTTTTTCGGTTTCGCCAATCCATTTCGACACCACCTGGGAAATATCCACCACCAACAAGTCGACACCAAGTTCACGTGCCAGTACTTCAGCGGTGAGAGTCTTGCCGGTTCCCGGCGGACCGGAAAACAGCATGCGCACGCCGCGAGCACCGCGTCGATTCTTTAGAAATCCCCACTGATTAATTACCTGTGACTGGTATTTCAGTCGCTCCACCGCTTCGGTGAGCTGCACACGACGATCTAACTTGAGCACGAGATCTGCCCAGCCGCTCATGGGTTTAACCAGTTTTACTCCTGCCTGTTGACTTACTCCAACACGTGCGCGTATTTTCTCTGCGACGTGGTTCATCGGATTCGCGCTCGCATGTAGTTGAAGATCCGACACCACCTGAGCTGCCAGGTAAGGTTCCAATGGAAATCGAGTTGCCAACTCAGCGGCGATGGCGTCGTTACTGGGAAAAGCGCAACGCCAAACGGTTTCCGTCGCATCAAAATCCAAATGTTCCACGTCGATCTGAAGTAATGGGCGGGGGGGTAGGATGACGTTTTGTCCCTGCGACTGAATCACCACCAGTGGACCTGGGAGCAGGCCGGGCACAACTGATCGCGAGGTGTTATTGTTCCCTCCCGGCGTAATACCTATAACCGGAACACTGCCGCGGGCAAGGCAGTGTATCGAGAGCAGTTTCAGTTGATCTATGCCGAGCTTCTCACTAAATATGAATGCTGACGGAGATTTGCCCGCCTCGGCAACCAACGATGCGGCTCGATGCAAAGCGGTCGTCATTTCATCAGCGGTGATATTAACAGTCACATCGGCCCCGCTTGAGATGTGGGCGATAGCATGAGCCACCGACGCCTGCTCAAACCAGCCCTGCATGCCCCAGCTCACTGTCTTCGGTTCTGTCCGAGGCAAGGTTTTCGGCCAGACATCGTGTCCTTGCAATAGAGGCCATAGCTTTTCAGCTAAAACAATATTGCTGGTATATAGAGGTCCGTCGCCGTCCAGTTTGAAAACGCCGGCGTTGATAGCTTGCCCGGTGTGGATCAGTGCCTCGAGTGCCTGGCGATCACCCGTAGTGCAAAAAAGCTGTGCCGCCAATCCTAACGAGGCGTATGGTTTCCTCAGCGGGTTAACAACGCGCAGAATATCGGCGAAACCTTCATGCTGTTCCGGCATGCCCGCCAGCAGAATCAAGCGGGTTTCCAACGCGGTCAACCCCAGCCGATCTACCAGGCGGCCCAGCGCAGATGTTGGCGATAATCTTTCTAACTTAAAGGCGGGGTCGTCGACACCAGGGCTGTCACTTTTGAACCTTCGAAATTGGGTATCAAGAAATCGAATACCTTCGCCTATGCCATTAGAATCTTCGGGCAATACTCGCTTGAGCAGTGCGGCCAGTTCTCCGGCAAGCTGGGCACAAGCCAGGTCAAGCACCGACGGCATGTTCAATGGTAGCTCAGTGATGGCCAGTTGGTCAGGCATAGCTAAACCTCACCACCCAACCTAACCATGGCAGGTATTCCGGATCCAGATCGAGACCCGCACGACGCACCGCGGTATCGACATCACTCAGACTGAACTCACATTCTATCCATCCGGGGTCCACGACGATGGCGGCACGCCGTCTGAAAACGGTTTGGAGAGCCACTGGGGTTTGCATGCCCGCCAAGGCCAGGCGATCGCAAGCATGTGCTTCCAGCAGCTGCGCCGCACTCTGAAGCACGGCTTTTTGCTCAGTGCCGGGGCTGATTCGATCCAGCTCGGTGTGATCGTAATTCGGTGCCAGACCGGAAAAAGCAAGTAGCGCGCAGTCGCCCGGATCTGCCGGCACCAGCGACCGCCCCAGCCAATACCAAATCCACCTCATTGGACGATCTGCGAATACGTCATCGCTGGCCAATTGATCACAAAGGCCGGTGGGATGACCCATCAGGTTTAATAAAAACAACAAACCTCCGTAGCGGCTTGTTGCGCGTTGCCGATCATCGCTATATACGCTGGGCGTATTGTCGTAATAATGATTCGCGGGCTGTGCGGCTGATTCTGAAGAATCAACAACCGTGTCCGGGTGAACGAAGCTCTGAGACTCACCCTGCTTGACAATAAAGTCGTCACACTCGGTGACGGTACGGGTTTCGGTCAGACCCGTCGTCTTTTGGTCCGTCGATGGCGCGCAGGCATCGAGTGTGAGAATATCCAATCCTTCGTCGCCGACATTGGCATCAGCGCTAATCTCCACTGACTCCAGATACCTCAAAACGCCTTTTTTGATTTCGCTGGCGCGTCTAATCAAGAAACCCGGATCCGTGGTTGCGATCAAGATCAATGCGACCGTACACTGGGTACCCGGGCTCATAGTTTGAGCAGGCATAACAGTGCGCGGGATTGATAGCAGCTGGGATGATTTGGCCCGGCTTTGAACCGCCGGTTTGGTGAATTGAACCTGGATATACTGCTGTGCGCGTTGCTCCGCACATGCTGTGACAATGTGAGTCAGGTCATGCGCGGCCTGTCTCGATAATGCCATAAGCAGCGCTGTCCAATCCCTGTCCGTTATTCTCAAGCAAAGGTTCGCGAACATTGCATGGTCTTTTAGCGCTGACATCACCGGCAGGACATAGGCCGGGTCTGTGCATAGCCCCTCGATCCACCTGTCGACGGCATTTTCCGGTGAATCGACAAGGTCGTAACCAAGCAGCCCGATTTGCTGCCAAGCCCAGGATGCCGACAAGTCTCCCGCGACCACGGACTTGCTGCATTCAATCCATGCATGTCCTCTTGACTGAAATTGCAGCACCGAACCGGCATCACCTTGTGTTAGCAAGCGCCGTATTTCCTGCGCGATACATTCACTCCAGGTTCCCGCCTGACTGTGGGTCGAACGCGACAGGTTCAAACTAACGGCTAGATGTATCTCCCGAATGCAGACAAGTTTTTCAGGTGCTAGATTCAACGACTCTACTGCTTCGTCCAGCGCTCGCTCGTACACCGTTCGTCGGGTTTTTTCGAGGGCGGATAAACGCTCAACATCACCGTCCCGGATATGATAACGATTGAAGCAGTCTTCGATTTTAAGCAAATTATTCACTAGCCCAATCTCGCATTGATATCGAGTCGGCCGCCGCTTACCGTACTGGCCAAAGGCGCCGAACCGGCGATGCTGCCGCGGCCAAGGGTTGAGCCGTCAACCTGAAGCGGAAGAAAACCACCACTGTGTCCGATAATCGAGGTGAGCTCTAAGTGCAGGCCGCGACCAATGCGCATGCCTGCCTCCACCGTACAGACATCAAACAAGGTGTGGGCCGGCCGGTGCCGGGCAATAATATGATTCACGACGTCCAATTGTTCGCTGGTTAGCAGCGCCGGAATCAATACACTGAAACGGTGGGCGTGACGCTCGTCGCCCGGGGATTCGAATTGAATGTCATCGCCGCCAACGAGAGAGGACTCCGATCCCAACGCCAGGCCGACCCGGTAGCCCGCACCCAGAACGGCATTGCCCTGTTCGGGATGTTCCGCCCCGACCAGGGCGCCGCCCAAACCGCGAACCTTGAAATATTCAATAATAACGACTTGTACGTCCAGATAGATTTGCAGAAACGTTTTCAGGCCCTCCACGGTGCCACGAAAACGAAACAGCCACACCGCTCCCTCGATCAAACGTCTGCGCACCGCTTCGTTAAAACGCTCATCCAGAACCAGGCCGACAAAACCCGCCAACCAGGGCAACATTTCCCTGGGGGAAGAGCAAGGATCCAATAAGGCATGGCGCATAAAGGAAGCGGTATCGAAATAGCTTAGAAGATTATCCGGCATGGCCAGGTAGCGTTTCAGGAATGAATTGACACGGGCATCTCGAGAATAGAGTTTGGGCAAATGCGCGAGTAAATCGTGGCCGTGTTTTTGTACTCGAAGCGTGTTGATAGTGGGCGTTTGTTTACCGCTTCCCGTCAACTCAAGGGTCAGCCAAAGATAACGACCGGGACCGGCGTGTACCGGACACTCATAAGTTGCCACACCTCCTTCAGTAGCCTCATCCCAAACCAGTTCGTCATCGTTGCCGCGGCGGTAGAGACGAAACCCGGACGCAGCATCGAGATCCGTGATCCAGCGCTGCTCGGGCATCGTCGGCGACAGCTCTTCGTGCAGCAGCTCGCCAAACCCATTATCGTTAAACGCCTTGATTCGACTAAACAGATGAAATTCGGGTAGTTCGTCGCTGGCGTGGAAATTCACTCGAACACCACAACGCACAGGCACACAGGCGTCGACATAGGCGATCCCCCACTGGTTTTGAAACACGCCGCTGTCCAGGGCAAAAGTGACTACACTCCCGCGTGTTTCATAGCGAGGCTTGATGCGCAACGCCGTTTTAAAACCTTTACTGGAGAAGTAACCGATCCTGCCGTCGTTAGTGGCGACGATGCCGCGACCGTCATATGCCTTCGCCCGGAACCTTTTGATTTCAAGCGGGCGATCTTGCCAATTCAAGGGTAGATATCTGTACTGGATAAAATCGCGATCGCAGCCGCGGGCGACAACCAGGTGTTGGTTGTCGATGAATGTGAGATCGGTGGTAAACGGTTGGGTGAAGGATTTAATACCCCGAGTCAACGACACGATGCGTGCGTCTGCAGTGTCGGCCTCGACCAATCCGACCAGCTCATCCTCGATGGCGGCAATTCGATTGATTTGGGCAATCTCCGGCGACAGCTTCACCGCCACCGGGTCAGCCAAAGCGCTCAGACGGAGCACACCGGCTGTGACCACGACAAAAACCTCATCACCGCCGCTGGCCATGGCCGCGGGCCGGCTGCCGGCAGGCAGAACCACGCAGCGTAACAGGCGGCGGTCGACCAGATCAAAGATATGAATCCGATCACTGCCGGTTTCGGCGATAAACAGGTGGCCACCGCTGTCAATCGCCATCCCCCCTGGTTTGTTCAATACCGATAGCTGATCAGCCGCCCAGTCAAATTCTCCGGGAGCGCCGGCGGGATCTTCTAGCACGTTGACGCTGTCTTTTTCGACCGCGCCGCCCTGCTGAATGGCGGACCACCGCCAACGGGTGATTTGCCCGGTCTCGATATTCAATCGATACAACCGGCACCAGGGGTCTGCAGCCAAAGGCTGGTGAGCGGCATTACACGACTCCAGCCTCCGCTCGCTGACCGTCTCCTTAATCTTCAACGAGAACCCGGGTGTTTCCGTCAACAGCCGAGTGTTGTCATGGGCCACACGGCGCCACTGGTCGGTGGATTGAATCGCGGCGAATGGATAAGCGGTGGCCATTAGCACTCGTCCACTTCAACCGGGACCGGGACCGGCGTAGCGTCGACCGGTGGCGCGCCAATGACGACTCCAGGCTCCAGTGGCGGACCTTCAACCACAGTGATTTCCTTAAGCTCCGGCACTTCGTCCACCTCCAGAGTCACATCTCCATTGATCCAGTCTTCAGTTCCGGCGTCGTAACGCGCCAACCCCAGACCGCGAAGAAACTCCACGCCTTCAACCTGCAACGCTGCCGCCTCCAACTCCGCGGCGATGATCTCCCTGCCCAGCGGCCAGCCACCGCCCTCAGGACCGAACGGCGGCAGCGGTGCGAGATACTGGCGCAGCACTAACTCGACCCAGTTTCTGACTGCGTCGATCGCGTATCCGGGTTTTATCTCCACACCGACTGCCACTGCCACCGGACGGTAAACGGGCGGAATCACATACACTTCGGTAGTCACTAACCGTCTTTGGTCCAGCCAGTGACAGACCTGACGCAGTTGTGTACGGGTTGGCAGCGGTGCATTTGGATGGCGTGGATCCTGGTTGGGCCAAACCACAACCGAGACCACGCCTGCGGCCTGGATTTCACGTGTTTTTGGACGAAACAGCTCTATGGTATTGGCGCGGCCGATATCGGCGCCCGGCGTCATCAGCGCCAGCTCCTGAAAATCTCCCGGCGTTACCGCCCGGTCGCGGCGGCGGATTTCACCTGGAATTCTTCTAAGCGCGACTTCGATGGTTTCATCATCAGAGCCCCCTTTCGCCGCCAGCGGATTGAGCACCTTAACGTTGCCTACGGCTGCCGCCTTGTTGATCGCTTCGGCAGCAACGTTGCCAGCACGACCACCGCCGTAACGATAGCGCCGGGCACGAATGCGTTGTCCAATCTGCGGGACTTTCCTGGAACCGAGCTGGACGGTGCCAGCGACCCGATCAACGACATAGTGCAGGTCGTCGGGGTGGCTCGCATGAAAGCCATCGACCTCCTGCCAAAGTTGCCATCCTGCTGGCATTTCCACCTCTAACTCTAAACTGTCGGCGATGACCGGAGCGTGATGCAGGCGATAAAGTTGATCCGGCTGGGCGTTGCCCGTCCCCAGGTACTCAGGCCTTGCGCTTACCGCTTGCACGCTTTCAACGCTGTTAATGCCAACGTGCCTGATCAAACCAACGCCAGTTTGATCCTGACGGAAACCGCGAAGCCAGAACATCACCCTGGATTCGCTTTCTTCATCCAACACCGGCGGCAGATCGCCTGCGCCGGCCATGTCTTCATCCAGAAAATCGAATATTCCGGCATCACCCACGCTCATCTCCATCCGGATAACGCCTTCCTGGCGCAGCCCGATGGTGGTATCCCCGTGCACTTTAAGCGATCGGTATATCGGCGTATCGGTGTCGATGAGCTGCTCGGTGCTGACCTGCCATTGCACCGCGCCGGATATTGTTTCCTGACCAGGTCCGGGACAGGGCGCTATGTCTTCGATCGCCGGCGGCACTTCATCCGGCACAAAACCAATATTAATGAGTGCACCACTGTCCTTTAACCCGGCGAGTAACTCCGCGTTGGATAACTCGCTCTCATTCAGAACCGCAATCCACAACATGCCGTCGACCGCTTCGGTCAGATTCACCGGCGAATCTTCGCTTGATGCACTGATGATGCTATTTTTGTAGCCGATCGGAGCTTTACCCGCAGCCGATTCGCCCAGGGACTCCATGGCTGCGGCGACGTAACCGTAGTCGTCGGATTCAATCCCCGGTAAATCCTGCGGCGACTTGCATACCGCAACGGCGCTGACTGGCCATACCGTGACCGTAGTCGTGGTTTCAAAGCGGATCTCTCCCGCCGCCGCCTGGGCACCCTGTTCAATCAGTGCACCGGTGGTGTCCGCGGTAGTGAACTCAAGTAGTGCACGAGCGGGTTCGGCCGGCAACCTGGGTAGCTGCAACAGGTTCAGATATTCGAGGTAGGTTTTTTCGGGAACCTGGTTGAACCGGAAGAGCACGTGTTCGCCTAAAAACGCGAACAGCTCCAGCAATGTGATGCCTGGATCGCTCGGATTGTGATCGGTCCATTCGGGGTTATAGAAAGGAATTCGAGCAACCAGCTGGGTCCTTAGATCTTCGTAGGAACTGTCGTCGAGAATAGGTGAAGGGATGCTCATGACCGATCCAGATAAAATGGATAAACAAGATTGCCCGGACTGCCGTCCCGGTTATGCACGTACTCAATGTGAATCAACACCAATGCAGGGTCGTTGCCTGCAGAGACAGTGACGTTACCGACCTGAATGCGTGATTCCCACCGGCGTAGCGCGTTGCTCACGTCCCGCTGAATCTGCGCGCGTATGGCGGCGGTATTGGGCTGCATTAAGTGACGGCGAAGACCGCAGCCGAATGTGGGACGCATTATGCGTTCGCCAGGCTCGGTGTCGAGGATGATGTAGATGGATTGCAGCACTTTATCGCTGCCGCTGGCCCAGGGTAGTGCTCGTCCGTTATCTTGGGGCAACAACGGCAAGGCCCAACCGCGGCCGAGCTGATCGCTCGAAACAATACGGGTCATGTGAACACCTCTGCAAGTGTTTTGGTCGAATAGTAGACCAACCGGTTCGCGGGATTCGGAAATGTGGATGTCTGACTCTCGCCTACTTCTGGCAGGCCAGGGCCGTTGGCCAACTCTTCGATAATGTCAGGTGCAATGCCGCTAGCGGAAAAATCCATAGATTGATCGATGGCCATCCTGGCCAACGCTCTATAGGCAACCTCCTCTTCCTGGCCACCTTTTTGAATTTCCGCGGCCAGCGTCTCTCGAATACCACCTGGCAGGCCGGCCAGAACAATATCGAGCTTGGCTTTGACTGCAATGTCAAGATCGGCTTCCAACGCCAAATCACCCTCAAGTCCCGCATCCAGCTCAGCACCAAGATCCGCTGATATGGTCGGCAGAATGCATAGCTTCAGGCTGAGCAACCACCACAGGCCGAACAGGAACACCACAATGGGTAAAACCAGCCGCAGCAAGAACAGTGCGACAATGGTGATTAACGGTATCGCGAAAAAACATATCGAGGGTACACCGCTGGGTTGGCCAGGCTTGGGATTGCCGTCTGAATCCATATCGACGGGCAATCCGGAACCGCCCGGAGTAGCCACCGCGAAGCCCATGCCTTGACCCAGTTTAAAATCCGGGTCTTGAACCTGGCCCTTTAGCGCATTTAGATCCGGCGCTTGAATGGTCGTCATACGGTTTGAGGTACCGATAAGATCGAAATGCGGCGCAAGCTGGTATGACTCGGTTGGCCGCGACCACACAACTTCACCGTTACAGTCGTTACGTTCGCTCTTTTTCGGGCAGTGAGGTTTGTGCCGTCTGGAAAAACAACGCACTTCATAAAGGCTGCGATCGTCAAACTGAGGATTCGAATGCCCATCAGTGTCAGAAGAGCCCACAGGTAACAAACCGTACCAAATGGATTTCTGCCCTGAGGGGTGATCCTCGTTGTCGCTCTCGGGAATCAGCGGATAGAGCGGATAGATCTGTTCGTCGACCGTTTCTGGTGATTCATCATCCAGGTTTTCCCACACACCCAGACTAGGGCCGGTCTGCCGCCACCCTTGAACGGCCGGGGTAACGCCGTGATCCTGTAATATCTTGCCGAGCGCCGCCTGGTTATTGCTTAATTTCAAGATGTATTGTTGTTCGGCGCTATGTTTGCTTTTATGCAGCGCTTCATTGAACATCTGAGTCACCGCCATCGCGCCAACAGATGATCCGTGACGGCGCTTTTTTGCCTCAATTCGCTTTAGCTTGGCTCTTTGGTAAGCGATGTCATGCAGCAGCTTTTCCGTTCGTGCGCGGATCTCATCCGGCACCTCAGTTTTTCGCCGACGCACTACGAAACCGGCTTCGCAAACCTTGTCTCTTGCCACCTTGGGGAAATCAGGTCCGTCGCAATGCAACTCGCAAATCACTAAATAGAATCGACTGTGGGTATCGAGAAAAACCTTACGGCGGTTTGATCCTGTTTTATCCTCCCCCAGATAACGCAGCGAATGCTGGGGGTTTTGCAAAAAAGCGTTAACGTGATCGGAATCGGCATACTTCTGCAGTATGGGCCGCGATAATCTGTCACGATGTGGATCTTCACTGGATTCCCAGCGATACCAGGGACCCACAAGATGCCATTTATGCTGCTTCACCATACGTTGCCCGCACCTGGAGTATATGAAGGTGACACCACCGCGGATTTGGCGATTAAGGTGGTACAGTTGATCAAGCCGTCGAAATTGGCAGTACCCGCATGCACATTTAACGTCGACGCGGTGATGTCCACCGTAGAGTTGGCTTGCACCTCAATCTTTCCCGAACTGGTGAGTGTGATCACGCAACCGTTAGAATGGGTGACTTTAATTTCATTAGACGATTCATCCAATACCAGTTCATGACCAGCGTCGGTGGATAGAGTAATTTTCGGTGCGCCCTCGGTATCGTCAAATTCCAACACGCTGTTGGAACGGGTCTTGAATACGCGAATGTTGTTGGCTGCCTCGGCAGTAACAGGCATCGCTTCCTGACCGTTCCAGCAAGAGCCCACTACATAGGGCCTACGCAGGTCACCGGCCTCGAATGCAACCACCACCTGGGACTCCACTTCGGGCAAGATCATCAATCCCTGCTCATTATCCGCATACGGAGAGAGCAACGTCGCCCAGGCGCGTACATCCTGTTCCCCCTCGCTCGATAACCATGGATACTTGACTTGTACCCTGCCGAGCAAGTCGGGGTCCTGAAGGTCGGTGACGATGGCCGGATACAACCCAAAGTATCCCGGCCGAGATCCGTCGGCGATGAAACGGTTGATCATGCCGCCGTCTCCACCGCGCCGCGCTCCGCTTCGAAACAGGTACGGTAGCCGCGCGACAAATCGTAAGTGTGGCGCACACCAACCACGTAGTAACCGGCACCTTCGAACGGTTGACCGACCCGTTCCAGGGTGACAACACTGCCGACATTCATCTGTGGTGTACCTCTTGTGGTGCCTTTGACCTTGACAAATGATCGACCCCTTCGAAGCATTTCCGCCAGCGCCCAGGCCTGCGCTTCCTCTGCGTTGAGCGGCACGTCGCGCGACCGGTAGGACACTCGATCGCCGGAAAACACCTGGCCCAATATTTCAGGACCGGTTCGGCCTTGTAGAGCTTCCGATTGTATGACATCGCCTTCGGCGGTCTCGTCGATCAACTCACGATCCTGTGCGTTGTATCCGCATACCCTGACCGCGGAGCGTTGCCCGGACAAATCGGCACAGGCGCGCAAGTGAAGCAGGTGATTGCCTTGCACCAGGGTGATTTCACTGCCGCTTCGACGTGATCGTGTTTTAAAGTGCAGTTTGTCCTCTGCAAACCACACATCTGCCTGTACTCGATGGGCGCGTTCGCGCAAAAACGCCAGATCGCTCATGTTCCATTGTTGAACAATGTCGTACGTCGGTCCATCAACGTCGACTTCCGCATCCATGCCATTGTTATCCGCAATTTCCCGGACGATGTCAGAGTCAGACATATCCTCATAGCTGTGCATACGGCGGGTCAGTCTTAGCCTCATCAATTTATCTTCCGCACGAATGACCACTTCCGGCTCATGACCTTCGGAGAATTCCGCTTCTATCGCACTGATGGTTCCCGTGAACACGGTTTCGGCAGACTCTTCCGGGCCGATATCCACGGTGATCTCCGAACCGAAATCGAAAACACCGCCGTCGAGGTACAGAAGCGAATCCTCCTGAAAATCTGCGTGGGGGCCATAAGCGACAAACCGGGCGGTCATCGTCCGGAGCCCATCATTGGCCTCGGCAATTTCAAGCTGAAGCAGATCGCGGGTCAGCTCTGAACGCAACTCGCCATCGATATTTATATGGGGTGCGGAAAAACTTAATAATGGTTCGGTCACGGTGGCGCCCCTAGTCGTCGAAATTCCATGCCGCCACCCTCACTTGCTCGGCTTCGGTTTGTCTGATGAACTGCCGCAACTCGGTGGTCTGTTCGAGCCGGTCATCAGTTTCAACCTGGGTTGAATCTTCACTGCCATCGACCGGAAAAACGTCACTGATGGTACGGTTGATATGGATACTCACGGCTGGGTCACCTCAGTGGCTGCAACGCCCGAGGCAGCCACAACGTTTTCGCGGCTGGCGTTTGCGTTGCACAATGTCGGCGTAGTCACGGCCACCGTCTTTCGCTGGCAGACTCAACCACGGCGTAGCGGATCGCACTGCCACACCGCTTGCAGCGTTGACTGTGCTCGATCGTTTCGGATTGAACGAATAATCCCGGCTATCGATAATCGCCGGTGTACGTTGAGGTTTAAGTGGCACGCCGTAGCCAAAGCCGCTGGCGCGCGGATCGACTACGAACTTGGCTTTTGCCTTCCGGCCAGGGCTTGTCCGGGTTCCACCGTTTACCGTACCACGCGAAGAAGCCGCACCGGATGGTGTGGTTGGTGTGTCAACAGCGGTCGCCGTGGCAACCCCCGGAAAAGCCGACAGCGCCGCACCGGACGCGGAGTCGGCTTTAGCGGATTTCACCACAGTTATGGCCTCTGTCACCCCGCCAGCCCGGGCAAGCGCCACCTGGGATGAAACGTCACCTTGTATTGATGCGCTATTCTGTAGATGAGCCACCCCTGAAACTTCGGCACCCACTTCAAGACCCACACTGGCTTCAAGAGAAACGTCGATTCCAGCCTCGACACCAGCTTTAAACCCAAGACCCGCCAAAGCCGACAGGCCCGCGGAAAAACCGATCTCCAAGCCCGCGTCCAGTCCCAATCCGAGGGAAAGATCCAGCCCCAATCCACGCCAGGCGCCCGGGTTCAAGCCCAGGCGAGACGCAAATTCCGCCGGCAGCTCACCGCCCAAGGCCCGGGCGGCACGATCGTTTACCCCGTCGCCGCCAGCACTACCCCTTTCGGTAAGCTGGAACTTGATTTTCTGTTCCTTCATTTTCAGGGTGGCTTTTGCGTGCAACGGATAACCGTTATGGGCGAAGTGGTCGAAATCCAGATCGATGCTTTCGACCACGCCGTCGATAATCAGGTTACCCCACTGGAATCGGAGCATCGCCGGTTGCTGCTTCGCATTGTTGCCATCAGTTTTAGGTTGGATATATTTCTCGACGATTTCGGTACGTTCGAGCACCGACACCGGCTCGTCGGTCGTACCTTCGTCTGCAGTATCGAATTCCAGTTCGAGGGTGAAGATATTGGAACTTGAACCCACGTATTGCCGCACTTGACGGCCCTGTGTACGGCCGCCTTCGATCCGGTTACTGAGCTGTATTTTCAGTGACTCCGGATTGAACTGTACATTAACGGCAGCACCGACCGGTTTCGGATCGTCACCGTTGGTGATTTCTTGCAGTTTTGCTTTCTCCAGTGCCGGCATGTGCTACCCCATCACCAGCTTCAAGCCTTGATGGGCGATGGTAAGTTCTTCGATGGCAACTTCGCCGGACTTCGCGTTGAGCGCGGGTCCCGATACTTTGCTCGGTAACCCGCGCTCGAAAACCCAGGTAGCCGCGACTTCTTCGCCAACGCTCATAACTTCGATAACGCCGTCATATCGTCGAATTGGCCGAACCCCGGACACCGCATCTTGCAACCAGAACCAAAGGTCTTGATTGACACCGCCTTCGCTACCGAAAAACATGCCACGTTTCAAAATGAGCGGTGAATATTTCGCACGGCCGGCGCGCTGAATTACGCCGTCGTTACGGCCACCCTCGTTAATGGACTGCACCTCCATTTCCAGATCGAGGCCACTGCATTCCTGAAAAGCTCCATCCCCGAGACTATCGCCACTTTCGGCGGTAGAAGGCACACTCCGGGGTCCGCTGCCCAGTTTCGCTTCCGCGCTTTGCCGCAAAGTAATTTGAAATCGGAAACTGCGGAGAAGCTGATCCACGCTCAAACCTCACTGACCAGGGCGCTGTCGCCATCCCTGGTGATTTTCAAAACGATGAACTCCAAAGGTTCCGCGGGTGCAACACCGATCTCCGCGACCAGCTTTCCGGCATCGACAATGGGCTGTGGATTAGTGTGCTCGTCACAGCGGACAAAAAACGCCTCGGCTTCGGTACTGCCCCTGAACGCACCAGATCGATAGAGATTGGCGAGAAAGTTGAGCAGCATGCGACGAACGTCACGCCAGAGTCGACGATTGTTGGGTTCGAACACCATCCAGTGGATCTGACGCTGCAACACCCGAACCAGGAGAATCATCAGCCGGCGCACGCTCAGCTGACAAAGTTGAGCATCTTTGCTCAGTGTTCGTGCAGCTGCCAGCCTGACACCCTCTCTTTCCTTAAGAAATA